>ENA-ORCT01000099-ORCT01000099.1-marine-metagenome-genome-assembly--contig:-NODE-99-length-68038-cov-3.891320_pt1 | contig 68038 bp, 62 predicted proteins | sample MGYA00248632_ERZ508511 | MGnify/ENA primary metagenome ERZ508511 (study PRJEB26182, sample SAMN06268839) | marine metagenome | isolation source: Tt an P1-techrep anaerobic enrichment on pine from sediment...
AGCTTTCCAACGGCCTCAAACCTTCAACTTCGCCGGTCCCGGCCGGCAGCCGGGTGACTTTCTTTGCTAGTCCAAAGAAAGTCACCAAAGAAAGGACGGATTTGGCTGTCGCCAGACTTCTGTCGTGTGAAGGTGGTGCGTCTTTGTTCCCGTCTACTATCTAAGAAGAGCAGGCTCTTCGGTGGCAGCTCCCTGGTAATCGTTTCAGCTTGCAGGCCTGGCTCAAAGAAGCGTTATGATACTTTGAAGCATCTGCGTTGTTGGTTTTAAAACCCAGCAAAACCCAGGCACCACGTTCGCCAATGATATGAACCGATAGCTCCTGCGCCAAGCCTTGGAAAAGAGGGCGCGGCAAAGAATCCAGTTTTGAAAAGACCTTCTTTATCGGTTCCTGTTTCTTCCGTGCCTGAAACTCTACTGCCGCAGATCCAGGGCAAAACGCTGGCCGTCGTAAGCGAACTCGACCCCCTCGGGTAGCTGGGCACTGTCGCGCCGATGGGCGACTTCGTGACAGATATGGGTCAGCACGGTGCGCCGCGCGCCAAGCCGGCGCGCCACGGCGACGGCTTCGTCGATAGTGAAATGGGTAGGGTGGGCACGAAAACGCAGGCCATCGATCACCAGCAATTCCAAGTTGCCTAGTCGCGCCAGGGACGATTCCGGAATGGCGTTGCAATCGGTGACGTAGGCAAAAGGACCGATGCGGTAGCCGCAGGAGACCCCATCACCGTGTTGCAGCGGCAGCGGCTCGACAGGCAGGCCGCAAAGGACCAGGTCACCGCCCAATGTCCAGGGGACCAGTCGCGGCCGGAATTTGGAGGCGACCTCGCCGCCGAAGATATAATGGAAATTACGCTGAATTAGGCCCATGGTCGACGGCAGGCCGTAGATCGGAATGGCGGCGCCGGAGGCCATGTTGAACGCCCGCAGGTCGTCGATGCCGTGCACATGGTCGGCATGGGCGTGGGTGTAGAGCACCGCATCGACATGATCGACCCCTTCACGAAGGGCCTGCTGGCGAAAATCGGTGGTGGTATCGATCACTATATTTTGCCCGCCGAAGCTGATCAGCGCGCTGCAGCGGGTGCGACTATCCATCGGATCAGGTGACCGGCAAACCTCACAGGAACAGCCGAGCATCGGCACCCCGGTGCTGGTGCCCGAGCCAAGGATGGTAATATCGATGGAAGCTGCCGTCATTATCCGCTCCCGCAGGGTTGAAAAGCCTTGCTGACTTCCTGGCAACATAGCATTATCACACGAATTCTGGCAAATGATTCCACGCCGCTAAGACATTGAAAGAGGCCGACTGAATAGCTACAATACTTTTCTCACCGACTAATTGCAGGCTTCCTGTTGCCGACAGAAAGGAATCGCCCCATGAAAATCACCACCCAGCACGGTAACGCCCTGAAACAGACCACCCCCTGCCTGATCATCGGCGTGGTGGCCAAGCAACTGACTACTCCGCTGCTTCAGAAAATCGACCAGGCCCTCGACGGCGCCCTGAGCCGCGCGGTAAAGGCCGAGGAATTTACTGCCAGGGCTCAACAGACCCTGCTGCTGCACGGCAGCCGGCAGCTGGCAGCCGAACGGGTGCTGCTTATCGGCCTTGGCAAGGAGGGGGAGATCACCCCGGAAACCCTGCGACGGGCGGGAGCCACCGCGGCAAGTCAACTGCGGGAACGGCGGCTGACAGAAGCCTGCCTGCTGGCGGCTGAGTCCGTCCTGCATGGCTTGCAGCTCGAGGCGATGACCACCGCCTGGCTAGAAGGGCTGATTCTGGCCGACTACCGCTTCGATCGTTACCGCAGCGCCGACCCGAAGCGCCTTCCCGCCCTCCAGCAACTGACCGTATTGACCGGCCGCAAAAAGGAGCAGCCGGCCCTAGAAGCCGCTGTCCGTCAAGCCGAAGGCTTGTGTCGCGGCGTACTGCTGGCCCGTGATCTGGTCAACGAGCCGGGCAATGTCAAATCGCCGGCCTATCTCGCCGAGCAGGCCCAGGCCATGGCCAAAGAGGTTGGTCTGCAATGCACGGTGCTGGATCGCCCGGCCCTCGAGCAGGAAGGCTGCGGCGCCCTGCTCGGCGTAGCCCAGGGCAGCGTTCGCGAACCACGTCTGATCGTACTCCACTACCGGGGCGCCGGTGACGAACGCCCCGTCGCCCTGATCGGCAAGGGGGTGGTGTTTGACGCCGGCGGCATCTCCCTCAAGCCGAGCGAAAAGATGGACCAGATGAAGATGGACATGGCCGGCGGCGCTGCGGTGCTGGGCACCCTCCAGGCCGCGGCCCTGCTGAAGCTGCCGATAAACCTGGTAGGCATCATTCCGGCGGTGGAGAATCTGCCTTCGGGCAGCGCCATTCGGCCCGGCGACATCCTGACCTCACTGGCCGGCAAAACCATCGAAGTGCTCAACACCGATGCCGAAGGCCGCCTGATCCTGGCCGATGCCCTGACCTACGCCAAGCGCTTCGAACCACGGGAAGTGATCGATGTAGCAACCCTCACCGGAGCCTGCATCATCGCCCTGGGGCACCACGCCGCGGCAGTGCTCGGCAACAATCAAGGCCTGATCCGTCAGCTGCAAAAAGCCGGCGAAAAGAGCGGCGAAAGGTGCTGGCAACTGCCCCTGTGGAATGAATACGCCGAGCAGATCAAAAGCGAGGTGGCCGACCTGAAAAATATCGGCGGTCGACCGGCCGGCACCATTACCGCCGCCGCCTTCTTGCAGCATTTCGCCAAAGACTACCGTTGGGCCCACATAGATATCGCCGGCACCGCCTGGCAGGAGAAGAATTCCGACTATCGCCCCGCCGGCGCTACCGGCTTCGGCGTACGCCTGCTGGTCGAACATCTGAGCCAGCCGCACTGACCAGAAGACCGGCCTCATCCCTAGGAGGCTGTCGGACTTACCATGAACCGACTGCAAAATCGCCTGATCGGCCCAGTTTCCCGACAATTTTCGCCAAATAGCCCTGCTATTCGCTCTCAAATTCTCGGAAATCTGGCCTCGAGCAGCCATTTTTTCGTTCCGACCCGTTAAGCCCGGCACCCCCCTAGTTCTTGACATCCTCGAGGCCTGTTGCTAGTTTAGACTGTTGGTGCTCATTCGCGAGAAGAATGTCGCCTGCAAACAAAATTGCGCGACGATCAACGGCAACAGGCCTCTTTTTCATGAAAGTTCTGGTTTCCGACATATTTTCCGCCGAGGGGTTGGCGGTGTTCGAAGAGGCTGCCGGTATCGAACTCGATTACCGACCCGGCATCTCTGCCGAGGAACTGTTTCAAGCGGTGCAGACCGCCGATGCCCTGGTGGTCCGTGGCGGTACCCGCATCACCGCCGAGGTGCTCGAGGCCTCGCCGCGACTCAAAGTGGTGGGCCGCGCCGGAATCGGCATCGAAAATCTCGATCTGGAAGCTGCCAACCGCAAAGGGGTCGTCGTCATGAACACTCCCTTTGGCAGCGCCACCACCGCAGCGGAACATTCCATCGCCATGCTGTTGGCTCTCAGCCGGCAGATTCCCGAGGCAAACCGCTCCACCAAAGCCGGCCAGTGGGAAAACGAACGCTTTCTCGGCGTGGAAATCAACGGCAAGACCCTCGGCGTGATTGGCGCTGGCACGATCGGCGGCCTGGTCATCGAGCGGGCGCTGGGCCTGAAGATGAAGGTTATCGTCCACGACCCTTACCTGGCAGAGGAAGTCATTCACAAACAGGGCGCCGAAGTGGTCGATTTCGACACCCTGCTGGCCCGCGCCGATTTCATCTCCCTGCACCTTCCGCTTACCCCGGAATCAGTCGGGATGCTTGATGAACAGACCCTGGCCCGAATCAAACCGGGCTGCCGAATCGTCAACTGCGCGGCTGGCGGCCTGATCGACGAAGCCGCGCTGGCCGCCGCCATTGAACGGGGCCATATCGCCGGCGCCGCCATCGACGCCTTTTTCGACGAGCCGCCGCGAGCCGACAACCCGCTGCTTAAATTGGAGCAGGTCATCTGCACCCCTCATCTGCGGACCGCCACCGTCGATGCCCAGATCAACGTAACGGTTCAGGTAGCCCGGCAGATCGTCGACTACCTGCAAAAGGGTATCGTCACCAACGCCATCAACATGCCGTCGATCTGCGCCGAGCGACTCAGTGAACTCCGTCCCTACGTGGAGCTGGCCGAGCGCCTTGGCAAGTTTCAGGCGCTCCGTGGCATTAAAGGCCTGCAGCAAGTTACCATCGAATATTCCGGCAGCGTGACCGAATATCCCTCTCGTCCCCTGACCAATGCGCTGCTCAAGGGCCTGCTGGAACCGATGGTTGGCTCTATGGTCAACCATGTAAACGCTCCCCACCTGGCCCGAGACAGGGGCATTCAGGTGGTGGAACGAAGCTGCGACATCTCCCGGGAATTCGCCAACCTGATACGGCTGACCGTTTCCGGCAGCAACGGCGAAAGCTCGGTGGGCGGCGCCGTCTTCGGCGACGAGGATTATCGCATCGTCCGGGTCGACGATCACCATGTGGAAGCGGTTCCCGACGGCCACATTCTTGTCATGCACAACGAGGACCGTCCCGGTGTAATCGGCTACATTGGCCAGGTGCTCGGCGAAGCCGCCATCAACATCGCCATGATGGGGTTGTCGCGGCGCAAGATTCAGGGTCGGGCCATTTCGCTGATTACCATGGACAGCAAAATCCCCGAAGAAGCACTGCAAAAGCTTCGCGCCAATCCTCACATCATCTCGGCGACCCAGGTCAGCCTCTGATTCAGGAATTCCATCGCCAACAGATAAAAGGAAACACCGCTTCGAGCGGAATCAATAAAAGGACTAAAGCATTGACAGTTATACAACAGACCGTTTCGGAAGCCATGCTGCCCAAAGGGGTCAAGGACTTCCTGCCGATCAAAGCGGCCAAGATCGAACAGCTTAAACAGACCCTCCACGAGGTCTTTCACCGCTGGGCCTTTCGCCCCGTGATTCCTCCTTCCCTGGAATTTCTCCACGTTCTGGAGAAGGGCCTGGGCGAGGGCCTGCGGGAAAAAACGTTCCGTTTTGACGACCGCCAGGGCGGCAAGCTGGTAGCCTTTTCTCCGGACATCACGCCGCAGGTGGCGCGCATCGTCGCCACCCGCATGCAACAGGCGCCACTGCCGCAGCGCCTCTGTTACAGCGGCCAGGTGCTGCGCCATGCCGAACAGCAGGCCGGTAAAGACCGGGAAATCTTTCAGGCCGGCGTCGAGCTGATCGGCCTCGCAGGCCCGGAGGCCGACGCGGAGATGATCGCCATGGCCGTTGAGTGCCTGCAGGCACTGGGCGCCGAGGAATTCACCATCGACATCGGCCAGGTCGAATTCTTTCGCGGCGTGATGGCTGACCTGCCGCTGTCAGCGGAACAGGCCCAGCAGGTGCAGTGCGCAATCGCCCGCAAGGACAACTCGGGGCTGGTCGAACTGGTCAAGGAACTGAACCTTGACGACCGGGACAAGCAGGCGCTTCTCGCCCTGCCCCGCCTTTTCGGCGGACGGGAGGTTCTGGAGCGGGCCGAGCAGGCCGTCACCAACGACCGCTCGCGGCACGCCCTCGACAACCTGCGCCAGGTCATGGAAGTGCTCGAAGTGTACGGCGTGGAAAAACACATAACCTTCGACCTCGGCGAACTGCGCGGGGTCGACTATCACACCGGCATCACCTTCCAGGGCTTTCTCGGCGGCATGGGGCAGGCGGTCTGCTCCGGCGGGCGCTACGACAACCTCACCGCCCGCTACGGCCTGCCGGCTGCAGCCACCGGCTTCGCCTTCAACCTGCTGCACCTGCTGAGCGCCTTCGACAAGCAACTGGAAAAGAGCGCGGCAAAATATGCCGACCTGCTGATCTTTCAGTCCGGCACCAATAAACAACCGGCACAACGAGCTGCACAGGCGTTGCGCCTGAAGGGCTATTCGGTGGCCCGCGACATTATCGAACGGCAACTGGAGGACAGCATCCGGTATGCCCATAAAATGAATTACCGCTTTGTCATGGTGGTCGACGGACCGGAAGACACGGTCCGCCTGATCCGACTGGCCGACGGCATGGAACAGCAAATCCCCTACCAGTCCATGCTGGCTGAGGGTTTTTGTCTGTAACCTGGATCAGTGAGTAATTTTCCGTCAATTACTCGCGGAACCGGTTGTATTTTCGACCAGGAGATTTTAAGAATATGGCTAACGTAGTAATCGTAGGCTCCCAATGGGGCGATGAGGGCAAAGGCAAGGTCGTCGACATCTATACCGAGCACGCCGACCAGGTAGTGCGTTTTCAGGGCGGCAACAATGCCGGCCACACCCTGGTGGTGGGCGACGAAAAAACCATTCTGCACCTGATCCCCTCCGGCATTCTGCACAAGGGCAAGCGCTGCCTGATCGGCAACGGCGTGGTCCTGGACCCCAAGGTCTTTCTGCAGGAGATCGAGCAACTGAAGCAAAAAGGCTATCTGCAGGACGACTCCCAACTGGTCATTGACGGCAACGCCCACGTCATCATGCCCTACCACAAGGCCATCGACATCGCCCGGGAGAAAAAATCGGGAGCCCGCAAGATCGGCACCACCGGCCGCGGCATCGGCCCGACCTACGAAGACAAGATCGGCCGCCGCGGCATTCGCGTGGCCGACCTGGTGAACCCCGAGATCTTTGCCCGCAAGGTCAAGGAATTTCTGCCGGAAAAGAACTTCCTCCTCGAACAGTATCTCGGCGTGGCCCCCCTCGATGAAGAGGCGATCCTCAAAGAGTACAACGCCTACGGCCAAACCCTGGCCAAATACGTCGGCAACACCTCGATGATGGTCAACGACAGCATTGCCACCGGCCAGAACGTACTGTTTGAAGGAGCTCAGGGCAGCCTACTCGACATCGATCACGGCACCTACCCCTATGTCACCTCCTCCTCCACCGTGGCCGGCAGCGCCTGTATCGGCGCAGGCATCGGTCCACGTTTTCTCAACCAGGTGGTCGGCATCTCCAAGGCCTACGTCACCCGGGTCGGGGAAGGTCCTTTCCCCACCGAACTGCACGACGAAATGGGCCAGAAGCTGCGTGAGGCCGGCAACGAATTCGGCTCCACCACCGGTCGCCCCCGGCGCTGCGGCTGGTTCGACGCGGTGGCTTTGCGCTATGCAGTGCGTGCCAGCGGCATGACCGGGCTGGCGATCACCAAGATGGACGTGCTCAATGAACTGGCGACCATCAAGCTCTGTACCGCCTATGCCTATCGCGGCGAACTGCTGGAGGAATTCCCCAACGACCTGGAGATCCTCAAAGAATGCACCCCGGTTTACGAGGAGGTGGAAGGTTGGCAAAGTGATCTCAGCGGCGCCACCAGTTACGACGAACTGCCGGACAAGGCCAAGGCCTACCTGAATAAACTGGAAGAGGTCAGCGGCTGTCCGATTATCCTGGTCTCGGTCGGTCCCCGGCGCGACCAGACCATTCAGCTGCGCAACCCTTTTCAGGACTAATTGCCGGCACCGAGATCGCCATTTGCCAGACCGGTTCGGGACGACTTTTTCGCCATACGATTAAAATGTTCCGAACCCACGAAAAAAACGAAAAAAGGGGTTGACCTTTTCGGGTCGTTCCAGTATAAAGACATTCCGTTGCGAGCGAGAGCCGCTAGCTCAGTTGGTAGAGCATCTGACTTTTAATCAGATGGTCGTAGGTTCGATCCCTACGCGGCTCACCAGTAATACAGGTCCCTATCGTCTAGCCTGGCCCAGGACACCGGCCTTTCACGCCGGCGACGGGGGTTCGAATCCCCCTGGGGACGCCAACAACAGACAGCCCCATTACCCGCGGTAATGGGGCTGTCGCCTTTTCTACCCGCCTGCTTAAATCAATCCGCCCCGAGGTCCAACCATGTCACAAGAAAACAACCTGGTGGAAATCTTCAGCGACGGCGCTTGCTCGGGCAATCCCGGCCCCGGGGGCTACGGCACCCTGCTGCGCTGGGGCACGAAGACCAAGGAGTTATCCGGCTACGATCCCGAGACCACCAACAACCGCATGGAACTGCTTGCTGCCATCGTCGGCCTCGAAGCTCTCAAGCGGCCCTGCCATGTGCGCCTGACCACAGACTCCCAGTATGTTTACAAGGGCATCACCGAATGGATCGACGGCTGGATCAAAAAGGGCTGGAAAAACTCTAAAAAAGAGCCGGTCGCCAATCGCGATCTGTGGGAAAGGCTGCAGGCGGCTTGCGCTCCTCATCAGGTCGAATGGCAATGGGTGCGGGGGCACAACGGCCATCCGGAAAACGAGCGCTGCGACGAACTGGCCCGCGCCGCCATCAGCAACGGCGGCAACTGAGCGACGCGCGCGCGCTTGGAAATGCCTACCATTTATGTTAAGATTTGCGGGTATTCGCTTTACCCCCAAAAACATGGTGCTAAAAGCTCACAGTCACTGCTGGACGCCTTCTTTGAGCACCGACTAATTTCACTTTTGCATTGTAATTGAGTAGCTCATGCCCCTGGAGGTTCTTCCCATAGCGACCGCCGGTGCTTTTGGCAACGAACTGATGCCTTCCGGAGAAAGTCTGTTCTCCCTTGGCCTTTACGTCGCCATGGCGGTCGGCCTGATCGCCTTTCTGCTTATCGCCTGCCGGCTGATCGGCCAGAAAACCCACTCCAGATTCAAGGACCAGCCCTACGAATCGGGCGTCGATCCGACCGGACTGGCACAACCCGGCCGGCCTGTGCCCTTCTACCTGGTAGCGATCTTCTTCATCGTGTTCGATGTCGAGGTTGTCTTTATCTCCTCCTGGGCGGTGGCCTACGACCTGCTCGGCTGGAGCGGTTTTCTGCAGATCCTGTTCTTTATCGTCATCCTCTTTCTCGGCCTGGTCTACCTGTGGGCCGAAGGGGCCCTTGACTGGAGTCCGTCTCATCGGCGGCGCAGCCCAACCAAGGAGGGCCGATGAGCAGCGAACTGCCCAATAACATTCTTCTCACCACCCTCGACGACGCCATCAACTGGGGCCGCAAAAACAGCCTCTGGCCAATGTTTTTCGGTCTTTCCTGCTGTTTCGTCGAAATGATGACCAGCATGACGCCGCGTTTCGACCTGGCCCGCTTCGGCGCCGAGGTCCTGCGAGGCTCACCTCGCGAGGCCGACCTGATGGTCATCGCCGGCACCCCCTTCAAAAAGATGGCGCCGGCTATTCTGCGCGTCTACGAGCAAATGGCCAACCCCAAGTGGGTCATCGCCATGGGCAGCTGCGCCAATTCCGGCGGCATGTACGACGTCTACAGCGTCATGCAGGGCATCAACCAGATTCTGCCGGTGGACGTCTACATCCCCGGCTGCCCACCCCGTCCGGAAGCCTTCATTCAGGGCCTGCAGCTGCTGCAGGACAAGATAGCAAAAGAAGAGCGCCCGGCCCGGCCGGTGCTCGGTCTGCAGGGCGGCACCGAAGGCACCGACAGCCCGATTCTGGTCGACGGCCTGAGCAAGAGCCGCGACCCGCGCGGTCCCGGTTACGGCAACAGCCCGCTGCGCGGCAGCTCCATGCAGCACCCGGACTTCTTTGGCCAGCGCAGTGAGCAGATGTGGCAGCCGCAGCAGCCCAGGGTCAGCTTCTCTCCCGGCAGCGACGATCTACAGCAGCGCCTGCAAGAGCGTTTCGGCGAAAGAGTGCGGATCGACGCCGAGGCCAAGGACATGCCGACCCTGCAGGTGGCTGCGGATCACGCTCCCGAACTGTTGCGCTACCTCAAGCACGAGGCGCCCCAGCCCTATCGCCGCCTGGAAGACCTGACGGCGGTCGACGAAAGCGCCCGGGCCAAGCGCCCCGACCACGACTTCACCCTGGTCTACCACCTGCTGTCTTTCGACGCCCCTGGCTACCTGCGGGTCAAGGTGCCCTTGAGCGGCCAGGAGCCCGAAGCGCCGACCATCACCGAACTGTGGCCGGCGGCCGACTGGTACGAGCGGGAGGCCTTCGACATGTTCGGCATCCGTTTCGCCGGCCACCCCGACCTGCGCCGCATCCTCATGCCCGAGAATTGGCAAGGCCATCCGCTGCGCAAGGACCAGCCTTTCCGCGCCACCGAGATGGCGCCCTTCACCCGCGACGACGTCCCGGCCCTCGAGCCGCGGCCTGCGGCAGATTACTTCAAGGGGCGGATGTTGGCCGACGGCGAACAGACCATGCTGCTCAACCTCGGCCCGCAGCACCCCGGCACCCACGGCGTGCTGCGCATGATCCTGCAACTGGCCGGCGAGGAGGTGGTCGATCTCGACACCGATCTCGGCTACCACCATCGCGGCGCGGAGAAGATCGGCGAGCGCCAGCACTGGGCCCAGTACGTCCCCTATACCGACCGCATCGACTACCTGGCCGGCTCTCTGAACAACCTGGCTTACCTGCACAGCGTGGAAACGATGCTCGGCGTCGAGGTGCCGCCCCGGGCCCGTTACACGCGCATCCTGCTCGGTGAGCTGTTCCGCATCGCCAGCCACCTGGTATGGCTCGGCACCTTCGCCCACGATGTCGGCGCCATGACCCCGGTTTTTTACGCCTTCGAGATCCGGGAGCGAATCTTCGACATTGTCGAGCTGATCACCGGGGGGCGCATGCATCCGGCCTGGTTCCGCATCGGCGGCCTTCCGGCCGACCTGCCCGACGGCTGGCAGGCGGCAGTGGCTGCCTTCAGTGACGACTTCGACAAGCATATCGACGAATTCGACCGGCTGCTCAGCGACGGCCCGATCTTCCGGGTGCGCACCGAAGGGGTGGGCGTCATCAGCCAGGACGATGCCATTGACTGGGGTTTCTCCGGCCCCAACCTGCGCGCCACCGGCCTTTCCTGGGACCTGCGCAAAACCATGCCCTACGGCGGCTACGACGATTTCGATTTCGATATCGCCACCGCCACGGGCGGCGACAGTTATGCCCGCTACCGGGTGCGCCTCGAGGAGCTGCGCCAGAGCCTGGCCATCGTCCGCCAGGCCGCCGCACGCATGCCGGGCGGACGCTGGATGAACGACGCCTACCGTTACTCCTATCCGCAACGCGAGGACGGCCTGCAGGATATCGAAAGCCTGATTCATCATTTCGTCAACGTCTCCCGGGGACCGACTCCGCCGGCGGGCGAATGCTATCGGGCAGTTGAATCGAGCAAGGGCGAGTGCGGCTACTACGCGGTCAGCGACGGGACCAGCATCCCCTACCGGATGCGCATCCGCACCCCGTCTTTTGCTCACATTCAGGCCATGCCGCTGCTTTGCCGCGGAGCCCTGATTTCCGACCTGATCACCAACCTCGGCTCGGTCGATTTCGTCCTGGCCGACCTGGATCGCTGATATGGCCGAACTGCTGTCCCCTGAAAAAATTGCCGAATTGAAACGGCATATTGCCGCTGTTCACGAGCCCCGCGAGCTGATCGTCGAGGTGCTGCAGGCGGTACAGAAGCGCCACGGCTGGGTCTCCGACGCCGGCGTGGAACTGGCCGCCGAACTGCTCGGACTCTCGCCGCTGCAGGTCGACGAGGTGGCGACCTTCTACGACAAGATCTACCGCAGCCCGGTGGGACGCAAGGTGATCCACGTCTGCGACTCCATCTGCTGCTGGAGCCGTGGGACGGAGACCATCTATCGTCACCTGCAGCAGGTGCTCGGCATCGCCCCCGGCGAAACCACCGGAGACGGCCTCTTTACCCTGCTGCCGACCTGCTGTCTCGGTGCCTGCGGCGAAGCACCGGCGATGCGCATCGGCGAGCGTCTGTACACTTGGCTGACCGTCGAACGGGTGGATGAGATTCTGGCTCAAGAACGTCAGGAGGCGGAATCATGACCCAGCTGCTGTTCAAGAACCGCCGTCCCGACCATACCGTGCTTCTCGCCGAATACCGCCAGAGCGGCGGTTACCAGGGATTGGAGAAAGCCCTGCGGGACATGGACCCAGCGCAGATCCGCGACGAGGTCAAAGCCTCAGGACTGCGCGGCCGCGGCGGCGCGGGTTTCTTTACCGGCGTCAAGTGGTCGTTCTTCCCGGTCGACGCGCCGGGCGACAAGTACCTGGTCTGCAACGGCGACGAAATGGAGCCTGGCACCTTCAAGGACCGCCAGCTGCTGGAAGCCGATCCCCATCAGCTGGTAGAAGGCATGGCCATCGCCGCCTATGCCCTCAATGTCAACACCGGCTACATCTTCCTGCGCTACGCCTACGATCGCTGCTACGCCAACCTGCAGCGGGCCATCGCCGAAGCCAAGGAAGCGGGACTGCTCGGCAACAACATTCTCGGCAGCGAGTTCTCTTTCGAACTGCACGTCCATCGCAGTGCCGGTCGTTATATCTGCGGCGAGGAGACCGCGCTGCTCAACGGCTTGGAGGGCAAGCGGCCCAACCCGCGCTCCAAGCCGCCTTTCCCGGCCATCAAGGGCCTGTTTGCCAAACCGACTGCCCTCAACAACATCGAAACCCTGGCCAACATCCCCCATATCGTCAATGGCGGTGCCCAGTGGTTTTCCGATTTGGCTCTGACCGAGGAAGGAGCCGGCACCAAGCTCTACGGATTGGCCGGTCATCTCAATACCCCCGGCTGCGTGGAGCTGCCGATGGGCGTGACCCTCGGCGAGCTGGTGGAAAAGCATGGCGGCGGGGTGTGGCAGGGACGTAAGTTCAAGGCCTGCCTTCCCGGAGGGGCCTCGACTCCCTATCTGACCGAGGCCCACTTCGACGTGGCCATGGATTACAACCCCCTGGAAGCGGTACAGACCCGCCTCGGTACCGGTGGCCTGGTGGTTTTCGACGACCGGACCTGCATGGTCGCGGCGACCCTCAACCTGCTGCGCTTCTTCGCCCGGGAAAGCTGCGGTTGGTGCACTCCCTGCCGTGACGGCCTGCCGATGGTCTGCTGGGTGCTGGAAAAAATCGAAACCGGCCAGGGCACCGACGATGACGTGGCCATGCTGCGCCAACTGCTCGGCCACATCAACGGCCGTTCCTTCTGCGCCCTGGCCCTCGGTGCCATGGGCCCGGTCGACGGCCTGCTGCGCCACTTTGAACAGGAAGTGGTTGATCACGTCAAGAAAGGCCGCTGTCCGCTGCAGACGGATTGATAAGCACTCGTACTCGGATTTTTAAAACCTTCGGGTACGAGTACCGGCCCTGCGGGACTGAGTACGAGTACGAAGTACGAGCACGTAAAAAAGATCTGAAGCCACATTAAACATATATGAACTCGTACGCGTACTCGGGTTTTCGAATCTTCGAGTACGGGTACGAAGTACGAACAATAAAGGAATCGTCAGCATCATGCCGACTCTGATTATCGACAACCAGAGCGTAACCGTGCCGGAGGGGACCAACGTCCTCGAGGCCGCGCAACAGCTCGGCATCGTCGTCCCCCACTTCTGTTACCACGAGGCCTTGGGGGCTGTCGGCGCCTGCCGGCTCTGCGCCATGCTGTTCATCGACGGCCCGGTCAAGGGCGTTCAGATGGCGTGCATGGTCGAGGCCAAGGACGGCATGGTAGTTTCCACCGAGGCCGACGAAGCGGTCGCCTACCGCAGCCAGGTCATCGAATGGCTGATGATCAACCATCCCCACGATTGCCCCGTGTGCGACGAAGGTGGCGAGTGCCAGCTGCAGGACATGACAGTGGCCGGCGGCCACGATATCCGTCGGTACACCGGCAAAAAACGCACCTATATCAACCAGGACCTCGGCCCCTTCATTTCCCACGAAATGAACCGTTGCATCCAGTGCTACCGCTGCGTGCGCACCTATCAGGATTACTGCGGAGGTACCGATTACGGCGTGCTTGGCTCTAACCAGCGCCTCTATTTCGGTCGTTTTCAGAACGGCCCGCTGGAGAGCCCCTTTGCCGGCAACCTGGTCGACGTCTGTCCGACCGGAGTGCTGACCAACAAGCCGTATCGCTTCACCTCGCGGTTCTGGGATCTGCAGGAAGCCCCGTCCATCTGCCCTCACTGCTCCCTCGGTTGTGCCGTGATTCCCGGGGCCCGTTTTCGGGAACTGCAGCGAGTCCGCGCCGGGGTCAACCAAGAGGTCAACGGCTGGTTCATCTGCGACCGGGGCCGTTTCGGCTACGACTACGTCAACCATCCCGAACGGCCACGCACACCCCGGCTGCATGGTGAGGAAATTTCCTGGGACGCTGGGCTTGCCACCCTGCGGCAGCGCCTGGCCGAGCTGGTCGAACGTCACGGTGCCGAGACCGTGGCCCTGCTCGGCTCCGGACGGGCCAGCCTCGAAGCCAATTACCTGCTGCGCCGCCTGGGGAAAAAGCTCGGCAACGCCGCGACAGTCTATGACAGCCACGCCGGCCGCGACCGGGCCGTCCGTACCCTTACCGCCCTGCCCACGGAACTGAGCGCCAGCCTTGCCGATGTGCAAAGCAGCGACCTGGTGCTGGTGATAGGCGCCGATCCCCTCGCCGAAGGGCCGATGCTCGCTGTGGCCATTCGTCAGGCGGTGCGCAACGGCGGCCGGGTGATGATCTGCGACCCGCGGCCGGTGGAATTGCCCTGTAGCGCCGAGCACTTGCCCTGTCCGCCGCAGGAACTGCCACAGCTTCTGACCTCTCTCGCAGCCGGAAAACCCCTTCCGGCCGCCTTGCAGCCGCTGGCCGAGGCGTTACAGCAGGCCAAAAACCCGGTCTTGCTCGGCGGCAGCGACCTGCTCGGCGCCGCCGGTTGCGCCGCCCTGCTGGCATCCGCACAAATGCTGCACAGCAACGAGCGCCCCTGCAAAACGATGGTGCTGCTGCCGGAGGCCAACAGCTTCGGCGCAGCCCTGCTGGCTGGCGATGGCGCCGATTTTGAGCAACTGCTGGATCATATGAATTCCGGACGCATCAAAGCCCTGCTCTGCCTCGAGGCAGATCCCTTGGCCGACTGTCCCGACAGACAACGCCTGATCGAGGGACTGGAGAAACTCGATTTCCTCGCCGTGCTCGATTATCTGCCGACCGTCAGTGCCGAAAAAGCCGACCTGTTGCTGCCGACCACCGCTTTCGCCGAAGGAGCCGGCACCCTGGTCAACAACGAAGGGCGCATGCAAGCCTTTGGTCAGGTGTTCAGCCCCGGTGAGCCGCTGCGCGTCACCAGCCAGGGCGGTCATCCGCCGCGCACTTTTTCAACCACCACCCCCGGTGCCCTGCCCTGCCAGGCCTGGGCAGTTCTGGCCGAGCTGTGCGGCGACCCGGTCGATCTTGATGAAATCCACCGGGAACTGATGACCGAGGAACCGCGTTTCAGCGGCCTGAGCGAACTGACAAGAAAAGATACTGGCCTTCGAGTCCGACCCGGCAACCAGGCACTATCCCCTTCCAGCCCGGAAACAGCTTCAAGCGGCGATACTCTGCAACTGCTGGCCTGTCAGACCCTGTACGGTTCCGAAACTCTGAGCAGCCACTCGACGCCTCTCGATACGGTCCGGCCGCAGCCCTATGTACTGCTTAACGAAAATGACGCCAGCCGACTCGGCATCGCTGCCGGTGATCTGGTGCAGCTCAGCACCAGTAAAGAGCAGCTGACCCTGCCGGCCCAGCTCAGCGAGCGCATGGCAGAGGGCATGGTCATCGTGCCGCATCTGCGCCGCACCGAGCTGGACTGTTTCTATCCCGGCCAGCTGCCCCAACCCTGCCGGATAGAGAAAGTGAGCGCGCTATGAACGATCTTTTGCTCACCGGTCTGCTGATTCTGATCAAGCTCGGTCTGATCCTGGCTGTTTTGCTGACCATGGCCGCCTACCTGGTACTGGCCGAACGTAAAATACTGGCGCGCATGCAACGCCGTTACGGTCCCAACCGGGTCGGATTCGGCGGTGCAATGCAGCCCCTGGCGGATCTGATCAAGCTCCTGACCAAGGAAGACTTTCTGCCGGCCCGCGCTGACAAATGGCTGTTTCTGCTGGCCCCTGGCCTGGCGGCAGTGACCGCTCTGCTGGCCTTTGCCGTGGTGCCCTTCTCCCCACCGATTGAGCTGTTCGGCCAGTCGCTGCCGATGGTGGTCTGCGATCTCAATGTCGGCATCCTCTACTTTTTCGGCCTCTCTTCGCTAGCGGTTTACGGCGTAGCCCTTGGTGGCTGGGCTTCGGGCTCGAAATATTCCCTGCTCGGTGCGCTGCGCGCCATGGGCCAGATGCTCTCCTACGAGTTGGCCATGGGCCTGTCCATCATCCCGGTGATCCTGATGGCCCGTTCCTTCTCGCTGAACGCCATCGTCGAGGCGCAAGCCTCGTTGCCCTTTGCCCTGCTTAATCCGGTGGCCTTCGGCATCTTCTTTGTTGCCGCCCTGGCTGAATCGAAGCGCACGCCCTTCGATTTGCCCGAAGCGGAAAACGAGCTGGTCGCCGGTTTTCACACCGAGTATTCGGGGATGCGCTTCGGCCTCTTTTTTGTCGGCGAATATATCAATATGGTGGTACTCGGCGCCATCGTCACCAGTCTGTTTCTCGGCGGCTGGCAAGGTCCGTTGCTGCCGCCGATAGTATGGTTTTTCGGCAAGGTGCTGACCCTGGCCTTTGTTTTTATCTGGATTCGCGGCACCCTGCCGCGGCTGCGTTACGATCAGCTGATGGCTTTCGGCTGGAAGATCCTGGTGCCGCTGGCCCTGCTTAACCTGGTAGCCACCGGCGGCATCCTGCTCTGGCTGGGAGGTGCTGCATGAATTTCTGGCGCGATATTAAAGGTACCCTCCAGCCCTTCTGGGTCACTCTGCGTTATCTGTTCAAGCGGCCGGTGACCATCTCCTATCCTGAGCAAAAACGCACTCCGCCGCCCCGCTACCGGGCTCGCATGATCCTGACCCGAGATCCCGACGGCGAAGAACGCTGCGTGGCCTGCCATTTGTGCAGCGCCGCCTGTCCGGTGGACTGCATCTCCATGCAGGCCGCCGAGAGGGAGGACGGACGGCGTTATGCGGCCTGGTTCCGCATTAACTTCGCCCGCTGTATCTATTGCGGCCTCTGCGCCGAGGCCTGCCCGACCCTGGCTATCCAGATGAGCCCCGAATACGAGATCTGCAATCGCGATCCGCTGAACCTGGTCTGGGAGAAGGAAGATCTGCTGGTTGACCACGGCGGCAAGGACCCCGACTATCACTTTTATCGTCACAGCGGCATCGGTGTCGCCGCCCCCCGCGGCGGCAACCCCGATGAGCAGCCGCCTGTCGACGTGAAAACCAACCTGCCCTGAGCGAGGACGGGACTATGGCAAGCGTACTCTTCTATGTGCTGGCTGCGACGGCTCTGCTGGCAACCCTGCTCTGCATTACCAGGCGCAACCCGGTACATGCGGTGATCTTTCTCATCAACGCCTTTTTTGCCCTGGCGCTGATGTTCTACCTGCTAGGTGCGCCGCTGATTGCCGCCTGGGAGGTGATCGTCTATGCCGGCGCCATCATGGTCCTTTTCCTGTTCGTCATTATGACACTGGAGCTGAGCCCCGGCCCCAAAGGCCCGGTTTTGAGCCGCCGCCAATGGGCACCGGTATTGCTGTTGTTTCTCCTGCTGCTGGTTTCCGCCGGACTGATTCTGACCTACGACCCGGCCGGTCGGGCCGGGGTACCCCAATTCTACGCCGCGCCGCGCAGCTTCGGCGCCGCTCTATTCAGCCGCTACGGCCTGGCGGTGGAAATCGTCTCTTTCCAGCTTCTGTTCGCCGCCGCCGGTGCCTACTACCTCGGTCGACGCAGTAAAGCCCGCCAGCCGGAGGATGCCTCATGATCGTGCCTTTGAACCACATCCTGCTGGTTGCCGCGGCGCTCTTTTTCATGGGCTTGTCCTGCACTCTGCTGCGGCGCAATCTGGTGATGATCCTGATCGGTGTGGAGATCATGCTCAACGCCGCCGGCCTGGTCCTGGTGGCCGGCTCGGCCTTCTGGCAGCAACTCGACGGTCAGCTGATGGTGCTGCTGATCATGGCCGTGACGGCCGCCGAGGTAGCGGTGGCTCTGGCCATGGTGGTCTATCTGCACGGTCGCAGCGGCACTATCGACGCAAACACCTTCAAGGATATGCAGGGATGAACGACGTGCTGATTGGCCTCATTGTGCTGCTGCCCCTGTGCGGGGCCGGCCTGATCATGCTCGGTGGCCGCTGCTGGCCACGCCGGATTAACGAGCTGCTGGCGATACTGGCAGTGACGGGTGCGACCGTTGCCAGTGCCCTGGCCTGGCCGCTTGCCGCCGGGGACGGTACTACCCTGGAACTCTTCAGTTGGTTGCGCAGCGGCCCGCTGCAGGTGCCCATCGCCCTGCACTTCGACCGCCTGGCGGCTTGCATGTGCCTGATGGTCACCGGCGTGGCGACCCTCATTCACATTTACGCGGTCGCCTATCTCCATAAGGAGCAGGCGGTCAGCCGCTTCTTCGCTCTGCTCAACCTTTTCGTCTTCGCTATGCTGACCCTGCTGTTGGCCGACAACCTGTTGCTGTTGCTGCTCGGCTGGGAAGGGGTCGGTTTCTGCTCTTATGCCCTTATCGGCTACTGGTACCGGAAAAAAGCGAACGCCAACGCGGGCCGCAAGGCCTTCCTGGTTACCCGTAGCGCCGATCTCTTTCTTCTGATCGCCATCCTCTGGCTGTTCCAGTTGACCGGTACTCTCAACCTGAACGTCATTAACGCCCAGGCGACGGCCCTGCCGGCGACAACCGTCACCACCCTCGGCCTGCTGCTGCTTGCCGGTGCCTGTGGCAAATCGGCCCAAGTTCCATTCATGACCTGGCTGCCCGACGCCATGGCCGGACCGACGCCCGTTTCGGCGCTGATCCACGCCGCAACCATGGTCACTGCCGGGGTTTACCTGCTGTGCCGGCTCTTTCCCCTGCTCAGCCTGTCGCCGGTGGCGCTGGCCGCGGTGGCAACGGTCGGCACTCTCACCGCACTTTACGGTGCCGCCTGTGCCCTGGCTCAGCGTGACCTGAAACGGCTGCTGGCCTACTCGACCATGAGCCAGGTCGGCTACATGTTCCTGGCGGTGGGCGCCGGTACGGTCAGCGGCGCTCTGTTCCACTTGCTGACCCACGCTTTTTTTAAAGCGCTGCTGTTCATGGCGGCCGGTTGTGTCATTCACCTCGCCAGCGGTGAACAGCAACTCGCCTACCTGCGCGGCGTGGCACGGCGCCATCCGCTGCTGTTCTGGACCCTGCTGGCCGGAGGCTTGTGCCTGGCCGGGGCGCCTTTGACCAGCGGCTTTTTCTCCAAGGACGCCATTCTGCTTGCGACCTTCAACGCAGGCGGTCCCTACTATACGGTTCTCGGCTGTCTCGGTCTGCTGGCGGCATTTTTGACAGCCCTGTACAGTTTCCGCCTGCTTTATGCGCTGTGCGGTAATCGCCAGCCGACGGTGGTCGACCATGAGTTGCCGTTCGGCATGCTCTGGCCGTTGTTGCCCCTGGCCCTGCTCGGCCTTGGCGGCGGTCTGCTCAACCTGCCACCACTGTGGGGCGGCAATCTGTTTCTGCAGCATCTGCTCGAACCGGCCGGAGCCCAACTCCATCCGCATCTGCACACCGAGTTGGTCATGGGCGCTACCGCCACCCTGCTGGTCCTGGCTGCCTGGCTATGGAGCCGCTATCGCTACTGGCGAACGACCATGGTTCGTCCTGCAGGCCGGATCGAGGCCTTTTTCTATCGGGGCGGCGACGCCGATCGCTGGCAGGAAGAGTTGCTGCAACGGCCTTTCCGTACCCTGGCTGTTGGTTGGCGCCAATTCGACGAAGATTTTCTCGGCGGCCTCTATCGCGGGGCAGCATTGCTCTGCCTGGAGAGCGGCCGACAACTGCGACGGCTGACCACCGGCCGCCTGCCTCACTATCTGGCCGCCATGGCCCTGGGCCTGAGCGCCCTGCTCGGCTGGCTGCTGCTGCAGCTGCTGCGACCCTGAAACGACCATTGCCATGGAAACGACCATGACCGGAAACTGCCCTTTGCCGTTATTGACCTTGATGCTGGCCTTGCCGATCGGCACTGCCGTTCTGTGCCTGCTGTGCCGCAAGCGGCCCACTGCGGCCAAAACGCTGGCTTTGGCCGGCACGCTGACAGTACTGCTCTTTGCCGTTAGCTGTTTCGTGCTGTTGCCTGCCGAGCCGGGCTGGCTGCTGCGGGAAGAATACCGCTGGATATCGGTCTTGGGCATCCGTTTCAGCCTCGGCCTGGACGGCCTGTCCCTGCTGATGGTATTGCTGACTGCCTTGCTTTCAGTGCTGGCGGTGGGACTGTCCTGGAACGAAAAAAACCGGCCGGCGGCCTTTTTCGCCCTGCTGCTGGTAGTGGAAGCCGGAGTTCTGGGGGTGTTCATGGCCCTCGATCTGGTGCTGTTCTATATCTGCTGGGAAATGATGCTGCTGCCACTGTTTTTCCTGATCGGCATCTGGGGCCAGCGCGGCGGTGTCGCGGCGGCCCTGAAATTTTTCCTCTTTTCCCTGGCAGGCAGCCTGTTGATGCTGCTCGCCATCATCATCCTCTATGTGTTGCACGGCCAACAGTACGGCGACTACAGCTTCGCCCTGGCGGCCCTGCAGCAGACTGCCATTCCGGCCGGTTTGGCTCCATGGCTGTTCAGCGGTTTTGCCCTGGCCTTTCTGATCAAGGTGCCGCTGGTCCCCCTGCATAGCTGGCAGGCCGATACCTACAGCGCCGCCCCAGCTGCCTGCAGCCTCCTGCTAGCTGGGGTACTGGCCAAGACCGGGATCTACGGCCTGATTCGCTTTGCCCTGCCGCTCTTTCCCACCGTCGCCCAGGGTGCCTTGCCGGTGCTGGCCATCCTGGCCTTGATCGGTATTCTCTACGGCGGCTGGATTGCCAGTGCCCAACGCGATCTAAAGCGTCTGGTGGCCTACTCTTCGCTGGCTCACCTCGGCTTTATCGTTCTCGGACTCAGTGCCTGGACCACCACTGCCGCTGAAGGCGCTTTGCTGCAAATGGCCAATCACGGCCTCACTACTGCAGCACTCTTTATCCTCATCGCCTTGATCGAGCAGCGCACCGGAAGCCGCCACCTCGACGACCTTGGCGGATTGTGGAGTCGTGTGCCGAGACTTTCGGCCCTGCTGCTCTTCTTTGCCCTGGCCGCCCTCGGCCTGCCCGGGCTCAACAACTTTGTCGGCGAGATCCTGATCCTGCTCGGCACCTTTGCCGTGCACCCGCTGCAAGCTGTGCTGGCCGCGCTGGGACTGCTGCTGGCTGCGATCTACATGCTACGCCTGGTGCAGGAGGTAATCTGGGGCCCCGGCAAAGGGGAGAGGTCGTGGACCGACCTTGGCCTGAGCGAATGGCTGCTGCTTGCTCCTTTGGCCGTGCTGGTCCTGTGGCTGGGATTCTACCCCGAAACTTTTCTTGAACCGCTTCGCGGCCCGGCCCAGCAGCTGCTGAACGAGGCCGTCTCCCTGAGCCAGAGTGGAGGGATGCCGTGACTGCTCCGGAACTTATCGCATTGCTGCCATTGTTAATCCTGGCACTCGGTGCTACTGCCTTGTTGCTTCTGGCCCGCAATTCCGTCGGCCGGTCCTGGCCTCTGATCGGCGGCGCTTTTTTAGCGCTGACGGCTGCGCTTAGCGCAACCTTTTTGCCAACTTGCCCCATAGAAGTGGGCGGAATGTTCAGTGCCGGCCCCTATGCTCGCTTTTTCATCGCCCTCTGGTCGCTGGCCACTGCCGCCACCCTGATCCTTTCAGGACCCTATCTGGCCAGGCGCCAATTGCCAAGCGGCGAATACAGCGCCTTGTTGCTATTTGCCGCAGCCGGTATGGGCCTGCTTTCCTCAGCTGTTTCCCTGAGTGGCATCTTTCTGGCTCTGGAAGCTTTCACTCTGACCTTCTATGTCCTCATTGCCTACAACAAAGGCTGTTCTCTCGGACCTGAAGCCGGCATCAAATATCTGGTGCCGGGTGGGGTGGCCGCCGGCCTGCTGGCCTTCGGCATGGCCCTCCTTTATGTTGCTAGCGGCAGCCTGCAACTGCCTGCCGCTACGGCTGCCCTGCTGAGTGGTGCCCCCATGCAGGCAATAGCCCTTACCGGTCTGGCCATGCTGCTGGCCGCATTTGCCTTTAAACTCTCCCTGGCGCCGTTTCATTTCTGGACCCCCGATGTTTATCAGGGCGCCCCCGCTCCTGTGACAGGCCTGCTGGCTAGCGGCAGCAAGGGGGCAGTTACCGTTGCGCTGTTGACCATCACCGCAACCTTGCCTGCTGCTCCGGCGTTCTTTCAACCGGTTCTGATTGCCCTGGCCCTGTTATCCATGGTGGTCGGTACCTTCTGTGCCCTGGCCCAGAGTAACGTCAAACGCATGTTGGCCTACTCCTCGGTTGTCCATATGGGCTTCGTTCTGACCGGCCTGCTGTGCTGGAACCATCCCGGTCGTACCGCTGCGCTCTTTTACCTGGTGGGCTACAGTATCGTCACACTTGGCATTTTTGCCATCATCAGCTCATTTTCTACTCAGAAAGAGCCCCAACAGCTGACCGACTATCGCGGCCTTGCCCGCCGCCACCCTCTGCGTGCCCTGGCTCTGACCGTCTTATTGCTGGCCTTGGCCGGCTTGCCGCCCACAGTCGGGTTCATGGGCAAGCTGGCGATCTTTACTGCGGCCATTGCCGCCGGCCTGCCGCTTCTGGCAGTGGTCGGTATCGTTTCTTCGGTGATCTCGGTCTATTTTTACCTTCAGCCCGTCATTCAGATGTACATGGCTGCGCCGCCTGCAGAAGAGAGCGTCACAGGCCACTGGAGTGAGTATGGTGTCATCAGCCTCTGCTTTGCCCTGACCTTTTTGTTCGGTTTATGGCCTGGGAAACTACTGGAATTCCTTGTCCGCCTGACGCCGTGAGGAGGACCACCATGCTCGACAGACAGACGATGGAAGAAAGAATCGCCCGGTTTCTCTCTGCTGATGCCTTTGGCGTTGTCGGTGCCTCGACTGACCGTGCCAAGTACGGCAACAAGGTGCTGCGCTGCTATCAGCAGAACAACCGGCGGGTGATCCCGGTCAATCCAAGGGCAGAATCTGTTGAGGGGCTGCCCTGCGTGGCGTCCGTGGCCGATCTGCCGACCGAGGTCAAAAGCCTGTCCATCATCACTCCCCCCCAAATCACCGAGCAGGTGGTCGAACAGGCCATCGCTCATGGAATCGAGAACATCTGGATGCAACCCGGCGCCGAGAGCCCACAGGCCGTAGCCCGTTGCGAAGAAGCCGGGATCAATATCATCGCCGACGGCAGTTGTCTGCTGGTCGTGTTGGGATACCACGAAACCTGACCACCCCTGCAAGGCCCTGCCAACCTTCCTTTTTGCCCCTATTTGTTCCAAAACATCTCCCCTCTTTCTTAGGCAACATTAAGTACTTGCATGGCGTTATTAAGCATGCTATACAACGAAAGATTGAGTACTTTCCAAACAATGTTTGGTTTTCGCCTGTCCATTCCGTGACGATATCTTTATCTGCCTGCCCCGCACCGACCATAAGGATCGTAGTGAAGCATCATGGCTAACAAAGACAGAGAGGTCCGCAGGCAAGTCGTAACGGATATCAAGGCGAAAAACTCCGTCTGGAAAAAAAAGCTGAGCGATACCTTTCAGGAATTGCACATGATTCCTGAACGCTTTACCGGCAAGCTGGTGATCTCTTTCAAGGATGGGGGAATCAGCTTCGTCGAAAAGACCGAAACATTTAAATAACCTAGCGCCTATTTCGTCCCCTGCCGCAGGCAGGCCCAACGATACCCGCTCCGCAGTGTTCTGGCCTATTCCCGGCCCTCGACACAGGAGCGGGTTTTTTCGTTCTAAAGGTTTGCTCACCAATGAATCCCTATATTATTTACGGTGCCGGCTGCCAGGGGCTCGCCCTGCTGCGCCTGTTGAAAAAGGACTCTCCCCCCCCGGAAGTACACTGCTTCATCGATGGCCATCCGGGCAAACAGGGTCGGACTTTTGAAGGACTACCCGTCTATCCGCCAGACTACCTGATCAGCCTGCGCGAAAGAGATCCGACCATTGCCGTGGCCGTCGGCGGCCACTATTCGACAGTCAGGCGGCGGCTGGAACAGCTCGGCTTTATCCAAGAACGGCACTTTTTCGATGCCACTCCCAGGCCCATGTCCTACGGTGATCTCGACCAAGACTTTGCCGTCCTGAGAGACAAAGTGCGGCGCCATACCCTGGTCAGTGAAGATCGTCTGGCTCTGCTCTATCAACTCACCCTCCAGGCAAATAACGTATCTGGCGACCTGGTCGAGATCGGCGTCTACAGGGGGGGCACCGCTTTGCTCATGGCCGAATCCCTGGGCGCCAGCAACCAACAGTTACACCTCTTCGACACGTTCTGCGGCATGCCTGCCAGCGATCCAGACATCGACCTGCATTGCTCGGGAGACTTTGCCGACACTTCTCTAGAAGCGGTTTCTGCTTTATTGGGCGATTTTACCAACATTCATCTTTATCCGGGCCTGTTTCCCGAAACCTTGCCACGGGACTGGACTAATAAGCGTTTCGCCCTGGTGCATGTCGATGTCGACATCTACGCCTCGGCCCTGGATTGCTGTCGCTTCTTCTACCCACGGCTGAGCCCCGGTGGGGTCATGGTTTTTGACGATTACGGCTTCCCTTCCTGCCCCGGAGTTCGCCAGGCGGTCGACGAATTCTGCCAACACCGGGACCTGCAGCCCCTCTATCTGCCAAGCGGCCAGGCACTTATTCATAGTCGCTGAAACCCATCAAAACGTTCCTCCGACGGCCCCGTTGGCCGTCTGGATAAATTAAGCCAGGACCTGAGTCCAAGACCCTCAATTCACCAAGGAGATTGTTTTATGAAAGTGTGTTTTCCCGTAGCCGAAAACAAAGGCCTCAACAGCGAGTTTTTCAGCCACTTTGCCTCCTCTCCCCTGTTTCTGATCGTCGACAGCATAAGCGGCGATGTAGAAACAATCGAAAACTACGACCCTCAAGCCCCGGAAAAGGGCTGCAACCCTTTTGCCGCTCTCCAGGGCCGAAACCTGGATGCTATCGTTGTTGACGCCATCGGCGATGCAGTTCACCAAACCATGAACATGTGCGGTTTCCGGGTCTATAGCGCCAACACCAGCAACCTGCAGCAACTTGTCGAGGCACTTAAGAACGAACAACTGGAGGAAATCGAACCCTTTTACAGCCACGATGAGGGCCGCTGCGGCGAGGAAGAGGAAGGCAGCTGCGATCACGATCATGACCATGAGGAAGACGATGAGGTACCTGGTGTCTGCGTCAGCCATGGTGGCAGCGGGTGCGGTCATCACGACAGCGGATCCTGTACTCATCACTGACTTAAAAATCGCCCTTTTAAAGTTATTTTTGGAAATTTTTGGTTGTTTACGGTATATTCTATCTTTTTCTGTAATTTTTCTCTTGAAGAGAGAATTCAGAGTTTGTTATAAGAGCATTTCAAATGATGTTTTAAATATTTCAAACGAAACGTTTGAGGCAGCCGTCTTGCGGCGGCTGCCTTCTATATGGCGCCCATTTCGTCCTCTGCATCAGCAGACCCAACGAAACCCGCAGCAAACCTTTTCAAGGCCCAGATGCGGGTTTTTTCATTCAATGGCCGGTAAGTAAAGGCGTACTGACAGGCCAGTCAGGGCCAGGAGGCGAGAAGAGTCATGTCCGTTCCGGAAATACTACGAGTGGAATCCCAGCTGAGAAAAGAAACCGGCCAGAAAGGGAAGCCTTCCTCCGGGCGGCAACGCTCCACCGAAGCAGACTTGTCTTCTACCCCGATCTCCACCCGAAAACGAATCATTGCCGCCACCATGCAAAAGATGGAATTCATCGATGGTGGCTTTACCGGCAAACTGGTTATCTCTTTCAAAGAAGGCGGCGTCAGCTACATTGAAAAAATTGAGCAATTCAAATAACTGAACGGCTCGAAGAACACCCCCCACAACTCGACATACAAAGCGCTAATTTCGTCCTCTGCCCCGCGGCAGACTCAACGAAACCCGCATGCAATACCCGACAAACAAGGTATTTATGCGGGTTTTTTTATTGGCACCCAGGAGGATGTCGGACTGGACGGGCCGAAGCGAAAAATTGACTGTTCGAGGCCATATTTTCGAGAGGTTGAGAGCGAATAGCAGGCCTATTTGTCGAAAGCTATCGGAAAGATGAACCGATCAGGCGATTTTGCAGTCGGCTCATGGCAAGCCCGACAGCCTCCCAGCATTTAGCAAGAGGAATTAAATCGATGGTGGAAATTATTGACGTTGAGCAGGCCGTTGGCCGGGTTCTCTTTCACGACATCACCCGCATCGTGCCGGGAGAATTCAAAGGGCGGGCCTTTAAGAAAGGCCATCACATTACCTCGGACGATGTGCCGAAACTTAAGGAGATCGGCAAGGACCGCATCTACGTGCTCAACCTGGAGGAAGGTTACGTCCACGAAGACGATGCTGCCAGACGCATTGCCAGTGCGATCTGCGGTCCGAACCTGCGCTTTGACGAACCGAATCAGGGCAAGATCGCACTCATCTCCGAATGCAACGGCCTGCTGAAGATAGATATGCAACTGCTGCAGCAGCTCAACTCCCTGCCTGACGTGACCATCGCCACCCTTCACGGCAACCAGCAGGTGGAAAGAGCCAAGACGGTCGCAGGCACCCGTATCATCCCCCTCTTTACCGAGGAGAAACACCTGCAGCAATTGGAAGAGCTTTGTCGCAACCAACCGCCACTGGTATCGGTCAAGCCATTCAATCCCCTCAAGGTGGGACTCATCACCACCGGCAACGAAATCTATTACGGCCGCATTCCTGATCGTTTCGGCCCGTTGGTGAAGAAAAAGTTCGAGGCCTGGGGGAGCGAGGTCTTCTGCCAGCATTTTGTCCCTGACCGTGTGCCGGCCATGGTCGAGGCCATCAACCAGGTACTGGACGAAGGAGCCGAGCTGGTCGTCCTCACCGGCGGCATGTCCGTCGACCCGGACGATCTGACTCCGGCCGGCATACGCGCCAGCGGCGCCCGGGTAATCAGCTACGGGGCCCCGACCTATCCCGGGGCCATGTTCATGCTCGCCGAACTGCGCGGGGTACCGATGGTCGGGCTGCCCGGTTGCGCCATGTACCACAAGGCCACCATCGTCGAACTGATCATCCCCCGCCTGCTTGCCGGCGTAACAGTGACCCGCGAAGACATTCTCGCCCTCGGTTACGGCGGGCTTTGCGCCAGTTGCAAGGAATGCCGCTATCCCGACTGCGGTTTTGGAAAATAACTTTTTCTGCAGGTCTGTCGCTTAAGAAGCCCCTCTCGGGCCTGCGTATTTGTCAAATGGGGAAGGGCAGCCGAATGGTCGGCCTGTGTTACCCCCCCACAACCCAAAAAGGAGGAACAGAAGTATGGGATTGCTCAAGAAAATACTCAAGGTCAACGGCGTAGAGCGCCACATAATCGTTGACCAGGACGCCCTGCTGTCCGACGTAATCCGCAAGCAGCTTCAGCTGACCGGCACCAAAGTCGGTTGCGGCACCGGCACCTGCGGCGCCTGTAACGTGATCCTGAACGGCAAGCTGGTACGTACCTGCGTCACCCGCATGAAGCGGGTCGACAACTGGTCGGAAATTACCACCGTTGAGGGCATCGGTACCCCGCAGAACCTCCACCCCGTTCAGAAAGCCATCATCAAGCACGGCGCCCTGCAGTGCGGTTTCTGTACCCCGGGCTTCGTCGTCTCCATCAAGGCACTGCTCGATGTAAATCCCGACCCGAGCCGCCAGGACGTGCGCGACTGGTTCACCAAGTACAAGAACGCCTGCCGCTGCGTCGGCTACATGTCCCTGGTCGACGCCGCCATGGATGCCGCCAAAGTTCTACGCGGCGAAATGGACGAAGCCGTCCTCGATTACAAAGATATCAGCGACGGCCGCCTGTACGGCACCCGTTACCCCCGTCCCACCTCGGTGGCCAAGGTTTGCGGCCTGTGGGACTTCGGTGCGGACAAGCGCGAGCAGCTGCCCGAAGGAACCCTGTACTGTTCGCTGGTCTACGCCGACGTGGCCCATGCCAACATCAACGGCGTCGACACGTCCGAAGCCGAGAAGATGCCCGGCGTGGTCAAGGTCGTCACCGCCAAGGACATCAAGGGCAAAAACCGCATCACCGGCCTGATCACCTTCCCGACCAACAAAGGCGACGGCTGGGAGCGTCCGATCCTCTGCGACAAGAAGGTCTTCCAGTACGGCGACGCCATCGCCATCGTCTGCGCCCAGACCCAGGCTCAGGCCGATGAGGCCGCCAAAGCCGTCAAGCTCGACCTCGAAGTACTGCCCCATTACATGAACGCCATGGCCGCCATCGCCGAGGACGCTATCGAAATCCATCCCGGCACCCCCAACCTCTACTTCACCCAGGGCCTGGAAAAAGGTGAAGACACCGCGCCGATCATGGAAAAGGCCGCCCACGTGGTCGAAGGCGAATACTATCTCGGCCGCCAGCCGCAGATGCCTCTCGAGTCCGACATCGGCTTCGCCTACACCAACGAAGAAGGCAAGGTCTGCGTCCACTCCAAGTCCATCGCCCTGCAGCTGCACATCGCCATGATTGCCCCGGGCCTCGGTCTGGATCCCGAAAACCTGGTCATCGTGCAGAACCCCTGCGGCTCCTCCTTCGGCTACAAGTTCTGCCCCAGTAACGAAGCCCTGGTCGCCGCTGCCACCATGGCCACCGGCGTACCCTGCTACCTCGAGTACAGCTGGGCCCAGTTGCAGTTCTACACCGGCAAGCGTTCCCCCTTCTGGTTCAAAGCCAAACTGGCTGCTGACGAAAACGGCAAGTTCCTGGCCACCGAGACCGAATGGTACGTCGACCACGGTCCCTACTCCGAGTTCGGCGACCTGCTGACCCAACGCGGCATGCAATATGCTTTCTCCGGCTACGACATCCCCAACATGCGCGGTCAGGGCCATACTGTCGCCACCAACCACTGCTGGGGCGCCCCCTTCCGAGCCTACGGTTCGCCGCAGTCCTTCTTCGCTTCCGAGTCGCTGATCGACGAGCTGGCCAAGAAGATGGGTAAGGACCCCTTCGAACTGCGCGAACTGAACTGCTACCGCGAAGGCGCCACCACCCCGACTCAGCAGACTCCTGAGGTCTTCGTCTTCCCGAAACAGTTCGAAGCCCTGCGTCCCAAGTACGAGCGTGCCAAGCAGCTGGCCGAAATGAACTCCACCGAAACCAAGAAACGCGGCGTCGGCGTCTCCCTCGGTATCTACGGCTGCGGTCTCGACGGTCCCGACACCTCCGAAGCCTGGGCCGAACTGCTGCCTAACAACGAGGTCATGATCGGCAACAGTTGGCAGGATCACGGCCAGGGCTCCGACATCGGGACCCTGACCTTCGCTCACGAAACCCTCAAACCGCTGGGTCTGAAGCCGGAGCAGATCAACCTGTGCCTGAACGACTCCAGCATGACCCCCAACTCCGGTCCTTCCGGCGGCAGCCGTCACAACCTGGTTACCGGTAACGCCATCCGCGTAGCTTGCGAAATGCTGCTCGAGGGCATGAAAAAGGCCGACGGCACCTACCGTACCTACGAAGAAATGCAGGCTGACGGGATCGACACCAAATATCTCGGCAAGTGGACCACTCCCTGCACCGAGTGCGATTTCGATACCGGTAAGGGCGACCCGTTCTGCGTCTACATGTACGGTCTGTTCCTGGCCGAAGTCGAAGTCGACATCACCACCGGTAAGACCAGTGTGGTGAAGATGACTCATGTCGCCGACGTCGGTACCATCACCAACCAGCTGGCCGTCGACGGTCAGATCTACGGTGGTCTGGCCCAGGGCATCGGCCTGGCTCTGACCGAAGACTTCGAGCACATCAAGAAGCACTCCAACATGATCGGCGCGGGCTTCCCATTCGCAAACGACATCCCCGACGATCTGGAAATCATCTACGTCTGCGAACCTCGTGAGCACGGTGCCTTCGGTGCCGGCGGAGTCGGCGAACTGCCTCTGACCGCTCCCCACTGCGCCGTCATCAACGCTATCGACGACGCCTGCGGCGCTCGTATCCGTCACCTTCCGGCCTATCCGGAGAAGGTGCTGGCGGCCCTCAACTCCAAGAAGAAGGCCTTCGACGTGGCTGATGCCATTGCCCTTGGTTACACCTCCGACGCGGTCGATTCCGAGCCGCCCAAGCCTGAGGACGTAATCAACGCTCTGGCCGACGAGCCGGCAACCGAACCGGCCTAACCCTGCAACTTCCCCGGCGGTGCCGGCGACCCATTCCGGGAGTCGCCGGCACCACCTGTCGCCGGGGAATCGTGACGCTGGAGAGTCGCCCTTCTGGCGACTCTCCAGCGCCCATAACAAGTATCACCCGTTTTTACCTGAACATAACCCCCCAAAATCCGTAGCGAAGAAAGAGGGTCTCGATGGAAAAGGAACAACGCATCGCATGGGAGGCTAAGTGTACCCAGGAGGAGCCACCCGCCTGCACCAGCGGCTGCCCGCTGCATGTCGACGTTCGACAGTTCATGCAGCACCTCGCCAACGAAGACAACAAGGCAGCTTACCAGACATTGAAAAAGACCATGCCCTTTCCTGGCATACTGGGACGAATCTGCGACCATCCCTGCGAGTCGGCCTGCCGGCGCGGAGAGGCGGGAGAGGCTCTGGCCATCGGCGCCCTGGAACGCTATTGCGTGGAACAATACGGAGGTCCCGATCCAGTCAAGCCCCTGCCGCGCAAAAGATGGAAGGTCGCGGTGCTCGGTGCCGGCATGGCCGGCCTGACGGCGGCTCTCGACCTGCTTAACAAGGGCCTGCAGGTCACCATCTACGAACAGAAGCAACAGCTCGGCGGCGCCCTGCGCAGCTACCCCGAAAATGTCTTGCCGGCCACTGTGATCGATGCCGAACTGGCCGTACTTAACGCCCTCCGTGCCAAATTGCAGTTGGGCACGCCGTGTGGCGCGGCCACCTTTGCCAGCCTCTGTGACACCTTCGACGCTGTTTTCGTCGATGGCCAGGCCACCTCGAACTGGGCCCTGCCCCTGCAAAAGGAGACCGACGGCCGGCTCGTGATCGACGCCCTTACCGGCGCCACTCCTCAGGAAGGGGTCTTTGCCGGCGGCACTCCGGAACCAGGACAGGGCTATTCGCCGCTGTCGGAAGCCTATGCCGGTCGCAAGGGCGCCCTGTCCATCGAACGCTTTTTGCAAAAGGCCGTCGTCGATTACAACCGGGAGAAAGAAGGCCCCTACGAAACCCTTCTGCATACCAATCTGGAAGGCATCGAAGCGAGTGTCCGTGCCCTGCCGGAAGCTCTCACGGACGATGCGGTACGTGCCGAAGCGAGCCGCTGTATCCAGTGCGAATGCCTCGAATGCGTCAAACACTGCCAGTATCTGAAAAACTACAAGAAATATCCCAAGCCTTACATTCGCCAGATCTTCAATAACGAACTGGTCATGCACGGCGCCGCCCACAGCAAAAACAAATTCGTCAATTCCTGCTCTCTGTGCGGCCTCTGCCAAGAGGTCTGCCCCAACGGGCTGTTCATGGGCGAGATCTGCCTGGATTCCCGCCAGACCATGGTGCGGGAGAAGTTCATGCCGCCCTCGGCTCACGAATTCGCCCTGCAAGACCTGGAATTCAGTCGCAGCGAAGCCTTCAGCCTCTGCCGGCACGCTCCGGGTTTCCAGGAGAGCGCTTACCTCTATTTCCCCAGCTGTCAGCTCTGTTCCACCAGCCCTGCGGAGGTGGTCGAATCCTATAGCTTTCTGCGCGAAAACCTCGACGGCGGCGTCGGCCTGATGCTGGCCTGCTGCGGTGCACCGGCTCACTGGGGCGGACGTAAAGAGTTGTTTGCCGAGATCATCGGCGAACTGCGCCAGCAGTGGCGGGAGATGGGCTGCCCACAGGTCATCAGCGCCTGTAGTTCCTGCCAGCAACTGTTCCAGGACCATCTCCCTGAAATTCCCGTTAAATCCCTCTGGCAGATTCTCGAAATGCCGAAGGTCAAAGAAGCCTTGCCGGCCGCTTCCCTGCCCGCCAAAACGGTGGCGGTCATCGACCCCTGCGCCGCGCGCCACGACCAGAAAATCCAGGAGAGCGTGCGCCGTACGGCCGCTGAACGGGGCCTGGCCATCGAAGAGTTGGATCACAGCGGGGCCATGACCCAATGTTGCGGCTACGGTGGGCTGGTGTTCAATGCCAACCTTGAATTGACCGACGAACAATTACGCTGCCGGGTTGAAGCCAGCGATCACGACTATCTGGCCTACTGTGCCCTCTGTCGCGATCAGATGGCCGCCGCCGGCAAACCGACCGCCCACCTCATCGAACTGTTGTTCGGCGAGAACGACAACGGTGATCCCTGGCAGCGGGGTTGGCTGTCCTGGTCCGAGCGCAGGGAGAACCGAATCCGGGTAAAGGAAGTTCTCGGTCGCCACCTGTGGGGCGAAGAGCCCCCCCTGCCGGAAAGTTATCAGGAAATGATTCTGCATCTCGAAGACGAAGTTCAGCGCACCGTCGACCGGCGGCGAATTCTACTCGACGACATCCGCCAGGTTATCGACCAGTCGGAAACCGAAGGCCGGCGCCTGATCAACAACGAAAATGGCCACCGTCTGGCCAATCGCGCTCTCGGCAAGGTTACTTTCTGGGTCGAGTATGCCCCGGAAAAGTCCGGCTTCCGCGTCTTTAACGCCTACAGCCATCGCATGAACATTACCGGAGTGAAATAATGATATCCCTTGAAGAAGCCCAACAGTGGACTTGTGATGCCTGTGGCCAACCGATGGTGATGCGCGAGGTAGTCTTTCTCTATCTGAACGGCACCTTCCACGTCGACCTACCAGCCTGCCCGGAATGCGACCTGGTGTTCATCAACGAAGAACTGGCCACGGGAAAAATGGCCGAAGTAGAAGGCATCCTTGAAGACAAATAGTTCGTCCGGCGGTGCCGCCTGTCCCCTGGCGGCACCGCGCCTTTACGAAACCAGCGCCCTGCGCAGAGCCACCGGCGACACCCTGCGGCCCGGAGGCCTGTCGCTTTTGCAAATCGCCCTGCAGCAAACGAACTGGCCTGCGGGGGGAAGGGTATTGGATGTCGGCTGTGGCATCGGGACAACTGCCGTCTATCTGCGCCAAACCCACCGCCTACAGGCCATGGGCCTCGATCTTTCCGCCCAACTGCTCGGCGAAGCAGCCATCGCTAACCCCGAGCTACCCCTGATCCGCGGCCGGGCCGAAATACTGCCCATTGGGGATAGCTCACTTGCGGGACTGACCTGCGAATGTGTTTTGTCGCTGGTCAAGGATCCGCTTAACACCCTTCGGGAATTCCACCGAGTGTTGGCCAAGGACGGGCAGCTGATTCTCAGCGACATCTATCGGCGCCGCGACATCAAGGACAAGGACCTGCCGGGTAATTGCTGCCTGGCGGGAGCACACAACCGTGACCAACTGCTGGACTGGCTGCAACAGGCCGGTTTCAGCGTGCAGTTGTGGCAGGACCATTCCCGCCTGCTTGCCGAGTTGGCGGCTCGCCTGGTATGGCAGCATGGCTCGATGGAGGACTTCTGGAGCCAGTTTTCCGCTGATGGGGATGGCCGTCCCATGCAGCATGCGGTGCAGGCCATGCGCCCCGGCTACTGCTTGATGATTGCATCGAAAAAAGGCTGACACGCGAAAAACCATTTATCGGCGTGTCTTCCACAATCGATTCTCGCTGTCAGAGAATTCTTCGCCAAAGGACCTTTTTATGAGTAAAGAACTCTTTCGTATGATGGAACTGGTGCAGAAAGGCTATTACTGCAGCCAGATCCTGCTCAATCTCGGTCTCGACAACTGCGACCGGAAAAATCCCGATCTGATTCGTACCATGGCGGGCCTGGCCCATGGCGCCGGATTCGGCGAAGGGACCTGCGGCGCGCTGACCGGCGGAGCCTGTCTGCTGGCCTTTTATGCCGGCAAGGGTCTGGACGAGGAAGAGGAACACATCGACTTCATGACCATGCGCCAGCGTCTGGCCGATTGGTTCAAGGACACCGTAGGCGAGCAATACGGCGGCATCGATTGCTCCACCATCCTTGACGACGATCCTAATCCCCAGGTGCGATGCGGCCAGATCGTGGCCAACGTTTACAATGAGGTGAAACGCCTGCTCGAGGAGCACGGCATCGATCTGTCGGAGGGACGCAATGGCTAAACAGACCGGCCTGCCCACCGAAACCGCCAGTCTCTGTCCGATCTGCCTGCAACGCGTTCCGGCCCACCGGCAGGTAGTCGGGGAACGAGTCGACCTGATCAAGTTCTGCCCCGAGCACGGGGAATTCAGCTCTTTGATCTGGCATGGCCCACCGCTGCTCAGCGACTGGAATCGCCCCAAAATCCCTTCCCAGCCACCGGTCTGCTTTACTGAAACCGAAGGGGGCTGCCCGTACGACTGCGGACTGTGCCCGGATCACGGCCAGCACTCCTGTTCGGTGCTGCTTGAAGTCACCGCCCGCTGCAACCTGAGTTGCCCGGTATGCTTCGCCTCCAGCGGCGCGCAGGCGCCAGCTGATCCTCCACTGGAGGTCATCGATCGCTGGTACCGGAGAGCCAAGGAAGCCAGCGGTACGGGCATTGTCATTCAGTTGTCCGGCGGAGAACCGACGGTACGCGACGACCTGCCGGCGATTATCGAGCTGGGCCGCCGACACGGCTTCGGCTTTATCCAACTCAACAGCAACGGTCTGCGCCTCGCCAAGGAACCCGGCTATGCCAGGAGCCTCAAAGAAGCCGGCCTGAGCAATGTTTTTTTGCAGTTCGACGGCACCGAGGACCGTATTCTGCGCACCTTGCGCGGTCGCGACCTGCTAAAAGAAAAGATTCTAGCCATCGACCACTGCCTAGCAAACGGCCTCGGCGTGGTGCTGGTGCCGACCGTGGTGCCGGGGGTCAACAACGACAATCTCGGCGCTATTCTCGATTTTGCCCTGGACTGGGCGCCCGGGGTGCGCGGTGTGCATTTTCAGCCAATCAGCTATTTCGGCCGTTTTCCCAAAGCGCCCGGCGATGCCGACCGGATCACTCTGCCGCAGATCATAAGAGCCATCGAAAAACAGACCGGCGGCCGAATGCGTCGCGAGCATTTCGCCCCACCCGGCTGCGAACACTCCCACTGCTCTTTTCATGGCAATTTCCTGCTGGGTGAAAACGGTGCACTGCGACCGCTCACCAAACCGGGCAGCTGCGCTTGCAACAAACCGTCGCCCGCTGCCGAAGGGGCACAAAAGTCGAAGGAGTTCCTTACCCAGCAGTGGGCCGCGCCGAATCAGAATAAAGATGCTGCCGCCAATAACGAATTCGACGCTTTCATCGAACGGGTACGCACCCACACCTTCGCCGTTTCGGCCATGGCCTTTCAGGACGTCTGGAATCTCGACCTGGAACGGGCACGCAGCTGCTGTATTCACGTCATGGCCGACGATGAAAAGCTGGTACCTTTCTGCCTCTATAACCTGACCGCAGCCAGCGGCAAACCCCTTTACCGAACGTCATAACATGCAGACTAGTCCCTTACATCCGTGGATTGCCGCCAAACTGGACCAGCCCAAAGAGGGCGACCTTGACCTGGGTGCTCTGCGGGCCCTGCAACTGGAACGCCTCAACGGTACCCTGACCCATGCCCTGGCCAACTGTCCCTTCTACCGGCAGCATTTGCAGGCCTGGGGAAACCCTCTGCTGACCTCGCTACACCAGATCACCGACCTGCCCTTCACTACCGCCTACGATCTGCGCGAACAGGGGCTGCAAATGCTCGGCGTGTCACAGAGCGCCATCGAGCGGGTGGTGACCCTGGAGAGTTCCGGCACTACCGGTGCCGCCAAGCGCCTCTACTTCACCAGTGAGGAATTGGCCGCCACTCAGGCCTTCTTCCGTCTCGGCATGGGCCCCTATCTCAAGCCGGGCGACCGGGTGCTGGTCCTGCTGCCCGGCGAGACGCCGGCCAGCCAGGGCAACCTGCTGGCCCACGCCCTGCGGCCGCTGGGGGTTGAATGCCTTATCGACGGCATCGTCACCGATCCCGGTCGCTGCGCCACGCTGCTCGCCGAACAGGACATCGCCTGCGTGGTCGGCATCCCGGTGCAGGTACTCACCCTGCTGCGCCATCCCCATGCCTCGCGCATCGCCCGCGGTCGCATTCGCAGCGTGTTTCTTACCTCCGACTATGTCCCATCGCCATTGGTCGCCGAGATTCACCGCCAGTGGGGCTGCCCGGCCCTCAACCACTACGGCATGACCGAACTGGCCCTGAGCGGCGGCGTCGAATGCCCCGCGCTGGACGGTTATCATCTACGGGAGCCGGATCTCTACTTCGAGGTGGTCGATCCGGCCGATGGCCAGCCCCTGCCGACCGGCGAAACCGGCGAGGTGGTGGTTACCACTCTGACCCGCACCGGCCTGCCGCTGATCCGCTATCGCACCGGCGATGCAGCCCGCTTCCTACCCGAGCCCTGTCCTTGCGGCAGCAATCTGCCGCGTTTGAGCAAACTCCAGGGACGGCTTGTCCAGCGGCTCGATATCGGAGCCGGGCAGCAACTCGGCATGCCTCAACTGGACGAGGCGTTATTCGCCATTCCCGGACTGGTGAACTACGAGGCGGTTATGACCCTGGAGCAGGGTGTCAACTGCCTGTGTATCACTATCGAAAGTGTGCCAGGCAGCGGGCCGGCGACCCTGCAGGAGGTGAACCGGCACCTGCAGAAACTGGCGCCAATCCGCTCTGCCGTAGAAGCCGGCAGCCTGCGGCTGGCGGCCAGGCCCAACCGGCAGCCGCTGCCAGTCTCAGCCACCGTCAAGCGTTCGATTTCCGATCGAAGAAAGGAATAGCTGTCTTGAGAACCCTGATCAAATCCCTCTGTCAACTTCTCGAAGCCGGGGAAGACCTGGTCGTCGCCACCATCGTCAGCAGCAGCGGCTCGGCGCCGCGCACCGCCGGCAGCAAAATGATCATCCGCGCCAACGGGGATATCCTCGGCACCATCGGCGGTGGCCTAATCGAGGCGCAGGCCCAACAGACCGCGCCCCAGATCTATGCCAGCCGAAACTCACAGACCTTCATCTTCGACATGACCGGTGCCTATGCCGATACCATGGATATGATCTGCGGCGGCGAGGTCGAGGTATTGCTGGAATATATCGCCGCCAACGACGCCAACCGGCCCCTGTTTGAGGCCTGGCAGCAGGCCCTGGAGGACGGTCGCCGGGCTTTGCTGGTGACCCCCCTTAAGAGCGACGGCCCTTCTCAACAACAGCGTTGTCTGCTGCAGGACAGTAAGATCGTAATGGGGAAACCCTTTCTCGACACCGAAACGGTCGAGAGCCTGTGGAACGAATCCAAGGGCAAAAACTTCCCGTTACTGATCAAGCAGCCGAAGGGAACCTTCTATGTCGAACCGAGCTTCGTGCCGGCCACCCTGTTCCTGTTCGGCGCCGGACACGTCTGCCGGCCGACCGCCGCGCTGGCCCACATGGTCGGATTCAAAACCGTGGTGCTCGACGACCGCGACGAATTCGCCAACCGTCAGCGATTCCCCACGGCCAACGAAATCCACGTGGTCGACTCCTATGAAGACTGCATGAGTATGCTGGACATCGACATCCACAGCTACCTGGTCATCATCAGCCGGGGCCATCGCCACGACCAGAACCTGCTGCGCCAGGCGGTGGAGACCAAGGCCGGCTACGTCGGCATGATCGGCAGCCGCGGCAAACGGGACAAGATCTTTCGCAATCTGCTAGACGAAGGAATCCCGCAGGAGGCTCTGGACAAGGTCTATGCGCCGATCGGCATGGCCATCGAAGCGGAAACCCCGGAAGAGATCGCTGTCAGCATCGTCGGTGAACTGATTCAGGTGCGAGCGCGCAACCAGGCGCACCATGCTTGACGGCATTGCCGCCGTCGTACTGGCGGCCGGCTTTTCGAAACGCATGGGCGAGTTCAAGCCGCTGCTGAGCCTCGGCGAACAGACCGCCCTGGAGAGGACGGTTCGCCTCTTTCAGCGAGCCGGCGTCGCCCACCTGCAGGTGGTGATCGGTCATCGCGCCGAGGATCTGCAACCGCTTCTGAAGCGGCTGGGGGTCGACTACCTGGTCAACGACCGCTACAGGGAGGGCATGTTCACTTCGGTACAGTGTGCCCTGGCTGCGATGCCCACTTCCATCGAGGCCTTCTTTCTGCAGCCGGTGGACATGCCCCTGGTGCGTGACTGCACCCTGCCGTTGCTGCTGCAAGCCCGACAGCAAAGCGGACTGGGCATCATCCATCCGCTGTTTTTCGGCAAGCGGGGGCACCCGCCACTGATCAGCACCCGCTACCGACATACGATCCTCAACAGCGACGGTGACGGCGGGCTCAAGGCCCTGCTGCTACCGTACGAGGACGACATTCTGGAACTCGAGATCCCCGATGAACATACGGTGCTCGACATGGATACCCCTACCGACTACGACTATCTGCGGCACCGCTGGGAGCATTACAAATTGCCTTCGCCGCGAGAATGCCAGCATCTGCTGAAGTACAAATTTGACTGCGAGCAAAGAGTCGTCGCCCACTGCACCCGAGTGGCGCAGGTGGCCGACCGACTGGCGGAAGCGGTCAACGCGGCCAGGGGCAATCTGCACCGGGAGCTGTTACAGGCGGCAGCGCTCCTGCATGACTGCCGGCGCAGCGATTCCAATCACGCCACGGCAGGGGCAGCAGCCCTCGAAGAACTCGGTTTTCCGCAAGTGGCGGAACTGATCGCCCGGCATATGGACCTGGAGCCGTCGCCAGCGCTGCAGCCGACGGAGACCGAGATCCTCTATCTGGCCGACAAACTGGTCGAGGAGGACCGCTGCGCCACCCTTGAAGAACGTTTCGCACCACGGTTGCACCGTTTTGCCAACCAGCCTGAGCCGCTGGCGGCTGTACATCGGCGGCTCGACGCCGCCCGAAGCATCCGGCTCAAAATAGAAAAGATAACCGGTCGGCGGCTCGAAGAATTATTGAAGATTCCGGCATCGAACACCGCCGCAGGATAATGCACTCGCAAAAACTTGCAGGATGGCTAAGCAAAAACTCGGTCGGCACGAAGTCGAAGTCCTAGATTCTCTATCTCATCGTCCTGAATAACGGCGTAGGGCCGACTTTTTGCGACGCCATCAAAGGATAACCGCATGAGCACACCTAACCTCGAGGATGATAGCTGCACCCTGTATCTGCTCCGGCACGGCGATTGCCGGCGCGATGAGGTCAAGCGCTATATCGGCCAGGTCGACCTGCCCCTCAATGCCGACGGCCGCGCCCAGGCCCGTGCCCTGCGCAAGCACTTGGCCAAAACCTCTTTTAAGCGTATTTACGCCAGCGACCTCAAGCGCTGCCTGGAAACCGCGCGGATCATCGCCGGGCCCCAGGGCAAGAGCATTCGCACTCTGCCTCAGCTGCGCGAAATCAAGCTCGGCTACTGGGACGGACGGCCACAGGAAAAGATCCGTCAGTACCATCCGGAGGAGTACCGCCAGCGAGGGGAAAATCTGATCGAGTTCCGCCCCCCGGGCGGCGAAAGTTTCGCCGATCTGCAGGAGCGTGTGGTGCCGGCCTTTCGCGAGCTGATCGAGGGGCAGCAGGGGACGATACTTCTCGTCGCCCATGCCGGCGTGAATCGCACCATCCTCTGCCACCTGTTGGGTCGACCGCTGGAGGATCTGTTCGCCCTGCCCCAGCCCTTTGGCTGTGTGAACGTCATCGAACGCCGAGGTCGGAAACTGGAGGTCAAAGTTATCAACGAATCACTCGCTACAGAGCCAAAGACCGCCACGGCCGGATATCGGTCGGTTAATAGAAATCTATAAAGCTTTGCAGGAATTTTGGAGCGCCTGCGCCGCGGAGTCAGGGCTCGAGTTAAATGATGCCCTGCAGCCTTTCTCTGCGGGCACCACAGGAGAATCACCATGGACATTCTACAGCAAGCACAGGAAAAACTGGACCGCATTTGCAGTGAGGCCAACCTCGATCCGGCCCAGCAGATCACCGTGCGCTGCCTTACGCCGGACGAAGCGATCGGCGCCGAAGCCTCCCAGGAATTTATCATCAAGAAAGGCCAGGAGCGGGTCATAGAAGCCGAATACAACGGGGCCGCCGGCCAAGCTTTTACCGATCAGCCGAGCAACTGGCAGGGCAATCTCGAAGAAATTCTGCAACTCGATTTGAATGACACCGGTCAGCGGGCGGTCTTCACCGCCGGCCTCAACGCCGTGCTACGCCGGCTGGGTAAAGCAGGCGGCACCATTCACTGCCGCAACGATGAACCGAGCCGCTGTGGCGAAGAATTGGCCAACCTGCTCTACAACCATTTCGGCGTGCAGAAGTACGGCCTCATCGGCCTGCAACCGGCCATTCTCGAAGCCATGGGCGACGGATTCGGCACCTCCCGGCTGCAGGTTCTCGATCTCAACGAGGACAATATTGGCGAGAAGCGCTTCGGCGTCACCGTGGGGGACGGGGAAAAGGATTTGCAACAACTCATCGACTGGTGCGACGTGGGCGTGGCCACCGGCTCCTCGGTGGTCAACGGTTCGATCAACGATTTACTGTCCCGCTTCGAAGTCGCCGAAAAGCCGTTGGTCTTTTTCGGCAATACCATTTCCGGGGTTGCAGCCCTCTTTGATCTGCCGCGCCTCTGCCCCTTCGGGTGCTGAGAGATGATTGCCGACGACGAGCGCATCGCGCTGTTCAATTCCCCTACCCGGGTGATGAAAGCCGATCGGCAGTTGCGAAAGGCCGGCCTCCCCTGCCGGATGATTCCCGCACCGCGAGAGGTGGCCGAGGGCTGTGCGCTGGCGTTGCGTTTCGCCATCGCCGACCAGGAGAGCATCTTCCATGCACTGAGCGCCGCCGACCTGATGCCGCGACGCCTGTACGGGAAACGGCAAGGTGTACTGGTTGCGCTGCCCCTGTCGGAAAAGGAATGACCTGCTACTGACACTATTACATCCAATCAAATGGAAGTGATCATGGAGGGCGCACATGACCATCTATCTCGACAACGCCGCCACCACCTTTCCGAAACCGGAAGCCGTCTATCGGGCCGTCGATGACACTCTGCGCCGGCTCGGCGTCAATCCAGGGCGCGGCAGCTATCAGCTGGTGCTGGAAGCGGGCCGACTGGTCTACGGTGTACGAGAGACAGTCGCCGATTTCTTTAACCTGAGCGATCCAACGGGGGTGGTCTTCACCGCCAACGCCACCGAAGCCATCAACCTGGCCCTGTTCGGCCTGCTGCAATCCGGCGACACTGTTGTCACTACCACCATGGAACACAACGCCCTCAGCCGCCCCCTGCACGCTCTTGCCGAACGCGGCGTCGAGGTACGGAAAGTACCGGTCGACAACACCGGTCTGGTATCGACGGTGGACATTCGACAGGCCGCCACAGCCAGCGGCGGCAAGGCGCGAATGATCGCCCTTTCCCATTGCTCAAACGTCACCGGCACCATACAACCTGTCGAGGAGATCGGTCCCTGGTGCCGTCGGGAAGGCATCCTGCTGCTGGTCGACGCCGCCCAGAGCGCCGGCCTGCTGCCCATCGACATGCAGGCCATGGGCATCGACCTGCTGGCTGCCGCCGGCCACAAGAGCCTGCTCGGTCCCCCCGGCACCGGCCTGCTGTGCCTTGCCGAGGGAGTGCTTCCCCAGCCGCTGTTCTACGGCGGCACCGGCGGCAACTCCCTGTCACCGACCATGCCCGAGGAACTGCCGGAACGGCTCGAATGCGGCACCCTCAACACCCCGGCCCTGGCCGGCCTGCAGGCCGGCATTGAGCATGTGCGCGACATGGGGTTGGAAGGGGTGCGCAAGCACAAAAGCGCCCTCCTCACCCAGCTGATCGACGGCCTGCGCACCCTGCCCGGGGTGCACATTTACGGTCCGGCCCAGGCGGAATACCAGGGCGGTGCTCTGTCCTTCACACTCGCCGACCACGACCCGGCGGAGGTCGGCTATCGGTTGGACGAGGAATACGGCATCTGCGTGCGCACCGGCTTGCACTGTGCCCCCGATGCCCACCACAGCATAGGCACCCTGCCTGGCGGAACAATCCGGGTCAGCCCGGGGCTGTTCAACAGCGCGACAGACATCGACGCCCTGCTCGGGGCCGTAACCCGCCTGCTACAGCGGGTTCCGAGCCTGTCGGTTTGACGACAGCAGCGAAAATCCGAAACTCGGCCATCCTAACCTTCCATCACCGGTCTGGTACGCGACAGTTCATGCTCTGAGCTGTCCCGCGACCTGCGCCTGCCGGCATAACCTCCCGTTCCCTTCCATACAGGTGCTTGATCACCGGCTATACTTGACAACAACAGCCACAGGGAGGGCCAGTGACCATGATCCCAAAGCGAACCCTCGGCAATACCGGCGTGGAAGTCTCCTGCCTCGGCCTCGGTGGTGAAGGCGTGCTGCGCACCTTCGGCCGGGAAAAGGATGCCCAAGCAGTCATCGACCGCGCTCTGGAGCTGGGCATCAACTACCTGGAGTCGGCCCGCGCCTACGCCGGCAGCGAGGCCTATTACGGTCTCAGCCTGGGGAAAAAACGAAAAGAAATTTTCCTCGCCAGCAAGGCCCATGAGCGAACTGCCGCCGGCGCTATGGCAATGCTCGATGAAAGTCTGCGCCAGCTGAAAACCGACTGGCTCGACCTGTGGCAAATCCACGACCTGCGCACTGAAAACGACCTCCTGCAAATCTTTGGTCCCGGCGGGGCGCTCGAAGCTTTTGAGTGGGCCAAGCGTGCCGGAAAGGTGCGCTTTGTCGGCGTCACCGGTCATCAGGATCCTGAGATCCTGCTCAAGGCCATCTCTCTGTACGACTTCGATACCGTGCTGATGCCGGTCAATCCCGCAGAGCCGGCCTGGCGAAGTTTTCCTGCCACGGTACTACCGGAAGCCCAACTACGCGGTATGGGAATCATCGGTATGAAGGTCTTCTGTCGGGGGTTTGGTCTGCAAGTGCCCGGTCTGGGAAACCCGGCCCTCTGGCTGCGCTATGCCCTGGCGCACGAACTGTCAACGGTGGTCATCGGCTGCGACAACCCCGAGCAGGTGGCCGATAACGTTGCAGCAGCACAATTACCTCCTCTGTCCAAAGCGGAATGCAAGAAACTGGAAAAAACTGTGGCCTCTTGGGCCCGTCAATTGATGTATTACAAGTGACCGGACTTATTTTACTATTGGACCCCGATTTTCATAACTGAAATATAAGGCATGCGTCCCTAGAGAAAGCCAAAGTACGAAATAAACTGTGGAGCCGCCACACTGTTGTCCCTGCCACATTGTTGCCCCTGCCACACTTATAAAGTCCAGGTTAATTCTCTTGATCTAATGCAGGTCTTGCTCCTCGAATAAAACCCCTGCCAGCACAGAAAAAAACCGCAATTTAGCTACTGCATCCCTGTAAATCGCCTGTTATTAGAAAAAGCCGTCTTTTTTAATATCGTTTTCTGCTTGGTACAAAATTTGATAATACAGTTGAAAGCAATGCCTATTGGTTGTCTCTTACAGCGGGAATCAATTATCGGCATACTCATATTTTCTGTTTTAAGTTTTAAGCTATATGGTTTCTGCCTGCCTGGAATATGATGGATACCTTAAACTCACTGAAGAATAAACGAATACTAATCGCTCCGTTTCTGGTTGTCACGTTTGCATTGGTGCTGGCTTTATTTGCACTGAACACCCTCTTTCTGCAGTCGGCGACAAAACGCACTGAACAGAACCTGTTCCGATTAGCTCACAGCGGCGCTGAAATAATTTACCTGCTGGGTCCGAATCCCAGCCTTGAGGCCTTTGATAATTTCGCCGATGCATTCGCTGAAGATGGCCATTTTCGCGTGACCCTCATCGCTCTTGACGGTACCGTTTTAGGCGATTCCCTCCTATCCCTTGAGGAGGTCCGTAACATAGAAAACCACGCCAATCGCCCCGAAGTCCTTTTGGCCAAAGAATCTGGGATGGGGATATCAAGGCGTTTCAGCGATACCTTGAAAATCGACCTTCTTTATCTGGCCGTGCGCTTTAGCAATCAAAATTCGAAAGGGTATTTTCGTGTTGCACTGCCCTTAAACGATTTGGCACACGAAAAAATCAAGCAACAATTGGTTCTCGGTACGGTCGGGCTTTTCACCCTCATACTTGCCGCACTTTTGACCTGGCTTGCTTCGCGCCATATTGTCAAGTTGATCAAATCAGGTCAGATGGAACTTGAAGAACGTGTCAGTGAGAGAACTAAAGAGATCGAAACCCTGCAAACCCTTGGGACTCAGCTGACCGTCTGTAAAACCAGGGAAGAGGCATTGGAGGTGGTCAAGCTGGTATCCTCCATTCTGCTGCCGGACTTCGCAGGTTCGATAGCTCTGTATCGAAACTCCAAAAACCAGCTCGAACACAAAATCCATTGGAACGGAGATTATGTCGGCGAGCCGGTCTACGCACCCGATCAATGCTGGGCTTTGAGAACTGGCCACCTGCACATCGGCAACCCAGTAGAAGGCACAATGGTATGCGCCCATACCGGAGAAAGCAGTCAACGCATGATCTGTGTGCCGCTGGTGGCCCAGGGGGTAACGCACGGAGTACTGCACCTGACATTGCCGGAGGGGGCTGAAATGTCCCCGGAAATGGGCAAGCTGACAAATGCAGTGGCGGAACATACCAGCCTCGCCCTGGCAAACCTGGATTTGCGAGAGGACCTGCGCCAGCAGGCAATCCGCGACCCCTTAACAGGGATGTATAACCGTCGTTATCTTATGGAGGTCTTTGATCATGAATTGAGCCGCGCCAGGCGGCGCCAGCGCCAACTTGGGGTTTTGATGATCGACGTGGATCACTTCAAGGTTTTCAATGATCACCATGGACATGACGCAGGGGATTACGTCTTAGGTGAAATAGGCCTGCTGATTCGCAAAAATATACGTCGCGAAGATATTTCCTGTCGTTACGGTGGAGAAGAGTTTGCCCTACTGTTGCCTGAAACCAGCAGCGCTGAGGCATTGAAACTGTCTGAGAAGTTGGGTGAGCTGGTGCGAGACCATAATTTTTTCTTCAGGGGCCAGAACATGGGTCCGGTCACCTTATCGATAGGAGTGGCGGCCTTTCCTGAAACGGCATCGACAGTTGAAGAGCTGATAAAATGTGCCGACAAAGCCCTTTATAAAGCCAAGAACTCAGGGCGTGATCAAGCAGCCGTCTGGAATGATGACGACTGAACTTTTGGTCCCTCTCGCGTTTTGAAATTCGCTTTTTCAATGAAGGCAAGAACCTGGAAGAAGTGGTGGCGCTTTGGGTTCGTCAGTTGATTTAGTACAAGCGACCGGAGTTTCTTGGGAACCGGCAGCAATAAATTGAAAAGAGGCACTATACCGTTGAAAGGAGCCTGGCTTTGAAGTGATCCAGACGTTTCTGTTCCTCAGAGAGTGCGTCCCGGGCCCGACGCCGGCGGCCCTTCTCGCTTTGTCTGACAGTGGAGACAACATGGGGCGTACGGCGCCACCTGCAGCCGTGCCAAACTGATTTCGACACCACAGTCTTCACACAGCCCGTAGGATCCTTCTTTCAGGCGCCTCAGAGCGCCGTCGATGCGGGTTAATTCCTGACGCCGCACATCGGCCACCGCCAAACCGATATCCTCCAGCACATCAAGCAAACCATGGTCCCCCACATCCTGAGGGATGTTGTACTCGGCAGCAAGCTTATCGCCCACCTTGTCGAACAGATCTCGTCGCACTTCGGTCCAGAGACGCCGCTTTTCCTGCTGCAGGAGTTCGACAAGTCCTTCATGACGTTTTGATAATTTAGCCATATGCGTCTCCCGAGAATTCGCCTCGTCTTTCGGTTGAGTTCCCGTCCATTCCATTTCAAGAATAACAGTTTTCAGTCGTTCGACACGCCTCCGGCTGAATCGCTACTGCGGTGCCGAAGAAGCAAAAACCCCGGTTTTAGCAGTACACCGGGCCAGCTGCAACCTGTTACCGTCGGCTGGGAACGATTTCCCTGCCACCTATAACGTGCTCCCATCGGTAGAAGTGGGGCCCCTCACTGAGCCACTGACGTCGGCGTCCATACCGCTTCCAGCAACTGCCTCATGGCGGCGATCTGAGGCGCGGCCGCCTCCTCGGCCCAGCTGTTGCCGCAACCGGAACCTTCCATTAGCGCTTTAGCCAAAACGGCATTTTCCTTGAGAAGGTTCTGCTGCTCATCCTTCAAGACCTGGTCACTCCAGGCCAGTCCCTGGCGCAGATGCAATTCCGCCCCGTACAGATGTTGCCCGGTCACCTGCCAGGCTTTATCTGCCCAGCTGGCCTGGGCCATTTGCTGACCATGACTGGCCAGAGCCAGATGTACCAGACGCGCTACCCGGGCAAGTCCCTTGGCAGTGTCCGTTGATTTTTTACTATCGCGGGTAAAGGCTCCCAGCTCGACAAGGGCATCGACAAGCTTGTCCACAGCCGCTGGCTCTGCCCGGGCTCTCTCGAGCCGAACGAAGGCTCGTACCGTCTCGAGCTCTTGAGTCGCTTCGGGAAAATCGTTTTTCTGCAGATACGCCTGGGCCCGGCGGAGGTGATATTCCGGCTCCGCCAAAAAGGCGAACAGTATATCGTTTTCGACTGTCAATACCGTTTTCGCCGGAGTTGTCCCAGGCCCCGGAGTCGCGCACCACACCTCCGAAATCGGCAGCATGGACAAGCCGAGCGTCCCTGCGGTCACCAGACACAGTACCCGTCGTTTCATGGCACTCACTCCCTGCGGTAAATCGGAAAACTTCTACCTCTGCTATTATAGCAGCTGGCCCTGCTGCCCGGCCAACAGGGCGATAAGACCGATATGCGAAGGAGCAAAGGGCCTCTTGGTCATTCCCTCCTTTTGCCCAGGGGCATCAGGGCGAGAGGATATTCCCCCTTCGGCAGATCCAGCACCGTTCTGACCTCCTGATCGTTGAAGGCTCCGACAACGACCGTCCCCAGACCCAGCGAGACCGCCTGCAGATAAACATTCTGGATAACCGCGCCCGCCTCCATGAGCACATATCGTTCCGCGCGATCCCCGTACTTCACCCTCGTTCTTTCATAAATGCCTGAAACAACCAGGACGCCCGGAGCATTCTTAACCCATCTTTGCCCCAGGGCGGCTCTTGCCAGGCGTGTCCTGCTGTCCCCTTCTTGCACCTTTGTCAGGCAGTGCTGTTGCGGCAGATACCTGTAAGTGCCTTTTTCCAGCCCCGTTACCTCCCCGGCGACAAGGTAGATTTCGAGTGGGTAAAGGGCTCCGACCGAAGGGGCGGTTCTGAGCCTTGCCCGTAGGCTGAAAGCCGATGATTTGCCGGCTTCCTCATTGATTCCTTGGGCGGCCCAGACAATCTGGGCAATCTCCGCTAGCGTCAAAGCCTCCTTTTTGTACTCTCTGACGGACCGCCTGGAATGCAGAGCATCTTCCACCGATGTGTCGCTTTGCTGGCGCGGGCTGGGCAATGGAATGTTCTCTCTCATCAGATTGTCCCCCGGGCTCTGAGCATGCGCCGCACCCATCTGACCACAAACAACAGCAACCGAAAAAATGATCCCCACCAGAATCGAAAAAAACTGATTTCTTTTCATGGCCAGCCCACGATGCGGACCTTCCCTCAGGCCGCTTTAAGGTGTTGAAGACTGCGAATGTTCTGGGACTGCGGTTTGATTCAGCTCGTTGCGAACGGACGAGAAATGGCGACTGGACTGGACAAAGGCTATCGAGCCTGCTGGTCCGAATAGATATCAGGCAGGAGTTCTGTTCCGGCATAATCGGCGGCGCAGCTGGAACTGGTCGTCCACTTCCGCCAGGCCCTCATCAAAAAGGCTGAGAGCTGCCTCGATGCGGTCCGACGGACCGCTCCCCTCCATTTCGTCGAGCGGGGTATGCAGACCTTCGACCTTTTCCAGCAAAATAAGATCGGCATCCATCACAAGTTCCTCGACCGCCGGAGAAAGACCTGTTGCCAGACCTTCCTCCAGTTCAGCAGGAGACAATTCGGCTTTAAGATAGGCCAAGGTTTTGAGGGAATAGCTGAATTTTTCCCTTAGCGGATCGGGCTCCTGCCGGTTAACCATGATATCGGCCAGGCGGTCCCGTATTTTTTCCACTTCATTTGCCAGGTGCTTACGCAACAACCAGTCAGTTTCCCGGCAATGGCGGGAATGGTAGCCCTTAAAGCCGGCAACCCTTTTCAACAACTTTGTCTTTTTAGCGGCAAGTGCAGGTTTCACGGATGAGGGACCCTCCGGCAGCAATCATCCAAGTGGAGAAAACGTCCTTGATCCGCCAATTGGCGGAATGCTAGCAATCCCTTTTAAGAAAGATAAAGAGATCACTTTTCTTTCAACAATAGCAAGGCGGCTGAAGCTGTAAAGTGGACAGGGGCCATTTATCGTCGCATGGTTCTGGCGGATGCTCTGCGACAAAACATGAGATGCCCTTCTGACCATCTCATTGCCAATTCTGTTCGGTCACTGAAGGAATGCTCAGGCCGCCGTAAAGTCAGGAAACCATTTCACGCTGCAGCCGCTTTCGTAATACAATGAAACAATCACATGCGAAAAGCGGCATGCCAGAGAGCCTCAACCAGACCTCGGAACACCTGCTGAAGCGTCTATTTGCTAAGGGACCTGAATCGAAAATACTTTAGGGAAGGCGACTATGCTCAGAAGAATATGCAGGACTTGCGGTATGGAAACGACCAAGGAATTGACTCCGGAAGGCCCAAAATTTTTCTGTAAAACCTGTAACGACTACCCCCTCTATGACGAGTTTGACATGGACCCTTATTGTCCGCAATGCGGGGACCCGGTCGAGGTGTGCGTGAAATGCGCCAGCGGTTTCTTCTGCAACCGCTGCGGCTGCATGTTATCCCGCAAGCATATCGTCTGGAAGGAAAAGTAGGGATCCAGTCCAGCCATACCCCACCGGTCCCGCCACGCCCCACCGACAGCCGCGGCATCGGTACCTGTGCAACCCTACGCAGGCAGAAGTGCCCAAGGTATTCTTCCGGATCATTTTCAACGTTCAGATATAGCCAAAAACCAGACTCTTATCCCCCCCAAAACAAGAATGACCCACCCGGTGTTTGGGGTGGGCCGTTCACGCGTCTGAAAAAATACCGGAATTTGAGACAATCAGAGATCGGGAGACCGATGTCGATGCATGCCCTAAAAATCAATCCTGCTGAATTCTCCCCATCGGCACGAGCCGATGGGGGGATGCTTTTTTGCCTAGTGGAGCTCCAGGCTAGACTCCCGCGGTCTTGAACGCTTCGCTGACGATCGCTTTGGCCTGATCCTGGATCTGCCTAAGATGCTCCTCGTCTTTGAAGGACTCCGCGTAGATCTTGTAAATATCCTCGGTGCCCGAGGGGCGGGCGGCGAACCATCCGTTTTCGGTCGTGACCTTAAGTCCGCCGATTCCGGCGCCGTTGCCGGGGGCGTTGGTGAGCTTGGCGGTGATCGGTTCGCCGGCAAGGGTATCGGCGGTAATCTGCTCGGGCGAAAGTTTGCCGAGGACGGCCTTTTGCGCGGGGGTCGCCTCGGCGTCGATCCGGGCATAGACGGGGTCGCCGAACTTCTGTACCAGGTCCTGGTAGTGCTGGGCCGGGTCGCGGCCGGTTACAGCGGTGATCTCGGCCGCCAGCAGACAGAGGATGATTCCGTCCTTGTCGGTAGACCACACGGTGCCGTCCTTGCGCAGAAAGGAGGCGCCGGCGCTTTCCTCGCCGCCGAAGCCGTAGGAGCCATCCACCAGACCATCGACGAACCATTTGAATCCGACCGGTACCTCCGACAGGGGGCGTCCCAGGTCGGCCGCTACGCGATCGATCATCGAAGAAGAGACTAGGGTCTTGCCCACCGCGGCGTCGCTGCGCCACCCGCTGCGGTGGCTGAAGAGGTAGTGGATGGCCACAGCCAGGTAGTGGTTGGGATTCATCAGCCCTGCCGACGGAGTGACAATGCCGTGGCGGTCGAAGTCGGGGTCGTTGCCGAAGGCGATGTCGTATTCGTCCTTGAGCTTGATCAGGCCCGCCATGGCGCTGGCGGAGGAGCAGTCCATGCGGATCTTGCCGTCCTTGTCAACGCACATGAAGCTGAAGGTCGGGTCGGGGTGGCCGTTGATCAGCTCGATGTTCAGGCCGTACTTTTGGGCGATGGGTTGCCAGAACCCGAGACCGGAGCCACCCAAGGCATCTGCGGCGATACGCAGGTTTGCGTTTTTGATCGCTTCCATATCGATGACATTGGCCAGGTCGTCGACGTAGGGGGTGACATAGTCATGGGACATCGTTGTAGGTGCAACTAAGGCCTGCTTATAGCGGAGGCGGCTGATCCCCTTCAGTCCCTGGCGCAGGTAGGTGTTGGCCTGGTCGGCGATCGTCGAGGTGACGTCGGTGTCGGCCGGGCCGCCGTTGGGCGGATTGTACTTGATGCCGCCGTTGTCCGGGGGGTTGTGGGACGGGGTGATGACGATGCCGTCGGCGAGGTGTTCCTTCCGGTCCCGGTTGTGGGTGAGGATGGCGTGGGAGATGACCGGTGTAGGCGTGTATTCGAAATCTTTGGCGATGCGCACCTCGACACCGTTGGCTGCCAATACTTCCAGAGCGGTAGCATGGGCCGGCTCGGAAAGGGCATGGGTATCCATCCCCAGGAAAAGCGGCCCGTCGATTCCTGCACCTTTGCGGTAGTCGCTGATCGCCTGTACGATGGCGAGGATGTGATCCTCGTTGAAAGTGCATTTTGCCGAGGAACCACGGTGGCCCGAGGTGCCGAAGGAGACCAGGTTTGTTTCGTCGCTGAGATCGGGGTGCCGTGTGTAGTAATCGCTGACAAGCCTGGGGATGTTAGGAAGGATCGATTCCGGTGCAGGGTGACCTGCCAGAGGGTGAAGCGCCATACTGCGTTCTCCTTGATATTAATGACGGATAGTCGATGGGCGAATCTGCGCCATCAAGGCAGAAAGTCTAGCGGCCCTGCGGGCTCTGTCAAGGGAGGTTGGGATTGCCCGGCAGCCCCGGCGAGCCAGAGAAGAAGAAAAAGAGCGGATTGACCGCTTCACTCAGGGCAACTCAGGGAAAGGGCTGGTGATCTGCCAAATGCCCTGCTTCATGCCCTCGCCCTGGCGGTAGGCCCACTGCTGGCGGAGGCGATATTTCTTCACGACCACCGAGGGCAGTCGGTAATATTCGAGCAGAGTCACGCTGTCGGCCTGGCGCTGGTCGTCGCTGAAATCCAGCGACTGGGGCTCTACGTGGACGAAGTGCAGATCCTCGTCGGTCTCGCAGCTCTCCAGAAACGCATTTTGCACCTCCGAAGCCAGGTAGCGGCCGGCACCGTTGCAATCATGCCAGCGCAGCCGCTGGGTAAAATCGTCGCGCGCATCAAGCAGGGTTTCCCCCGGGCGCACTGCCCAGCCGCAGGACGAAAGCAGGACAACCACCAGCAACATAAGGTATACTCGGGCAGATCGGATCATCGGATTCTTCCTCCCTGCGGCTGCCTCGGCAGACCGCCACCAAAAATGCGGAGCCATCATGAAACGGGTCGAAATCTATACCAAAAACTACTGTCCCTACTGCCGTCGGGCCAAGGACCTGCTGCAAAGCAAGAATGTGCCCTTCGTCGAATACGATGTCACCGACGATCCGGCCAAGGAAGAGGAAATGCGCCGCCGTTCAGGCCGCCAGACGGTGCCGGAGATCTTCATTGACGACACCCTGCTCGGCGGCTGCGACGATCTTTTTGCCTTGGAAACAGGCGGCACCCTGAACCAACAGCTTGGCATCTAGCCTTTAATATAGCGTAACAGCTCCAAGGCCAGCTCAACCTTGCCGAAGGGCGGCATGAGGGTAAAGCCGCCGGCCAGAGAACGGCCGGCATCGATCAGTTCTTTGGCGATGGCCAGCCCCGCCGCCACACCGGCTGCACCGCTGGCACCGCGCATGCGCCGGCGCACCTCGTCAGGCAGGGAGATGCCCGGCACCTCGTTGTGCAGGAACTCGGCGTTGCGCTCGCTAACCAGCGGCATCAGCCCGACCAGCACCGGGATGTCCAGTGGTGCCAGCCGCTCCAGCATCTCCATCATCACCTCTGCCGAATAAACCGGCTGGGTTTCAACGAAGCGGGCACCGGCCGCCACCTTCTTTTCCATGCGCCGCACCTGACCACTCATGTCGGCCACATTGGGGTTGAAGGCCGCTCCCGCCAGCATCTGAGTAGCACCGCCCAACTCAGCCCCGAGCAGGGTGGTACCTTTGTTCAGGGCGCTCAGCAGCTCTAGAATGCCGACCGAATTGAGGTCGAAGACGCTGCTCGCCCCCACCTCGCCCCCCACCGCCACCGGATCGCCGGTTATCGCCAGCACATTGCGAACCCCCAGCAGATGGGCGCCCATCAGCTCCGAATGAAGACCAATCAGATTGCGGTCCCGACCGGTGATATGGATAATCACCTCGATGCCGGCCTGCTGTTGAATCTGGCTGGCCAGGGCGATATTGCCCATGCGAATGCGGGCCAATGGATTTTCGGTGAGGCTGATGGCATCGGCGCCGGCCGTCGCCAGCTTTTGCGCCCCCAGCAACACCTTTCCACAGTCGAGCCCTTTTGGTGGGCCGAGTTCCACGGTGACGACGGGCCGCTTGCCCCAGTCGTCGAGAAAGGTCCGGGGGGCCGATACCGGTTCGACCGCAGCAGCCGGCTCGGCCACCGCCACCGCGGCAACAGCTCGCTTCTGCGGCTGCAGACCGACTACCTCGCGAGTCAGGGCCTGAATGTGCGCGGGGGTGGTACCGCAGCAGCCGCCGACCAGACTGGCGCCTGCAGCGACCATCTCTCGGCCCATGGCGGCAAAATAATCGGGAGTGGCCAGATAGATGTAGCGACCGTTGACGTACTGGGGAAACCCGGAATTGGCGAAGCCGGACAACGGCCGGTCGGTAACCGCCGCCATCCGTTGCAGCACGCTCAGCAATTCGCGCGGCCCGGAACCGCAGTTGGCGCCGACCACCGCCGCACCGGCCGCACTCAGGCGGCGGGCCACCTCCTCGGCGCTAAGGCCATGACGGGTACGGCCCTCCTCGAAAAAGGCCATCTGCGCCACCGCCGGCAGGCCGAGTTCTGTCGCCACCTCCAGGGCCAGTTCCAGCTCCTCGAGCACGGCGAAGGTTTCCAGGACAAAGAGATCAACCCCGCCTTCGGCCAGAGCGCTCATCTGTTCGCAGAACAGCTCTCGTCGCGCGTCGGCGGTCAATTCGTCCACTGCGCCCTTGGCTGCAGGCAGGGGACCGACCGCCCCTGCCACCAGCCGCTCGCTGCCTGCAGCCCGGCGCGCCAGGCGTGCGCCGGCTGCATTGATCTCGTGCACCTGTTTCTCGAGACCGAGAGGCGCCAGTGCCAGGCGGTTGGCGGCAAAGGTGTTGGTCTCCAGCAACTGGGCACCAGCGGCTGCATAGTCCTCATGAACAGCCGCCACCAGCTCCGGCTGGCTGATATTGAGGGCTTCGAAACTGTGCCCCAACGGGATGCCGCGGCTGTAGAGCAGCGTACCTATGGCACCGTCGCCGATGATCACCCCGACGGTCAGGCGCTGCAGAAACGGATTATTGTTTGGAATGCGGCTCATATGTGTCCCGTTGCTTACCAGTCGATGGCCTCGATGCGTTGCAGAAACTGGCGCAGAATCGCTGCGGTAAGGCCCCAGATCGGATGATGGCCGATGGAAAAGAAACCGACCGGATGGAGCCGCCCTTTATGGTGCCAGTTTTCGGTATGAAAGATGTCCGGATCGCAGAGAGTGGCCAGCGGCACCTCCAACACCTCGGCGATCTCGCGGCTATCGGGAGCAAAGCGGTAGTCGTCCGGCAGGCTACCGACAAAGGGGGTCACGTGGTAGCCGTAGACGGAGACGAAATCGTCGAGGCGGCCCAGCACCCTAACATCCTGCGGCACAATGCCCATCTCTTCTTCGGCCTCGCGCAGAGCGGTGGTCTGCAGGTCGTCATCCCCTTCATGCCAGCGGCCACCGGGAAAGGAGATTTCGCCGGCGTGATCAGGAAGATGTTCGGTGCGGCGGGTAAAAAGCAGGGTATCGACGCCGTCTTTGAGATAAAAGGACAGCAGTACCGCCGCCGGCCGCAGCACACCGGGATCGATGCTTCGACAGGCATGCCGGGCCAGCGCCTGCCGCACCGCCGCCGGGTCGAGCATCAGGCGTCTCCGGCCAGCCTGCGCAGTTCGGCGATGGTCGCCCGGTAGTCGGGGGTGCCGAACACGGCACTGCCGGCGACGAAAACCTCGGCCCCGGCGGCAGCGATACTGGCGATGTTGGCTGGCTTGACGCCGCCGTCCACCTCGAGCTCCACGTTCAGGCCGCGCCGATCGATCTCCTTGCGCAGGGCCGCGATCTTGGGCAGGCACGAAGGAATGAAATCCTGGCCGCCAAAACCGGGATTGACGCTCATCAGCAGCACCAGGTCAAGGTCGTCAAGAATGACATCGAGACTCGAAACCGGCGTAGCGGGGTTGAGGGAAACGCCGGCCTTTTTTCCCAGGCTGCGAATCAGCTGCACGGTACGGTGCAGATGGGGCACCGCCTCGTAGTGAACGGTGATGATGTCGGCCCCGGCCTTGGCGAAGTCGGGAATGTACTGATCGGGGTTTTCGATCATCAGGTGCACGTCGAGCGGCATTTCGGTGACCTGGCGAGCGGCCGCCACCACCAGCGGACCGATGGTGATGTTGGGGACGAAATGACCGTCCATGACATCGACATGAACATAGTCGGCGCCACCGGTCTCGATGGCGCGGATCTCTTCACCCAGACGGGCAAAATCGGCGGACAGAATGGAAGGGGCGATCTTGATCATATGACGGATTTCCTTGGTTGAGGCTATTAGCAGGCATCGCAGATGCAAAATTCAAAAATCTATCCTCACGCCCGTTCGCTCCGCTCACTCAAGCCGCAAAGTCGTAAAGAAAATCCAACCCGGGTTTTCTTGGCGTCTTTGCGTCTTGAGCGACTGCAAGGAGCGGGCGTGAGATGCCTTTATCAGATTTCGATTATTACCAGATTTACCGCTGCTACCCCAGAAAAAAGATTTCTCAGCCCCGGCGCCGAAAACCGACAGCAAAAAATGCATCCATGCCGCCATGGCGATGGGGCCAGGTACGCAGCGCACCCTGCTCGTCGAACAGCTCCCGCCAGGCAGGTGGCACCTGGGGCCGCAGATCGACCCGCTCAAACTCGGGCTGGGAGGCAAGAAAGGACTCCACCACGCCATCGGTTTCCTCTTTGGTGAAGGTACAGAGCGAGTAGAGCAGCCGGCCGCCGGGACGCAGCAAAGCAGCGGCCTGGTCGAGAATGGCCAATTGCCGGTCGGCATTGTCGGCCAAGTCTTCCGGCTGCCGCCGCCAGCGGCTTTCCGGGTTGCGGCGCAAAGTGCCGAGGCCGCTGCAAGGAGCATCGACCAGGATGGCATCGAAACTGCCGGACACCAGGAAATCGGGAGGGGTGGTCAGATCCCAGGCTTGGCAATAAATGCCCTTCACACCGAGGCGCGCGGCGCCCTGCTCGACCAATGCCAGCCGTCCAGGAGAGATATCGAGGGCCATAATCTCCGCCCGATTGTCGGCCAGCGCCGCCAAATGGGTGGTCTTGCCACCCGGCGCGGCGCAGGCGTCGAGCAGCCGTTCGCCGGCTTGCGGGGCGAGCAGATGAGCGATGAGCATACTTGCTTCGTCCTGCAGCTGGTAGGCTCCCCCCTCGTCACCGGGCAGACGGCGCGGCCCGCCTCCTTCAACCAGCACCCCTTCCGGCGCATAGCTGGTGGCCGTCGCTCGATAGCCGGCGGCGGTGAGTTCCGCCATAAAGTCTTGGCGGCTTTGCCGCAGGGTATTGACACGCACCGCAAAGGGAGCCGGCTGCAGCATTGCCTCAGCCAAGGCCAGGGCCTCTTCAGGACCGAAGCCCTGAAGCATTGATTCAGCCAGCCATTTGGGCAGCGACAGCACCTGTTGCAGATAAGCGAGGGGTTTCCTGGTTGCATCGGGCCAGGGAATCGTCTGCCGGCCCCGGTCGAGGGCCCGTAAGATACCGTTGATAAAACCACTGGCCCGCTGAAGGCCGAGGCGTTTGGCCAGCTCCACCGTTTCGTGTACCGCTGCCCGGGGCGGAATACGGTCAAGCAGCAGCAGCTGATAGCAGCCGAGCCTCAGCAGGCGCAACACCGCCGGCTCGACCTTGCGCAGCGGCTGACGGCAGAACCGGCTCAGAGCGAAATCGAGCCGCCCCCGATAACGCAGCACCCCATAGACCAGCTCGGTAAGCAATGCCCGGTCCCGCCCATCGAGAGGCAGCGCGGCATTCAGCGCCGCATCGAGGGCCAGATCGGAGAACTGACCTTCGTCGACACGTGTCAAAGTTTCCCAGGCCATTTTACGGGGATCGTTGTTTTTCACCAACGTACCTCGCTAAAGAATAAAACCCCTCAACAAAGCGGGGGCATGTCGCCATGCCCCCGCCGAATCAGCTGCCCTGTGAACGGCTCTTACAGAACCGTCATGTTTTCCAGCCGCTGCACGCGCTCCGCCACGGGCGGATGGGTGGAAAAGAGCGCAGCCAGGCCGCCACCGCGCAGCGGATTGACGATGAACATATGCGCGGTGGCTTCGTTGACCCGCTGCATCGGCCGCTGCCGGTTGGCCGCTTCCAGCTTACGCAGGGCGCTGGCCAGATAGTGAGGATTTCCGCACAGTTGGGCACCGCCGCGGTCGGCGGCATACTCCCGCGATCGGGAAATGGCCATCTGCACCAACATCGCCGCCAACGGGCCGAAGATCATCAACAGAATCAGGCCGAAGGGACCTCCGTCCTCGTCATCGCGACCACCCAGGCCTCCGAACAGGGCTGCCCACTGGGCCATGTGCGCCAGATATCCGATGGCGCCGGCAACGGTGGCGGCAATGGAGCCGATCAAAATGTCGCGATGTCGAACATGGCTCAACTCGTGGCCCATGACGCCCATCAACTCTTCCCGGCTGAGCATCTGCACCAGCCCCTCGGTGGCGGCCACCGCAGCATGCTGCGGATTGCGTCCGGTGGCGAAGGCGTTGGGCGTCCCCTGCGGCAGAGTGTAGACCTTGGGCATCGGCAGATTGTTGCGCTGGCAAAGCTCCCGGACGACCTCGAACAGGGTGCCGTGCTGCACCTCCTTGCCACGATACATGCGAATCACGATCTTGTCGGAAAACCAGTAGGAACCGAGATTCATCACCCCGGCGAAAATCAGCGCCATCAGCGCCCCATTCTGACCACCGAGCATACCGCCGGCCCACACCAGCAGCAGGGTCAGAACAGTCATCAGGATTGCGGTTCGTATCAGATTCATTGTTGTTTTACCTCGTCTGTTCAGCAGCCAGCCTAATCGGAGATGACATGGGAATCAAGGGCCCGTTTCACCTCGGCCAGGTCAATTTCTGTATTGTAGCAGGGCCCCTGCGGTCGGCTGTTGAAGACGCCGTAAACCGGCAGGGGATAGGCGTCGCGAATGCCGGCGGTCAAATCTCGCTCGCAGGCCACAGCGAGCACAAAGCGGGGCCGTTTTTCCATCAGGATCTTGCGCGCCAGAGTGCCGCCGGTCGCGACAGCGATGGTCACTCCGCGGCTATGAGCCAGCTCGGCCAGATCGCCGATGCCGCATTTGCCACAGCGCAGGCACTTGTCGATATCGCCGGTTACCTTGATGGCGCATTCGTGCAATTGAATACAGTGCGGCAACAAAATAATCGCCTGGTTGGCCGGCACCCGTAACTTGCGCCCCCGAACCAACTGATTATTGAGAGCGATATAGGAGCGCTGCAGGGCATCGCGGTCGGCGCCGAGCAGGCGGCCGATGGCGATGATGGCCGGCAGCAGGTACTTGATGGCCACCCCACGCAGACGGGCAGAGAAAAACAGATCGCGTCCGCTGAGCAGGGTCAGTCCCAGCTGGCCCAGGGCCAGCAACACCAACAGCACCACGATCCCCAGCAAAGCTCCGAACCAGGGAGACAGCGCGGGATGGATGTTGCCGAGGCCAACACTCGGCACCCACCACACCAGCCAGGACAGACCGACCAGCAACAGGCCGATCAGCCCCAGTACGGACAGAAAAAGCCACGGCGGCCGACAGTAACGGTCGTCAAAAGTCCATTCGTTCACGTCATTCCCCCAGCACGGTGCCGGCCGGCAGGGCCCGGCCGCGCAGAAAATCCGCCACCGCAAGACGCTTCTTGCCAGGCAGTTGCAGCTCCCGGACCAGCAGAACGCCGTCGCCGCAGGCGATACGCACCCCCTCGCCATCGGCAGCGACAACCGTTCCGGGCACGCCGGCGCGGCTGTTTTCCGGCAGGGTACGGCCGAGCTTAAGCAACTCCCCTTCCAGGGTGGTAAAGGCGCCCGGCCAAGGGGTCAGGCCCCGCACCAGGTTATGAATCGCCTGAGCGCTCTGCCGCCAATCGATACGACCGTCTTCCTTTTTCATCTGCGGTGCGTAACAACTCAGGTCTTCTTCCTGTGGCTCGGGACGCAGGGTGCCGGCGCAGAGACGCCGCAGGGTTTCTTCCATGGCCTCGCGGCCGAGCAAAGCCAGGCGATCATGAAGTTCGCCGGCGGTTTCCTCGGCTCCGATCTCGGTAGCCCGCTTGACCAGCATGTCGCCGGTATCGAGACCGACATCCATAAGCATGGTGGTCACGCCCGTTACCGGCTCGCCATCGACCACCGCCTTGTTGATCGGTGCCGCACCCCGATAACGAGGCAGCAACGAAGCATGGACATTGATGCAGCCGTACTTGGGAATATCGAGCACGCTTTTTGGCAGAATCTGACCATAAGCGACCACCACGATCAGATCGGGAGCCAGGGCTCGCAATTCCTCAACCACCTCCGGATCGCGCAGCTTAAGGGGCTGGTAGACGGGAATGTCGTGCTGCATCGCCAGCTCTTTGACCGGGGGCGGCGCCAGTTTCTTACCGCGTCCCTTCGGCCGATCTGGCTGAGTATAGACGGCACACAGGTCAACCCCGAAATCGAGCAAGCCCTGCAGGGTATGCAGGGCGAAGTCGGGCGTACCCATGAACACGGTGCGGATAGTCGCCGGCTCGATCACAACTGCTGCTCCTGTTGCTCCATGATTTTCTTATACTTTTTCCGGAACATTCCCTTCTTAAGGGAAGAGAGGTGGTCAACGAACAAGATACCGTCGAGGTGGTCGATTTCATGCTGAAAAGCGACGGCCAGAAATCCCTCCACATCCATTTCCACCGTCTGCCCCTGCAGATCGAGAAAGCGCACAGAAATCCGTTCCGCCCGGTGAATCCGGCAGTAATAGCCGGGTACCGACAGACAGCCCTCTTCTTCAAATTGTTCGCCATCCCGGCTGACGATCTCCGGATTGACGGCAATGATCAGCTGCGACGGCTCATCTTTGGGGGCACAATCGATCACGATGAGCCTTTTGCTGACCCCGACCTGGGGAGCCGCCAAGCCCACCCCGGGAGCGGCATACATGGTTTCCACCATGTCCTGTGCCAAGGCCTTGATGGTCTCGTCGATGTCGGTTACCGGTTGTGCCACCTGATTCAGAACCGGATCGGGATAATGTCGAATGGTCAAAATTGCCATGCTACCTGCCGCTTCTCGGCATCGGTCGCTCGCTTTACGGTTGCCGATGCCGGATGTAAAAAAATCGGTCCATACAGGACCGTTGCCAAGAATTCTCCAGCCATCCAACTATCCCTTATAATATGGGCATGGATGATCCAAAGTCAACCTTTCGCGACCGCCAAACCTGCCTCAAGTACCTAGGATTTCAGCTTTTTATCGCTGCTAAAAGGGCCTCCGCCATACGCGCCGGACTGGTCGCAACTTGCACACCGCAGGCCTGCAGGGTAGCGATTTTATCGATGGCCCGCCCCTTGCCGCCGCTGACGATAGCCCCGGCATGGCCCATGCGTTTACCCGGCGGCGCGGTCACGCCTGCGATAAAGGCCGCCACCGGCTTGCGCATATGGTGCTGAATCCAATGCGCGGCCTCTTCTTCGGCACTGCCGCCTATTTCGCCGATCAGAAAAACCGACTCGGTGGCCGGATCGTCATTGAACAGTTGCAGAATATCGATAAATCCGCTCCCGATAATGGGATCGCCACCGATACCGACGCAGGTCGACTGGCCAAGCCCCGCATCGCTAAGCTGCTGCACCGCTTCGTAGGTCAGGGTGCCGCTGCGCGACACCACCCCCACCGACCCGGGTCGGTGAATATCGCCGGGCATGATGCCGACCTTGCACTGCCCGGGGGTGATCACCCCGGGACAGTTGGGACCGATCAGGCGCATGGGGCTGGTCTGCAGAGCCTGTTTGACTTGCACCATGTCGCGCACAGGAATACCCTCGGTAATGCAAATCGCCAATTCAATGCCGGCCTCGGCCGCTTCGAGAATGGCATCGGCCGCCGCTGGCGGCGGTACGAAAATCATCGAAACGTTGGCCGCGCACTGCGCAACGGCCTCGCTGACCGTATCGAATACCGGAATGTCATCGCTGCAGCGACCGCCCTTGCCGGGGGTGACGCCGGCAACGACTTTACTGCCATACTCCCGGCAGCGCTGGGCGTGAAACAGCCCGGCCCGGCCGAGCCCCTGCACCACGATCCGCGAGTCCTGATCGATTAGAATTGCCATCGGTTGATATCCGTACTCAGCCTTATCTGGCTGGAAACTTGGCCATTGAAATTGTCAACGTGGAGTGCGGCACCGCGGGGTTGCGCCCCCCCTACAGCTTAACCCCCAACTTTATCCAGGCAACATCTCAAATTCGCCGGTCCCGGCCGGCAGCCGGGTTACTTTCTTTGCTGGCTCCAAAGAAAGTAACCAAAGAAAAGGCTTGGCTGTCGCCGAACTTTCTGTCGCCAGAGTTGGCGAATCGATTTACCGATGCTGCGATACTGCCGGAAGGGCACTTCGTCGGCAGCTCTCTGTTATCGACCCAAACCGCCACGCCAGAACCCCGACAAGTGGTGATACCGGCATGGTTGCACGGCAGGTTGTGGGGTAAAGGCTTTTACACCAGCAGCACATACCCCCCAACTGCGCAAAGGAAGCGAATCGACTGTCTCTGCAACAAACTGTCGCAAGAGAGGGCACGGCAAAGGATCTGCCGGCGCTGCGACCCACTACAACGGTCGTTGCTTCTGCGGCCCCGTCAAGCTGCTGCCCCACGCAGTGGAGGCATTTTTTGCCTCCTTTTTGTTGGCTCGGACAAAAAGTAGGGCGTCTGGCGGGACGCGACCCGCCGGTGTTGCCTACCTGTCCCCTAGGGCCGCAACTGCTCAGCCGAGCAAGGCAACTATTCTCTCTGCCCCTGCTCCCAAACCGTCGACGCAGGTCACATTGAGACCGGAGTCGGCCAACAGCGCCTTGCCGGCATCGACCTGCGCGCCGGCCATGCGCACCACAATCGGCAGGTCGCAGGCCTGCTCCGCTGCGGCATCGACAACCCCCTGGGCCACGATATCGCAGCGCATGATACCGCCGAAGATATTGACGAACACGCCCTGGACATCACGATCCTGCAGAATGATGCGGAAGGCTTCGGCAATCTTCTCCCGACTGGCGCCTCCTCCGACATCGAGGAAATTGGCCGGCTGGCCGCCAGACTCCTGCAACACATCGAGGGTGGCCATGGCCAACCCGGCCCCGTTGACCAGGCAGCCGATGTTGCCGTCCATCTTGATGTAGGCGATATCGAAACGGCCGGCCTGCACCTCCAACGGATCGAGCTGACTGCGATCGAGTAGCGCCTGTTCCCGGGGATGGCGAAACAGGGCATTATCGTCGAGGTTGATCTTGGCATCCATGGCCAGCAGCTGGCCGTCACTGGTCAAAACCAGGGGATTGACCTCGACCAGCGAACAGTCCTTGTCGAGAAACAGCCGATAGAGATTGAGCATCAACTCGACAGCTGCTTCCCCGGCCGAGCCGCGCAGACCGAGAGCCAGAGCAATATGCCGGGCCTGAAAGGAACGCAGCCCGAGACAGGGATCGATCAGCTGTCGGTGAATCTGCTCCGGGGCACGACTGGCCGTCTCCTCGATATCGACCCCACCGGCGGCAGAGGCAATCAGGCAATAGCGGGCCGCAGCCCGGTCAAGGGTAAAGGAAAGATAGAACTCGCGGTCGATGGCGATCGCCTCTTCCACCAGCAAACGGGATACCGGTAGGCCTTCGGGCCCGGTCTGAGGAGTGACCAGGGGAGTGCCGAGCAGGGCAGCTGCCAGCTCGCTGGCCTCGGACGGGTCCTTGGCCAGTCGCACCCCGCCGGCCTTGCCGCGACCGCCGGCGTACACCTGCGCCTTGACCACACAGCCACCGGCAAATTTCGCTGCCAGCTGCTGCGCCTCCGCAGGCGAAGCGGCAACCCCACCTTCGGGGACCGGCACGCCGTAGCTGCGAAACAGCTCTTTTGCCTGAAATTCATGCAGATTCATGTCGTTTCCATCCAGGCGAAAACGCCAGCATCCGACCTTATTTGGGCACCTTTTCCCAATCGGCGAGAAAACGTTCGATACCGACATCGGTCAGCGGATGCTTGACCAGCTGTTGCATGACACCGAAAGGAATGGTGCAGATGTCGGCCCCGATCAGAGCCGCATTGAGAACATGGAGCGGGCTGCGCACGGAAGCAACAATAATTTCCGCCGAGAAACCATAGTTGTCGAGGATGGTGCGAATCTGGCCGATACCGTCCATGCCGTCGTGACCGACATCGTCAAGACGACCGACAAAGGGGGAAATGTAGGCGGCACCTGCCTTGGCGGCCAGCAGGGCCTGCAGCGGGGAGAAAACCAGGGTCATATTGATGTGGACCCCCTCATCCGCCAGGGTGCGTGTCGCCTTGAGGCCTTCGGCAGTCATCGGCACCTTGACCACGATGTTGGGATGAATCTTAACCAGCTCTCGTGCCTCATCTACCATGCCCGGCGCATCAAGGGCGACCACCTCGGCGGAAATGGGTCCGTCGACAATTGTGGTAATCTCGGTGATGACGTCTCTGAAATCCCGACCGCTCTTAGCTACCAGGGACGGATTGGTGGTCACGCCGTCGACCAGACCCATGTCGTGGGCAGCGCGGATCTCATCGACAATGGCAGTATCAATAAAAAATTTCATGGTTCGGCTCCTGTCAGAATTGGGTCATGCTGTCTCAAATTCACTTGCACTGCGAATGGTTTGAGCGCGAGGCTCGATAAGCATCGCGACATTCTTCAGAACAGAAATACAAGGTCCGCCCTTCGACAACCTGCTCAAGGGCCAGACTGCGCGGCACGTAAGTCCCGCATTGAGGATCCTGGACCATCTCCTCACCGGCAGCGGTCTTTTCCGGGGCGGGCCGGGCAGGACGATGGCGAAATGCGCCGCCGAGCGCCCGGGCCAGCGCGTAAAACAGCCAGAACAACAATAAAAACTGTAGGATGCGAATAATTAGGACTCCCATAAGGTCACCAAGCCTGCGATAAACGCTTTATATCCTGGCCACCAGGCAATTGATCGCGCAATTCCCTCACAGTTTTATGCAGCAGAGGGTGTGACAGGCCTGGAGCCAGATCGCATAACGGGAACAGCACAAAAGCGCGCAGATGCAAGCGAGGATGAGGCAGGACCAGATCCTTTTCTTGGCACACAAGATCTGCAAAGAACAGCAGGTCGATATCCAGGGTTCGCGGCCCGTGGTATGCGAGTCGCCGACGGCCGAATTGACGCTCGATGTCCAGACAGCAGCCCAGCAGCTCTGTAGCCGACAGATCGGTAGCCACCTGAAGGACGGCGTTCAGATAAGGCTCTTGCCCCTGCGGCCCACCCACCGGTGCGGTCTCATACAGAGCAGAAGCAGACACCACGCGGATTCCCGGCACGAGCGCCAGCGCTTGTCTCGCACCCTGCAATGAGGCCAGGCGATCGCCCAGGTTGGCCCCCAGGCCCAGATAAGCCGTTGCCGTACCGTTTACAGACATAAGCGATTTAAACACGGCAACCGTAACAGGGTCAAATGCCGGTATCTGACAGAAGCCCAATATAATGAGCCCTCGCCGGTGTGAAAAAGCGTCAGCAATCTATTTCGACAAATTCCATGTCGAGCAGATCGACGGACAGGCAACGCCGTCTTGCCGGAGTGCCGCGATCGAGCAGGATTTTACACGCCTCGGCCACCTCGAGGCTGGCAATGACCGCCGGGGTAAAAGAGGGATTACCCAGCTTGGTCTCCAATCCCTTACCGCCGGTATCGTCGGCAAAGATTTTTTCCAGGGTCCGTTCCCCTGGAAACTGGCTGCCAACATAACCGTACCAACCGGCAATGGAACCGTAAACCAGCGGAATATTTTCGGCACGGCAGGCCTCGGCCAACTCCAGCCGGACCGTAATACTGTCCAGGCCGTCAATAGCGACATCGGCGCCGGACAGTATCTGTCGGCCGTTATCGGCACCGAACGCCTCACAAACCGGGATCAGATCGACGGAGGGATTGAGGCGATCAACCCGTCGAGCAGCCGCAGCGACTTTATTCAGACCGAGAAAGTCGGGGGTTGCCAGCAATTGACGGTTGAGGTTGTGTTCCTCAAAAACATCGTAATCCACTGCCACGATATGACCGACTCCCAAACGGGCCAATTCTTCAATAATGTAGCCGCCCAACCCACCGCAGCCGATCACCACCGCCCGGCTATGAAACAGACGTAACTGCTCCTCCAGGGAAATCATGTTGCGATTGCGTTGATAGCGAGCTGGCAGCAAACCGTTTTCCAAGGCTATCTGCTCGACCTGGCGGTAACTGAGGCCGAAACGATGCGCTGCGGACTGCTGGTCAGCCCAAGGCAGAAGGTCGCCCTGAACCCGGTCTTGAATCCATTTCACTACATCTGTCATGTTCGTCCCCCGCTTGAAAACGAAAAGGGCGCCCCCAACACTGCCCTTGCCGTCTGTCAAACAATTATCAAAGCTCGGCCAACACCGAGCGAGCGCTCAATGGTCGCAAATCCCTTGCGGAAAATCAACCCCAATCCACCTATAAAGCACCCTGCGAAGCTGTTCCAGACCCCAAGCGTAGACTTCAAAACTACATTACCTGCGTTACGCCCGATTCGGGCAATACCGCAAAAAAGAAACGCCCGGCCAAAAGCCGGGCGTTTCGGGGTGTTGCATAAGGTCGCTATTGAATTACATAGCAGCCTTGAAGATGCCGATGACCTGCTCCAGAGTAGCTTTGCGGGGGTTGGTCAGCTGGCAAGCGTCTTTCTTGGCGTTTTCAGCCATGACTTTGAAGTCTTCTTCTTTAACGTCGAGCTCGGTCAGGCCGGCGGGGATGCCGATAGCAGCAGACAGTTCGCGGATAGCAGCGATGCCAGCTTCAGCAGCCTCGGTCTCGGTCATGCCAGCGCAGTCAACGCCCATGAACTCGGCGATGTCAGCGAAACGATCCGGGCAAGCGATCAGGTTGAATTCGCAAACGCAGGGCAGCAGGATAGCGTTGCAAACACCGTGAGGCAGGTTGTAGAAACCGCCCAACTGGTGAGCCATGGAGTGTACGTAGCCGAGGGAAGCGTTGTTGAACGCCATGCCGGCCAGGTACTGAGCGTAGCACATCATGTCGCGAGCCTGGATGTTTTCGCCCAGAGCAACGGCGGGACGCAGCCAGTCGGCGATCAGACGGATGGCCTTCTCGGCGCAAGCGTCGGTAACCGGGGTGGCGATAGTCGAAACGTAAGCTTCGACAGCGTGGGTCAGGGCGTCCATACCGGTAGCGGCGGTCAGTGCCGGGGGCTTACCAACCATCAGGACGGGATCGTCAATGGCGACCAGAGGAGTTACACGCCAGTCAACGATAGCCATCTTGACGTGGGTATCGGTGTTGGTGATGATGCAGAAACGGGTCATTTCGGAAGCGGTACCCGCGGTGGTGTTGATGGCCACGAGGGGAGTCATGGGCACGGTGCTCTTGTTGACGCCTTCGTAGTCGCGGATGTGGCCGCCGCCAGCGGTAACCAGGCCGATACCCTTGGCGCAGTCATGGGAAGAACCGCCGCCCAGGGAGACGATGAAGTCACAGCCTTCGTCTTCGAAAACCTTGACGCCGTCATGGACGTTCTTGTCGGTCGGGTTAGGCTCAGCACCGTCGTAGATGATGCAGTCAACGCCAGCAGCCTTGATGGTGTCAGCGATCTTGGGAGCAACACCCATTTTGTTCAGGCCGGCGTCGGTGACGAGCAGTACTTTTTTGGCGCCCAGTTCAGCGGCCTTGGGGCCAACTTCGTTGGCGCAGCCAACGCCCATCAGGGTAACGCTGGGAATGAAGAAACCGTAAGTAGCTTCTGCGAGATTTACAACTGCCATTGTGAAATCCTCCTAGTTAAGCGTTGATGAAAAAAAACCCCACACAGGTTTTTACCCGGCGAAATTTCTACTACAATTCAAATAACAAATCAAACGATTTTTTTAAAACGTTGTTTATCGGTTGCGACTGACACCTCCGAGACGCTATCTTTATCCCTCCAAAGCCTCCGGCGAAAATCCTTCACGGACGAAAAAACATACTATTATTCAGCACTTTAAAAGCGATAACGGCCCCACAAAACAGTCTGCTCTCCTCCCTCGGCCACATCCAAACAGTGTAGCAAAATCAATTTTAGCAAGCCTGATCACTCGCCAATATGGCCACTTTCAAACCGCTATACAACATTTTTCAAACTACAAAACATCAAAATAACACAGGGCCAATATAACAGTGTTAGCTTGCCTCACCGGGCTGCAGCCAGGACCCCCATTGAAGTATTTAGACCCAAGCCTGGACAACCATCTATTTATGCACTTCACACAGTTACCAGGTGCGCATTTTTTGCACCACCTACCCCTTCCCAAGACAAACTGCACATGCCCACCCTTCGCCGCAATCCTTGAAACGTATACAGAACGCGCAAAACATTGTTTTCAATTCAAAAACAGAACTCGTCCAACTCCTTCTGAGTCACATCCCACTCCGCATTGTGTGGCGGCATCGGTTCATACTCGAAAACCTCCAGCAGCCTGCCGTCAGCACTTGACAACCCTGCCTCCTCATTGAGCGCATGCCTGATCCTGAGATTACGACGCCCAAACGCTATGACGCAGCCTCCGGACAAATTGAACCCACAGGCCGCACTCAACATATCGATCGAGGCTGTCAGGCATTCTGGAATATCGAGAGCCACCAAAGCGATACCGTTACCAAGAATTCGCCCAAGGAGTGTGCCCCTGCTTGTTGCCCCCCTGCCGTTAAGCTTCATTTCGCACAGACAAATCCCAAAAAACTTAATGGGAGCCAGCGAGGACCATTCACCCCTCCTGCTCCCATGCAATTCATACTCACTATTCATTATCTGCACAACCGGCGCAAAAAGAAACGCCCGGCCAAAGGCCGGGCGTTTCGAGGTCTTACATAAGGTCGCTGTATTACATGGCGGCCTTGAAGATGCCGATGACCTGATCCAGGGTAGCTTTGCGAGGATTGGTCAGCATGCAGGCGTCCTTCTGAGCGTTCTCAGCCATAACCTTGAGGTCGGATTCTTTAACGTCGAGCTCGGTCAGGCCGGCGGGGATGCCGATGGAAGAGGACAGTTCGCGGATAGCTGCGATACCGGCTTCAGCAGCCTCGGTCACGGTCATGCCTTCGCAAGGAACGCCCATGAACTCAGCGATATCAGCGAAACGCTGCGGGCTGGAGATCATGTTGAATTCGCAGACGCAAGGCAGCAGGATAGCGTTGCAGACACCGTGAGGCAGGTTGTAGAAGCCGCCCAACTGGTGAGCCATGGCGTGTACGTAGCCGAGGGAAGCGTTGTTGAACGCCATACCGGCCAGGTACTGAGCGTAGCACATCATGTCGCGAGCCTGGATGTTTTCGCCCAGAGCAACGGCGGG
>ENA-ORCT01000106-ORCT01000106.1-marine-metagenome-genome-assembly--contig:-NODE-106-length-62705-cov-20.844590_pt1 | contig 62705 bp, 66 predicted proteins | sample MGYA00248632_ERZ508511 | MGnify/ENA primary metagenome ERZ508511 (study PRJEB26182, sample SAMN06268839) | marine metagenome | isolation source: Tt an P1-techrep anaerobic enrichment on pine from...
AAGATGGCCTGCGCTTCGCGATTCGCGAAGGTGGTCGTACCGTTGGTGCCGGCGTGGTCGCCAAGATCATCGAGTAACCTTCGGGTTACTCGTTTGTTGTTGCGCTGAGTTGTTTCGGTGCAGGCCAGTAGCTCAATTGGCAGAGCAGCGGTCTCCAAAACCGCAGGTTGGGGGTTCGATTCCCTCCTGGCCTGCCATTTTTCAACATCCGGATACATAAGCTGATTCCTATGGAGTCAAAAGCCGTTCAGTCAACCAGCCGTTTCGATGCTCTGAAATGGCTGGTTGTTTTTGTTCTGATTGCCGTTGGTGTGGTTGGTAATCAGTATTTCAGTGCCGAGTCTGTGCTGTATCGGGTTCTGGCTCTTGTTGGGCTGGGTCTTGTTGCTGCATTTGTTGCGCTGCAGACCGAGCGTGGCCGTCGTTTTGCCACCCTGTTGAAGGAAGCACGCGTAGAGATCCGGAAAGTCGTTTGGCCCACCAGGCCTGAGCTGGTTCAGACCACGATTATTGTTGTGGTGTTTGTGCTGGTTGTGGCTCTGATCTTGTGGGGTATGGATTCGCTGATCAGCTGGCTGGTCGCCGGCTTCATCGGCTAACGGGAGTGGGCAATGGCTAAACGCTGGTACGTCGTTCATGCGTATTCTGGCTTTGAAAAGCACGTGATGCGCACTCTGAAGGAGCGTGTGGCGCTCGAAGGCATGGAAGACAAGTTTGGCGAGATCCTGGTTCCGACCGAGGAAGTCGTCGAAATGCGCGATGGCAAGAAGCGCAAGAGCGAGCGCAAGTTCTATCCCGGGTACGTATTGGTCCAGATGGAAATGGATGATGCCTCATGGCATCTTGTCAAGAATACTCCTCGGGTACTCGGTTTCATTGGTGGTACCAAGGACAAGCCGGCGCCCATTACCGAGCGCGAGGCAGAAGCAATCCTGCGTCGTGTAGAAAGCGGTGCTGACAAGCCCAAGCCGAAGACCTTGTTCGAGCCGGGTGAGATTGTGCGCGTTGTTGAAGGTCCGTTTGCAGACTTCAATGGCGTTGTTGAGGAAGTCGACTACGAGAAGAGTCGAGTTAAGGTTGCGGTCCTGATCTTTGGCCGTTCAACTCCGGTAGAGCTGGAGTTTGGTCAGGTCGAGAAAGACTGAGCGTAGCCTGAAAACCTGAGAGCTCGCGCGCCACGGCGACGCGGGCTTTTTGTGTCTGCTGAAGGCAGTTATATAAACGGGGAGCCGAAAGGCGTCAGAACCCACAGGAGAACTATCATGGCAAAGAAAATTGAAGCCTATATCAAGCTTCAGGTTGCTGCCGGTCAGGCCAACCCGAGTCCCCCCGTTGGTCCGGCCCTGGGTCAGCGCGGCGTAAACATCATGGAATTCTGTAAGGCCTTCAATGCCAAGACTCAAGGCATGGAGCCGGGCTTGCCGATTCCGACTGTCATCACTGTATACAGTGATCGCAGCTTTACCTTTATTACCAAGACCCCGCCGGCGCCGGTGCTGCTGAAAAAAGCGGCTGGCATCAAGAGCGGTTCCGGTCGTCCGAACACGGACAAAGTGGGTACGGTAACCCGTGCTCAGCTGGAAGAAATTGCCAAGACCAAAGAGCCGGATCTGACTGCTGCCGATATGGAAGCAGCGGTTCGTACCATTGCCGGAACTGCCCGCAGCATGGGCCTGAACGTGGAGGGTCTGTAAGATGGCAAAGCTGAGCAAGCGTCAGAAGCTGATTCGTGAAAAAGTAGACTCTACCCGTGCCTACTCCGTTGATGAAGCGGTAGCACTGTTGGCCGAGCTGGGCCAGAACGTCAAGTTCAAAGAGTCTGTAGACGTAGCCGTTAACCTTGGTGTTGATGCGCGTAAATCTGACCAGGTCGTACGTAGCAGCACTGTTCTGCCGCACGGTACTGGCAAGACTGTTCGTGTAGCTGTGTTCACTCAGGGTGCCAATGCCGAGAAAGCCACTGCTGCCGGTGCAGACGTGGTAGGTATGGACGATCTGGCTGACGAAGTAAAGAAAGGCAATATGGACTTCGACGTGGTTATTGCCACTCCGGATGCCATGCGTGTGGTTGGTCAACTGGGCCAGATCCTTGGTCCCCGCGGCCTGATGCCGAACCCGAAGGTTGGTACTGTAACTGCAGACGTTGAGACTGCGGTCAAGAACGCCAAAGCCGGTCAGGTTCGTTACCGTACTGATAAAAACGGCATTATCCACGCTCCGCTGGGTAACGTTGAATTCTCTGCGCAGAATATCAAGGAAAACCTTGAAGCTCTGGTGGCAGATCTGAAAAAGGCCAAGCCTGCATCGTCGAAGGGTGTGTATCTGAAGAAGATCACCATCTCTTCCACGATGGGTCCTGGCCTGACTATCGATCAGGGTACTCTGAGCATCTGAGGCTCTGAACGGTAGTTACTTTGTAGTCTGGGCGGAAGCCAAGGCTGTCAAAGACCGCAGGCCCCCGCAGCGCCCTCTTGAAGGGCGCCTCAAGGGTTAAAGCAACGCCTGCGCAGACGGTGTGACGACGTTCTCTCTGAACCCAAACACCGTTAGGCGTCCCGCGAGGGACATAGATGGGTTTGCTGGCATAAGCCGGCGAAATCGAGGAGAAAACCAGTGGCAATTAGACTCGAAGACAAGAAAGCGATCGTCGCTGAAGTCAACGAGACTGCTGGTACTGCTCTGTCTGTGGTTTTGGCTGACTACCGTGGTGTCACCTCAGGTGACATGACGGCGCTGCGTGCCAAGGCTCGTGCCGAAAACGTGCGTCTGAAGGTTGTTCGTAACAACCTGGCAAAGATCGCGATTCGTGGTACCGAGTTCGAGTGCATTGATCCGGCGCTGGTTGGTCCGACCATTCTGGCTTTCTCAATGGAAGATCCGGGTGCCGCTGCGCGCCTGCTGAAGGATTTTGCCAAAGAGAAAGAGGCGTTCGAAATCAAGGGTCTGGCTGTCGGCGGTGAGCTGATGGGTGCAGAACAGATTGATCGCCTGGCTACGCTGCCGACGCTGCACGAAGCGTTGACCAAGCTGGCCATTGTTACACAGGCACCAGTTACCAAGCTTGCACGTACCCTGAACGATATTCCGGGCAGGATCACACGTGTTGTAGCTGCAGTCCGGGATCAGAAGCAAGACGCTGCTTGATTCTGTTGAACACCATTTTTTACATTTTTGGGAGAAAGTCATGGCTCTGTCTAAAGACGATATTTTGAATGCAATTGCTGAAATGAGCGTAATGGAAGTTGTTGAGCTCGTAGAAGCAATGGAAGAGAAGTTTAACGTTTCTGCTGCTGCCGCTGTTGCTGCCGCTCCGGCTGCTGCCGCTGCTGGCGAAGCCGCCGAAGAGAAGACCGAGTTCGACGTAGTTCTGACCGGCGCTGGCGAGAAGAAAGTAAACGTTATCAAGGCCGTTCGTGAACTGACTGGCCTGGGTCTGAAAGAAGCCAAGGAAATGGTTGACGGCGCACCTTCTACTGTTAAGGAAGGCGCAAGCAAGGACGAGGCTGAAGAAGCCAAGAAGAAGCTTGAGGAAGCAGGCGCTTCTGTTGAGCTCAAGTAAGAGTCGGCTGTTGATCGACACCGTGCGTTAAGCATGGACGGGCTGGTGGCTTCGTGCCACCGGCCTTTTTCTGTTGTATATGCTATAGAGTCTGGTGTGCAATTGCAGGTTGATGTCAGATCTATAACCTACAGCCAGAGTCTTGTTCAAGACGGCGCGATAAGCCGAGCAATTCGGCCCCGAAGCAGAACATTTGATTGCTTCTTGATACCAGGTATCAGGTCTAAAGCTGGGGAATGCAGATGACTTACTCCTACACTGAGAAAAAGCGGATTCGCAAAGACTTTAGTAAATTGCCTTCCGTGATGGAAGTCCCCTATTTGCTGTCAATTCAGCTGGATTCGTTCCGGGACTACCTCCAAATGGAAACTGCGCCTGAAGACCGCCGGGAAACTGGTCTTCATGCAGCATTCAAATCCGTATTCCCGATCGTCAGTTATTCTGGCAACGCCGCGCTCGAGTATGTGAGCTACCGAATCGGCGAGCCAGTCTTTGACGTCAAGGAATGTCAGCTCAGGGGCGTAACTTACGCCGCGCCGCTACGGGTGAAGGTCCGCCTGATCATTTATGATAAGGAATCGTCTAACAAGGCGATCAAGGACATCAAAGAGCAAGAAGTCTACATGGGCGAAATGCCCCTGATGACCGAGAACGGTACCTTTGTTGTTAACGGTACCGAGCGCGTTATTGTTTCCCAGCTCCACCGTTCACCTGGTGTGTTCTTCGATCACGACAAGGGTAAGACCCATTCCTCCGGCAAGCTGTTGTACTCAGCCCGGGTGATTCCGTACCGTGGCTCCTGGCTGGACTTCGAGTTCGATCCGAAGGACGCCGTGTTCGTTCGTATCGACCGCCGTCGTAAGCTGCCGGCCTCCATTCTGTTGCGTGGCCTGGGCTACACCTCCGAGCAAATGCTCGAGATGTTCTTCGAAACCAGTAAGTTCAGCCTGGGCGCGGAAGTGTGCAAGCTGGAGCTGGTGCCAAGCCGTCTGCGTGGCGATATTGCAACCTTCGACATCAAAGACAATGACGGCAACGTGATTGTTGAAGAAGGCCGCCGGATCACTGCCCGTCACATCAAGCAGCTGGAAAAAGCCGGTATCACCGAGCTGGAAGTGCCGACCGAGTATCTCTACGGTCGCGTCCTGGCCAAGGACATGATCGATCAGTCTACTGGCGAAGTGCTGGTGGAATGCAACACCGAACTGACCGAGGAAGTGGTTACCAAGATCCTCGATGCCGGTGTTAAAGACATTGAAACCCTGTACACCAACGACCTGGATTGCGGTCCGTTCATGTCGGATACCCTGCGTATCGACCCGACCCGCACCCCGCTCGAAGCGTTGGTGGAAATCTACCGCATGATGCGCCCGGGCGAGCCGCCTACCAAGGAATCTGCGGAGAATCTGTTTAACAACCTGTTCTTCTCCGAAGAACGTTACGATCTGTCCGCCGTTGGCCGGATGAAGTTGAATCGTCGCCTGGGCCGGGAAGAAAGCACCGGCGAAGGCACGCTGACGCACGACGATATCATCGACGTACTGAAGACTCTGATTGCCATTCGTAACGGCCAGGGCCAGGTGGATGACATTGATAACCTGGGCAACCGTCGTGTGCGTTGCGTGGGTGAAATGGCCGAAAACCAGTTCCGTGTTGGTCTGGTGCGTGTTGAGCGTGCGGTTCGTGAGCGTCTGAGTCTCGCCGAAAGCGAAGGCCTGATGCCGCAGGACCTGATCAACGCCAAGCCGGTTGCGGCCGCTGTGAAAGAGTTCTTTGGCTCCAGTCAGCTGTCCCAGTTCATGGATCAGAACAACCCGTTGTCCGAGGTTACCCACAAGCGTCGTATTTCCGCGTTGGGCCCAGGTGGTCTGACCCGTGAACGCGCTGGCTTCGAAGTCCGTGACGTACATCCGACCCACTACGGCCGCGTGTGCCCGATCGAAACTCCGGAAGGCCCGAACATCGGTCTGATCAACTCGCTGGCAACCTACGCCCGGTCCAATTCCTACGGCTTCCTTGAGAGTCCGTACCGGAAGGTGGTTGATGGTGTGGTGACCGACGAGGTGGTTTACCTCTCTGCGATTGAAGAGAGCAACTACGTGATCGCCCAGGCCAGCGCCGCTACCGATGAAGGCAAGCGTCTGACTGACGAGCTGGTTACGGTGCGTCACCAGAACGAATTTACTGTAGCGCCTCCGGAAGCGGTTAACTTCATGGACGTATCTCCGCGCCAGGTTGTATCGGTCGCGGCGTCTCTGATCCCGTTCCTGGAGCACGACGATGCCAACCGGGCCCTGATGGGTGCGAACATGCAGCGTCAGGCGGTGCCGACCTTGAAGTCGCAGGTGCCTTTGGTGGGTACCGGTGTTGAGCGCACGGTGGCTCAGGACTCTGGCGTGTGTGTAACCGCGCGTCGCGGTGGTGTGATCGAAAGCGTGGATGCGGCCCGTATCGTGGTTCGCGTCAACAACGAAGAAACCGAAGCCGGTGATGCAGGTGTGGATATCTATAACCTCACCAAGTACACCCGCTCCAACCAGAACACCTGTATCAACCAGCGTTCTATCGTGCGTCAGGGTGACGTGATTGCCCGTGGCGATGTGTTGGCGGATGGTCCTTCTGTGGATCTGGGTGAGCTGGCTCTGGGTCAGAACATGCGCATCGCGTTCATGCCCTGGAACGGTTACAACTTTGAGGATTCCATTCTCATCTCCGAGAAAGTGGTTCAGGAAGACCGTCTGACCACCATCCACATTCAGGAACTGACCTGTGTGGCTCGTGATACCAAGCTGGGCAGCGAAGAAATCACCGCAGATATTCCGAACGTGGGTGAAAGCGCACTGTCCAAGCTGGATGAGTCTGGCATTGTCTACATCGGCGCTGAAGTGGGCCCCGGCGACATTCTGGTTGGTAAGGTAACGCCGAAAGGCGAAACCCAGCTGACCCCGGAAGAGAAGCTTCTGCGTGCCATCTTTGGTGAAAAAGCGTCTGACGTTAAGGACACATCTCAGCGTGTGCCGACCGGTACCCGTGGTACGGTCATTGACGTTCAGGTCTTCACCCGTGACGGTATCGAGAAAGATGCCCGAGCGCTTTCGATCGAGAAAGAGCAGCTGGACAAGTACCGTAAGGACCTGAAAGACGAGTACCGCATTGTTGAAGGTGCGACGTTCGAGCGTCTGATGGCCGCTCTGAAAGGTCAGGAAGTGATCAGTGGTCCTGGCCTGAAAAAGGGTGCGAAGCTGGAAGAAGCCTACCTGGCGGAACTGCCGCGAGCCGACTGGTTCAAGCTGCGCATGAAAGACGAAGCTTTGAACGAGTTGCTGGAGAAATCCGAGCAGGGCCTCGAGGATCGCAAGAAAGAGCACGAAGCTCGCTTTGACGACAAGAAGGGCAAGCTTCAGCAGGGCGACGATCTGGCTCCTGGCGTACTCAAGATTGTTAAGGTTTACCTGGCAATCAAGCGTCGTATTCAGCCGGGCGACAAGATGGCTGGCCGTCATGGTAACAAGGGTGTTATCTCTGCGGTTATGCCGATTGAAGACATGCCCTACGACGAGTTTGGCAATACCGTCGATATCGTTCTGAACCCGCTCGGTGTACCGTCGCGGATGAACGTTGGTCAGGTGCTTGAAACTCATCTGGGTGCTGCGGCTAAAGGCCTGGGTGAGCGGATCAGCCGCATGCTTGATGAGCAGCGCAAGGTGGCTGAGCTTCGCAAGTTGCTGGACGAGATCTACAATCATTCGGACGAAGTGTTCAAGGTTGACCTTGACAGTCTGACTGACAAAGAGATTTTCGAGCTGTGCAACAACCTGCGTGGTGGCGTTCCCATGGCAACACCGGTCTTCGATGGGGCCAAGGAAGCCGAGGTGAAGAGAATGCTTGAGTTGGCTGGCCTGGATACTACCGGTCAGACCAAGCTCTATGACGGCCGTACCGGCGATGCGTTTGATCGTCCGGTAACTGTTGGCTATATGTACATTCTCAAGCTGAACCACCTGATCGACGACAAGATGCACGCTCGTTCTACCGGCTCTTACAGCCTGGTTACCCAGCAGCCGCTGGGTGGTAAGGCTCAGTTCGGTGGTCAGCGCTTCGGTGAGATGGAAGTCTGGGCTCTGGAGGCATACGGTGCCGCCTATACCCTGCAGGAAATGCTCACCGTCAAGTCTGACGACGTAAACGGTCGGACCAAGATGTACAAGAACATTGTCGATGGCGATCATCGTATGGAGCCGGGCATGCCTGAATCCTTCAACGTTCTTGTCAAGGAAATCCGCTCGTTGGGTATCGACATCGAGCTGGAATCCGAGTGAGCCGAATTGTTTTTGGCAGCGTGAGCGGGCACTCCGTGTGCCCGCCCGAGATTAACGCCATCCGGAGCTTTAACTGATGAAAGATTTGCTGAATCTTCTCAAGAGCCAGAATCAGAGCAAGGAATTCGACGCCATCCGCATTGGCCTGGCGTCGCCTGACATGATTCGTTCCTGGTCTTTTGGCGAAGTAAAAAAGCCTGAGACCATTAACTACCGTACCTTCAAGCCGGAGCGTGACGGTCTTTTCTGTGCCAAGATCTTCGGCCCGATCAAGGACTACGAGTGTCTGTGCGGAAAATACAAGCGCCTCAAGCACCGCGGTGTCATTTGTGAAAAGTGTGGTGTGGAGGTTGCCCTGGCGAGCGTTCGTCGTGAGCGCATGGGCCATATTGAGCTGGCCAGCCCGGTCGCCCATATCTGGTTCCTGAAGTCGCTGCCGTCCCGCATCGGTCTGATGCTGGACATGACCCTGCGTGACATCGAGCGGGTTCTGTACTTCGAGAGCTTTATTGTTATCGATCCGGGCATGACCACTCTGGAGAAGGGCCAGCTGCTGAACGATGAGCAGTATTACGAAGCCCTGGAAGAGTTTGGTGACGAGTTCGACGCCCGCATGGGTGCGGAAGCCGTCAAGCAATTGCTGGAAGACATCGATCTGCAGGCAGAAGTTGACGCGCTGCGCGAAGAAATTCCGCAGACCAACTCCGAAACCAAGATCAAGAAATTCAGCAAGCGCCTGAAAATTCTGGAAGCGTTCCTGTATTCCGGTAACAAGCCAGGCGACATGGTCATGACCGTGCTGCCGGTTCTTCCGCCGGACCTGCGCCCCCTGGTTCCGCTGGATGGTGGCCGTTTTGCCACTTCCGACCTGAACGACCTGTACCGTCGGGTGATCAACCGGAACAACCGTCTCAAGCGCCTTTTGGAGCTGAATGCTCCGGACATCATCGTGCGTAACGAGAAGCGGATGCTGCAGGAAGCTGTGGATGCCCTGCTGGACAATGGCCGTCGTGGCCGTGCCATCACCGGCACCAACAAGCGCCCGCTGAAGTCCCTGGCTGACATGATCAAGGGTAAGCAGGGTCGTTTCCGTCAGAACCTGCTGGGTAAGCGTGTTGACTACTCCGGCCGTTCGGTGATCGTGGTAGGTCCGTACCTGCGCCTGCATCAGTGCGGTCTGCCGAAGAAAATGGCTCTGGAGCTGTTCAAACCGTTCATTTTCTCCAAGCTTGAGCACCGCGGACTGGCGACCACGATCAAGGCCGCCAAGAAGATGGTCGAGCGTGAGGAAGGCGTGGTCTGGGATATCCTGGATGAGGTCATCCGTGAGCATCCGATCCTGCTGAACCGTGCGCCGACCCTGCACCGTCTGGGTATCCAGGCGTTCGAGCCGGTTCTGATCGAAGGTAAGGCCATTCAGCTGCACCCGCTGGTGTGTGCGGCCTACAACGCTGACTTCGATGGTGACCAGATGGCGGTACACGTACCGCTGACTCTGGAAGCCCAGCTCGAAGCCCGCGCGTTGATGATGTCTACCAACAACGTGTTGTCGCCCGCCAACGGCGAGCCCATTATCGTACCGTCTCAGGACGTGGTACTGGGGCTGTACTACATGACCCGTGAGCGTCACGCCGCTCTGGGTGAAGGTATGGTCTTTGCTGACGTCAAGGAAGCCCATCGCGCTTACGGTGCCGGTCAGGTTGACCTGCAGGCGAAGGTTAAGGTTCGGGTCAAGGAAGTTGCGGTTGACGAAGACGGTAACCGTACCGAGAGCTTCCGCATTGTCGATACCACCGTTGGTCGCGCTCTGCTTTACGATATCGTGCCGGACGGCCTGCCGTTCGAGATCGTCAACAAGCCGATGGTGAAGAAGGCGATTTCCAACCTGATCAACACCTGTTACCGGGATGCTGGTCTGAAAGACACGGTCATCTTCGCTGACCAGTTGATGTACATGGGTTACCACTACGCAACCCGTTCCGGTATCTCGATCGGCTTTAACGATTTCGAGATCCCGCCGGAGAAGTACGAGCTGGTGGATGCGGCCTCCGACGAAGTAAAAGACATCGAAAACCAGTACGCATCCGGTCTTCTGACCCAGGGTGAGAAGTACAACAAGGTGATCGACATCTGGTCCCGTGCCAATGACAAAGTGTCCAAGGCAATGATGGAGCGTCTGTCCAAAGAGCAGGTTATTGGCCCTGATGGCCAGCCAGTAAAGGGCGAAGACGGTGAAGACCTGATGCAGGAGTCCTTCAACTCCGTCTACATGATGGCCGATTCCGGTGCGCGGGGTTCCGCCGCCCAGATCCGTCAGCTGTCCGGTATGCGTGGTCTGATGGCAAAGCCGGATGGTTCCATCATCGAAACGCCGATTACGGCTAACTTCCGTGAAGGTCTGAACGTACTCCAGTACTTCATCTCGACTCACGGTGCTCGTAAAGGTCTGGCGGATACCGCACTGAAGACCGCGAACTCCGGTTACCTGACCCGCCGTCTGGTTGACGTGTCTCAGGATCTGGTGGTGACCGAGGAAGACTGTGGTACCGATGAAGGCCTGCTGATGACGCCGCACATCGAAGGTGGCGACGTGGTTGTGCCGCTGGGCGACCGGGTTCTGGGTCGTGTGACGGCTCGCGATGTGTTCACGCCGACTGACAAGGACAACGCCGTTGTTCCTGCGGGCACACTGCTCGACGAGAAGACCGTCGAAATGGTTGAGCGCGCGGGTGTAGACGAAATCTGGGTACGCTCTGCGATTACCTGTGAGACCCGTCACGGCATCTGTTCCAAGTGTTACGGCCGTGATCTGGCCCGTGGCCACCAGGTGAACGTGGGCGAAGCGGTAGGTGTTATCGCTGCCCAGTCCATCGGTGAGCCGGGTACCCAGCTGACCATGCGTACCTTCCACATTGGTGGTGCCGCGAGCCGGGCGTCTGCGGTAGACAATATCCAGGTGAAGCATGGTGGTACGGTACGCCTGCACAACCTGAAGTCGATCGAGAAGACCGATGGTTCGCTGGTGGTGGTATCCCGTTCCTCCGCGCTGGCCATTGCCGACGAGCAGGGTCGTGAGCGCGAGTGGTACAAGCTGCCGTACGGTGCCGTGCTGTCTGTGAAGAACGGTGATCAGGTAGAAGCCGGTGTTGTGGTTGCCAAGTGGGATCCGCACACGCACCCGATCATCGCGGAAGCGAAGGGCACCGCCAAGTTCGTCAACATGGAAGAGGGCATTACTGTCCGTACCCAGGCTGACGAGCTGACCGGTCTGTCCACGATGGAAGTGATTGACCCGAAAGAGCGTCCGGCCGCGGGTAAGGACATTCGTCCGGCCATTCAGCTGGTCGACGACTCGGGAGAGGAAGTGGAGCTGCCCGGGGGCGGTACCGCGATCTTCTTCCTGCCGGCTAACGCTCTGGTAACCATGGCGAATGGCGCCAAGATCGAGCTGGGTGATGTGGTCGCCCGTATTCCGCAGGAAAGCTCGAAGACCCGGGACATCACCGGTGGTCTGCCTCGGGTTGCCGACCTGTTCGAGGCCCGTCGTCCGAAAGAGTCCGCAATCCTCGCGGAGATCAGCGGCGTGGTTTCCTTCGGTAAAGAAACCAAAGGCAAGAAGCGCCTGGTGATCACGCCGAAGGATGACGATGCCTATGAGGTTCTGATTCCGAAGCATCGCCAGCTCAACGTGTTCGAAGGTGAAACCGTTGAAAAGGGTGAGGTGATCTCGGATGGTCCGTCGAACCCGCACGACATCCTGCGTCTGCTGGGTGTGGTCGAGCTGGCCAAGTACATCACCAACGAAATCCAGGACGTTTACCGTCTGCAGGGCGTTGTCATCAACGATAAACATATCGAGGTTATCGTTCGCCAGATGCTGCGCAAGGTCGAAATCACCGATCCGGGTGATACCACGCTGCTGTCGGGCGACCAGGTAGAAATTACCCAGGTGATGGAAGAGAACGAGAAGGCGAATGCGGCAGACAAAGAGCCTGCACGCTTCGAGCGTCTGCTGCTTGGTATCACCAAGGCATCGCTGGCGACCGAGTCCTTCATCTCTGCGGCCTCGTTCCAGGAAACCACCCGGGTTCTGACCGAGGGTGCGGTGACTGGCAAGCGGGACTACCTGCGCGGTCTGAAGGAAAACGTGGTGGTAGGGCGTCTGATACCGGCCGGTACAGGTCTTGCCTATCACAACGAGCGCCGTCGCAAACGTGACCTGGAAGAGCAGGGCGTGACTGCGGCCGATGTTGAAGAAGCTCTGAGCGCCGAACTTAACCGCGAAAACTGAGTTCGTGCGCGCCACCCTCGGGGTAGATACCTACCTTCAGGGTGGTTAAAAAGAGATCAGTCATCTTGACTGACTCGGGGCGCAAGCTTAAACTTGCGTCCCTTAAATTTTACCCCCTGCATTGGGGGTAAGTTTCATTGGTATGGTTTTTTTGGAGTTTGCTTACATGGCAACGATTAATCAGTTGGTGCGTAAGCCTCGTAAGCGCAAGGTAGCCAAGAGCGACGTTCCCGCGCTCCAGGCTTGCCCTCAGCGCCGTGGTGTGTGCACTCGTGTATACACCACTACGCCGAAGAAGCCGAACTCAGCACTGCGTAAAGTGTGCCGTGTTCGTCTGACTAACGGCTACGAGGTTTCCTCATACATTGGTGGTGAAGGTCACAACCTTCAGGAGCACAGTGTTGTGCTGATCCGTGGCGGTCGAGTAAAAGACCTTCCGGGTGTGCGCTATCACACTGTTCGCGGTACTTTGGACACCCAGGGTGTACAGAACCGTAAGCAGGGCCGCTCCAAGTACGGTGCAAAACGACCCAAGTCCTGATGTCCCGAGCGGGTGTCTTTTATCGTTGCTTGTCAGAACGGTAAGAGTAAGGCTGAGTAGCAGATGGCTATCTCAGGGGTTCCTGAAGACCTTTTAGATATATAAGGGCTTATCGATGCCTAGAAGAAGAGTTGCAGCTAAGCGGGAAATCATTCCCGATCCGAAATTCGGCAGTGCACGTCTTGCCAAGTTCATCAACCACGTGATGGAAAGCGGTAAGAAGTCTGTTGCAGAGCGCATTGTTTATGGCGCGCTCGATATTGTTGCCGAGAAATCCAAGGAAGAGCCGATCGAAATGTTCGAGAAGGCCCTGGAGAACATCCAGCCGATGGTGGAGGTGAAATCCCGTCGCGTGGGTGGTGCTACTTACCAGGTGCCTGTAGAAGTACGGCCTTCCCGTCAGAACGCGCTGGCTATGCGCTGGCTCGTCGAATACTCACGGAAGCGTGGTGAGAAGTCCATGGCGCAACGTCTGGCCGGCGAAATTCTTGACGCGGCAGACAGCAAAGGTGCCGCGGTGAAGAAGCGCGAAGACGTGCATCGTATGGCAGAAGCCAACAAAGCATTCTCTCACTTCCGTTTCTAACAAGCCGAGGTTTATATCGTGGCACGCAAGACTCCTATCAAACGTTACAGAAACATTGGTATCTGTGCGCACGTGGATGCGGGCAAGACCACTACAACCGAGCGTATTCTTTACTACACCGGTCGTAGTCACAAAATGGGTGAAACCCATGACGGCGCTTCCACTACAGACTGGATGGAGCAGGAGCAGGAGCGTGGTATCACCATCACGTCTGCCGCTGTTACAACCTTCTGGCAGGGTATGGACAAGCAATACCCCGAGCATCGCATTAACATTATCGACACACCGGGACACGTTGACTTCACTATCGAAGTAGAGCGTTCTCTGCGGGTTCTCGATGGTGCGGTCGTTGTATTCTGTGGTTCCTCTGGTGTTGAGCCGCAGTCCGAGACCGTATGGCGTCAGGCCAACAAGTATGAAGTTCCGCGCATGGTGTTCGTCAACAAGATGGACCGTGCCGGCGCTAACTTTATGCGCGTTGTTGAGCAGATCCGTAACCGTCTGGGCGCGACCACTGTGCCCATCCAGCTGCCGATCGGCGCGGAAGACGATTTCGAAGGCATCGTTGACCTGCTGCGCATGAAGGCCATCTACTGGAACGAAGCTGACCAGGGCATGACCTACGAGCTTCGCGACATTCCGGAATCCATGAAGGCGGAAGCCGAGAAGGCTCGCGAGCAGATGATTGAAGCTGCTGCCGAAGCCAACGAAGAGTACATGGACAAGTACCTGGAAGGCGAAGAGCTGACCTACGAAGAGATCAAGAAAGGTCTGCGCGATCGTACCATCGCCAACGAAATCGTTCTGGCGACCTGTGGTTCCGCGTTCAAGAACAAGGGTGTGCAGGCGGTACTTGATGCCGTTATCGAATTCCTGCCGGCTCCGGATGAGGTTAAAGCCATCCGCGGTGAGGTTGACGACGAAGGTACAGAAGAGACTCGTCCGGTTGACGACGATGCGCCGTTCGCTGCTCTGGCGTTCAAGATCGCCACCGATCCGTTCGTGGGCACGCTGACCTTCTTCCGTGTTTACTCCGGTAAACTGGAATCCGGTAATGCCGTGTTCAACTCGGTTAAAGGCAAGAAAGAGCGTGTGGGCCGTATGGTTCAGATGCACGCCAACGACCGTGAAGAGATCAAGGAAGTTCTGGCGGGCGACATCGCTGCTGCCATTGGTCTGAAGAACGTGACCACCGGTGACACCCTGTGTGACGAGAACAACAAGATTGTTCTGGAGCGCATGGAGTTCCCTGAGCCGGTTATCTCTGTGGCGGTTGAGCCGAAGTCCAAGGCTGACCAGGAGAAGATGGGTGTGGCGCTGGGCAAGCTGGCCCAGGAAGATCCTTCGTTCCGTGTTCGCACCGACGAAGAGTCCGGTCAGACCATCATCTCTGGTATGGGTGAGCTTCACCTGGACATCATCGTTGACCGTATGCGTCGCGAGTTCAAGGTTGAGGCCAACATCGGTAAGCCTCAGGTGGCTTATCGTGAGTGCATCCGTAAGCCGGTTGACGTTGAAGGTAAATTCGTTCGTCAGTCTGGTGGTCGCGGTCAGTACGGTCACGTAAAAGTGAAGTTGGAGCCGCTGCCTCTGGATGATGAAGATGCTGAAAACTTCATCTTCGTGAACGAGATCGTTGGTGGTGTGGTTCCCAAGGAATACATTCCGGCGGTTCAGCAGGGTATCGAGGAGCAGATGCAGAACGGCTGTCTGGCCGGCTATCCGCTGCTGGGTATCAAGGCGACGCTGTACGATGGTTCCTACCACGACGTCGACTCCAACGAAATGGCGTTCAAAATCGCTGGCTCCATGGCGATGAAGAAAGGCGCCCTCGAAGCAAATCCTGCCCTTCTTGAGCCGATCATGAAGGTTGAGGTTGTTACCCCTGAAGATTACATGGGTGACGTTGTTGGCGACCTGAACCGTCGTCGCGGCCTTGTGCAGGGTATGGATGAAGGCCCGGCGGGCAAGGTCATCCGTGCTGAAGTTCCGTTGTCGGAGATGTTCGGTTACGCCACCGACCTGCGTTCTGCAACACAGGGTCGGGCGTCTTATGCGATGGAGTTCTCCCGCTATATGGAAGCTCCTTCGAACATTGCCGAAGCGATCATTAAAAAGGGTTGATCCCAGGACTTAAGAAACAGGAAGAGGTGTAACCGTGTCCAAAGCAAAGTTTGAGCGTAACAAGCCGCACGTAAACGTGGGCACCATCGGTCACGTTGACCATGGTAAGACCACTCTGACAGCCGCCCTGACTCGTGTGTGTCACGAAGTTTGGGGTACTGGCGAGAGCCGTGCTTTCGATCAGATCGATAACGCACCGGAAGAGCGTGCGCGTGGTATTACCATCGCGACCTCTCACGTAGAGTACGATTCTCCGACCCGTCACTACGCCCACGTAGACTGCCCGGGCCACGCTGACTATGTGAAGAACATGATCACTGGTGCGGCACAGATGGACGGCGCGATCCTGGTTTGCTCCGCAGCTGACGGCCCCATGCCGCAGACTCGTGAGCACATCCTGCTGTCCCGTCAGGTTGGCGTTCCTTTCATTGTCGTGTTCCTGAACAAGGCCGACATGGTAGACGACGAGGAGCTGCTGGAGCTGGTTGAGATGGAAGTTCGTGACCTGCTGAGCCAGTACGACTTCCCGGGTGACGACACCCCGATCATCACCGGTTCTGCCCTGATGGCGCTGGAAGGCAAAGACGACAACGAAATGGGTACTACCGCTGTCAAGAAGCTGGTAGAAGCCCTGGACGACTACATCCCTGAGCCGGAGCGTGCGATCGATCAGCCGTTCCTGATGCCGATTGAGGACGTATTCTCCATCTCTGGTCGTGGTACCGTGGTAACTGGTCGTGTTGAGCGTGGCATCATCAAGGTTGGTGACGAAGTGGAAATCGTGGGTATCCGCGACACCACCAAGACCACCTGTACCGGTGTTGAGATGTTCCGCAAGCTGCTGGACGAAGGTCGTGCCGGCGAGAACGTTGGTGTTCTGCTGCGTGGTACCAAGCGTGACGACGTTGAGCGTGGTCAGGTTCTGTGTGTACCGGGCTCCATCAAGCCGCACACCAAGTTCGAGTGTGAAGTGTACGTACTGTCCAAAGAAGAAGGTGGTCGTCATACTCCGTTCTTCAAGGGCTACCGTCCGCAGTTCTACTTCCGGACCACTGACGTGACCGGTTCTTGCGAACTGCCGGAAGGCGTAGAAATGGTAATGCCGGGTGACAACGTGAAAATGACCGTCACCCTGATCGCTCCGATCGCCATGGAAGATGGCCTGCGCTTCGCGATTCGCGAAGGTGGTCGTACCGTTGGTGCCGGCGTGGTCGCCAAGATCATCGAGTAATTTATTCGATTGATCAGGAAAAAGGGGCTGAGCGTTCAGCCCCTTTTTCTGTTTAGGTCGCAAATGTCGCTCAACCCTGTCAATGGCAATGCTGTTGACAGGGTTGGGTATTATGCATACAATGCGGCTCCTTTTTTTGAAGGTCGGCTAACTAGTAGCTGCTACGAGTGGAGTTTGGTGCATCATGCAAAGCCAAAAAATTCGAATCCGGTTGAAGGCGTTTGATTATCGCCTGATCGACCAGTCCACGCAGGAGATTGTCGATACCGCCAAGCGGACCGGCGCTCAGGTGCGTGGTCCCATTCCTCTGCCGACGCGGAAGGAAAAGTACACGGTATTGATCTCTCCGCACGTCAACAAAGACGCGCGTGATCAGTATGAAATTCGTACGCATAAGCGTTTGCTCGACATTGTTGAGCCGACGGAAAAGACAGTAGATGCTCTGATGAAACTGGACCTGGCAGCAGGTGTAGATGTTCAGATCAGCCTCGGCTAATACCGCCCGGTATTAGTCTGTGTAACTGTCATAGGCCATAGAGGGTGCAAGCCCCGTACACTTAAGAGGTGAAACATGGCAATTGGTGTTGTCGGTCGTAAGGCCGGTATGACCCGTATTTTTACGGATGAAGGGCAGGCGCTGCCTGTCACGGTAATTGAGGTTGAGCCCAACCGCATTACCCAACTCAAGACCCTCGAAAGCGACGGCTACCGTGCAGTGCAGGTAACCGTAGGTTCTCGTCGTTCCTCCCGTGTAAACAAGGCGGCTGCCGGGCACTTTGCAAAAGCAGGTGTTGAAGCTGGTCGTGGCGTTTGGGAATTCCGTCTGGCTGATGGCGAAGGTGAAGACCTGGCCGCCGGTGGCGAGCTGACCGTTTCCGTGTTTGAAGACGGTCAGGTGGTTGACGCAGTAGGTCAGTCCAAGGGTAAGGGCTTCCAGGGCGGTGTTAAGCGCTGGAACTTCTCCATGCAGGACGCTACTCACGGTAACTCCCTGTCTCATCGTGCTCCGGGTTCCATTGGTCAGAACCAGACTCCGGGTAAGGTGTTCAAGGGCAAGAAGATGGCCGGTCAGATGGGTAATGCGCAGGTTACTGTGCAGAACCTGAAAATCGTCCGTGTCGATGCCGAGCGCAACCTGCTGCTGGTAAGTGGTGCCGTACCTGGCGCAACTGGCGGCGATGTTGTCATCAAGCCTGCAGTTAAAGCCTGAGGAGCGGTGCGATGGAATTGACAATTACTGGTAGCGGCAAGGGGATTTCTGTTTCCGACGCTGCGTTTGCCAAAGATTTTAACGAAGCTCTGGTGCATCAGGTGGTTACTGCTTACATGGCAGCTGGCCGTCAGGGTACCAAGGCCCAGAAGACACGTTCCGAAGTCAGTGGTGGTGGCAAGAAGCCATGGCGCCAGAAGGGTACTGGTCGTGCCCGTGCTGGTACCATTCGTAGCCCGATCTGGCGTTCAGGCGGCGTAACCTTTGCTGCCAAGCCCCGTGACTTCGAGCAAAAGGTTAACCGCAAGATGTACCGTGCGGCGATGCGTTCCATTTTCTCCGAGCTGGTACGCCAGGAGCGTCTGGTTGTGGTTGACGACATGAATGTCGATACGCCCAAGACCAAGGCCTTTACTGCCAAGCTGAGCGATCTGGGTGTGTCCAACGCCCTGATCCTGTCTGAGAATGTTGAGCAGAATCTGCACCTGGCTTCCCGCAACGTTCCCCATGTGGACGTTCGCGATGTGGCAGGTCTGGATCCGGTCAGCCTGGTTGCCTTCGAGAAAGTCGTGGTGACTGTTCCCGCTCTGAAGAAGATCGAGGAGATGCTGGGATGAATCAGGAACGTATTTACAAGGTCCTGTTGGGGCCGCACGTATCAGAAAAAGCGTCTCTGGCGGCAGAGCGTGGTCAGGTGGTGTTTCGTGTAGCACCTGATGCGACCAAGCCCGAGATCAAGAAAGCCGTTGAGCAACTGTTCAACGTCACCGTCGAAGGTGTTCAGGTTCTGAACCGTAAGGGTAAGCTCAAGCGCACTATCCGCGGGTTCGGCAAGCGTAATGACATTCGTAAGGCTTACGTCAAGCTGGCAGAAGGTCAGGACATCGATTTTCTGGATGTGGAATAAGGTAAAGGGGTCGTAATATGCCGATCGTCAAAACCAAGCCAACATCTGCCGGACGCCGTCACGTTGTAAAACTTTACAACCCGGATCTGCACAAAGGACGTCCTTACGAGCCGTTGGTAGAAACAAAGAGTAAGTCTGGTGGCCGTAACAATGTTGGCCGCATTACTACTCGTCACATTGGTGGTGGTCATAAGCAGCACTACCGTGTTATCGACTTCAAGCGGACCAAAGATGGTATCCCGGCGGTCATCGAGCGCCTGGAATACGATCCTAACCGCTCTGCGCACATTGCGCTGGTCAAATATGCCGATGGCGAGCGTCGTTATATTATCGCTCCCAAAGGTATGAAGGCTGGTGATCCTGTGCGCTCCGGCGTCGACGCGCCGATCAAGGTGGGCTCCACGTTGCCACTCCGGAACATTCCGGTCGGTTCCGTAATCCACTGCGTCGAACTCAAGCCTGGCAAAGGTGCACAGCTGGCTCGCTCTGCGGGCGCATCCGTACAGCTGGTTGCTCGGGAAGGGGCGTATGCCACCATCCGCCTGCGTTCAGGTGAAATGCGTAAGGTGCTTGTAGATTGCCGTGCCACTCTGGGCGAAGTGTCCAACAGTGAGCATAGCCTCAAGCAGCTTGGTAAAGCGGGTGCATCACGTTGGCGCGGCAAACGGCCAACAGTACGTGGTGTTGCTATGAACCCAGTTGACCACCCGCATGGTGGTGGTGAAGGGCGTACCTCTGGCGGACGTCACCCGGTTACTCCGTGGGGTGTTCCGACCAAAGGGCATAAGACTCGTAAGAACAAGCGTACTGACAAGATGATAGTACGTCGTCGTTCGGCCAAGTAAACGACTACATAGAGGTAATTGCTGTGCCACGTTCTTTGAAGAAAGGTCCTTTTATAGACCTGCATCTGTTGAAGAAGGTCGAGGCAGCTCTGGAAGCAAATGACAAGCGGCCCATTAAAACCTGGTCCCGCCGGTCAACAGTCTTCCCGGAGATGGTAGGCCTGACCATTGCAGTCCACAACGGCAAGCAGCACGTGCCGGTTTATGTCACCGAAGATATGGTTGGACATAAGCTGGGTGAGTTCGCGGCAACGCGTACTTATCGTGGTCATGCGGCCGACAAGAAAGCTAAACGCTGATTCTGAGGTAATAGAAATGGAAGTAGCAGCCAAGTACAAGGGCGCTCGCCTCTCAGCTCAGAAAGCACGTCTTGTCGCTGACCAAGTACGCGGCAAGGCTGTTGAGGACGCCCTGAACATTCTGACTTTCAGCCCTAAGAAGGCAGCGGTTGTGATCAAGAAAGCTCTTGAATCCGCCATTGCCAACGCTGAGCACAACGAAGGTCTGGACGTAGATGATCTGCGGGTTTCCACCGTGATGGTGGATGAGGGCCCAACGCTCAAGCGAATCAAAGCTCGAGCCAAGGGGCGCGCTGACCGTATTTTCAAGCGCACCTGTCATATCACCGTCAAGGTCGCCGACAAGTAGGAGATGCTCAGATGGGTCATAAAGTAAATCCAACCGGCATTCGCCTGGGTGTGATCAAAGAGCACAACTCAGTGTGGTACGCCGACAAAAAGGACTACGCGAAGAATCTTCTGAATGATATTCAGGTTCGCGAGTTCCTGGACAAGCGTCTGGTTAAGGCGTCTGTCAGCAAGATCGTGATCGAGCGCCCTGCTCAGAACGCCCGGATCACGATCCATACCGCCCGCCCCGGTATTGTTATCGGTAAGAAGGGTGAAGATGTTGACCGTCTGCGTCGCGAAGTCAGCGACATGATGGGTGTGCCTGTGCACATCAACATCGAAGAAGTCCGCAAGCCGGACCTGGATGCCCGCCTGGTAGCGCAAAACGTTGCCGGCCAGCTGGAGCGTCGTGTGATGTTCCGTCGCGCTATGAAGCGTGCGGTTCAAAACGCCATGCGTCAGGGAGCCAAGGGTATCAAGATTCAGGTTGGCGGTCGTCTTGGGGGTGCTGAAATCGCACGTTCCGAGTGGTATCGCGAAGGTCGTGTACCTCTGCACACACTGCGTGCAGATATTGATTATGCAACCTATGAAGCGCACACCACTTACGGCGTTATCGGCGTAAAGGTATGGATCTTCAAAGGTGAGATTCTTGGTGGTATGGAGCAGGTCCGTGCTGACAAGAAAGCCTCTGGGAAGAAAGGTTCTAAGTAAAGGGGCACTCTTATGCTGCAACCAAAACGCACCAAATTCCGCAAGGTAATGAAAGGCCGTAACACCGGTCTTGCTCAGCGCGCAAACAAGGTGAGCTTCGGTGAATACGGATTGAAGGCGACCAGCCGTGGGCGTATAACTGCGCGCCAGATTGAGGCAGCGCGTCGTACCATGACTCGCCGCATCAAGCGGGGCGGTAAGATCTGGATCCGGGTATTCCCGGATAAGCCGATCACCGGTAAGCCGCTGGAAGTACGTATGGGTAAAGGTAAAGGTTCTGTCGAGTATTGGGTGGCTGAGATTCAGCCAGGCCGCATGTTGTACGAGATGGAAGGTGTCGCGGAAGAAATCGCACGCGAAGCTTTCTCTCTGGCTGCCGCCAAACTGCCGGTACAGACCACCTTTGTTAAGAGGACGGTGATGTGATGAAAGCAACAGAGCTGCGTGAAAAGTCAGTCGAGGAGCTGAACAAAGAGCTGATCGACCTCCTGAAGGAGCAGTTCAACCTGCGCATGCGCAAGGCGACAGGTCAGCTGAATCAGTCTCACCTTCTCGGCAAGGTGAAGCGCGATATCGCTCGCGTGAAAACAGTATTGAACGAAAAGGCAGGACAGTGACATGACCGAAGCTACCCAAACTGCCAGAACTCTGAGCGGCAAGGTCGTGAGCAACAAGATGGACAAGTCCATCGTGGTCCTGGTTGAGCGTCAGGTTAAACACCCGCTGTACGGTAAGTACATGAAGCGTTCAACCAAGATTCATGCACACGATGAAAGCAATCAGTGCAACATTGGTGACACCGTAACCATCCAGGAAACCCGTCCGGTCTCCAAGACCAAGAGCTGGGCCCTGGTGGAAGTTACCGAACGCGCTGCCAAGGTGTAATTCGCCCGGAGAACAACCATGATTCAGACTCAAACAATGCTTGAAGTCGCGGATAACAGTGGTGCACGTCAGGTTATGTGCATCAAGGTCCTGGGCGGATCTCACCGGCGTTATGCAACCGTTGGGGATATCATCAAGGTAACCGTCAAGGAAGCCATCCCCCGCGGCAAGGTGAAAAAAGGCCAGGTCCTGAAGGCTGTTGTAGTACGTACCCGTAAGGGTGTGCGTCGTCCGGACGGTTCTCTGATCCGTTTTGACGGTAACGCGGCGGTACTTCTGAACAATCAGGACGCTCCCATTGGTACCCGTATCTTCGGACCGGTTACCCGTGAACTGCGTAACGAGAAGTTCATGAAGATTATCTCACTGGCACCCGAAGTACTTTAAAGGACCAGAGGCCGGTTATGAAAAAGATCAAACGAGATGACGAAGTAATCGTCACCACGGGGAAAGACAAAGACAAACGTGGTAAAGTCCTGAAAGTTCTGGACGACGGTCGCGTGCTTGTTTCTGGCATCAACATGATGAAGAAGCACACAAAGCCGAACCCGATGCTTGGCACCCCGGGCGGTATCGTCGAAAAAGAAGCGCCTATCCAGGCTTCCAACGTGGCTATTTTTAATCCGCAGACCGGCAAAGCCGATCGTGTTGGCTTCCAGATCAAGGAAGACGGCACCAAAGTGCGGATCTTCAAGTCCACGAACGAAGCTGTCGATAACCAGTAAGCGGTGGTGGTTACGATGCTTAACATGAAAGAGCAGTACACTAAGGAAGTGGTACCCGCCCTGCAGAAAGAGTTCGGTTACAAGAACGTGATGCAGGTGCCGCGTATCGAGAAAATCACCCTGAACATGGGTGTTGGCGAAGCGGTTGGTGACAAGAAGCTGATTGAAAATGCCGTGGCGGATCTTGAGCGCCTGGCAGGTCAAAAAGTGGTTGTTACCAAAGCGCGTAAATCCGTCGCGGGCTTCAAAATCCGTGAAGGTTGGCCGATTGGCTGTAAAGTGACCCTGCGCGGTGAGCGCATGTGGGATTTCTTTGATCGTCTGGTGCACATTGCGGTTCCCCGCATTCGTGACTTCCGCGGTCTGAACCCGAAATCCTTCGACGGTCGCGGTAACTACAGCATGGGTGTGCGTGAGCAGATCATCTTCCCGGAGATCGAGTACGACAAAGTCGACAAGATCCGCGGGCTGGATATCACCATCACCACCACTGCCGGTACCGACGACGAAGGTCGCGAACTGTTGAAAGCCTTTGGCTTTCCGTTCAAGAAATAAGGAACGAGTGACATGGCGAAGGTTTCAATGAAAAACCGTGAGCAAAAGCGCGAGAAACTGGTAGCAAAGTATGCTGCCAAGCGCGCCGAGCTCAAGGCGATTATCAAAAACCCGAATACCAGCGATGATGACCGTTGGGATGCACAGATGAAGCTCCAGCAGCTTCCGCGTGATTCATCTCCTTCGCGTCTTCGGAATCGTTGCCAGGTGACTGGTCGTCCCCACGGCGTTCTGCGCAAGTTCGAGCTGTCACGGATCAAACTCCGTGAATACGGCATGCGCGGTGACGTTCCGGGCCTGACCAAGGCAAGCTGGTAAGATAGGCCGCCTGACTTCGGTCAGGTGCCTGTTGGTAAGCGGTGCGGCAAGCCGCTGCACAACTAAAAAGATCAGGAGCCTCATACCAATGAGTATGCAAGACACGCTTGCGGATATGTTTACCCGTATCCGTAATGCCCAGATGGCGTCAAAAGCTGACGTAACGATGCCATCTTCAAAAATGAAGGTCTCAGTAGCCCAGGTCCTCAAGGACGAAGGCTACGTGGCAGATTTTTCTGTTTCAGCTGACGCGAAGCCCGAGCTGACCATCACTCTGAAATACTTCGGTGGCAAGCCGGTTATTGAAGAGATTCAGCGGGTCAGCCGTCCGAGTCTGCGCCAGTACAAAGGCGCCGGGGAACTGCCGAAAGTAGCCGGTGGTCTGGGAGTCGCGATTGTCTCAACGTCCAGGGGCGTTATGACAGACCGCGCCGCACGAGCTGCAGGCGTGGGTGGCGAAGTCATCTGCACCGTATTCTAGGAGATACACATGTCCAGGGTTGCCAATAATCCTGTCGTGCTGCCTTCCGGTGTTGAGGTTAAGCTGAACGGACAGGAAATCAATGTGAAGGGTTCCAAAGGAGCGCTTCAGTTCACCATTCACCAGGCGGTTGAAGTAAAGCAGGAAGAAAATGTCCTGCGTTTTGCGGCCCGCGATGGTGCAAAACAGTCCCGCGCTCTTGCTGGTACTACTCGTGCGCTGGTTAACAATATGGTTACCGGCGTATCCACAGGCTGGGAGCGTAAGCTGCAGCTGACGGGCGTAGGTTACCGTGCGCAGGCGCAAGGTAAGAAGCTCAACCTGACACTGGGTTTTTCCCACCCGGTCGAGTATGAGCTGCCCGAGGGTGTTACCGCTGAAACTCCGTCCAATACGGAAGTTGTGATTCGCGGTATCGACAAGCAACAGGTTGGCCAGGTCGCTGCGGAAATCCGCGCGTTCCGTCCGCCCGAGCCGTATAAAGGCAAGGGTGTGCGTTATGCGGATGAGCAGGTCAGACGCAAAGAAGCCAAGAAGAAATAAGGCGGGACTATGAGCGCAAATAACGAAAGACTGCGTCGCGCGCGCAAAGTGCGCATGAAGATCCGTGAGCTGGGTACTGACCGTCTGTGCGTGCACCGTACACCGCGTCATATGTACGCCCAGGTTACGACTGCAGATGGCAGCAAAGTGCTTGCCACTGCCTCCACGTTGGATAAGGAACTGCGCCAGGGTGCAACCGGTAACGTGGACGCTGCCAAGAAGGTCGGTCAGCTGATTGCTGAGCGCGCCAAGGCAGCAGGCATTGAGAAGGTCGCTTTTGACCGCTCAGGTTACCGTTATCACGGTCGTGTTCAGGCTCTTGCCGACGCTGCCCGTGAAGCTGGCTTGCAATTCTAAGAGGTGGAGAAGATGAGCGTTAACGAACAGAAGGCGCCTGAGCTCCAGGAAAAGCTGGTTCAGGTCAATCGTGTCGCCAAGGTAGTTAAAGGCGGCCGTATCTTTGCCTTCACTGCACTGACTGTAGTGGGTGATGGTAAAGGTCGCGTTGGTTTCGGTCGTGGCAAGGCCCGGGAAGTTCCGGTTGCCATCCAGAAGGCCATGGAAGCTGCACGCAAAAACATGGTAGACGTAGCGTTGGACGGCACTACCCTGCAGTACCCGGTTCGGGCGCAGCACGGTGGTTCCAAGGTCTTCATGCAGCCTGCTTCTGAGGGTACCGGTATCATTGCCGGCGGTGCGATGCGCGCCGTACTCGAGGTGGCCGGTGTGCAGAACGTACTGTCCAAGTGTTACGGGTCCACCAACCCGGTGAACGTAGTACGTTCCACCATCAAGGGTCTGCAGGCCATGAAGGCGCCTGAAGACGTTGCAGCCAAGCGCGGTAAATCCGTGGAAGATATTCTGGGTTGAAGTCATGGCGAACGCAAAAACGATCAAAGTAACTCTGACCCGCAGCCCGATCGGCTGTCAGCCCAAGCACAAGCTGTGCGTCAAGGGCCTGGGTCTTCGTAAAATCGGTCACACCGTGGAAGTGGAAGACACTCCATCCATTCGCGGCATGATCAACCGGGTAAATTACCTGGTTCGGGTTGAGGAGAACTAAGATGCGTCTGAACGAACTTGCTCCGGAACCTGGTTCACGTCCGTCCGCCAAGCGTGTCGGCCGTGGTATCGGTAGCGGTCTCGGCAAAACCGGCGGTCGTGGTCATAAAGGTCTGAAATCCCGTTCCGGTGGCTCCGTTGCTCCTGGTTTCGAGGGTGGTCAGCAGCCTCTGGCCCGTCGTCTGCCTAAGTTCGGTTTCACCTCGCGTCAGCAGCGTTACGTGGCGGAAATCCGCCTGAACGAGCTGGCCAAGGTTGAAGGCGACGTGGTGGATCTGGCGGCCCTGAAAAAGGCTGACATCATTCGCGAAGAAATTCGCGAGGCCAAGGTTATCCTGTCCGGCGAGCTGGACCGTGCGGTAACCGTGAAAGGCCTTCGAGTCACCAAGGGCGCACGCGAAGCGATTACCGCCGCGGGTGGTAAAGTCGAAGACTAAGACGAGTCGAGGACTAAATGGCCAAGACAGCATCATTGCCTGCGGGCGCCGGAAAAGGATTTGCAGAGCTGCGCTCGCGGCTCTGGTTCGTGTTTCTGGCGCTGCTGGTGTACCGGATCGGTGCCCACATTCCGGTTCCCGGTATCAACCCGGATCGGCTGGCGGCACTGTTTGATCAGAACCAGGGAACCATCCTGAGTCTGTTCAACATGTTCTCCGGTGGTGCGCTTGAGCGCATGAGTATCTTCGCACTCGGTATCATGCCGTACATTTCGGCTTCTATTATCATGCAGCTCATGACTGCGGTTAGTCCGCAGCTTGAGCAGCTGAAGAAAGAAGGCGAGGCTGGTCGTCGCAAGATCAGCCAGTATACGCGGTATGGTACGGTTATCCTGGCCCTGGTTCAGGGCTTTGGTATTTCTGTGGGTCTGGCATCACAGGGCGTTACCTTTAATGACAGCTTCAGCTTCCACTTTGTGGCGGTTGTTTCGTTTGTCTGCGGTGCGGTCTTCATGATGTGGCTCGGTGAGCAGATCACCGAAAGAGGTATTGGTAACGGTATTTCGCTGCTGATTTTCGCGGGTATTGTTGCCGGTCTTCCTGGCGCTATTGGCCAGACTCTGGAGCAGGCTCGTAACGGTGAAATGAGCTTGCTGGTTGTTCTCGGGATTGGTGTTCTGGCGATTGCTGTTGTCGGTTTCGTGGTCTTCATGGAGCGTGGGCAGCGGCGTTTGACCATCAACTATGCCAAGCGGCAGCAGGGGCGTCGGGTATTTGCCCAGCAGTCCAGCCACCTGCCGCTGAAGGTGAATATGGCCGGCGTCATTCCGCCGATCTTCGCCTCTTCGATTCTACTGTTCCCGGCCTCTCTGGGGCAGTGGTTCGGTCAGGGCGAGGGCATGGAGTGGCTGAGTGATATCTCCCAGGCATTGGCACCGAGCCAGCCGTTGTATATTATCCTGTTCGCAGCAGCAGTTATCTTCTTCTGCTACTTCTACACAGCGCTGATGTACAACCCCAAGGAAGTTGCGGATAACCTCAAGCGTTCCGGCGCGTTTATCCCCGGTATTCGCCCCGGCGAACAGACGGCCAAGTACATCGATGGTGTGCTGACCCGTTTGACTCTGTTCGGTGCTATGTATATTGCAGCAGTATCCCTGTTCCCTCAGTTCCTGATGGTGGCCGGGAATGTGCCTTTCTATCTCGGGGGCACCTCTCTGCTGATTGTTGTAGTCGTGGTGATGGATTTCATGGCTCAGGTTCAGTCGCACCTGATGTCTCACCAGTATGAATCGCTGATGAAGAAATCCAATCTCAAGGGCTATGGACGGAACGGCTGAAAAAGCCGTTCCCCTTGAAAACTGGAGTCGACAATGAAAGTACGCGCTTCGGTAAAGAAAATTTGCCGTAACTGCAAAGTAATTCGACGCAATGGCTCAGTTCGAGTCATCTGCTCGGAGCCTCGTCACAAGCAGCGCCAGGGCTGATCCGTTTCGGATAAGCGCTGACATTGTAAAAGGGGTTCGGAATAGTGGCGCTTGACTCACCTGTGGGTCAAGCGCTATTATTTCGCGCCCTTTTTGTGGCGGAAAATTCACACAGCAAAGCTTTGAACGCGGAGTAATTTGGATGGCACGTATAGCCGGTGTCAATATACCCGATAACAAACATGCTGTTATCTCGCTGACCTACATCTTCGGTGTTGGCAAGACAACAGCCCAGAAGCTTTGCGATGCAACCGGCGTTAAGCCGGACGCCAAGGTCAAAGACCTGAGCGACGAGCAGCTTGAAGCACTTCGTACTGAAGTGGGCAAGTTTACCGTCGAAGGCGATCTGCGTCGTGAAGTACAGATGAACATCAAGCGTTTGAAGGATCTCGGTTGCTTCCGTGGTCTGCGTCATCGTCATGGCCTTCCGGTCCGTGGCCAGCGCACCAAGACCAACGCCCGCACCCGTAAAGGTCCTCGCAAACCTATTCGTAAGTAACAGGTAGGCAAACATGGCAAAGCCAGGTACACGTACCCGTAAAAAGGTGAAAAAGACGGTTGTTGATGGCGTCGCGCACATTCACGCGTCCTTCAACAACACCATCGTGACCATTTCGGACCGTCAGGGCAACGTCCTGTCCTGGGCCACTTCTGGTGGTTCCGGTTTCCGCGGCTCACGTAAGAGTACACCTTTTGCTGCGCAGGTAGCAGCTGAAAGAGCCGGTAATGCGGCTGCTGAATACGGCCTTAAAAACCTGGACGTAGAGGTTAAGGGTCCTGGGCCCGGACGTGAATCTGCAGTTCGCGCGCTGAATGCGTGTGGCTACAAGATCACCAACATCACTGATGTGACGCCGATTCCCCACAACGGCTGTCGTCCGCCCAAGAAGCGCCGCGTCTAACACAGGAGACAGTGAAATATGGCTCGTTATATAGGCCCGAAGTGCAAGCTGTCTCGTCGTGAAGGGACAGATCTTTTTCTGAAGAGCGGCGTTCGCGCGCTCGATTCCAAGTGCAACATCGAGACTCCGCCGGGTATGCACGGCGCGCGTCGCGGTCGTCTGTCCGAGTACGGCGTTCAGCTTCGTGAAAAACAGAAAGTCCGTCGTATCTACGGCGTTCTTGAGAAGCAGTTCCGCAACTATTACAAAGAGGCCGCCCGAGGCAAAGGTGCAACTGGTGAAAACCTGCTGCAGCTGCTGGAAGGCCGTCTCGATAACGTTGTATATCGCATGGGCTTTGGTTCTACCCGTGCAGAAGCCCGTCAGCTCGTCTCTCACAAGGCGATCCTGGTCAATGATAAGCCGGTTAACATCCCGTCCTATCAGGTCAAGCCGGGCGACGTTGTGAGCGTGCGCGAAAAGGCCAAGAATCAGCTGCGTGTTAAAGGCGCGCTGGATCTGGCTTCAAGCCGTGCACCGGTAAGCTGGGTAGAGGTTGACGCCAACAAGATGTCCGGCGTTTACAAGTCAGTACCTGAGCGTACTGAACTGCCGGCCGACATCAACGAGAACCTCATCGTCGAGCTTTACTCCAAGTAAAGCCCAGTTAGCAACGATAGCAGATAGGGGCGTCTATGCAGCGTTCAGTACATGAGTTATTGACACCTCGTACCATTGACGTGAAAGAGTCCAGCGCTACGCGCGCCAAGGTGACCCTGGAACCGCTCGAACGCGGTTTCGGGCACACCCTGGGCAGCGCGCTGCGCCGTATTCTTCTGTCTTCGATGCCGGGCTGCGCCGTGACTGAAGCACAGATCGACGGTGTCCTGCACGAGTACAGTGCCATTGAAGGTGTCCAGGAAGACGTCATCGAGATTCTGCTGAATCTCAAGGGCGTTGCCGTAAAGATGAACGGCCGTGACGATGCTGAGCTCACCCTCAGCAAGAAAGGTCCGGGCGTGGTGACTGCCGGCGATATCAAGCTGGACCACGATGTGGAAATCGCTAACCCGGAGCACGTGATCTGTCACTTGAGCGAAAACGGCGAAGTGAACATGCGCTTGCGCGTGGCACGGGGCCGTGGCTACGAGCCGGCTGATCAGCGTGGTCTGGACGAGGACGAAACTCGTGCCATCGGACGCTTGCAGCTGGATGCAACGTTCAGCCCGGTTCGTCGTGTGGCCTATGCCGTCGAGAGCGCTCGGGTTGAGCAGCGTACAGACCTGGACAAGCTGGTTATTGATCTGGAGACCAACGGTACCATCGATCCGGAAGAAGCAATTCGCCGGGCCGCTACCATTCTCCAGCAGCAGCTGGCTGTGTTCGTCGATTTCGATCATGAGAAAGAGCCTGAGCGTGTAGAGGAAGAGGAAGAAATCGATCCGATTCTGCTGCGCCCGGTTGATGATCTGGAGTTGACTGTGCGTTCAGCTAACTGCTTGAAGGCTGAAAACATTTACTATATCGGCGATCTGATCCAGCGCACGGAAGTGGAGCTGCTGAAGACGCCTAATCTAGGCAAAAAGTCGCTGACCGAGATCAAGGACGTTCTTGCGTCCCGTGGTCTGTCTTTGGGTATGCGTCTTGATAACTGGCCGCCGGCAAGCCTTCGTGGTGATGACCGGGTTCTGGGCGGTTGATCGCCGATTAGTTTAAGGTAAGGAATCAGAGCAATGCGTCATCGTAAGAGTGGTCGTAAGTTTAACAGGACCAGTGCGCATCGCAAGGCCATGTTCCGTAACATGACTGCGTCACTGGTTGAGCACGAGCTGATCAAAACGACGCTCCCGAAAGCCAAAGAGCTGCGTCGGGTAGCTGAGCCGTTGATCACGCTCGCAAAGAATGATTCGGTAGCAAATCGTCGTCTGGCGTTCTCTCGCCTGCGTAGCGATGCTGCGGTAGCCAAGCTGTTTGATGAGCTGGGCCCCCGTTACAGCGAGCGTCCGGGTGGTTATCTTCGTATTCTGAAGTGCGGTTTCCGTGCTGGCGACAATGCCCCGATGGCATTCGTTGAGCTGGTCGGCCGTCCTCTGGACATCGAAGCTGAAGAGATGGACGACGACGAAGAGTAAGTTCTTCTGAGTCCATAAAAAAACCGGGTTCCGCAAGGTTCCCGGTTTTTTTGTGCCCGTCGTTCGGGCGGGCTATTTGGTAAGCATCGGTTTGAGGTACCGTCCGGTGTGCGACGCCGGATTGGCGGCGACTTCCTCGGGCGTTCCTTCGGCAATAATCTGTCCCCCACCGGACCCACCTTCCGGACCGAGGTCGACAATCCAGTCTGCGGTCTTGATGACGTCCAGGTTGTGCTCGATGACGACGATGGTGTTGCCGTGATCGCGCAAACGCTCCAGTACGTTCAAAAGTTGCTGGATATCGTAGAAGTGCAGGCCGGTCGTGGGCTCGTCCAGGATGTACAGGGTTTTGCCTGTGTCCCGTTTGGACAGCTCCTTGGCCAGCTTGACCCGCTGTGCTTCGCCCCCCGACAGGGTCACTGCGCTCTGGCCCAGACGAATGTAGGACAGGCCCACGTCGATCAGCGTTTGCAGTTTTCTGGCGATGAAGGGGACTGCGTCGAAAAACTCCCGGCCCTCCTCAACGGTCATTTCCAGAACCTCGTGAATGTTTTTGCCTTTATACCGGACCTCGAGGGTCTCCCGGTTGTAGCGTTTGCCCTTACAGATGTCGCAGGGCACATAGACGTCTGGCAGGAAGTGCATTTCGACTTTGATGACACCATCGCCCTGGCAGGCCTCGCACCGGCCGCCCTTCACGTTGAAGGAGAAACGGCCAGGTTTGTAGCCGCGTGAGCGTGCCTCCTGAGTGCCGGCGAAGAGTTCCCTGATGGGGGTAAACAGGCCGGTGTAAGTGGCGGGGTTAGACCTGGGTGTCCGTCCGATAGGGCTCTGGTCAATGTCGATCACCTTGTCGAGCTGATCAAGTCCTTTCAGGCTCTTGTAGGGCGCATGATTGAGGCTGGTCGCTTTGTTCAGTTTGGCGGCCGCGACCGGATAGAGGGTGCTGTTAATCAGAGTGGATTTGCCTGAGCCCGATACCCCGGTAACGCAGGTCATCACGCCTAGCGGCAGCGTGAGCGTTACGTCCCGGAGATTGTTGCCGGAGGCGCCGGTCAGTACCAGCTTCTTGCCATTGCCCTTGTTTCGCTCAGAAGGTACCGAGATCTCCTTCTCGCCACTGAGATACTGACCTGTCATTGAAGCCGGGTTGGCAATAATCTCTTTCGGGGTTCCCCGCGCGACAATCTCTCCGCCGTGGACGCCAGCGCCGGGGCCAATGTCAATAACGTAGTCGGCAGCCCGGATAGCATCTTCGTCGTGTTCCACCACAATCACCGTATTGCCGAGGTCCCGAAGGTGGGTGAGTGTGGCAAGCAGTCGGTCGTTGTCCCGCTGGTGCAGGCCAATGGACGGCTCGTCCAGAATGTACATCACGCCCACCAAGCCTGCGCCTATCTGGCTGGCCAGCCTGATGCGCTGGGCTTCGCCGCCCGAGAGGGTGTCTGCGCTGCGTTCCAGGGTGAGGTACTCGAGGCCCACGTTGACCAGAAACTGCAGGCGCTCCCGCACCTCTTTCAGGATTTTTTCGGCGATCTCACCTTTGCGCCCGGGCAATGCCAGAGTGCTGAAGTAGCGATGGGCATCACCTACGGGCAGGTGGGTTATTTCCGGGAGGTTTCGCTCTTCGATAAAGACGTGACGGGCACTGCGACGCAGGCGCGAACCGCCGCAGTCTTTACAGGGCTGTGTGCTCAGGTTGCGAGCCAGTTCCTCGCGCATGCTCTGAGATTCCGTCTCGCGGTAACGGCGTTCCAGATTCGGCAGTATGCCCTCGAACGGGTGGGCCTTTTCCATGATATGACCGCGAGAGTTCACATAGCGAAAGGGAATGTCCTCGTTGCCGGAGCCGTACAGGAGCACCTCCTGGAAGTTTTCGGGCAGCTCTTCCCAAGGCGTTTCCAGGTCAATGCCGTAGTGTTCGGCAACACTGGTCAGCATCTGGAAGTAGTACACGGCACGACGGTCCCAGCCTTTGATGGCTCCTGATGCCAGGGTCGCTTCCGGACTCTGGATCACCTTTTCGGCATCAAAGAACTGGCGCACCCCCAGACCGTCGCAGGTGGGACAGGCGCCGGCCGGGTTGTTGAACGAAAACAGGCGAGGTTCCAGTTCGCTCAGGGAGTAGCCGCACTGGGTGCAGGCATAGCGCGCCGAGAAGGTGTGTTCCTCGCCTTCTCCACTCATGGGCGCCACCAGAGCAATGCCGTCGGCCAGCTCCAGGGCGGTTTCGAAGCTCTCGGCCAGTCGTTGCTCCAGCCCCTCCTTGACTTTGAATCGATCGACCACAACGTCAATCTGGTGCTTGCGCTTCTTGTCCAGGGCAGGAACGTCGTCTATGTCGTATACCGCTCCGTCCACTCTCAGGCGGATGAAGCCCTGGCTGCGCATGGTGTCGATCACCTGCAGATGCTCACCTTTGCGATCCCGGATCACCGGCGCCAATATCATCAGCTTGCTGCCTTCCGGCATGGCGAGAACCTGGTCAACCATCTGGCTCACGGTCTGGGCTTCCAGCGGCTGGCCGTGATCAGGACAGCGGGGTTCACCAGCACGAGCGAAAAGCAGTCTCAGATAGTCATAGATCTCGGTGATGGTCCCCACGGTAGAGCGGGGGTTGTGAGACGTGGATTTCTGCTCGATGGAGATGGCTGGCGACAAGCCTTCAATATGATCCACATCGGGCTTTTCCATCATCGAGAGGAATTGCCGTGCGTAGGTGGACAGCGACTCGACATACCGGCGCTGGCCCTCGGCATAGAGCGTATCGAACGCCAATGAGGACTTGCCGGAGCCGGACAGACCGGTAATGACGATCAGTTTGTCCCTTGGCATATCCAGGTCGATGTTTTTCAGGTTGTGGGTGCGCGCGCCCTTGATCTGGATATGGTCCATAACACCTCGCTTGGTAAAAACTGCCAGTATATCGGTTTCGGGTCGTTCCGGCTAAGTGCGGAACGACCCGCTCTGGGGGTGTCCCGTCGCCGGGGTGGTTCTGGTACAATGCGCCGCCTGCGGTTACCGGCCGCTCACCATTCATTCAAACCGCACGGGTAGGCATGAACGCGCTCGAAAAACGCTCAGTTGTGGCTCTGGCTTCGGTATACGCCATGCGTATGCTGGGCCTGTTTATGGTCATGCCCGTGTTTGTGCTGCTGGGTACGGACCTGCAGGGTGCGACGCCGGCGCTATTGGGCCTGGCGATTGGTGCTTACGGCCTGAGTCAGGCGCTGCTTCAGATCCCCTTCGGCCTGTTGTCGGATCGGGTTGGCCGCAAGAAGATGATCTACCTGGGGCTTATTCTGTTTGCCAGCGGGAGCCTGCTGGCCGCGTCGACCGACTCAATATACGTTGTGATCGCCGGTCGGATTCTTCAAGGTGCCGGTGCCATCGCCAGTGTATTGATGGCACTGCTGTCAGACCTCACCCGAGAGGAAGAGCGCACCAAGGCCATGGCCACGGTGGGCATTTCCATTGGCCTGTCGTTTTCCGTGTCGCTGGTGCTGGGCCCGTTGCTGGGCGCGGCCTGGGGCTTGTCTGGCATCTTCTACGTGACGGCAGTGATGGCCCTGTTGGCCCTTGTTGTGGTCGCCAGGGTGGTGCCTACGCCACATACCCATAAAGTCAGCGCCGATACCCATCCTGCCCGCGAAATGGTCGGGCGCGTTCTGGCCGATGGCCGCCTGCTGCGGCTCGACTTCGGAATCTTTGTGCTGCACCTGGTTCTGACGGCCCTGTTCCTGGTCTTTCCGACCATGCTTCAGGATCAGTTGGGATTGGCCAGCAGCTCCCACTGGTGGTTCTATTTGAGTGTGATGGTGCTTTCTTTCTTTGCCATGGTGCCCTTTATCATCATTGGCGAAAAGAAACGCAAAATGAAGCCGATACTGTGCATGGCCATTGCCTTGCTGACAGCGGCAACAGCAACGCTGACTCAGGTGAATGCCAGCCTCTGGGCAGCCTGGGGTGTGCTATTTTTCTTCTTTATGGCGTTCAATCTTCTGGAAGCCAGTCTGCCTTCGTTAATCAGTAAAGAGGCTCCGGCTGCCAGTAAGGGAACGGCCATGGGGGTTTATTCCACCTCCCAGTTTTTTGGTGCTTTTCTGGGTGGAGCTCTGGGAGGTTATCTGCTGCAGAGCGCTGGCGTGGAGGGAGTGCTCTGGTTGATGGCCGGGTGCCTCCTGGTGTGGCTGCTGGCAGCCTTGACCATGCCGGCCCCGAGCTACACGACCAGCCTGGTTCTGGAGCTGAGGGATGCGCTGGAAAATACCTTTGACGACGTGGACCGTCAGCTACGAAGGCTGCCGGGCGTGAAGGACGTTGTGATTGTTGAAAATGCATCGACAGCCTACCTGAAGGTGGACCGTCAGCATTTTCGGGAAGATCAGCTTGCGGACTTTGACTTTGTCCGGCAGGGTAAGAGTACTTAAACACAGGATGCTGGCATGGATGGCTGGCACTCCGCAAAACATGATCAGGAGCATACGATGGCACGAGGCGTAAACAAGGTAATTCTCATTGGTAACCTGGGGCAGGACCCGGACACTCGCTATACCCCCAACGGCAACGCTGTGGTTAACCTGAACCTCGCCACCGACGAGAGTTACAAGGATCGCCAGACCGGACAGATGGTGCCGAAGACCGAGTGGCATCGGGTTGTGCTGTTCGGCAAGGTGGCTGAAGTGGCTGGGCAATACCTGCGCAAAGGCTCCAAGGTCTACATTGAAGGCAAGCTGCAGACCCGGAAATGGCAGAACAAGGAAGGGCAGGATGTCTACACCACCGAAGTGGTTGTGGATATCAATGGCCAGATGCAGATGCTGGACAGCCGTGGCTCTGAGGGCGGTATGAATCAGGGGGCGCCCCAGGGACGGCCGCAGCAACAGCCGCAATACAATGCGCCGCCCCAGCAGGGTGGGCAGGCTGGTGGCTACAACAACCCGGCACCCCAGCAGCAAGGTGGCGGCATGCCTGAGCCGATTGATGATTTTGATGACGATATTCCGTTCTGATAAATATCAAGTTTGTCCTGAATCAAAAGCCCGCGATTTCTGCGGGCTTTTTTGTTACGGACTTGCAAAATCTCCGTGAAATCAATCAAAAATCCGTAGAGTTACGTTCGGTTTCTCAACTACTATGTAAGTCAGTGTAAAAAGTCGGCGATATTTTAAGCGTTTCTACGCTTGGCTATCGTGGCAAAGAACGTTCGTCTTAAAGGAAGTCATGACCCTGAGCTCCGTTGTAAACCGAGTCTCCCGCTTGTTTGCGCGGGCAGACAGCAGAACCCCGGTCTGTCTTGAGGTCCGCCCTGACGGCATCGCCTGGGCCAAGGGCTCCGATGGGGTGTGGGCCGACAGAGGGTTTGTCGATTGTTTGCCGGCCAAGCGTCGCGAAGCGCTCGAGTCTCTCGTTAACGAACAGGGCTGGGCGGGAGCCCCGGCGGTCGTGGTGTTGCCCATCGATCAATACCAGGTTTTCCAGGTGGAACGCCCTGAGGGTATAGAAGACAACGAACTGGCTGATGCCCTGAAGTGGAAGTTGAAAGATTTTCTGGATTTCAGCCCTTCCGATGCGGTTTCTGATGTTTTTGCCTTTCCGGAAGATGCCTCCCGTGGGCGCGGGCCCCTGGTGAACGTAGTTACGGCTCGCAAGTCACTGGTGCAGGAGCTGATGGCACTGGTTGACGGAGGCGGCCTGGAACTGGTGCGGGTGGATATTGCTGAACTTGCACTGCGAAACCTGGCCTCCCGTATGGACACCGCGAACCGTGGTGTGGCGCTGGTCCACCTGCGCGAACGATATGGGCAGATGGTTGTCTGCCGCGGCGATACGCTGTATCTGTCCCGGCGGCTGGACGTGTCCTACGACGATCTGCGGGATGCCGGCCGACAGGAAAACGCGGTGCAGTCCCTCGCCCTGGAGATTCAGCGCTCCATGGATTATTTCGAGAGCCAGTTGGGTCAGGTGCCGCCCGCCACGATCCGCCTGGTGGCGAGAGACTCGGTGCTGCCGCTTACCTCCATGTTGTCGTCCTATGTGGCCGCCTCGATTGAAACTGTCGCCTGGCCGGAGTTTGGACTGGAGCAGGATCTGGATAGCCGGTGTCTCCCTGCCTGGAGTGCGGGCCTGGTCGTCGGGGAGGCTCATTAATGCAGCAGCAGGTCAATCTTTATACCGCCGAGCTGCGGCCAAACAAACAAAAGCTGAACGCCACATCGGCACTGATGGCGCTGGCACTGGTGATTGTGGTGGTTGCCGGGCTTGCCGGCCTGGTTCGTTACCAGAATCAGCAACTGGAGGCTCAGGCTCTGGCCGTAGAGCGGCAAAACAACCAGTTGGAGCAGGTGGTCGCCCGGCTGCAGGATGAGGTTCGGGCTCGTCAGCCGGACCCGGATCTGGAAGCGGCTCTGGCAAGGGTCACGGAAACGATCAGCCGCCGACAACGACTGCTGGGTCGAATCGAAACCCTGGCCATAAGTGGTCATTCCGGATTTTCCGGAAGGTTGTCTGCGTTGGCCCGGCAAGTGCCAGACAATCTCTGGCTGACCGGGATTCGGCTGGAGTCTTTCCCCGCTACCCTGACGCTTAAGGGCCAGACCCGGTCTGCCGACTTGGTGCCCCGTTATCTCGAACGCCTGGGCGAAGAGCCGGCGTTTATTGGTGAAACCTTCTCTGATTTCCGGATCTCGCGCCCGGATGGAGAGGCAGCACGCCAGTGGGTCAACTTTCAGATTGCCACCGAAAACAACGGGGACACAGGCTTATGAGCGTGTTGAAATCCCGATGGGCTGACGGCTGCCAATGGTATAACGACCGGCCGATTCGTGAGCGGGTTCTGGTACTGCTAACGGTGTGCGTGGTGGTGTTTGTTGTTGGCTGGGAACTGCTGGTTGCGCCTGCTGAAGCCCGGAAAAGTCAGCTAAGCAGCCAGTTTCAGGCAGCGCTAACCACACGGGATGCTTTGCTGAGCCAGCAGGAAAGCCTTGATGGACAGCTTGCCAGTGATCCTTCCACCGAGCTGCGGGAAAGGCTTGCAGCGCGGGAAAACCGGCTAAGCAGCCTGAATGAGCAGATTGCTGAAACCACTGGTCAGTTGATTGCACCCCGGGACATGGTGGTTCTGTTAAGAGAAATGCTTGCTGCGCAACAGGGCCTGAAACTGGACTCCATGGAATTGTTGGCTCCGGAGCCGGTGTATGACGAACCGGACACGGCGAATGCTGCCGTCGGTAACGACAAGCCAAAACCCGAGCCGTTGTTGTACACGCACGACGTGGAAATGACCGTGCGCGGCGGCTATCTGGACGTCTTGAACTATCTTGAGCGCCTGGAAGCCATGGATGAACGGCTGGGCTGGTCGCGACTTGAGTATGATGTGGGCACCTGGCCGGACGGCCAGGCCACTATTCGGGTGCGCACGCTAAGCCTGGAGCCTGCGTGGTTGGGGGTGTGATGTGAGTTGGCAAATTGTTGGTACTGCCGTGATTGTGATGGCCGCCGCCGCGGCGTTGCCAGCGCAGGCGTTGCAGGACCCCACCAGGCCGCCGGGTATTCAGAGCCGGGCTGTAGCTGCAATGCCGCCGCGACCCCTGGAGCTTGGCTCCATTGTCCATGGCTCCGACCGACGAGTGGCGGTGATTGAAGGCGTTGCCCTGACAGAGGGTGAGAGCCACGACGGTATTCGCGTGCGCCGGATCTATCGAGACCGTGTTGAAATCCTGGATAACGGACAACATCGGGTGCTCTACCCGGAAACCCTTCCGCAGGTGCGGAGAACCCAATGAAAGACAAGCGGACACCAATGAATGCATTCAGACCGAAGGCCCAGACGGCGCTCGTAGTTGCGCTCTCCCTTTTCATGGCGGCCTGTAGCAACAATCCGTTAATGCGCACCTCGGCGGCGACCTCTTCGGATGTGGCTGACGAAATCGATCGAACCCTGGAACAGGCTGAACAGAGTCAGCGGATAGCCAGTAACGTGAGTGCGGTGCCTGCGCCATCGGCTGCCGATATCAGCAGCCAGTTGTTGCCGCCTCTGAGTAGCAGCCCGCAACAGGATGAGCGCTTCGATGTGAACGCCTCGGATGTTCCGGCCAGTAGTTTTTTTGAGGCACTGGTTGCCGGCACCCGCTATAACGTGGTGGTTCGCCCGGATGTGGCCACGACGGTCAGTCTTCGACTGAGCGATGTGACCGTTCCTGAAGTCATGGACATAGCGGCAGACCTGTATGGCCTGGATATTACCCGTACTGGTCGGCTATATCGGGTGGCGGCCGATCAGGTTCAGACCCGCCTGTTCCCCATCGATTATCTGCACTTCAAGCGCCGTGGCGGCTCGGAAACCCGTGTTAGTTCCGGGCAGGTCAGCAGTTCCCGAAGCAATAGAGAGGGGGCTGGCAGCAACGATAACAATGAAGACAATGAAACCCGAAATCTGGTCGGTACCACGATATCGACTCAGACCGAATCGGATTTCTGGAGTGATATCCGCGACGCCCTGAACATGATCGTGGGCGGGAATAAAGGGCAGGTTGTGGTGAATCCGGGAGCAGGGCTGGTTATGGTCCGGGCTGGCGCCGACGATCTGAGGCTGGTGGAGAGCTATTTGCGCAAAACCGAGCTGATTATGCAGCGCCAGGTTGTGCTCGAGGCCAAGATTCTGGAAGTGGGGCTGAACGAGGGATACCAGCAGGGTATCGACTGGAATGATGTACAGAGCTCTGCGGGGCGGGCCGACTACTTCACCAGCCAGTCACTTGGTGGTCAGCAAATTCGGACTCCAGACATCGGCGGGCTTTTCTCGGCAACGGTCAGTGCCGGGGATTTCACCGGGTTGATTGAACTGCTTGGCCAGCAGGGCAATGTGCAGATCCTGTCGAGCCCGAGAATTTCCACGGTTAACAATCAAAAGGCCGTGATCAAAGTCGGCACCGATGAGTTCTTCGTCACCGACATTGATTTTGATGACAACAATTCCGCCGTTACCGCCACCGACAGCACATCAACCTCTGTCGAGCTGACGCCGTTCTTTTCCGGCATCTCTTTGGATGTGACTCCTCAGATCGCCGAGGACGGCGCCATCACCCTGCATGTGCATCCATCCGTGAGCGAGGTGGCGGATCAGGAAAAGGTGATTACCATCGGGGAACGGGATGTCACCCTGCCATTGGCCCGCAGCACCGTTCGCGAAACCGATAGCGTCATCCGGGCCGAAAGTGGCCAGATTGTGGTGATTGGCGGTCTGATCCAGAACAGCAGCGAAGACAACAATTCAGCGGTGCCTTTCTTCAGTGAAATTCCACTGCTGGGCGAACTGTTCAAGCAACGCAATTTTGAATCCCGGAAGAGCGAACTGGTTATTCTGTTGCGTCCGGTCGTCGCTAATGCCGGTCAGATGCAGGCTGATGTCAGTGCCTCCCGTGAGCGCATGAATGTATTGCGGGAGCTGCTAAACTCGTCTGAATCCGTCAAGCCACAACCCGAGACTGCACCGCGCTGATGTATCAGAGCCACTTCGGACTGCAGGAAGCACCGTTTGCATTGACGCCCAACACCCGCTACTTCCTGCGGGCGCCCAGCCATTCCGATGCCCTGGAGCTTTTGCTGGTGGCGCTGCGGCAGCGGGAAGGCTTTATCAAGGTGACCGGGGAAGTCGGCACCGGTAAAACTCTGCTGTGTCGCCTGCTACTGAATGAGCTTGATAAAGAAGCCTGCACGGCCTACGTGCCCAACCCGAATCTGCCACCGGATACGCTTTACGAAGCGGTCGCGGAGGAGCTGGGGGTGGATGTGGCGGTGTGCGCCAACGTCCATCAGATCCTCAAGGCCCTGAACGAGAGACTGATTGCCCTGGCGATGGACCAGAAGCCGGTGGTGCTGGTGATTGACGAAGCCCAGGCCATGCCGGAAGAAACCATTGAAGCCCTGCGCCTGCTCACCAATCTGGAAACCGAAAGCACCCGGCTGCTGCAGATCGTGTTGTTCGGTCAGCCCGAGCTGGACACGACCCTGAGCAAGGACAGTCTGCGCCAGTTGCGCCAGCGCATTACCTTCCAGACTCGCCTGCAACCGCTGAACCGGGATTCGGTAAGCCAGTATCTTCGGCACCGACTCTCCCAGGCGGGGTATAACGGCTCCGACCTGTTCGCGCCAGCTGCTCTCAGAGTGATCTGGCGGGCGTCAGGAGGTATTCCAAGGCTAGTGAATGTGCTGGCACACAAGGCCATGCTGGCGGCTTGGGGGCAGGGGGATCGATTAGTCAATCGCAGGCACGCGCTGCTTGCGGTCAGGGATACCGAAAGCGCCCGTTCCCTCGGACTGTTCGGGAGGTGGTTATGAGCCTGTTGAACGATGCCCTGAGGGCGGCCGAACAGCGGCAGCAACAACCACAGGTGTCGGCGGTGTATACCGGTAACAGCACAACAGCGGGTACGGGATCCGGTGCAAAAGCCGCTTTGCTGCTCGTTCTTGTGAGCTTCCTGGTGTTCGGCGCTGGCGTAGTGTGGTGGTTTATTTCGAAAGGCGAGACGGTTGCCCCAGCGCTTACTGAAGCCAATGTGGCGCCAGCCCCCGTCCCCGAAGATCTTCTCGAAACTCAGACTGTGGCGCAGTTCCGGCCGAATACGGAGGCGGCGAATTCTTCCGCGGTTACACCGCCTGAATCAGTAGCCAGACCTGTTCTTGAACCGGTGGTGACAGCTGAGCCTGCTGTAGCCCCAGAGCCGGCCACCATCGAAACGGTTGAGGAGCCGGTCCGGCACCTGGCAGAACCGACTGAACAGCAGGAGCCAGCCACACCCGAGGTGGCCGTAGCAGAAAAAGCCAGCGCGGCGGAGCCTGAGCCGGCTGTCGCCATTGCTGAGCCTGAACCTGCGGCAACGCCGGCCCGGACATCCGTGAAACAACCCCGCGAAACACCGGAAGCGATCGACCTGCGCACCAGCCGTGAGCTGGCCAGTCTGTTGGCGTCAGGGCGCAATGCTGAGGCCGAGCAGTTGCTGGCCACGCTGATTGAAAGCCAACCTGCACCGAACAGCCGGGAAGTGGTTGCCCGTGACCTGCTGGTGCAGGGAGAAGCGGAGCGGGCCCTTGGCTGGCTCCCGGCTGAGGTGACTGACGATTACGCCGGCCTGCGCTTGCTCCGGGCTAGAGCTTTACTGGCGCAGGGGCAGCTTGAGCAGGCAGTGGCCACGTTGTCGGCCCGGGTGCCGGCTGTGGCTGATCAGCCAGAGTACCGCATCACGCTGGCTACCTTGCTGCAACAGGTCGGGCAGACGGAGGCCTCTGCCGGCCACTGGGCGGAACTCATTGCCTACGACGACAGTCGCCCAGCCTGGTGGCTCGGCCTGGCCATTGCCCTGGAAACCGGAGGGCGCGGCCGCAGCGCTGCGCAGGCTTATGCCCAGGCTGCAGCCTTGCCGGGATTGTCTCCGGCGCTGGCGGACTACGCCCGAGAACGCTTGAATGCATTGCAGGCAGGATCATGACCACAGAACCGAAGAAAAAAATTCGCATAGGTGACCTGCTGGTCCAGAACGACGTCATCACCGAACAGCAGCTGATGACGGCGCTGCGTGAGCAGAAGAACACCGGCCGGAAACTGGGCCGGACCCTGATTGATCTGGGCTATGTGGATGAGGATAACCTGCTTAATATCCTCTCCCGCCAGTTGGAGGTGCCGTTCGTACAACTGCGCCACTACCAGTTCAACAACGAACTGGTAAAGAAGTTGCCTGAGGCCCTCGCGCGCCGGTTCCGGGCGATTGTGCTGGCGGAACAGGGGGGCGAGTTGCTGGTGGGCATGGCCGACCCGCTCGATATTTTTGCCTACGATGAACTGGTGCGGGTGCTCAAGCAGCCCATCAAGCAGGCGGTTGTTCGGGAAAGCGAACTGCTCAACACGTTGGACCTGGTCTACCGCCGTACCGACGAGATTGCCTCGCTGGCCGAGGAGCTGGAAGACGAGCTGGGCGATGATGCCTTCGACCTGGCGGACCTGTCTGCCGAATCCGAAAGCGCTGATGCTCCGGTGGTCAAACTATTGCAGACTCTGTTTGAGGACGCCGTGCAGGCCCGGAGTTCGGATATTCATATCGAGCCGGATGAGTCGGTGGTGCGTATCCGCCAGCGGGTGGACGGGGTGCTTCAGGAACAGGTGATGAAGGAAAAGCGCGTGAACGCGGCGCTGGTCCTGCGCCTGAAACTGATGGCGGGCCTGAATATTTCCGAGAAGCGGTTGCCGCAGGATGGCCGTTTCAACGTGCGGGTAAAAGGCCGCAGTATCGATGTGCGGGTATCCACCATGCCTGTGCAATATGGTGAATCGGTGGTGATGCGTTTGCTGGACCAGAGCCAGGGTATGCTGGATCTTCAGGGTACCGGCATGCCACCGCACTTGCTGGAACGTTTCCGTAAGCTGATCAAAAAGCCCCACGGCATGATTCTGGTAACCGGCCCCACCGGCAGCGGTAAAACCACGACCCTGTATGGCGCGTTAACCGAGCTGAACAAACCCGAGGTCAAGATCATTACCGCTGAAGACCCGGTGGAATACCGGTTGCCACGGATTACCCAGGTTCAGGTGAATCCAAAAATCGGACTGGAATTTGCCAACGTGTTGCGCGCCTCCCTGCGCCAGGACCCGGATATTATTCTGGTGGGTGAAATGCGCGACCACGAAACCGTCGAGATTGGTTTGCGTGCTGCCATGACCGGTCACCTGGTGCTGTCCACCCTGCACACCAACGATTCCATCAGCAGTGCCATGCGCCTGATTGATATGGGGGCAGAGCCCTTCCTGGTGGCCAGTTCACTGTTGGGCGTGGTGGCTCAGCGCCTGGTTCGGCGGGTATGCGACAACTGCAAAGAGCCCTACCAGTCCACCGAACAGGAGCTCATCTGGCTGCAGTCCTTTGACCTGGATCCGCTCGATATTGAAGCCGGCTTTATTCACGGCAAGGGCTGCTATCAATGCAGCAACACTGGTTACAAGGGCCGGCTGGGCGTCTACGAAATGCTGGAAATGGACGAGGACATGCTGGATGCGCTGCGCCGTAAGGATGTCTCTGACTTTACCCGGGCCGCCCGCCGAAGCCCCATTTATCGGCCTTTGGGGCAGTGCGCCATGGACTATGCTCTGCAGGGGGTGACCTCGTTGCAGGAAGTGGCACGAGTAGCGGCCACCTCGGAAGCCGACATGTCGGTGGATGCCGACGATCTGGGCGGCGATACCGCCATAGGAGTGGATAGCTGATGCAGTTCAGTTACCGGGGCAAGGACAACCGGGGCGTTGTCCAGCAAGGTTCTCTGACCGCCGCCAATCCGGACGCGGCAGCCAGCGAACTGATGCGCCGTGGTATTACGCCGCTGACCATTCGCGAACAGGAAGATACCTCGTCGGCACTGGACAAACTGAACCAGCTGCCGCTGTTCCGCAAAGCCGTCACGCTGGATGAGCTGATTGTGTTCTGCCGCCAGATGCACGCGCTGACCAAAGCCGGAATACCGCTGATTCGCACCATGCGCGGACTGGCAGAAACCACGCGCTCGCCGGTGCTGGCGGAGGTGCTGGAGGACATTACCAACCGTCTGGAAGGTGGCACCACCATGGCCACGGCCATGCAGGCACACCCGAAAGTATTCTCCGAACTGTTCATCGCCATGATCCACGTGGGGGAGAACACCGGAATGCTGGACGATTCGTTCAAGCGTCTGTCGGAGATACTGGAGCTGGAACGCGACACCAAACGACGGGTAAAACAGGCACTGCGCTACCCGACGTTTGTGGTGATCGCACTTCTGGCGGCGCTCATGGTGGTGAACTTTCTGGTCATTCCGCGCTTTGCCTCGGTGTTTGCCAAGCTGGGTGCAGACTTGCCATTCCTGACACAGGTACTGGTCGGAACCTCGAATTTTCTGCTGGGATACTGGCCCTTAATGCTGTTTGCGGTGGCTGCCGGTGCTGTGCTGATTCGCCAGTGGAAGCGGACCGAGCAGGGACGGCTGATGTGGGATCGCTACAAGCTAAAGCTGCCCATCATCGGCCCGTTGTTGGAGTTGATTACCCTCAGCCGTTTTGCCCGTAACTTTGCCACCATGCTCAAGGCGGGCATGCCGGTTACTCATGCTCTGACGGTAGTGGCCGATGCCACCGACAACGCCTGGATCGGGAGCCATATCAAAGACATGCGGCTTGGTATTGAGCGGGGTGAAAGCCTGCTGCGAACCGCGCGGCACAGCGAGATGTTCACGCCCCTGATCCTGCAGATGATCGCGGTAGGTGAGGAAACCGGTTCGGTGGATGACATGCTCAATAACGTCGCCGATTTCTACGACGAAGATGTGGACTATGGCCTGAAACGGCTGGCGGAATCCATCGAGCCGATCCTGATTGTGGCTATGGGGGTTCTGGTACTGATTCTGGCGCTGGGGGTCTTCCTGCCGATCTGGGACCTGGGGGCCGCCGCCATGGGGCGGGGCTAGGTGCAGGGTCCACGCTGGTCTTCTGCCGACGGCCTGGCCAATAGCCGGCGGATGCGGATGCTGACGGCCCTGGTGGTGCTGTTTGTGCTTTGGTGGGTGCTGCTGGGCAGGTTGGACAGAGAGCTGCAGCGGGTGGAAGAGCAAAGCGTGGCCATGGTGCTGACGCAGCTGCGCTCTGCCCTGGTGATTAAAGGTGCGGAAGCCATGCTGAGCCGGGATCAGACCCTGGCCAGCCTGGAAGGCCGTAACCCCTTCAACTGGCTCGACCACCAATGGCCCCGTTATAAGGGCGGTTGTGGCGGGAATGAGCCGGACTCCGGCAGCTGGTGTTTTGCAAACCAGCAACAAAATGAAACAGGCGAATCGGCCAGGGGTTGGTTAATTTATAAACCGAAGCAGCCGATAACCATAGAAGGCAAGCGCGTGAAACCCGAACAGCCGATCGCCTGGCGAGTGATAAGCGAATTTGCTGACCGCAACCGGAATAACCTGCGGGAGCAAGACGAACGGCTCACCGGCCTGACCCTGAGGCCGGTACCGTTCCAGCAAACCACAGTGAACCGGCAGGACGCCAGGCGCTGAATGGCCAACACGATTGAACCGGCAAGAGGCTGACGAATGAGGCAGTACAACAGCACACAAAAGCAAAAAGGTTTCACCCTGATCGAGCTGGTGGTGGTGATTTCCATCCTGGCTATCCTGGCGGCGTTTGCGCTGCCGCGGTTTGCGCAGCTTTCTGAGCAGGCGCACCAGTCGAGTATCAAGGGTACTGCTGGGGCGCTGAGTGCGGGCGTTGCGCTGGTCAAAGCCCAGTGGGTGTCGAATGGCCAGACCGCCGCCGTTTCGGCCGTTGATGGTTTCGGCGATGACGACGTGGCAGTCAACGATGAAGGTTGGGCAACGTCGACTAATGGCACGACCGGTGCCCCGAACGAAAATCGTTGTGTGCAGGTATGGCAGGGATTGCTGCAGGCTAATGCCCCGACAATCTCAACCGCTACTGCCGCCAATGCGGACGCTGACTATTGGGCGGCTGTGGTTGGTACGGCTTGCGAATACGAATATCAGTTGGATGGTCAGGGCAGTACCATTACCTACGACACGGCTGATGGCTCTGTGGTCACCAATATAAACTAAGAACGATGCGATAGTTTCAATTAGAACTTCACGACAAACGTAAGAGGTAACAGCAATGATGAATATGATCCCAGCAAGAAATCAGAAGGGTTTCACCCTGATTGAATTGGTAATGGTAATCGTGATCCTGGGCATTCTGGCGGCGTTTGCTTTGCCGCGGTTTGCGGATTTTGGTGGGGATGCCAGATCTGCCTCTCGCGACGGTATATCGGGAGCCATTAGATCTGCAAGTTCGATTGCTCATGCTGCTTGCCTTGCATCGAGTTCTTGCTCTAACAGCGGTGCATCAACAGTAACTATTGAGGGTGCGACTGTGGATATGGTTAATGGATATCCGGCTGCTCACCCGGCCACCACCGGCAACATCGGAATCGGTGGAATGGCACAGGTCGATGGAGTGGATGTTAGTAATTCCGGCACTACCTTTACAGCAACCATCGCCAGTGATTGCACCGTAACTTACGCAGAAGCTGCCAGCGGAGCCTCACCAACTGTTGGTGGTGATGACACATGTAGCTAACCGAAGAAACGGAACTTTTTACAGACAGGTGCTTCCCAGCTTATTTAAGGAAGCTGGAGGGGAATAGCCATTAAGATTGCTCGCAACGAACTGGGTTTCACCCTCGTAGAGCTGGTCATGGTCATCATCCTGATCGGGGTCCTCTCCGCCCTGGGTGTTGGCCTGTTCGCCAGGAGTTCGGCCTTCTCCCCTTTGCTGGCCGCCCAGCAATTGGAATCCGCCACGCTGCTTGCCCAGCAGGCTGCGCTGGCGGGTAACACCAGCCAGAACACGCTGACCGTGACATCGACCTCCGACGAATTTCTGTTTGCCGTGGGCTCACGGGAGCCTTTCCGAATTGACAGCGGCGGGACCTCCCTGTCGGTCACCGGAGCCACCTTTCCCATTACCTTTGATTATTTTGGCCGTCCGGAAACCTCGGGTAATACCGTTCAGTTCACCTTTTCCGGCGAATCCACTTTTCGGGTTTGCCTGAGCCCCCTCGGGGCGATTTACCGGGGGCCGTGCTGATGCATGTCCAACGTGGAGCCACCCTGGTGGAACTGGTCATGGCCATCGTGATTATCAGTGTTGCCATTGCCGGTGTCGTCGGGGCATTCTCCCTGATTGCCGGGCGCAGTGCCGATCCGCTCAACCAGACCCGGGCAATTGCCTTGGCACAGTTCTACATGGATGAGGTGCTGTCTCGGAAGTATGATGACAAGACTTTGCCGGGGGGCGTTCCAAAGGAAGTTGGCTGCACGATCGACACGGAAGAGTCAGGGCGTGAGGATTACAACGATGTGGATGACTACAACGCGATCAACAACGCATTGCCTGCCAATGCGCAGGGCGGCTCCCTTGGCAGCCAATACTCCGGCTTTCAGGTTTCCATCACTGTAACCTGTGCGGGCACCGAAGTAGGGCTGCCCTCCGATGAGGCCAAGCGGATCGATATAACCATCACGGATCCCTCCGCCAACGACTACCGCTTCACCGCCTACCGAGCGAATTACTGATGCGCCGGGCAGAAGGATTCACGTTGGTTGAGCTGGTCATTGTCATCGTACTTTTGGCCATCGTGGCGACCATTTCCGTGCAGTTCGTCGCCCTCTCCACCCGTGGTACGATTGACGTTAGCGCCCGACAGCAGCGCGCTTTGCAGGGCGTGGTGATCAGTGAACAGATAAGCCGGGAACTTCGGGAAGCCTTCCCGTTATCCATTCGCGTTGCGGGCAATTGTCTGGAATGGCTGCCAATTGAGGCAGGCACGGCCTACACCGATCTTCCCGATGGCGGCAACGCGATCGCCGTAGCACCGTTTGCCAATACGCCCCCCAGTGGATCTACCCGGGCGGTGGTCTATGGTTATGGCACCTCTGCGGATTCACTCTATGGCAGTGCCAGTCCGGGGCCCGTATCGCCAACCATCGCCAGCATCGACAATTCAGTGTCTCCAGCTCAGATTAACCTTGGCGCCAATCATCGTTTCGGGGAACGGTCACCGCAGCGTCGGCTCTTCGTGGTGGCGCAGCCTGTCAGCTTGTGCCAGAGCGGTCAGTTTCTATACCGCTACAGCGGCTATGCCCCATCGACCACACAGCCAACTCCCCCGTCGGTGACGCCTCAGATTCTATCGGCCAATCTTGCCGGTACGGCCCAGTTCCAATACACGCCACCCAGTTTTCGGCGTGCGGCAGTCGTGCAGTTCACCTTTTCTTTGAAGGATCCTCAGGGTGATGAGACCACCACGGTTAGCCAGGAGGTGCAGATCCGCAATGTACCCTGATTCTTATCCCGGCCGGGAGACCGGTGCAGGTCTCCCGGTGGCGCTGTTTATTATTACGGTACTGGCCCTGCTGGTAGTGGGCATGGGGCAGCTGCAGGAGAGTACCGGGCAGTCGGTAAGCCTGCAGATACAGTCCCAGCGAGCGTTCTTCGCGGCGGAAAGTGGCGCCCAGGTGGCAGTCAGGGATGTGCTGGAGGGCGGCAGCTGCAGTGCGGTGAACGCATCATTGAGTTTTACTGTTTCGGCCCTGAACGGCTGCAGTGCGTCGGTAACCTGCGCCTCGATAGCTGCCGATATCAAAGGCCCCGGAGGCGATACGGTGTTTTCAATTAAAAGCACGGGGCAGTGTGGCAATGGTCCGGATCAGGCCATACGGATAGTGGAGGTTCGCACCCGATGAATCGGACCATGTCACGGACGTTTATGAAAACCCAAAGCTTGTTGCTCTTGGCGTTGCTGTTTTCACTTGTCCCCTTATCGCTCCAGGCACAACAGGTTGTGGAGTTCGATTCTCCTGGTAATGGTTCCTTTACGGTTCCGGCCAATGTTCGATCCATCACGGTTGAGGTTTGGGGTGGTGGTGGTAGTGGTGGCTCGGTTTCCCGTTCCCTCTTTGGAGGCGGCGTGGAGGCAGGTGGTGGTGGTGGCGGTGCGTATGCTTCCCGGTCGTTCGGGGTTTCAGTTGGCCAGACTTTTGCCTACCGGGTTGGTTCCGGCGGAAGCAATTCGGCCGCAGGCGACAGCTCCTGGTTTGGCAGTCCGTCAACACTGCTCGCACAGGGTGGTGCTGGCGTAAGCACTAACAATACTTCGGGCGGCGCTGGTGGACGTGCGGTCTCGAGTGTCGGTGATGCAGCGTTCAGTGGTGGTCGAGGTGCCAACGCCCGTGGAGATGGTGGTGGCGGTGGTGGTTCCGCAGGCTCTGGTTCTGCGGGAAACGATGGCGCGGGCAGTACGGGCGGGAGCGCAGTAGCTGGAGGCGGGGCCGGCGGCAACGGCAGTTCCGGTGGAAGTGGGGCGCCGGGTGGTGTACCCGGTGGGGGTGGAGGTGGTGCCGCCTGCAGTTTTCTTGTCTGTTTGTCGGCAAATGGTGGTGCAGGAGCATCTGGACGAGTGCGAATCACCTACACCGTTGAAGACCCTAAACCGGCAATCTGTTTCAGCGAAGAGTTCTCTGGGGGGGCTCTCAATACCGATGACTGGGCAACCTCCGTCTCTAGGGGGAGTTTCAGGCCTGGCATTGTTGGTGGCAGGCTGAGGCTGACTGAGGCTGTAGGGAACCAGGCGACAGCGGTCAGTTTACAGCGCTTGTTCCCCGGTGCTGATAACCTGATCCAGGTCGAATTTGACTACTATGCCTACGATGGCAACGGCGCCGATGGCGTCGCGATCGTTTTCTCTGACGCGTCGATCACACCGCAGGCGGGTGGTTATGGTGGTTCGCTCGGCTATGCACAGGAGCCAGACAGAACCGGGGGCTTCGCTGGCGGTTGGCTTGGCATAGGTATTGACGAGTACGGCAACTATTCGAACTGGAGCGAGGGTCGTCAGGGCGGCAAACGTGGACGAACGCCCGACTCGGTGGCAGTGCGCGGCGCCGCAGATTTGGATTATCAGTACATCGCAGGCTCCGATGCCTTGTCTCCCGGCATTGATGCGACCGGCAGGAATGCACCTCACCGTTACCGGATAACCATCGACTCACGAGGCGCTCTCCCTGTTCTCCTGGTTGAGAGAGACACCACTGCCACGGGCACCGACTATCAGGAGATCATCTCGGTAACGCTCACTGGCCAGCAAGCGGATGTTCCGGAGAACCTGTTCTTTTCCCTGACCGGCTCCACGGGTGGCTCAACAAATATCCATGAGCTCGATGGTCTGGAAATCTGCGCAGACAAGGTGGGCGAAATCCAGCGACGAGTGGACCACTTTGAAATCATACACAGTGGCAGAGGCCTGACCTGTAAGCCTGAGACCGTGAGAATTCGCGCCTGCGACGACCCGGCCTGCAACGCTTTCTTCCCTGATCCTGTGGAAGTGACGTTGTCTCCCTCGGGCTGGGTAGGGGGAGACACCTTCACCATGACTGGTGAGACTACTCGTTCGTTGGCAATTACCTCGCCCGGCACCGTTACTTTGGGAGTTCCTTCGTCGGATCCCGGTACGGTGGCGTTTTCGCAGACTCTCTGTGATGACGGTTCCGGCACGTTAGCGGTCGGTCAGTGTGAGATGACGTTCTTTGATTCGGGATTTGATATTACGGTGCCGGATCACATTGCGGATACCGTTGTCACGGCCAATATCGCGGCGGTACGCAAGGATGACAGCACCCAGCGCTGTGTTCCCGGATTTGACGAGGAAACGAAAGACATTGCACTTTGGTCTTCCTACATCAACCCGTCTTCTGGTAGTCAGAGTGTGATATTAGATGAGGATGGCAACGAGTTACCTTCCTTTGTCACCGGAACCAAACCACTGTTCTTCGATGCCAATGGCCTGGCAACGGTGAGTATTCGATACCCCGATGTCGGGAGGGTTCGTCTCAATGCCCGTTACCAAGGCTCCGGCGATGATGCAGGCCTGGAAATGCTTGGCGATGGTGAATTTGTTGCCCGCCCGGATCATTTCCAGCTGACGATTCCGGGTAATCCGGCAGCGACCTCAGTTCAGGACGACAATGCGTTTGTAACGGCCGGCGATGATTTCGAGGTTCGGGTTTCGTCTGTTAATGCCAGCGGCAACGTGACGCCAAATTTTGGCCAGGAAACGCCCGCTGAAGACGTAGTACTGGAGGCGTCTCTCGAAGCGCCATCGGGTGGAGACAGTCCCGCACTTTCCGGCTCTTTCGGCGATTTTGGTCAGGACTGTAACGGCGCCGCGGCTGCGGCCGGCACTGCCTGCGGTCAGTTCCAGTGGCCAGAGGTGGGCATCATCAGCATTACTCCTGAGCTGGCCAGTGGTGGTTATCTGGGCACAGCTGATGTCATTGGTAACGCGGTCAGCCATGTAGGACGTTTCATACCCCATCGTTTTGGTGTCACGATTACGGAGCCGGGTGAGATCGAGGCTTTTTGCAAGATGTCTACCGCATTCTCCTATATCGGCAAGCCGTTTGAATGGCTCAGCGGCGCCGAACCCACGCTGTTGGTGGAGGCCTTGAATGTCGGGGGAACCGTGACACGGAATTACACTCTGGGTGATTTCCAGCGGTTGTCGCCGGGCAGCCTTGTGCGAACGCCAGCAGCAGCCGATAACAGCGGTCTGGATGCTAACGGCGCTCCCTTTCCTGTCAGCACGAGTCTCGCCAATCCGACTCTGTCCGTGATCGGGCGAGGCCAGTTGCAATATCGGTTCTCTTCATCGGATGAGATTACCTATGACAAGACGGTACAGACGCGGGTGGCGCCGTTTACACCGGACTATGCCATTGAACTGACACAGCTGCAGGATGCAGACAGCGTGACAGCCCCGCTGTTGCCAACGAATTTGGCACCCGTTATGAACTTCGAATTGCGATACGGCAGGCTGCAACTGGAGAATGTATACGGCCCGGAAACCGTTAATCTGGCAATGCCGCTCCAGATTGATCATTACACGGCAGCCGGCTTCACCCGGAATCTGGCGGACAGTTGTTGGGGCTACAACACGGGTAGTGTCACTCTGGATCAGTCAGGCCTCTCCGGGGGCAGTACCTCGGTTGTGCCGGTCTCGGGGACGATGGATATGGGAGGCTCGGCCACGGGCAGTGAGGTTGTTCTGGCGGCGCCAGGCGAGCCAAACCGGGGGGACGTCAGGGTCAGTTTTCCGGTGCCGGTCTGGCTACAGGGAGACTATGACGGTGACGGTCCACTGGGCGACCCGTCAGGGGTGGCCACCTTCGGCGTCTACCGCGGCCACGACCGTATCATTTACTGGCGGGAGGTGACCGAGTGAGGTGAATGAAGAGTCTTAATCCTCCTCCCCCTCCGGCTGATCCATCCCCAACTCATTGATTTTCCGGGTCAGCGTATTCCGCCCCCAACCCAGCAGAATGGAGGCATCCCGGCGGCGGCCGCCGGTGTGCTTCAGCGCAGTTTCAATCATGATTTTCTCAAACTCGGGCACCGCGGTATCCAGTATGCCTTTCTTGCCGCGCTTCAGTTCCTGTTCTGCCCAGTTCCTCAGGCCTTCCTGCCAGGTCAGACCGGTGGCAGCATGCTCGTTTTCCGCTTGATGCAGCAGTTCCGGGGGCAGGTCATCAATGTGGATCTCCCGGCCACTGGCCATGACGGTCAGCCAGCGGCAGGTGTTTTCCAGCTGGCGGACGTTACCGGGCCAGGGCAGGGTGGTGAGGTATTCCTCGGCGTCCGGGCGCAGGATCTTGGGTTCTACTGCCAGCTCTTTGGCTGCTCGCTTGAGGAAGTGCTGCATCAGGCGTGGAATGTCTTCGCGGCGTTCGGCCAGCTTGGGCAGGTGCACGCGAATGACATTCAGGCGGTGGAACAGATCTTCCCGGAAGTTGCCGGCCTGTACCAGTTTTTCCAGGTCTTGATGGGTTGCGGCGATGATGCGCACATCCACTTTGATGGGGGTGGTGCCGCCTACCCGGTAAAACTCGCCATCGGCCAGCACCCGCAGCAGTCGAGTCTGTGTGTCGGCGGGCATGTCGCCGATTTCATCGAGAAACAGGGTGCCGCCGTTGGCCTGTTCAAAGCGGCCCTGGCGGGCAGCGCCGGCGCCAGTGAAGGCGCCTTTTTCGTGGCCGAATAATTCGGATTCAATCAGGTCTTTCGGAATTGCCGCCATGTTCAGGGCGATGAACGGGTTTCGTGCTCTGGGGCTGTGATTGTGCAGGGCCTGGGCTACCAGCTCTTTACCGGTGCCGCTTTCCCCATTAATCAATACGGTGATGTTGGAGTGAGACAGCCGGCCAATGGCCCGGAAAACCTCCTGCATGGCCGGGGCTTCACCGATAATTTCGGTATTGCGTGGTGTAGCATCGGCCTGTGGTTCGCTGGCGGCGCGTTTCTCATGGCTGTGGGCTACGGCCCGCTTTACCAGTGCGACGGCGTCATCCACATCAAAGGGTTTGGGGAGGTATTCGAAGGCGCCGGTCTGGTAGCTGGTCACCGCGCTTTCAAGATCCGAGTGCGCGGTCATGATGATAACCGGCACATCCTGATGCAGTTCTACGATCTGGGAGAGTAGGGTGATTCCATCCACGCCAGGCATCCGGATATCGCTGATGATGGCGTCCGGTTGCTCGTGTTCCAGCCGCATCATGATGCTGTCGCCGCTGTCGAATACACGCGGTTGCATGCCAGCCTGGCTCAGGGCGCGTTCCAGCACCCATCGAATACTTCTGTCATCGTCGATAATCCAGACGTTTGCCGGTTGGCTCATTTGCTGTCCTCCAGAGGCAGGAAGATGATGAAATCGGTTCTTCCGGGCTCACTCTCGCACTCCACCAGCCCCCGATGCTGGCCGATGATGCTTTGGGTAATGGAAAGGCCGAGTCCGGTGCCCGAGGCCCGACCACTGATCATGGGGTAGAAGATGTTCTGCAACAGCTCGGGCGGGATGCCCGGGCCGTTGTCTATAATGTCGACCCGGCACACCAGTCGGTGACGCCGATGGCCGATGGTGAACTGTCGCAAGGCCCGGCTGCGAAAGGTAATGGTAGGCGTTGCTGTGCGCCCGCTTGCGGCTTCGTTTTCGAATGCTGCCTCCATGGCGTTGCGGGCGATGTTCAGGAAGGCCTGGATCAACTGCTCTTTGTCGCCGGGAAATTCGGGGATGCTCGGGTCGTAGTCGCGTCTCAGGCGCACTCGGCCTTTGCTTTCGGCCTCAATCAGAGTACGGACCCGCTCCAGAATTTCGTGGATATTGGTGGGCGCAATCTTCAGGGCTTTGTTCGGGCCGAGCATGCGATCCACCAGGCTGCGCAGACGGTCCGCCTCGTCGATAATTACACGGGTATATTCACGCTGGTCGTCGTCTGAAAGCTCGCGGTCCAGCAGTTGCGCCGCGCCACGGATTCCGCCCAGCGGGTTCTTGATCTCGTGGGCCATGCCCCGCACCAGGATTCGCGTGGTCTCCTGTTGCGAGATGATGTCTTCTTCCCGGCTGATACGCATCAGTCGGTCTCGGGGCTGGATCTCGATCAGCAGTTCGGTCGGGTCCAGGCTGATGGGAGTCACTGAATAATCCACCGTCAGTCTGGCACCGCTGATCAAAGCAAATTCAGCTTCCCGGCGGGTGTAGGACTGGCCGTTCTCCACCGCGGCATGCAGAGTGGTCAGGGCATCCTCGGAATCCACCAGAACCTCCTGTAAGGGGAGGCCATGGCTTCGGGTCATACTGGTTTCAAACAGGCTCTCGGCGGCGGGGTTGAGGTAACGGATAGCCAGATCATCGCCAAGTACCAGTACTGCGGTTGTCAGACTGTCCAGAATGCTCTTGTAACTGCTTCCGGATATGGTGGCTGGATGGAATGGCATGCGTTGCTTCCGTTCTCGACTCATAGGATGTACCCCTGCGGCTGCAAAAAGCGAACCAGTTTTTTGGCATTGGGTAGCCAATGGGCAAGGATCGGGCAGAACGGGCGCGGTAGCCGGTACGCGGTGCTGTAGCTTGGTGCAGTAGTGAACGGTCTGGCGACAGGCAGCCCGGATTTTGCCCCTTGGCTGCCCAAAGTATGGTCACAACATGGTGCAATTGCACCATGTTGGTGCGAATAAGATTTAGTTGAGAACGGATGGGCGGTGAATCGTGAAGGTAATTGAATTGCCGGATTTCACGCGTACTCCGTTTTCATCGACAATATGAACGCCCGCATTGTGAGTGCCCCGGTCGATATTGCTGACGGCTACCGAGCCTGAGCTGCTTTGCCCGACCGGTTGTCCATCCAGGGTCACCTCAAATTTATGGCCCCGCTTCAGCGGTGGTATACTTTGAACCTCGAAGGTGACGTTGCCGTTGCCGCTGTGAAAGGCCTGTTCATTGGCCGGATACTGGAATGAGACAGCCTGGTAGGCTGCGCCCTCACGTTCCACCCGCTCGCGGAGTTGTTCGGGTTCCTGAACCGCTTCCGGCTTGGGCAGGGTGATGGTGGTCACGGGCTTCACCTGGACCTCTTCACCGCCTTCCATGGGTTCGTCGGAAAAGGTGACGTTGCCATAGGCGTCAACGTGGCGGTAGACCTCGCTGTGTGCTGTGGTCGCAGCCAGCATCAGCAGGCCAGCGGCGAGTACGAACGGTGCTTTCATGGCGATAACCTGTGGTAATGAACTGCTTTGATTATCGATTGCGGGCAAGGTCATTTCAATGTTGTGGCCTGCTTCCTTGGTTACATATCGTTAAGGGCGTGGGTCTTGGTTAAGAACTGGGATTGAGGCCACAAAAAAAGCCCCGCACGGGGCGGGGCTTCTGGTCTGCATAGTCTGCACCGAATTGGTGCAGGGCTTTAGCAGGAGTAGTACAGATCGAACTCGACCGGGTGAGTGGTCATGTTCAGACGCTCGACTTCACCACGCTTCAGGTCGATGTAGCCTTTGATCATGTCTTCGGTGAACACGCCGCCACGGGTCAGGAACTCGTGGTCTGCTTGCAGGCAGTCCAGAGCCTCGGACAGAGTCTCTGCAACCTTCGGAATGTTCAGGGCTTCTTCCTTCGGCAGGTCATACAGATCCTTGTCCATGGCATCGCCAGGGTGGATCTTGTTCTGGATACCGTCCAGGCCGGCCATCATCAGGGCGGCAAAGGCCAGGTACGGGTTAGCTGCCGGATCCGGGAAGCGCACTTCAATACGACGAGCTTTCGGGCTGTTCACGTACGGAATACGGATGGAGGCAGAACGGTTACGGGCAGAGTAGGCCAGCATAACCGGTGCTTCATAGCCCGGAACCAGGCGCTTGTAGCTGTTGGTGGCCGGGTTGGTGAAGGCGTTGATGGCCTTGGCATGCTTGATCACACCGCCGATGTAGTACAGGGCTGCTTCGCTCAGGCCCGCGTAGCTGTCGCCGGCAAACAGGTTCTTGCCGTCTTTGCTCAGGGACATATGAACGTGCATACCGGAGCCGTTGTCACCCACAACCGGCTTGGGCATGAAGGTGGCGGTCTTGCCGTAGGCGTGAGCTACGTTGTGCACGCAGTACTTCAGGATCTGAACTTCGTCTGCCTTGCGGGTCAGGGTATTGGCGCCAACACCGATTTCACACTGGCCAGCGGTGCCCACTTCGTGGTGGTGAACTTCAATTTCCAGGCCCATGGATTCCATGGCGGCACACATGGCACCACGCAAGTCGTGCAGGCTGTCGACCGGCGGAACCGGGAAGTAGCCGCCTTTTACGCCCGGGCGGTGGCCAATGTTGTTGCGGTCGAAATCTTCACCGGAAACCCACGCGGCCTCTTCAGAATGGATGTGGTAAGAGGCGCCTTGCATGTCCACGTTCCATTTGACGGAATCGAACACGAAGAACTCGGGCTCAGGGCCGAACAGGGCGCCATCAGCGATGCCGGTGGACTTCAGGTATTCTTCGGCGCGACGGGCAACAGAACGGGGATCGCGCTCATAACCCTGCATGGTAGAAGGCTCTACAATGTTGCAGGTGATGTTGACGGTGGTTTCTTCGGTGAACGGGTCCAGAACGGCGGTTTCGTCGTCGGGCATCAGGATCATGTCGGATTCGTTGATGCCTTTCCAGCCGGCAATGGAGGAGCCGTCGAACATCTTGCCGTCAGCGAAAAAGTCTTCGTCCGCCTCGGTGGCGGGCAGGGTTACGTGCTGCTCTTTACCACGGCTGTCGGTGAAACGCAGGTCAATCCACTTGACTTCGTGTTCTTTGATCAAATCAATCGTCTTGGACATTGTGCATGCTCCGTAAGGTTTTACATGTTCGTTGTGCCGGATCGTTCAGTGTTCTGAGGCCCGATCTTTTTTCAGGTCAGGGAAGCTTACCAGAAGCTTGTGGTCCTTACCTTCACTATGCGGCTGCTTTGGCATAAGCAATCGGCTTGCCAGTTTTTGTCGGCTGCGCCAGAACAGCGCAGCGACAAGGCTTTCGGGCTAATGTGGCGCAGCTTCCTGGCCGAAGACCATGCTTATTGCACCACTGCAGTGCACCATGGTGGTGCAAGTTCGCTGATAACGCATAATTATGGTGCAAGCCCCGATTGGTTACATATTAGGCACTAATCTTCATATTATCGCCATGGACTTTTCGATATACTGCGCGCCGCTAATTTCTTCAGGATACCCGTTGTGATTGATAAGCTTAGAAACGTTGCCATTATTGCCCACGTTGACCATGGCAAGACCACCCTGGTTGACCAGCTGCTGCGCCAGTCTGGCACGCTGGACCGGAAAGAGCTCGAAAACGAGCGTGTAATGGACTCCAACGACCAGGAAAAAGAACGTGGCATTACCATTCTGGCAAAAAACACTGCTCTAAAATGGAAAGACTACGACATCAATATCGTAGACACCCCGGGCCACGCTGACTTTGGTGGTGAAGTAGAGCGTGTAATGAGTATGGTGGACAGTGTGCTGCTGGTGGTGGATTCCATCGACGGCCCCATGCCGCAAACCCGTTTCGTGACTCAGAAAGCTTTCGCAGCGGGCCTGAACCCGATTGTGGTCGTGAACAAAATTGACCGTCCGGGTGCCCGCCCGGATTGGGTGGTGGATCAGGTGTTTGACCTGTTCGACAACCTTGGTGCCACCGATGAACAGCTCGACTTCCCGATAGTCTATGCCAGTGCGCTGAACGGCATCGCCGGCATGGATCATGAGAATCTGGACGACAACATGGACGCTGTGTTCCAGGCCATTGTTGATCATGTGCCAGCGCCTTCGGTTGATCTGGATGGCCCGTTCCAGATGCAGATCTCCCAGTTGGACTACAACAGCTTCCTGGGTGTCATCGGTATCGGTCGCATTATGCGCGGTAAAGTGAAGACCAACACCCCGGTGGTGGCTATCGGTGCCGACGGCAAGAAGCGTAACGGTCGTATCCTGAAGATCATGGGCCACTCTGGCCTGCAGCGTGTGGAAGTTGAGGAAGCCCAGGCTGGCGACATTGTGTGCGTGAGTGGTCTGGACCAGCTGTTCATATCTGACACTCTTTGTGATCCCTCCAACGTAGAAGCCCTTCCGGCGCTGACCGTTGATGAGCCCACCGTATCCATGACGTTCCAGGTAAATGATTCACCGTTTGCCGGTAAAGAAGGCAAGTATGTGACCAGCCGGAACATCAAGGAGCGCCTGGAAAAAGAGCTGCTGCACAACGTAGCGCTGCGGGTTGAAGAAGGCGACTCGGCCGACAAGTTCAAGGTATCCGGTCGTGGTGAGCTGCACCTGTCGGTTCTGATCGAGAACATGCGCCGCGAAAACTTCGAGCTGGCCGTGGGCCGGCCGGTGGTGGTCATCAAGGAAGTCGACGGCCAGAAGCAAGAGCCGTACGAAAACGTGATCATCGACATCGAAGAGCAGCACCAGGGCCCGATTATGGAGCAGATGGGGCTGCGCAAAGGTGACATGACTAACATGATCCCGGACGGCAAGGGCCGTATCCGCCTGGAATACACCATTCCGGCCCGTGGCCTGATCGGTTTCCGTAACACCTTCCTGACCATGACTTCCGGTACCGGCATCCTGACCTCCACCTTCAGCCACTACGGCCCGGTGAAGATGGGTGACGTAACCAGCCGTCAGAACGGTGTCATCGTTTCCATGGCCACCGGTACTGCGCTGACCTACTCCCTCGAAACTCTACAGAGCCGGGGTAAGCTGTTCCTGGACCCTGGCCAGGAAATCTATGAAGGCCAGCTCTGCGGTATCCATAGCCGTGACAACGACCTGGTGGTTAACCCCACCAAGGGCAAGAAGCTGGACAACATGCGTGCCTCTGGAAAGGACGAAGTGATCGGCCTGGTGCCGCCCATCAAGTTCACTCTGGAGCAGGCGCTGGAGTTTATCGACGATGATGAGCTGGTTGAGGTGACGCCCAAGTCGATTCGTCTGCGCAAGAAGCTCCTGACCGAAAACGAGCGTAAGCGCGCTAACAAGAAGTAATCCCTCAGGGGCCGGGAAATCGTTGTGAGGCGGTAAACGCTTCCGCCTGTTTTTCTGGCCCCTGTATTTTTCTCGCCTGTCTCAGCTAGACTGCCGTTATCCCCGAAACGGAGTTTTTCATGCTGACCCTCTATCCTGAAATCGAGCCTTACGCCCGCCACCGACTGGCGGTGGATCATCCCCATGAGCTGTACCTCGAGGAATCCGGCAATCCGGACGGAATTCCGGTGATTGTCGTTCATGGCGGGCCGGGTGGCGGTTGTGAGGATTACCACCGGCGCTTTTTCGATGCTGAGCGTTTCCGGATTATTTTGCTGGATCAGAGAGGTGCCGGAAGATCGACCCCGTTGGCCGAGCTGGAGGGTAACAGCACAGACAAACTGGTTGAGGATCTTGAGGCGGTTCGGCATTTTCTCGGCATCGATCGCTGGTTGCTGTTCGGGGGAAGCTGGGGATCGACGCTAAGTCTGGTTTATGCCGAGACCCACCCTGACCGGGTTCTGGGGTTGGTGTTGCGGGGTATCTTTCTGTGTCGGCCCCGGGATATTCACTGGTTTTATCAGGACGGCGCCAGCCGGGTATTCCCGGATTACTGGCAGGATTACCTTGCCCAGATTCCGGAGGTGGAGCGCGACGATATGGTGGCGGCCTACTACCGGCGCCTGACCAGCGCTAATGAGCTGGAACAGATTCAGGCCGCGAAAGCCTGGTCCGTCTGGGAAGGGCGGTGCGCCACTCTGCATCCCAATCCCAAGGTGGTGGAGCATTTTGGGCATCCTCATGTGGCCATAGCGCTGGCCCGGATTGAATGCCACTATTTCATGAATAATTCGTTCCTTGAGCCCGACCAGATCGTGCGTGATGCCTCGCGGCTAAAGGACATTCCGGGCGTGATTGTGCACGGCCGCTATGACATGGTTTGCCCGCTGGATAATGCCCTGGCTCTGAGCAAGGCCTGGCCGGAGGCGGAGCTTCAGATCATTCGTGATGCCGGCCACTCGGCATCCGAGCCAGCGATTGTAGATGCCCTGATGCGGGGCGTTGAGAGTGTGGTTGCCAGAAGTCTTCCCTCAGTTGGCTGAGAATGCGACTTTTTATTGATCTGACAGGGTTGCGGTGGTCTTGCGGGCTCTATACACTTTTCGCGTTTCAGAAATTTAACCTTCGGTGTTACCGCTCAAGGGACTGAATGAAAGGACTGATCCAGCGCGTTTCGGAAGCCAGTGTAGCCGTAGATGGTGAAACGATTGCCCGTATTGGTCCCGGGCTGCTCTTGTTCCTTGGCGTAGAAAGGAACGATACACTGAATGAGGCAAAGGAACTGTGCCGAAAAATCCTCTCCTACCGGGTTTTCCCCGATGAGCAGGGCCGGATGAACGTGAATGTTCAGGATGCCGGTGGCTCATTGCTTGTTGTCCCCCAGTTTACGCTTGCTGCTGACACGTCATCTGGCACGCGCCCGGGTTTTTCCCTGGCGGCTGCACCGGAGCTGGCGAATCGGCTTTATGGTGACTTTGTGGCTGAAGCGAGTGGGCTGCTGGGTGCTGGACGTGTGGGTACGGGGGAGTTTGGTGCTGATATGAAAGTGGCACTGATCAACGATGGTCCGGTTACCTTTATGTTGGAATCTGGCCAGAGAGGGTCGTGCACAAAAATGTGACGCAGTTGCCAGCAGTGCCTCACGAAAGTGCGTGATTTGAGGTATTGTTTTGTGGCTCTCAGCTGAGGAAGCGTTGAGCGTAAGATAACCGGTTGTTTTTCAGATTTTTTTGGTTATCTGGCCCTGAATTTGTTGTGGAAATGGGAGAGGTTGTTAGTCCAGGCTGATCTAACGACAAAGGTTACGAATGCAAATGGGGCTAAAAAATAGCCATTAAAAATTTGCAAAAAATGGCACATTGTATTAAAACAGGTTCATCACGCAGAGCTTTAATAAAGCTGTGTAAGTGGTTGAGATCTAAGGCAAGCGTGCTTGTCTTATAAAAAGAAGAAAAGCTGTTCCCGCAGGAATGACAGGGGCCAGTCAGATACCCGGCAGGCAGAGCCAAGCGTTGTGCCGGCCAATAAAAATCGGGATTTAGACCCGTCGAAAACCTGAGTTAACTCAAAAAGGAAGACGCAACATGAAAAAAACGATTCTTGCTTCTGCTATTGCAGCTGCAACCTTCTCTGGCGCTGCCATGGCACAGTCTAATCTGTCTGCTGCTGAGCTGGCTGCCAAGATGGATTCCATGCCGAGCGTTTACGGTAACATTCAGTACGCTATCGCTCACGAAAACATTGACGGTGGCGACTCTGAGCTGAGCCACTTTGACAACGGAACCACTCTGGGCGTTAAGCACGACCACGAGATCGCCCCGGGCGTTACCGGTTTCTTCAAGCTGGAGCTCGACGGCTTTGGCGCTGATGAAAAAGACTCCGATGGCGCGAACATCGACGAAGCTTACATCGGTGTTAAGGGTGACAGCTTTGGCCAGGTATGGGTCGGCTCTGACGACTCCCTGTACGAGTCTGCGATTGATCAAATTGCAAACTTTTATGAGATCGGTGCTAGTGCTGGCGGTTCCTACACCACTGGTGAAGGCGACCTGGTTCAGTACGTGTCTCCGTCCTTCGGTGGTCTGACTCTGGGTGCGGCTATTCAGATCAATGGTGACGGTGAGTCTCAGGGTGCTGAGAAGTCCTATCCGTACCAGCTGGCTGCAATGTATGAAGTTGATGCTCTCGAGCTGGCCTTTGCCATTGACTCCAACGACAATGGCGACGGCAACAACGAGAACACCTACGGTCTGCGCGCCGGTTACAACCTGGATAACCTGTCCGTTTCTGCAGAATACCAGACTCGTAAAGACGTGAACGATGTATTTGGTGTTATGGGTGTTTACACTCTGGGCGCTAACCAGTTCGCACTCTCTTATGAGATGGTTTCTGACGACACAGACGCAGAAGATGACTACAGCATCATCACACTGCAGGCGCTGCATAACGTATCTGACCACATGTATGTTTACGTTGAAGGTTACCTGCAGTCCAACGATGAAGACTCAATCGACGAGTTCTTTGTTTCTGAGAACGGTTCTCCTGCTGGTGACGAGCGTGCCATCGCAGCCGTTGGCGCTGTTTACTACTTCTGATCAGCTAATAAGCTAGTCAAGTAGTATCGAAAGCCGGTGACTCTGTCACCGGCTTTTCTGTTTTTACAGGAAGAGAAATCATCAGGAGCGTTTCAGTGGCCACGGAACTTGAAGTAAAGCTGACCCTTTCAGAATCCGCGCAGTCCCGGG
>ENA-ORCT01000108-ORCT01000108.1-marine-metagenome-genome-assembly--contig:-NODE-108-length-60430-cov-19.716269_pt1 | contig 60430 bp, 54 predicted proteins | sample MGYA00248632_ERZ508511 | MGnify/ENA primary metagenome ERZ508511 (study PRJEB26182, sample SAMN06268839) | marine metagenome | isolation source: Tt an P1-techrep anaerobic enrichment on pine from...
AATGACGAATGAAACAAGGAAAGTTCGTAAGAACTACAACCTCAAAAGTCATCCCTTACGCTTTGAAGTATTACCCAGGGCTGCGGAGGGTTCAGTTGTGGTTGTGTAGAGCTTTGTTACATCAGGTGAGGTACCGAGCACTGGTTCACAAATCCGGGTCTGCGGGCTTCAGGCGCGGCCAGACCAGGCTGAACCGGGCTCCGCCCAAGACATCACTGCGGCCCACAAACGCCTGCCCACCGTGCCAGTACAGAATCCTGCGAACAATGGATAGGCCCAACCCGTAGCCGCCTGAGGTGCGGGTACGACTGTCATCAAGCCGGGCAAAGGCGGTGAACACCTTCTCCCAATCCTGTTCCGGAATGCCCGGGCCATCGTCTTCCACATCAATCCGGCAATTATCTTCATCCAGATGGCAACTCACCCGCACACGGCCTGCGGCATAGCGCGCGGCATTGCCGACCAGGTTCTGAACCGCCCGGTGAATGTAACGAGGCTCCATATCGGCCTGTGCCCAGCGCTCCGAGGCTTCGTCAATCTGACACTGAATGTCGACTCCCTCCCGGATCAGCCGCTGTTCGGAGACAACCTGCCTGACTATATCCGTGACCGAGCCCTCCCGGAGACTGAACACCGGCCCGCCCTGCTCCAGCCGGGCATAGGTCAGAATCTCGTCAATCAGTTCGTCGAGCTCCTGGATGTCGCCATCAATGCCCTCAAGCTGCTTTTCGAGCACTTCCTGGGTACTACCGGATTCAATCATCTGGACGCCAAACCGGATACGGGCCACCGGCGTTCTCAGTTCGTGGGAAACCGCGTGAATCATTTCCCGCTGCACCTGCACCAGGCGCTGGATATGTTCCGCCATTCCATTGAACGAAGCCCCCAGCCGGGACACGAGCGTGCCCTGCTCGGATTCCACCCGGGCTCCCATCTCACCCCGGGCAATACGAATCGCTACCGACTCAACCTTGCGCAGATGACTCTCTACAAAACGCAACGCAAGAAACAGGGCCACTGCCAGCACGCCACCGACAACAGCGGTCAGCAGCAAGATAATCGGCCAGCCCCAGGGATTGAAGGGGGGAGGCAATGTCACCACAACCAACGCGCCTTCCGACAAACGAACCAGCGCCCTGGCACGGTTATCACCGTGTTCAAAAATCGCCAGCCCGGTGTCGCCAAGCCGCTCAAGCGCCTGCTGATCCGGCAGATCCTCGGCCTTCTGAACCAGACGGATATCGAGATTCAGAGACTCTGCCAATTGCTGCGCCACATCCGCACGCTGAGCCGCAGGGCTGGTATCCAGATGCCAACGCACCATCAACGAGATTGCCCGGGCCAGATCCCGGTAGGGTTGCTCCAGATGTATGCCGAGCACCTCGCCCCCGAGACCAAGGACATAATAGCCATACCCGCTATCGGTTGACTGCGCCACCACCTGGCCATAGCCCAGGCGCTCAAGCGCAACCTGGGAAAGCCCGAAATCGGCCGCAACGCCACTGTGCAGACCAAACATCGGGGCCATCCAGTGATACTGACTGAGCGGATCCGGGGCCGCCGCCAGCCAACGCATAACCGGTGTCATGGCCTGCTCATGCCAGTATTGTTCGCGAACGGAGTTGATGCCGTTAAACAGCAGGACGCACACCAGCACGACCGCCGCCGCAATGGCCGCAATACGAGCGTAGGCTTTCAGGAAAAATTTCAGGGACATCGGGCCAACCCTGGTAACCGGCGTTGCCACCTTCGGGGCGGCAACGCCTCAGGCGCGATCAGGCTTCCTTGACGAACAGGTAGCCTTTGCTGCGAACGGTTTTGATACGGCGCGGGTGGATGGGATCATCACCGATTTTCGGGCGGATCCTGGACACGCGAACGTCAATGGAACGATCCTGCCCATCGTACTCGATGCCCCGGAGTGCGGTGAAAATCTCTTCCCTGCTCAGCACCCGCCCGGCATTACTGGCCAGCAGCCAGAGCAGGTCGAACTCAGCACTGGTGAGGTCGATACTTTCGTCACTTAACCAGGCTTCACGCATGGAACGATCGACCACGAGGTCGTTGAACTGCAAACGCACCGGCTCCTCCCCGGACGTCTCCTGCCCGCTAACGGGCGAGGTTTCTACCCGGCGCAGCATGGCACGGATGCGGGCGAGCAGAACGCGCGGTTGGACCGGTTTGCCAATGTAGTCATCCGCGCCCATTTCCAGGCCCAGGACCTGGTCCAGGTCGTCTGTCCGGGCGGTGAGCATAATAATGGGGCCATTGAAGAACGGCCGTACCCGCCGGCAGATGGACAAACCATCTTCGCCAGGGAGCATCAGATCCAGAACCACAAGATCAGGCTGCTCGTTGCGGATCCGCTCAACAGCGGCTCCCCCGTGGGTTTCCAACGACACTGTCAGGCCATTGTTCTCAAGGTACTCGCGGGTCAGATCCGCAAGCCGCTCATCGTCCTCTACGATCAGGATTCGCCAACTCTCGTTTGTTTGTTCCACGCCATCCATCTCTGATTATTTTATTCCGGTTTCAGGGTTGTACACCCGACGATACAGGCAACGTTCAGTTACAGCAATTATACATGCTATTCAGAAATATACATGGAACCGCCAAAGGGTTACAGCCTGTGACACATATCCGTTTTCCTGAAAACGGTGTCGCACTGTCACAGAGACGTCACCCCGGCGTCACCCATCTGTCATACCCGCTTCATAGCCTTGACCTGAAACAGAAACACAGAGGCCAAGCCATGACTGCAACCACCGCGAGCCTTCAACCCCGCCGGGGCCGTAACCTGAGCACCGAACTGACCCGTGACCCGGAGCTCATAGAAGCGGCGCAGCGCCTGCGTTACCGGGTATTCTCCGAGGAGTATGGCAGCGATCTCGGCGCCACAATCCCGGGTATTGATGCCGATGCCTACGATGCGGCATGCGATCACCTGATCGTCACCGACGCAGACACCGGTGAACTGGTGGCCACCACCCGCATACTTCACCAGGACGATACGGCTTCCGTTGGCGGCTTCTACTCCCGGGGCGAGTTTGATCTCGCGGCTCTGGAAGCCCTGCCCGGAACACTGGCTGAACTCGGCCGCACCTGCGTGCACCCGGACTACCGCAATGGCGGCACCATCACGCTGCTGTGGTCAGCGGTGGCGGAGTACCTGGTGCAGCGCAACGTTACCCATCTGATCGGCTGCGCCAGTATCAGCATGGCCGACGGCGGGGCGAAAGCCTGGCATGTGGCCCGGCTTCTGCAACAACAGCATCTGTCTGAGCCGCATTGCCGGGTAACGCCAAAGCGCCAACTGCCACATCTTGCCCATCCGGAATCAGAACGCTCTGTGGACATACCGCCCCTGATCAAGGCGTACATGCGCCTGGGCGCAAGGGTCTGTGGCGAGCCTTGCTGGGATCCTGAATTCCGCTGTGCCGACATGCTGGTGCTGCTGGAGGTCAGTAACCTGGCCGGCCGCTACAGCCGGCACTTCCTGCGTCGCCCCGCCTGATTCGGAGGATTGCCGATGAGCTGGCTTCGACTGAGCTTTCGCTTAGCAATGTTTGCAGGCTTCCTTGTCGGAGCCTGCGCGCTGGCGGCTTTGCTCCGGATCTCCGATCTGGCCAGGACCAGACCGGTGGACAGGAATCCCTGGGCCACAATCTGTTTTCGGAAGGCATGTCAGTGCCTGGGCTGGCAGGTTCAGGTTTATGGCCAGCCCTGCCCGGAAAACGCCCTGTTTGTCGCCAACCACATCAGCTGGTCAGACATCCCGGTTCTTGGCAGCATCACGCCCATGCGGTTTCTGTCAAAAGCGGAAGTAGGTCAATGGCCGGTGATCGGCTGGCTGGCCCGGCAGGCCGGCACGCTGTTCATCAAACGTGGCGGCGGTCAGGCCAGAGCTATCAAAGCCAGTATCGCGCAATGCCTGCAGGCTGGAGAATCGGTGATGGTCTATCCCGAGGGAACCACCAGCACCGGGGTAGCCGTATTACCCATGCACGGACTGTTGATGAGCGCCGCCCGGGACAGCAACACGGCCATACAGCCAGTGTCCATCGGTTATCGGCGAGAACGGCGCCCTGACTCACTGGCGCCCTTTGTGGGCGATGACAGTTTCCACTGTCATCTGTTCAGGCTGCTGCGACAGCCACCGGGGCAGATCATCGTAATACTGCATCCGCCCCTTGGACCGGATCCGGATCTATCCCTGAATGAGCTGACCGGGTGCATACACCAGCAGATCAGCCAGGGCCTCGCCCGCATTCACTCGGGCGAGTTCGACCAGGTACCCGAACGCCCTCTCAGAACAGCGGGCGACCCTGAGCTACCTCGTCTTCAGTAGCCTCGCGACGACCCACGATTTCCAGATCAAAATAAAGGGTGAAACCGGCCAAAGGGTGATTGGCATCCACTTTGACCAGGTTGCCGTCGATCGCCACCACCTGTACCACCTGGGCCTGATCACCGGAGTTAGTCTGGAATTTCATGCCCACATCCAGGTTTTCAACGCCCTCAAAGAGGGAACGGGGCACCTTGCGCACCAGGTCCTCGCGGTATTCGCCGTAGGCCATCTCCGGTGGCACGGTCACTTCCAGGCAATCACCTACGTTTCGGTCTTTCACCGCCTCCTGAATGCCGGCAATGATCTCGGGGCTGCCGTAGATAAAGTGCAGAGGCTCGCTGCCTTCAGACGTATCCACCAGCTCACCGATGCGGTTCTTGAGCACGTAATGGACGGTAAAAACATCCGGCCGGGTGTTCGGGTTATCGGCTTGCATCAGCTGTTTTCGCTTCCTGTCTTTGTCGCGGGTTCAAGTTGCTGCAGGCCATGTATCACCAGTTTGCGATCCAGCTTCTCCCGAATGCCTGAGGGGTTGTTCAACCCCATGCGTTCGAGCAGCACCGCGTACTGGCCAGTATCGTCTTCAGCCCGGATGGCCTGCCAAAGGGTCGCCAGTTTACCACGGGGAGTGACGGTTGCGGCTTTCAGTCCTTTAAGGGCTTTCCCCAGGGTCAGCTCCTCATCGGTGAAATCCCGGCCGAACGGGAACGCCGGGAACCAGTCGCCCTTACCGGGTGCAGCCAAAGCCTGGCGAACCGACGCCGGCGTATTGTTCTGCCAGTCCGCAGGCAAGCGGAAATCGTCACGGACCTTGCCCGCCTTCTGGGCCTGTTTCAGCAAATCCGCCTGGAAACGGGAATCGGCAATACGGATCAGCGCCAGGAACACATCTTCGTCGGACCGCCCCCGCAAATCGGCAATGCCGTACTCCGTGATCACAATGTCCCTGAGATGTCTTGGAATGGTGCAATGGGCATAGTTGAATACAATGTTGGACACTACCTGCCCACCCGACATGCGGGTGGCTCTGAGAGCCAGGATGGAGCGCGCCCCGGGCAACTCATGGGCCATCGAAACAAAGTTGTACTGCCCCCCCACACCACTGACCACGCGACCATCATCCAGCCCATCTGACACTGCCGCGCCATTGAGGGTGTACATCATCGCAGAGTTGATAAACCGACCGTGCAAACGCTGGGCGGCTTTGAGCTTCTGATCTCCGAAACGGTGATCGTAAAGGTGGTTGATGAAATTGACACTGGTCATGCAGATCTTGTCACGCTGCTCTGGCGACAGATCTCTCAGAGCCTGGTAGAAGGCCTCCGGCCCCACGTAGAAGCCACCGTGCATGGCAATACCACCGGTGAGCCTTGAACCAAGACCCAGGGCCGCCAGCGCCTCACGGGTCTGATCCTGGCTGAGGTCTGCTTCTACAGCGTGATCTTCACTCAGGCGCAGGCGTCCGCCACGGAATTCCACTGTGTCCCGCAGAATGCCGTACTGAATCAGCCAGTTGACATCCCGCGCCCGCAATGGCGAGTCGATCAGCCCTTCCCGGACCAGCACATCCAGCATGTCGAGCGACGGCGTCAGGGTAATCTCGCCCCGGTTGATCAGAGTCTGCAAACCGGCATGATCAAATACTTCCCGCTTCAGGATGCCCTCCTGCATCAGATACAGGAAGCCATCCACCATCATTTCACTACAGCCATACAGGCCGGTCTCGAACGTACCGGTACCGCCGCAGCTGTCAACCACAGGGAACCTGGATCCCACATCCAGGTGGTCATAAACTGCGCGCCAGGCATCATTGTGCTTGTGGCGCAGAATGGCGTTGTGAACCAGCGAGGCTCCCAGTGAACCGATGCCAACCTGAAGGGTTCCGCCATCCTTCAACAGGCAGCTGGCGTAGAATCCGATGAGGTGATCAGACGGACTGATGGCCATCTGAGGAGCCGAGAATAACGGATAGTCTGTCGATGGATGACTGAAGAGAAGATCAAACTGCTGTTCCTCGACGGCTGCATGATGGCCAAACCAGGGCAGGTACTGATTGATTTCAGCCACCATGGCCACCGGTACGCCCTGCTGTTCACGCTCCCGCAGCAGCGGCAGGATATCGAGTGACAGGTCCGGGTTACAGCTAAAGCTCACCTGGCCCGGAAAGCCATTGGGCTCGCCTGGGGAAACCATCTGCCCCACCACATTCACACCCTGCGCCATCAGATCGCGAACGGCATGGGTGTAGTTGGTGCATACATAGTTTCGCTGCTGGTTGCGATTGTTCAGGTAGCTGCCAGCTTTGAAGAAAAACTCAGACACCTGGACATTGCTTGGCAAGCGGTTATTGGCGACATCACGGGCATAGGCCAGTTCCGGAATATCGCCAAACAGGCGCTTGGCGAAGGGCCCCATGAAACGTTTTTCCAGTGAAGAACTGCCCTCAGGCGCTAACAGGGAGAGCGCGGTCACAATATGCAGCTCAATGTCCGGATCATCCTTGGCACGCTGATAGAGCGCATTCACAAACCTCACCGGCTTGCCAAGACCAAGCGGCAAGCCCAGGGTAATGCGCTTGCCAACCCGTTCAATCACCCGATCAACACACCGTTCTGCGTCGTCGCAATAGACTCCGTTCTCTGCTGCCATTACCGGCTCCTCGTCGCTTGAGAATCTCAATTAAGGTGGATGATCACACGGCAGATTCAAGCTGACAATGCGTCAGGTCATGACATTTTGACAAAGCGGAAGGTCGGGAGAAAGATGGCGGGCACGCCAAGGAACAGCGGTCAGAACTTCCAGCGCAGGTTCAGGCAGGCACCTTCGTTCAACAGGGCGATGCCGTGGTCAGGCTGAGCCGGATCGGAAGCATAGGTCTTTTCAGCAGTGCGGGAGCGGCTGAGGCTCAGGCTGAGCAGACGGGAGCCGATAGCGGTAAGTGCATCGCTGCGGTCGTCTTCATAATCGCCGGACATCCATTCCTGAAGTTCGTAAACATCCTCCGCCGTCGTCATTTGGTCGCGCTCGGCCATCATGCGCTCGGAAAGCATCGGTTCCGACAACATGGGCTGCGCAGCGTCAGCCCGCATCGCAAAGGCGACGCTATTCAGGGCTAGAAGGACGACGAACAGGCGAAGAATCATGGCAACAGGAAATCCGGTATCGACATTGGCTTTATGTAATTCACAATACCAAAGTCTAATGATTGCGACGAAGATTGGTGTGATTTTGCACACAATTTCGCCAGCGTTCCGTCGCCTGGCACCAGCTTTTTTGTCAATAAATGATCACTTATATTGCAGTATGTAACGACCCTGCCGCTGGTCGGAGCGGCAGGATCGCACCTGGCTACTGCAAGCCCCTGTTCATACAGTCTTCAAGGGCAGGGATAGGTGAACTCGGCATGGATCGCCTCGATGGCGGACACGAGGTCGGGGCTCAGAGTCACACTGGCTGCCCCGATGTTCTCCCTGAGCTGCTCCATGGTGGTTGCGCCAATGATGTTACTGGTTACGAACTCCCGACTGTTCACCCAGGCCAGTGCCAGTTGGGCCGGCGTGAGACCATGCTGGTGAGCCAGCTCAACATAGGCCCTCGTGGCGTCCGCCGCCCGGTCATTGGTATAGCGACTGAACCGCTCGTACAGAGTCAGCCGGGCCTTTTCCGGCCATTTCCCCCCCAGGTATTTGCCGGTCAGCATGCCAAAGGCTAGTGGTGAATAGGCCAGCAGGCCGGTGCCTTCACGATGGGCAAACTCCGCCAGCCCCACTTCAAAGGAACGGTTCAACAGGTTGTAGGGGTTCTGGATAGAGACCACCCGGGGCCAGCCACGCTGCTCCGCCAGGCGCAGGTACTGCATCGTGCCCCACGGTGTCTCGTTGGAAAGCCCGATGTGCCTGACCTTTCCTTCACGCACCAGTTCATCCAGCGCTTCCAGTGTTTCCTCAATGGGCGTCATCTGCTCATCGGGATTGCGGTCATAACCGAGCTTGCCAAAAAAATTGGCGTTCCGGTCCGGCCAATGCACCTGATAAAGATCGATGTAATCCGTCTGGAGGCGCTTAAGGCTGCCCTCACAGGCAGAGCGGATATGCTTCCGGGTCAGCCTCGGGCCACCGCGCAAATACCCGAGGCCATTACCCGGCCCGGCCACCTTGCTGGCGATCACCAGGTCATCACGCTGGCCACGGCGGGCCAGCCAGTTGCCCAGATACTGCTCGGTCAGGCCCTGGGTTTCTGCCCTGGGTGGCACTGGATACATTTCAGCGGCGTCGATGAAATTGATGCCCTGCTCCATGGCATAGTCGAGCTGCTGAAAGGCTTCCTGCTCGCTGTTCTGCTCGCCCCAGGTCATGGTTCCCAGGCAGATCAGGCTGACCTCGATATCTGTAAAGCCAAGTTTTCGCGTTTGCATGGAATCTCCTTGCAATAGGTCGATAAGAGACGGGGTATAAACACGTAAACGGAATGTCACGGAGTTGTCGCATTTCTGTCATGGCGTCTTTCCATAGTAAAGGCATGACAGCAGAACCTTCAGGAACCCCCGTGACCGAAGCCCAGTTGACCGAACGGCGACCGCAACACATTACCATTGTTTCCGAGACGTTTCCGCCGGAAATCAATGGTGTTGCCAACACCATGCGGCACCTGTGTCAGGGGCTGATGCAACGGGGCCACCATGTAACCGTGGTGCGCCCCCGGCAGCCCCACGAACAGAAAGGACTGTTTGAGAGTACCGGGAGCGGGTTGTTTTCCACCGAACTGGTGGTTAATGGCTTGCCTCTTCCCGGCTACGCAGATCTGCGCTTCGGTACCGCCCGCCCCTCGAGCCTGAAAAAGCTCTGGCAGAAACAGCGGCCCGACGGCATCTATGTGGCAACCCAGGGGCCACTCGGCGTGGCGGCCGTGAACGCGGCTCGCAGCCTCGCCCTGCCGGTCAGTTCCGGGTTCCACACCAACTTCCATCAGTATTCTCGCTATTACGGAGCGGGCCTGCTCGAACGGTTACTGTGTGCCTACGGCCGCTGGTTCCATAACAGAACAGCCATCACCCTGGTGCCTACCGGTCGCATGCAGCGGGTGACCCGGGACATGGGGATCACCTGCACCGGCCTCTGGAGCCGGGGCGTGGATTGCCAGCGCTTCACCCCCCACAAACGCGACCAATCCCTGCGTCGGCAATGGGGGCTGCACGACAACGAACGTGCCGTACTCTATGTCGGGCGCCTGGCTGCGGAAAAAAACCTGCGCATGGCTGTTGCCTGCTTCGAGCGTATCCGCGGCCTGCATCCTAATGCCCGCTTCGTGCTGGTAGGGGATGGCCCCATGCGCCGCTCCCTGGAAGACCGGCACCCGGACTACATATTCTGTGGCACCCGACGGGGCGAAGATCTGGCCCGGCACTATGCCTCCGGTGACCTGTTCCTGTTTCCCAGTAAAACCGACACCTTCGGCAACGTGGTGCTGGAAGCCATGGCCAGCGGACTGGGCATCGTCGCCTTCGACGATGCGGCAGCCGCAGAACATATCCGACATGACGAAAACGGCATGAAGGCTGAACTGACAGACGACGAAGCCTTCGTCAATCACGCCCTGAGACTGGCCGACCAGCCCTCACTGTTGAACCGAGTCCGCGCCCAGGCTCGCCTGGACGCTCTTGAATTGAATTGGAGCAGCCAGATCGACCAGTTTGAACAGCTGGTTTTAAACCAAACTGCACAGGCCCGATACCATGGCATTAACAAGCAAGGCATCTCGCTTCTTTGAGTTGGCAGACCAGCGAGAATTCGCGGTCTGCCAGGCCATTAATCGCAGCGTACGGTTCCGGCCGATTCTGGGGTATTTCCGAGTCGTCAGCCGACTTGGCGACGGTTGGTTCTGGTACGCACTGATTCTCTCACTGCCTTTCTACGCCGGGGACTCTGGCCCGGCCCTGGCACTTCAAATGGCGCTTACCGGGCTCACCTGCACGCTAACCTACAAGGCCCTCAAACGCTGGCTGATTCGCGAGCGGCCTTTTATTTCGTTTCCGGTTATCAACTGTGCAACGCCGCCACTGGACCGGTACAGCTTTCCGTCCGGCCACACCCTGCACGCGGTGTGTTTTCAGGCCATGCTGTTCGTTGCGCTCCCGGCCCTGGCCTGGTGTGTGCTTCCGTTCACCTTGTCAGTGGCGGCATCCCGGGTCATTCTCGGGCTCCACTACCCCAGCGATGTCCTGGCCGGCGCCTTGATTGGTGGCACCATGGGATGGGCCTCTATGCAGTGGCTGGCCAGCTGAGCCCAACCCAGGCAGTTGCCGCATTCTGGTCTACACTGATTCCGGAGAATCCTGCCGGAGTGAGTCATGAACACAAAGATCCTGCTGGTCACCGGGGCCGCAATTATTCTGGCGCTGGCGCTCCTGTGGCCGACCAATACCCCGCCACCCGAGTTACCGCCAGCCGGAAACGCTCCGGATACCGCTTCAGATCCGGCCGAGGCCCCCCCGCCCTCTTCCGATGCCCTCACACCTGAACAACAGGCGCTGCTGGACAACCCCAAGGTCAAGGCCTACGCCCAGCGGCTTGAATTTGAAGATGACCTGCACGATTTCTTTGCCAACGCCCCATCTCTCCCCGAACAGGAACGCCGGGCCCAGGCCGATGCCCTGCAAGAGCGTATGAACGAATACGAGGGATCTGTGCAGATGAGTGCTCCGGAAGCCGCGCTAATTCAACTGGCGATGATCCAGATTCTGGAGCCGGATGAGGAGGCAGCAAAAGCCGCCGCACAGCAACTCATGAACCGGTACCGGGCTGAATCCGGAGCCAGACTGCAGGCCTGGCTGGATGAACCCAGGCCGGACTTCGAACGCTACAAGGCCCGGGAAAAGGCAATTGTGGAAGAAGTGATGGCCATGGATGATATTCCCGGCGGACTGACCCGGGACCAATACCTGCGTGAGCGCCTTCAGGAAGCTCGGGTAGAGGCCATGGGCCGGTCCGCCGGCAATAATCAGAGCAACTGATCCAGCGACCAGTACAACAGGTTGAACGGTTTGTTGTAATCGGCCACCGTATCGGTCTCCGAGGCCTGCATCACCGCACCGCTGCCATTCATCACGTTATTGACGAAATCCCCCAGTTCCAGGCCCAACTCCTGAATATCCGAATTGGCGAACTCGATAATGGACGTGCAGTGACTTTCATTCACGTCCCGAAACATGGGCAGGTAATAGCCGAAGTTATCCAGCCCGGCCAGCGTCTGCGTCAACCGTTCGGTATCCACGGCCCACTTCTGATGCAGCAAAGCCTCCTTGGTGGCCTGATCCGGCGCATTCTCGATCTCCGGGAAGAAGCGCTCATAGGAATAGGAGGAGTAGTTCAGGTCCCGCCAGAAATGCGTATGCCCCATCCGGTCCTGTGGCAGCGCCGTCGCCAGCGCAGGATACAGGCTGCCGAGGTCATTCAGGTTCAGTGCCGGTAAACCGGACTTCAGGTAAGCCAGCGGGCCGTCCGGCTGGTCCAGCCCCCAGGATTGCCTGATGAAGCTCTGTAGCAGCACCGAAGGATACTGCTGAGGGTCGGCGCCAACCGGCGCACTGAAGGCAGGGCCTGAATCGTTGATCAGGAAACTTCGAGTCGGCGCCATGTCCCGCCGGGTTGGGTGATAGTTGGTCAAGCCACCAATGCCACCAGCACTGCAACCGGTCGCCAGCATCTGCCCTGGGCGTTGCAGGTTGTCCTTGAGCCAGCTGATCACCGCCCGGGTATTCCTCAGGCCGTTGTGATGCCAGATCAGAGGTTCCGCCTCGCCTTCAGGATCTTCATACACCGCCACCCGGTCACCGGAATAGATATCCCCCGTACAGTAGGGCACGTAGACCATGTTCCAGTTCTGGGTTTTTACCCGGGTCCAGGGATGCAGACGAACCACAAACGGGCTCACCAGGCTGGCGCCGGGATTCAACAGAGACATGTAATCATCCGGGATACCATCGGGATTACGAGCTCCCCGGATCCCGGTCTGGCCACTGCAACTCTCGTAATCCCAGCAGGCACCGCCACCTTCAAAATAAACCACGGTATTGGAAGTGTTCGGCACCCGGTTCACGAAGAACTTGTACTCCGAACCGTTACCGCATACAGCGCCGGTTTCCGGCGCCAGTGCGATGGTCTGCCACTGGTAGTAGGCCCCAGCCGAGAAATTCTCGTAGCCATCGGGATTGGCCAACAAAGGGTAGGCACCCTGGCGCTGATCCGATGTCACCGGATTATCGGCACCGGGCGGCGACGCCAGGTTACCCAGGGTTCGCCAGAATCCATAATCCCCCAGCTCCGCCGATGCCGGAGCCGACAGCAACAATAACAACAAGCCCGCCAGCGCACCGGAGCGCCAGGGGCCACAACAGCCAGCTTTGTTCATTCTTGTTCTCCTGCGATTGTCGTTTCGGGGCGGGCGTGGCCCGCAACGCTTACAGCAGGATAGCGTCACCTAAAAGCTAGAGGTGACACACTGTCACGTCAAAGCGGCAGCCATACCGTTTTAACCTAAAAAAATGGCGGATATGCCCGCGGGGACCGAAGTCAGTCAAACAGGCGCAACTGGGTGACCGGAGCATCGTCATTGCGGAACCGGACACCCACTCCCAGCAGGCGAACCGGGCGGTCTTTGGGCATCAGCTCTTCGAGCAGTGGCTGGAAATCCACCAGGGCCGGCTCGGTAACGGACTCCCGAACCCGCTCCAGCGTGTGGGTGGAAAAATCGCTGTAGCGGATTTTCACGAACAGCTTGTGTATCGGCTTGTGCTGCCCCTTGCGCGAGAGGCGAAGATTGAGGTCGGCCACCAGGGCCGGCATCACGGTATCGCAGGCGCTCCGGTCAGGGAGGTCCTGGGAAAAGGTACGCTCGACGCTCACCGACTTGGCCACCCGCGACACCACAACGGGGCGATTGTCCCGGCCATGGGCCATTTCAAACAAACGATAGCCCTGTTTGCCAAACTTCTCGATCAACACGTCGGCACCCAGCGCCTGCATATCGCCACAGGTTTTCACGCCCAGGGCGTGCAGCCGGGCCGCGGTCACCTGCCCTACACCGAAGAGCTTTTCCACCGGCAGCTCGCTTACAAAGTCGGCCACCTCCGGCGGCGTAATCACAAACAGACCATCGGGCTTGCGCCAGTCACTGGCAATTTTGGCAAGGAACTTGTTGGGGGCCACGCCGGCGGAAATGGTAATGCCGACTTCCCTGCTCACCCGCTCCCGCAGGTGCCGCGCCATCAAGGTGGCACTGCCCTTGAACGCGTCAACATCGGTCACATCCAGAAACGCCTCATCCAGGGACAAGGGCTCAACCAGATCTGTCATCTCCCGCAGTATCGCCATCACCTGCTGGGAAACTGCCCGGTAACGGCCCATGTCCGGCGGTACCGTGACCAGGCCGGGGCACAACCGCCGGGCTTCGCTGCCGGGCATGGCCGAACGCACGCCAAAAGCCCGGGCCCGGTAGTTGCAGGTGGTCACCACACCACGGCCGCCCTCGCCACCCACCGCCAGCGGAACATCCCGCAAGCTTGGGTCGTCACGCATCTCGACGGCGGCATAGAAGCAGTCGCAGTCCACATGAATGATCTTGCGCTGGGCCATAGGGGCGGGCTCACGTTAACAATCTGTACGTTTATACAGCCTTGTATCTTACGGTAACATGCCGAGAATGTCAGGAAATCCCGATAGTCCCGGCAAGCAACAGCGAGGCCCCATGAGCAACCCGATTCCCGAGTCTGAACGCACCGAAATCGAAGCCGCCGCCTTCCGGCGCCTGGTGCAGCACCTGCGTGAAAACAACGACGTCCAGAACATCGACCTGATGAATCTGGCGGGTTTCTGTCGCAACTGCCTGTCCAAATGGTATCGGGCCGAAGCGGGAGAGCGGGGGTTCGACATTTCAGATCCGGACGCCCGGGAAGAAATCTACGGCATGCCGTACGAAGAATGGAAAGCCAACTACCAGACCGGCCCCAAGCAGGATCACAAATAATGAATGTTAATGAAGCGGTTCGTATCCACCTGGCCTCAGTGCAGGCCGGTCATGCCGATTTCGACGACACCCTGAAACTGATCAATCAGTATTTCGAATTTCGGCCCACCGGTTTCAGCAACGGCCCGCTTCGCAACGAGACTGGCGAAAACGCTGGCTCCTGCCGGGTCTTCGGCCTGGGTCAGTACTGTAATCTGAGCGAGACCGACACCCTTCGCCTGTTCGCCCAACACTACGAGCAGGTGCTCGGCGACCCGGCCGGGGACAGCCATGGTAACATTCGCCAGTTTATCAGCACGGGCTGGTCCGGCATCCGTTTCGATGCCCCTCCGCTGCGCGCCCTCGGAGATGCCCATGCCTCAGACACCGGAGAACAGGTCCATCCATGAGCGATTCCGCAGCCACCGACACAAAACAGAGCTTTCAACTGAAGAGTGCCAGTGTTTCCCTGACCGCCCTTGAGCTTTACTACTTCGACAACGACGAATTTGAAGCCAATCTTCGGGACAAGATCAGCCAGGCGCCGGGCTTCTTTAAAGACATCCCGCTGATTATCAGCCTGGAGAAATATGAAGGCCTGGACAGCGAACTCGATTTTTTCAAGATGATCGGGACCTGCCGCCGCCACAACATCCATGTGATTGGCGTACGTGCCGCCAACGACGATCAGCGCCGGCTTGCCCGGGGAGCCTCCCTGGCATTGCTGCCCGGCGGCAGCCTGAAAGAAAGGCCGGCGCCGGAAGCCCCGGCAGAAGCAGAACCGGAAACGGCAACCGCACCGGAGCCTGCAAACGAACCCGCACCGGCGAAAATCGTCAATCAGCCGGTTCGATCGGGCCAGCAGGTATACGCGCCGGAAGGCGATCTGATCATCCTTGCGCCGGTGCAGGCCGGAGCCGAAGTTCTGGCTGCCGGCAATATTCATGTTTACGGCCCGTTACGCGGACGGGCGCTGGCCGGCATTCACGGTGCCGAGTCTGCCCGGGTGTTCTGCCAGTCACTTGAGGCGGAGCTTGTGTCCATCGCCGGACACTATAAAATCTCCGAAGATCTTCAGGACATTGGCTGGAAAAGCGCTGTGCAGATCCAGCTCAGGGACGATGTGCTGGTGGTGACGCCACTGGACAAGGCCTGATGTTGTGACAACCGATAACAACAGTTGAAACCATGACGAATCCACCGAGAAACAGGAACTGAACCTTGGCTAGAATCATTGTCGTTACCTCAGGAAAAGGCGGCGTGGGCAAAACCACCACCAGCGCCTCCATCAGCACTGGTCTGGCAAAGCGTGGCCACAAGACCGTCGTGATTGATTTCGACGTGGGTCTGCGCAACCTGGACCTGATCATGAACTGCGAACGCCGGGTGGTGTACGACTTCGTTAACGTCATTCAGGGCGAAGCGACTCTCAACCAGGCCCTGATCAAGGACAAGCGGGTAGAAACGCTCTACATCCTGCCTGCCTCCCAGACCCGCGAGAAGGAAGCTCTCACCAAAGATGGCGTGGAGAAGGTCATCAACGAACTGTCCGAAACCTTCGACTACATCGTGTGCGACTCCCCGGCCGGCATCGAACATGGCGCCCTGATGGCGCTCTACTATGCCGACGAGGCGATTGTCGTAACCAACCCGGAAGTCTCATCGGTACGGGATTCAGACCGCATCCTGGGCATACTGCAGAGCAAATCCCGGCGAGCGGAAATGGGGCAGGACCCAGTCAAGGAACACCTGCTACTGACCCGCTACAACCCAGACCGGGTAGAAAAAGGCGAGATGCTGTCGGTACAGGATGTTGAGGAAATCCTGGCCATTCCCTTGCTGGGCGTGATTCCCGAGAGCCAGATCGTACTGAATGCCTCCAACCAGGGCCTGCCGGTCATTCTGGAGGAGCAAAGCGATGCCGGCCAGGCCTATGAAGATGCCGTTGCGAGGCTGCTGGGCGAGGAACGGGAACACCGTTTCATGACGTCCCAGAAAAAAGGCTTCTTCTCACGGATGTTCAAAGGGGGCTAAGGGATGAGTTTTTTCGATTACTTCAGAAGCAAGAAAAACAGTACGGCCAGTGTCGCCAAGGAGCGACTGCAGATTATCGTGGCCCATGAGCGGGGCCAGCGTGAACAGCCGGACTACCTGCCCCAGCTGCAGCAGGAGTTGTTGCAGGTGATCCGCAAGTACGTTCAGATCAGCGACGACATGGTACAGGTGGAGGTGGATCGCAATGACCACTGCTCCGTGCTGGAATTGAACGTCACCCTGCCCGAAAAGTGATGGCTACGCCCGGTTTACCACCGGGCAAAGTGATCTTCCATCAATCCCCGTAACCCGTTTACGGGGATTTTTTTGCCGCTTTCATCCGCAACCGTACCCTGGAAAGTGCCCACAAACTGACGGAAATTGGAGGCAATAACCCAGGCGTTGAGCTTTTCCCGGCGCGCGCCAGCGGGCACGAAACGGAGGTCAACGCGGCCATCGTCGGTGGTGACCCGCCAGTCTGCCCCGGGCTGATAGCGATCAAACTCGAATCGGGCCGGCCCCAGCAGAATGCGACGTCCGTCGAGCCAGAGCGCGTTCTCGGTCATCCCGGTCTCGTTCACACCAGCGGCCAGGTTCAGCCCCACTGAAACACCATTGTCGGCAACCCCAGCCAGACTGGCCCAGTTCCAGGCAGTCTCCCGGCGCATGAAGCCGCAGCTCCAGTCGATGGACCCACGGGTAGACTCATCGCAACGCCAGACCACATCGCCCAGGCGCACTTCACCGTCCACCGTCAGCCCGGCCGATTTCCGGGTGAACACCCAGCCGTTGTATCCGGCCGGCGACACCAGCCGCAAGGGTTGTTCGGTGTCCCGCAACTCAAGATCCACCCGGATATTACCGGGTCCGCTCACTCTCACATTCCGACCGCCGGTGGCCGGTTCAATGGCCATGCTCAAGTCGCCTTTGCGGAACCGGGCGTGACCGCGTTCAGGATAGGGCTCTATGTTCGTGTTCCTGGCCAGAGGCTGCAAAAACGAATGCTCGAACATCTGTCCGCTCTCGAAATCGAACAGATAGAAAAAGCCATTACCAACCAGGTTCAGATCCACAATAGCCAGGCCAAACACCCAGCCCGGTGCCATCGCACTGACAAACTGGAACTGGTTGAAACGCCAGTGTCTGGCCAGGCGGGTCCGAGGCTTGTCCATCACCGTGCGCAGGTCGTAGTCGAGATAGTTGATGGTGTCGACAGGATGCTCCATCAGCCCTGGCGTTATTCGTCCGCGGGCATCTACCAGTTTCTGTGTTGTCATAATGTTCGTCAGATCAGGCCAATCGTGGTGTGCGTTGTGTAACTAAGCTACCTGGTTCACAAACCCCCGCATTCACAGGCGGGGGCCATTGCGCCCCGTGGTAGACTCGGCTCACTCTTACAACGGAAGTTTAGCCTATGACCACAACCAGAGCCCACGGCGTTAGCCGCCTGATTTCCGGCATTATGGGCCTGTTGATGACCTTGTCTGTGTCCGCCAGTGAAACCGGGCCGTTGCCATCGGAAGATGCCGAGGCCTGGTCACTGCGCAAGGAAGTGGACAATGTGCGGATATACACCATGGCGCGGGAAGGCTCGGGGTTCGAGGCTTTCAAGGCAGTAGCGGAACTGGACGTTCCTATCGAGAACCTGATGGCCGTCATGGTCAATCCGGAATCCTGTGAGGAATGGGTACACAACTGCACCGAATCCCATGCCTTTGGCCAGGGGGACTTCCACGATCGCTATGCCTATTCGGTCAACGATATGCCGTGGCCGGTAGCCGACCGGGATTATGTACTGCGCATCCGTACCCGCGGCGACGCGTCCACCGGCGAGATTATCATGGACCTCAACGCCACTCCCAACATGCGGGCCGAGTTCAACAGTCGCGTGCGGGTGGACCGCTCCGACACACTCTACCGGTTTATCCCGGAGGGCGACCGAACCCGAATGGTCTGGGTGCAGCACACCGAACCCAACGGCGCATTGCCCGGGTGGCTGGTCAATAGCCTGATTGTCGATATACCGGTCAAATCCATCCTCGCACTGGAAGCCGTCGCCAAACAGGATCGCTATCAGGGTTACCAGTTGCAATGGGGCGAAGACGGCACATTGCAGGGCGTAAGCCCGGAAGCCCGTTAACCCGACCCACAATGCAGGGGTGACGGCAGGCCACGGAACGGCTAAGCTTCATCAAAAGCACAGCAAACGGAAGATGCCCGCACATGAGTGTTCTCGCCCATGAGATCATGACCCCGACCATCAAGGCCGTCCCCCACAACTGGACTATGGATCGCCTCGCCAGGTTCCTCACCGACAACGAAATCACCGGCAGCCCGGTTACCGACGACAACGGCGACATCATCGGCATAGCCACCCTCAAGGACATTACCGAATTCCGGTGGAATGCCTCCCGTTCCGGCGATCAGCCCAGGCTGACCGAAGAGGAGCAGGAAGAGGCCCGGCGTCTGCGTATGGTCATCTTCGAAGAGATGGGCAAGGTTCCGGTTGAGGTCCGGGACATCATGACGCCCATTGTTTTGTCGGTTGACGAAGACACGCCAGTGCGAGACATTGCCAATATCATGATGCGAGAGCACCTGCACCGGATCTTTGTCACCCGGGATTCAAAAATCACCGGTATCATAACCACTTATGACATGCTGAAACTGATCTCCGACAGAGACCTGACGCAACGCTGCGCCGAGACCGACTGAGCCACCAGAGAGGTAGCGCCCCCTATGCCAAGAGCACCGCAAGCTCGCCGGAAAATGTATGTCCTCGACACCAACGTCCTGATTCACGACCCGAATGCCCTCCTGAACTTTGAAGAACATGATGTCATCATTCCGATGACCGTCCTCGAAGAGCTCGACAGCCTGAAATCCGGCAAACAGACGGTTGCTGCCGACTGCCGCCAGGCCATTCGTAACATCGACAAACTGCTGGGTGATGCCAGCCCCAAGGACATCGAGAAAGGCGTGCCGATTCTGCGCGGCAAGAAAGCGGACCCACTGGGCACCCTCTCAATCATCATGAGCACCGAAGGTGCCGGCAATCATTCCCTGCCGGAGCACCTGAACGACAACAAGATCATCAACACCCTCGCCGCCCTGCAGGCACGCCACAAGTCACGGGATATCATCCTGGTCAGTAAAGACATCAACATGCGGTTAAAGGCCCGCGGCTTTGGTGTCGAAGCCCAGGACTACCACAACGACCAGCTACTTGACGACATTGACCTGCTGCCCAAGGGCTACAAGGAGTTCCCGAACTCGTTCTGGGACGGTATCGCCAAGGTGGAAACCATCCAGCGGGAGGGAGTGACGGAACACCTGCTCAAACGCGAAGGGGAACTGGCGAAACTGAACATCAACGAGTTCGTGATTGACGAGCAGGGCTTCATCGGCAAGGTAGTTGATATCTCCGAGGACCAACTGGTGCTCAAGGATCTGCACCAGCATGACCTGATGAATGAAGAAGTCTGGGGCCTGGTGCCCAGGGATATCTATCAGGCCATGGCCCTGAACCTGTTACTGGACCCCGACATCCACCTGGTGAACCTGACCGGCTCGGCGGGTTCCGGTAAAACCATTCTGGCCCTGGCCGCCTGTATTGAAATGACCGTGGCCAGCAAACTCTACAAACGCATCATCGCGACCCGCTCTACCCAGGGCCTGGATGAGGATATCGGTTTCCTGCCCGGTACCGAAGCCGAGAAAATGGAACCCTGGCTGGGTGCGATCGTGGACAACCTGGAAGCTTTGCACGAAGACGATGAGAACATGACCGCCAGCGTCGACTACATCCTCAGCAAAGTGCCTCTGCACTTCAAATCCATGAACTACATCCGGGGCCGCAGCTTCCAGCACAGCCTCATCATCATCGATGAATCGCAGAACCTGACCCCGCACCAGATCAAGACCATCATCACCCGGGCCGGTAACGGCTCCAAGGTGATCTGCCTGGGCAACCTGGCGCAGATAGACACCCCCTATCTGAGCCCCCTGAGTTCCGGCCTGACCTACATGACTGAGCGCTTCAAGGGCTTCCGCCACGGCGGTCACATCCATCTGCAAGGCGTGCCCCGTTCGGTACTGGCAGAGTTTGCCGAAGCCAATCTGTAGGTTTCAGTGCGCCCCCTGTTTGCGCCAGCGAGCCGGGGGCATGCCAGTCCAGCGATGGAATGCCCGGTAAAAGGTACTGGCCTCTGCAAATCCGAGCGATAAAGCGATCTCTGCCAGGGACAACCCCGATTCCCGCACCGCCGCCAGGGCGAGCTCCCGGCGCACCTCGTCCAACAAGCTGTTGAACGTATAGCCCTGTGCCTCCAGCCGACGGGCCAACGTACGTTCGCTGAGCCCCAACATCCTGGCCGCTTCTGCCCGTCGTGGAAGGTTTGGCCCCATCCGGGCGACCAGCCATTGTCGAAGATCCTCTGCCGACACAGCGCCCTTTTCCAGCGCCGCCAGCCGTCCTGCATTGTACTGTTCATGTACACGGGCAAGGGCCGGATCTGCCTGTGGTAAAGGCCTGTCCAGCACCTCATTACCCACCAGCAAACCACTGAACGCCTGCTCGAACTCCACCGGGCAACCAAACACCTCCCGGTACCCTGACAGCGGCCCCAGACGGGCCTGACTGAATTGCACTCGCACAGGCCCAACCGCAGAACCGGCAATCCAGTCGGTCAGGCTGACCACGGCCGACAGCACCGCTTCAATCTGATGCGGACTGAACGCCAGACGCCCCTGCCGGGGGTGGTAGACAATCCAGGTGCCCCTGCTACCCGGTATCATCTGGAAGCGACCGCCATCAGAGATCAGCCGCTGGTATTTCTGGACCAGGGTGATGGCTTCGCGCAGCGTGGCGGCGCTCTGCATGGCGAAACTGACCGCATCAATACTGGCCGGCCGCACCCCGGCGCCAACTTTCAGACCAAACCCGGGATCCCGCGTGCACTGCTCCGCGGCGTGCCAGAGACGGGTAATGAAGTCGATGGGCCATCGTTCGAGAGACAGGGCCCCGGCCGGCAGACCAGCGGTTTCCAGCAACAGGTTCTCCGGAACGCCCAGATTCCTCGCGGCATCGATCACGGTATTGACCCAGCCCATGGATACGGTGGCTTCTAACGTCAATTATTATGGCCTCTGAAGTCAATTCAGAACCGATCATAGCGTTATATGGTCTGTAACAACAAAACCAAAAATACAATCCGGAAACGCATCATGGTTAAACCTGTTAGCTCAGACCTTTTGATTGCCGGCGGCGGCCTGGCGGGCATTGTCACCGCCCTGGAAGCGCTGCGGGCTGGCAAGTCCGTAACCATTGTTGATCGTGACAGCCCCGAACGCTTCGGAGGTCTGGCGCTGTGGGCCTTTGGCGGCATGATGCTGATTGACACGCCGCTGCAGCGGCGTATGAAAATCGCCGATTCGCCTGAACTGGCGCTGAACGACTGGCTGCGTTTCGGCGAACTGGACCCAAACGATGAGTGGCCTGTGCAGTGGGCCCGCTACTACGTTGAGCATTCCCGCACCGAGGTGCACGACTGGCTCGCCAACGAGGGCATCAAATTCATGCCGGCGGTGAACTGGGTGGAGCGAGGCCGGTTTGGCGATGGCAACAGCGTACCCCGGTACCACATCACCTGGGGCACCTCCCGGGAACTGGTGCGCTGCATGGTCAATGCCCTGCACGAAGCCAATACCGGTGGCAGACTGGCCATTCATCACCGGCACCGAATTACCGCACTCGACCATCAGGCCGGTGAGGTCTGCGGCGCCGTTGCCATCAACGAGGAAACCGGCGAAGAAGTGCGGTTTGAGGCTCCGAACGTGGTGCTGGCTATGGGCGGTATCAACGGCAGCCACGCCGAGTGCCGTACCAACTGGCCCAGACATCGTCCGCAACCGGACACCATGCTCAACGGTGCCCACCCGTTTGCCGATGGCAAACTGCACCACTGGGCCAAAGACCACCTGGGCGCGCGCATCACCCACGCAGGCGAAATGTGGAACTATGCCGCCGGCTTTCCCCATCCCTATCCGCATTTCCCGGGCCACGGTCTGTCTACCATACCGTGTAAATCCGCACTCTGGTTGAACCACCGGGGCGAGCGTATAGGGCCGGAGCCCTTGGTGACCGGCTTTGATACTCACTGGCTGTGCCAACGGGTAGCCGAACAGGAAAAACCCTGGACCTGGCACCTGCTGAACCGGCGCATCGCACTGAAAGAATTTGCCATCTCCGGCGCTGAACACAATGCCCGCATCCGGGACAAACAATTCCCGCTGTTCCTGAAAGAACTGCTGCTGGGCAACAAACCGCTGGTGAATCAGATGCAGAACGAAAGCCGTCACTTCCTGGTGGATGACACCCTGGAAGGGCTGGCGAAGAAAATGAACGCCCTGACCTGCTCTCTGGACATTGACGCTGCCACTCTGAAAGCCACCGCCGATGCTTTCGATGCCAATTTCAGCAAGGGCGATCAACTGAACAACGATGCCCAAATCCGCATGATCCGCCACGCCCGCCAGTGGGGGCCGGACCGGCTGCGCACCTGCAAACCGGCGCCTCTGCAGAAACCAGGCGCCGGGCCGTATATCGCCATTCACATGCAACTGACTACCCGCAAGAGCCTGGGTGGCCTGCGCACCGACCTGCAAAGCCGGGTAATGGATGCCAGCGGGCAACCCATCCGCGGCCTGTACTGTGTCGGCGAAGCGGCCGGCTTTGGCGGCGGTGGCAGCAATGGCAAACGGTCACTCGAAGGCACCTTCCTGCCCGGTTGCATTCTGACGGCGCGGGCTGCCGCCCGCTCCATCACCAAGGGAAACTGAGACCATGCCCCTGAGTTATCCGGCCACCGCCGCCGATTACCAGATCCTCGCCCGCCGTAAACTGCCCCGGTTTCTGGCAGATTACCTGGACGGCGGCGCCACCGAAGAACACACCCTGCGGGCCAATGTCCGCGGCTGGCAGGATATCGCCCTGCGCCAGCGTGTGTTGATTGATGTCGATAACGTGGACACCCGCACCGAGCTGGCCGGGCAATCCTGCAGCATGCCTGTCGCCCTGGCGCCTCTGGGGCTGGCCGGCATGATGGCACAACGGGGAGAAGCCCAGGCTGTGAAGGCAGCCAACTCCGCCGAGGTGCCTTTCACCCTCTCCACCGTTGGCATATGCCCGTTGGCAGAAGTGAAAGCAGCCGCCACGGCGCCCTTCTGGTTCCAGTTGTACATGATTCGTGACCGGGGCTACGTAGAAAACCTGCTAAAAAAAGCCTGGGATTCCGGCTGCCAGACGCTGATCTTTACCATCGACCTGCCCCTGCCCGGCCCCCGGCATCGGGACACCCGTAACGGCCTGAACAGCGCCGGCGCCCGTTCCGTTGCTCTCAAAGCGCAGCAACTGCTATCCAGGCCCGGGTGGCTATGGCAGGTAGCGATAAAAGGTAAACCCTTGACCTTTGGCAACCTGAGCGACGTGGTGCCAGAGGCCAGTAACCTGGACTCCTTCAAGCAGTGGGTCGATACCCAGTTCGATGCCTCCGTCACCTGGCAGGCCATCGAATGGCTGCGGGAACGCTGGCCAGGGAAACTGATCCTGAAAGGCATACTGGAAGTGGATGATGCCAAAGCAGCCGTCAACGTAGGCGCCGATGGCATCGTGGTCTCCAACCACGGCGGTCGTCAGTTGGATGGTGTGGCCGCCACCGCCCGCAAACTCCCGGATATCGTGGCCGCCGTCGGCAACGACACCGAGATCCTGGTGGATGGCGGCATCCGCAACGGCGTAGACGTTTTCCGCGCCCTCGCCCTGGGGGCCAACGGCGTGATGATTGGTCGCCCCTGGGCGTGGGCCCTGGCGGCAGAAGGTCAGGCCGGATTAACCCGACTCCTGAACACCTGGCAGCAGGAACTGAAACTGGCCATGACCCTGACCGGCGTCACCAGAATTGCCGATATCAACGAAACTCATCTCGACCGGACCAATACAAACGAATTGACCCAAGCTGGAGAACAACAATGACCAACGGCGCTCAGGCACTCATGAAAACCCTGGTGGATTCGGGTGTTGAAGTCTGTTTTACCAACCCGGGCACCAGCGAAATGCATTTTGTCGCCGCCCTGGACAGCGAACCCGGAATGCGGGCGGTACTGGCCCTGTTTGAAGGCGTCGCCACCGGTGCCGCCGACGGCTACGCCCGGATGGCGGACAAACCCGCTGCTACCCTGCTGCACCTGGGCTGTGGCCTGGGCAATGGCCTGGCGAACCTGCACAATGCACGCAAGGGTAAGGTACCGGTGGTCAACATTGTTGGCGACCATGCCACCTACCATGTGAAATACGACGCCCAGTTGCAGTCTGACATCGAAACGGTCGCTCGCAACATCTCCCCCAATTTTGTGCGCACGTCACAAAGCACAGAAGCTCTTTGCCAGGATGCCGCCGAAGCCATCACCGCCGCCCGGGGCCTGCCAGGGCAGGTAGCCACCCTGATTCTGCCGGCGGATGTGTCCTGGGGCGAAGGCGGCAAGCCTTGTGCCGCACCCACTCAACCGCAAGCGCCTGCAGCTGAAGATAGCGCTGTTAAAGCGGCCGCCGAAGCCATCAGGAGCGGTAAGACAACCGCCCTGCTGCTGGGTGGCCGCGCCCTGCGTGAGCCCGCCCTGCTGGAGGCGGCACGCATCGCCGCCCACAACGGTGTCACCCTGTTTGCCGAAACCTTCCCAACCCGCATTGAACGGGGCGCCGGCCTGCCGCCGGTGGAGCGGATCGCTTACCTGGCGGAACTGGCTACTCTGCAGCTCTCCGAGTTTGACCACCTGATTCTGGTGGATGCCAAGGCCCCGGTATCCTTCTTCGCCTATCCGGGCAAACAAAGCTACCTGGTGCCAGACAACTGCACGGCTCACACCCTGAGCACGCCGGAGCAGGATGCCACCGCCAGCCTGAAAAAGCTGGCCGATACTCTCGGTGCCAGCAATGCCCAACCCAAGCTGCAGGCGCCCGGCCGCCCCGGCCTGCCCAAAGGTAAACTCACCGCCGAAAAGGTTTGCCGGGCGGTGGGCGAACTGATGACCGAGAACAGCATTATCGTGGATGAAGCCATCACCTCCGGCCTGATGCTGAACGCCATGACCGCAGGCTCACCACGGCACGACCTGATCACCCTCACCGGCGGGGCCATCGGGCAAGGCATGCCCAACGCCATCGGCGCAGCCATCGCCTGTCCGGATCGCCAGGTTTACGCACTGATCGGTGACGGCACCGCCATGTATACCAACCAGGCCCTGTGGACCATGGCGAGGGAAAATCTGAACGTGACCACCATCATCTTCAACAACGCTTCCTACTCGATCCTGAACGTAGAACTGGAACGGGTTGGCGCAGAAGAAGCCGGTGCCAAGGCGAAATCCCAACTCGACATCAGTGGCCCGGTCACCAACTACGCGTTGCTGGCCCAGAGCATGGGCGTGCACGGCACCCGGGTAACCACGGCGGAAGAGCTGATCAAAGCCATGGAATACGCCAAACACAACCCCGGCCCGCACCTGATTGAAGCGGTGGTGCCGGAATCCCTGAATGGCGTAAAAAGAAAGGTTCTGCCCTGGCTGCTGAAGTCGCTGCCGAGCCTGCCAAGGCCGCTGACCAAAGCCCTGAAAAAGAAAATTGCGCCCTGATCCGGGCAAAAAAAGGCGCAGATCACTTTCGTGACTGCGCCTTTTCCTTCGACTGGATAGGTAACTCTGCTCAGACCCGGTAGCGACTGACCTCGTCGGTCAACTCACCGGCCAGTGCCTTGAGGCGCTGGGTCGCTTCGCCGGCGCGACGGGTTCCCTGAGCAGTCTGTTCCGAGATTGCCACGATTTCGTGGACATTCTGGTTGATGGTTTCCGACACGCTGGTCTGCTCTTCCGCAGCACTGGCAATCTGGGTGTTCATATCGGTAATCGTGTTCACGGCCTGGGAAATACGCTGCAGCGCTTCGTTCACCTGGCGGGTTTCCTCCACGGTTTCCTCACTGCGCTGGCTGATGGCGCCGATCAGCATTACCGCCTGCTGGGCACCTTTCTGCAGCCGCTCGATGGTCGCCTGGATCTCCTGAGTGCTCTTCTGAGTCCTGCTTGCCAGCGTACGTACCTCGTCGGCAACCACGGCAAAGCCACGGCCGGCTTCTCCGGCGCGAGCCGCCTCGATGGCAGCATTCAGGGCTAACAGGTTGGTCTGGTCGGCAATCTCCCGAATAACCTCCAGCACGCTGTCGATCTGGCGGGAGTCGGTGCCCAGTTTTTCAATGACCTGAACCCCCTCTTCCACCTGTTTGGAGAGCCCGCCAATCACCTCGATGGCCTGGTAGACCAGCCCCTGGGCATCGGTTACCTGAGCGGTAGCGTGGCCAGCCGAATCCGACGCTTCACTGGCATTACCGGCCACTTCCTGGGCTGCGGCGGTCATCTCGTTCATGGCGGTGGCCACCTGATCACTTTCCGATTTCTGGCGCTCAACGCCCTGCTCGGCTTCCACCATGACCTCGTTCAACTCGCCGGTGGTAACATTCAATGTCTCGGCCGACTGGCGGACCTGGCGGACCAGCCCATGGACCTGATCCGCAAAGCTGTTGAACGCCGTGGCCAGCTGCGACAGCTCGTCCCGACCCGAGACCTCCAGCCGACGGGTAAGATCCCCGTCGCCACTGGCAATGCCATTCATCGCCGTCACCGCCGACTTCAACGGACGGATAATGCCCCGAACCACGACAAGGGCAAGGAAGACAATAATGGCCAGGGCGATCAGGGAGGTGGTCACCGAACCAATGATAGCCTCACCCAGGGAATCTCCCACCCGCTGCTCCATGGAAGCAACCTGAGACTCCAGGCCGTCAATCCAGAATCCGGTGCCAATCATCACGCCCCATTTCGGCAGCATTTCGGCATAGCCTAACTTGGGGGCTACGTTACCGGTTTCCGGGTGTTTCCAGCCATAGGGTACATAGCCGCCACCATTGCGCGCAGCCTCGATCAGTTCGCGAATCAGGTAGGTGCCGTTCGGGTCCTGAAAGCCCCAGAGGTTACGGCCTTCCAAGGCGGAATTGACACCATGCATCACCGAAACACCTTCCGTGGTATAGGCGAACAGATAGCCCTCACTGCCGGAGTCGTCAAAACGCAGTTGCCGCAAGATGTCCCAGGCCTGCTGCTGGACCTCAGGATCATTGGCCGAGCCCGGCTGCTCATAAAGATGCTGGATGGACGTTTTTGCCAGCTCCAGATAGTTGCGCAGCTCCTGGCGCTTGCTGGCCTCCATGTCTTCCGAGAAGCTTGCAACCGCCTGCTCTCCGATCGAGCGGGCCTGATTCAGGTTGTAAGTGGTCAGCAATGCAGTCAGAACAATAACCGGCACCAGTGCCAGCAACAGCACCCTCGCCTGGATGGTCAGATTCTTCATGTGGCGTGTTTTCCGTGGTTGGAATGACTGTCGGAGAAGTCCGCTAAAAAAAGATTAGCAATCCTACAGAAAAACACACGACAGATTTATCGAGGAAACCTCGTAGTTTGTAAAACCAGTGCAACCAGGGCGTTATCTTTTGTAACGGTCAGTCCTTGAACTCGGCTTTGTCCAGCCCGTGTTTCTTCATTTTGTCATACAGCGTCTTGCGGGCAATCCCGAGCTGAACCATGGTGTCCTTGATGCTACCGTGGCAGGCGTTCAGAGCACTGACAATAGCCGAGCGTTCAAAGCCATCCATCATTTCCGACAACGTCTGCCGGCTGGCAATGTTCGGTCCGCTGGCGGAATCCCCTTCGGCCAGGGCTGCCGGGCCCAGCAAGACATATCGCTCAGCCAGGTTACGCAGTTCCCGAACGTTGCCGGGCCAGGAATGCTGCATCAGCCGGGCAGCCTGACGTGCGTCCAAAGGCACACTCTCGCGGTCATAGCGAGCGGCAGCAATCAGCACAAAGTGATGGAACAGTTTGGGGATGTCTTCCTTTCGCTCCCGCAACGGCGGAATATCCACTTTCACCACATTCAGTCGGTAATAAAGGTCGGACCGGAATTCTCCCTTGTCACTCAGTTCCTTCAGATCGGATTTGGTGGCGGCGATAATACGTACGTCCACGTCCACGACCTGGTTGCTGCCAAGCCGCTCAACCCGTTGCTCCTCAAGAACCCGGAGCAGTTTTATCTGCAACGGCATGGGCATACTTTCCAGCTCATCCAGGAACAGGGTTCCCCGATGAGCGTGTTCTATCTTGCCAACACGTCGTTTGTCAGCACCTGTGAAGGCACCGGCCTCGTGCCCGAACAGCTCGCTTTCGATCAGATTCTCGGGTACAGCGCCGCAATTGATCGCAACAAAATTGTGGCTGCTGCGTGGGCTGTTTTCATGGATATATCTGGCCAGCGCGTCCTTACCGGACCCCGTCTCACCATGAAGGAGCACGTTTGCGGAGATATCCAATACCGGATCAATGGTCGCCATCACCCGTTGCATAGCCGGCGAATCGCCCAGCATCCGGGGGCCGGGGCGGGCAAGGTGTCGGAGCTGAGCTTTCAGCCGCCGGTTCTCAAGCGCCAGATGCCGTTTCTCAAGGGCATGCCGCAGAAGTTCAATCAACTCCTCGTGATCAAACGGTTTCTCGATGAAATCGTAGGCACCCTGCTGCATGGCCGATACCGCCGTGCTGATATCGCCCTGACCAGTCAGCAGAATGACCGGAATATCTTCATCAATCTGCCGGATGCGCTGCAACACATCCAGGCCGTCCATGCCCGGCATGTTGTAATCACACAGGACGATGCCCTCAAAATCCGGATGAACCTCCTGCAAAGCTGAGGCTCCATCCGCAAAACAGGCCACCGGGATATCCTCCAGCTCCAGGGTCTGTTCCATCAGTGGCCGGATATCCGGGTCGTCATCGACAAAAATGACTGAAGCGGTTGTCATTCCTCTGCCCTACGCTGTTTCAATTTGAGAACGAACTCGGCACCCGGACCATCGTCACGATTGTGGCCGACCAGATTTCCGCCCAGAGCTTCAACGATCTGACGGGAAATGGAAAGCCCCAGGCCCAACCCCTGTTTGACGGAGCGGGTGGTAAAAAACGGTTCGAACACCTTCTCTGTGTTACCGGGAAGGCCATGCCCATTGTCTCGAACCCGGCAACGCCAGTTCCCCTCTTCCTCATCAATCATGATCTCGATCAACGGCTCGTCACGGCCTTCAACCGCCTGAACCGCGTTCGCCACCAGATTGACCATCACCTGCTCGATCCGGATCAGATCCCCGTGGCACATGACCGGCTGCTCCGGACGATGCCAATCGATGCCAATGCCGCTACTGCTGTGCTGGGCACGAATAATCTTGAGGGCTCCATCCACAGCCAATCTGAGATCAACCACCGACGGGGGGCCCTCGGATTTTCTCGCGAATACCTTAAACTGTCGGATGAGCTCCGCCATCTTGTCGCACAGGGCGACAATTTCCCCCAGGTTGGCATCCACCATATCGGTGGCCCCCCGCTCCAGAAACTTCCGACTGTTGCGGGCATAACCCTGGATAGCGGTCAGGGGCTGATTGATCTCGTGGTTCAGACCCGCCGACATTTGCCCGAGCACCGCGAGCTTGGCAGCCTGGATGAGCTCTTGCTGGGTTTCACGCAACTCCGTCTGGGCTCTCTCCCGCTCCTGTATCTCTTCCAGCAGTTGGTCATTGGAACGTTTAAGATCGGCTGTCCGCTGAGCAACGCGACGCTCCAACTGCTCTCCCCTCAAGGCCAGTTCACGTTCCCGCCGGTATCGTTCGCGAAGATACAACCAGGTAAGGAACCCGGCCAGGAACAAGGCCAGCCCGCTGACCAGGAAACCGGCGCGGGTCCAGAGTACTGATCGCGTCTCGGTCAGTACCATCAGGCTCCAGTCCAGCCTGGGCAGGTCCACCTCGACGGTCAGGTACGTGCCAGCACTGTTGCTGTCCCGTAACTGAATCCGTGTGGAATAATCCGCCAGCCCCCACGGCTTGCCAGTGACAGAGAAGTCAACAGGCTCTAAATCCCGCTCGGGGTAACGTTGCCGCACGCGGGCGGTTTTTTCGGCCTTGTCACCTGGCCGAAAGTCCCGATACAACCACTGACTGCGACTGGACAGAAAACTGATTCCGTCGCCGTCCAGCACCACCATTTGCGCCTGCTGGGTCGATTCTGGCCGGTGCCACTGCGACTCCAGCTCATGGACCAATATCTTGATGGCTACGACCCCGAGCATTTTGCCCCGCTGATCGCGCACCGGATGAGTGAAGTACAGACCACGCTCCAGGGACCGTAAACCCAAGGCGAAATAGGCCACTGAATCTCCGGTTTGCACGGCTTCAGAAAAGTAGGGGCGAAACGCGTAATTATTGCCAACGAAGGTGTCCGGCTGGCCGAAATTGTTGGCCGCAATCGTCAAACCAGACAAATCCATCAGGTAGATATCTGAGCCGCCGACAATGGTCGCCATTCTTTGCATCTGCTCGTTGGCCCGAAGCAGGGTCACGGCATCATTCGGTTGCTTGAGCGCGTCGGCTAACAGGGGGTGTTCGGCGATAAGAGCCGGTACCGGCAGATACCGGTTCAGCTCATTCGCAACCAGTTGTCGGTACCGGAAAGCCTCTTGCAGGGCCTCCTGCTCCAGCTGGCGATAACCGTACCAACCGCCCAGAAGCCAGGACAGCAGCATGATGACAACCAGAATCACAACGACGCTGAAGCGCTGGAGCATGGAATTCAGTTCCGAAACATCAAAGAGGGGCTTCGGCCAAGCCTAGCGCCCCCGGACCGGCAGGACAACCCGCTCAGCGGCAGGTTGTCCTCCGGGTACTGGCCAGATCAGGCTGCGGCCAGAGCCGGCGCACGCTTGCGCTGGATGAGCATGGCGATTACCGCCAGCGCGATACCGGCCAGATCCGTCCACAAACCACCCTCGATGGTCAGCAGGGCTGCGGCCACCAGTAACAACCGTACCAGAACCGGGGCGGACGACCGTGCGAACCAGCCCAGCACACCGGCAGACAGCAGGTACACGCCAAAGGTAGCGGTAATCAGCGCCCGTCCGATTTCGAACCACCCTCCTTCCATCAACAGCGCACTGTTGTAGAAGAACATGAAGGGCACGATGAACGCCGCAATGCCGATCCGGAATGATGCGACCGATGTGGACATTGCGTTGGCACCGGAAATACCCGCCGCCGCATAGGACGCCAGTGCCACAGGCGGCGTGATGGCCGAGACCACGGCAAAGTAGAAGACAAAGAAGTGCGCCGTCAGCGGTTCAATCCCCAACTGCACCAGGCCCGGAGCCACGACCGAAGCTGCAACGGCATAAGCTGCGGTGGTCGGCATGCCCATGCCTAGCAGAATGGAAATAAACATGGCAAACACCAGAGCCAGCAGATGGCTGTGGGCCGCCACATCCAGCAACAGCACCGAGAACCGCGCGCCGACGCCGGTGAGTGAGATCACACCCACAATGACACCGGCGGCCGCACAGACCACGATGATCTGAATCGACATATAGGCCGCTATCTCAAACGCATGCAGAATCTGCCGCAGGCCCATCTTGTTGGGGGAAATCCAGCTGACCACCGCCGCGGAAATCGTGGCCAGAGTACCTGCACGAATCACCGAGTAGCCCTGGAACAACGCCACGATCAGAATGATGATGGGCACAAACAGGTATACCTGGCGCAGCATCAGGCGCAAATTGGGCAGCTCGTCTTCGCGCATGCCGCGCATTCCGAGCTTCTTGGCCTCGAAATCGACCATGAAGTAGACCGAGGCAAAGTACAGAATCGCCGGAATAATCGCCGCAATGGCAATTTCGGTATAGGGAATACCGGTAATCTCCGCCATGATGAAGGCGCCCGCACCCATGATCGGCGGCATGATCTGCCCGCCCGTAGACGCTGCGGCTTCAACCGCGCCGGCGGATTCCTTGCTGTAGCCAACCCGCTTCATCAAGGGGATGGTCAGGGAACCGGTGGATACCACGTTCCCGGCACTGGTGCCGTTGATCATACCCATCAGGCCAGAGGCGAAAATGGAGACTTTGGCGGGACCACCCCGGGACCGGCCAGCCGCCGCAAAAGCGAAATTCACAAAGTAGTCACCTACCTTCGACGCCTGCAAAAACGCGGCAAAGATAATGAACAGGATAATGTAGGTCGAAGACACCGCCGTGGTCGGCCCGAGAATACCCGCATCGGTATAGACCTGGCTGAAGAAGCGCTGCACCGACAGCCCGGGATACCCCAGAAAGCCCGGAAGGTAGGGGCCGGCGAAGACGTAGGCCAGAAACACCAGCGCAATCACCACCAGAGCCATACCGGCTACCCGGCGGGTAAGCTCCATGATCAGCGCGGTACCGGCCACAGCGGCGAAAGAAATACCCACGGGGGCGAACGCGGTGCCGGTGGTCATCCGCATGGAGGTGTTGAACACCACCAGCAGGTAGGCAGCAACCGCCACAGAGCAGACGATCAGAACCAGATCCGGCACGCTGAACCGGGCACGATCGCGCTGGTGGAACCAGCTCATGACAATACCCACACCGGAAGCCGCCAGCAGCGGCCAGCCAAAATGCCAGGTTTCAAGTTCGGCGGGAATCCGCAGGGTGCCACCCAGAATCATCTGGTGGAAGGCATAAGTCTGGTACAGCGCATAGAGCGCGGGAATCAGTGCGACTGCTGCAAACCAGGTGGTCCAGCGATGCCGCGCAGCACCTTCTTCACCGGAAACGAAGCGGGCACCGGCAAACAGGATAAAGCCCAACACCAGGGCACCGGCCACGTGCACAATACGGAACGACCAGGTTTCCATGGGCGACACGTTCAGGGTGTAGAGGTGAAACGCCGAATAGGCAATCGCCAGCAACACGACGAACTTCAGCAAAATACCGGTGTACAGGCGGCGGTTCGCCTCCACCGGCTCTTCGTCCACATTGTGGGCCAATACATGGTCTTCATTGACCGTCAGGTTTTCTGCCAGCTGGATTTCACCGCTGGCATGGGATTGTTCTTTGGTCATGATAAGTCCTGCCTGTCTGAGAGGCGGTGAATCGGTATCGACCGGATGCCGAAGGGTCGTCAGGCGACCCTTCGGCCAGGTTCATTACTGCTTGATGGCAGCATCTTCGATGGGATAGCCGTTCTCGTTGAACCAGCGTGCTGCACCCGGATGCCAGGGCAGTACCTTGTTCTTGGTGTAGTTCTCGGGGACGGAGTGGCGCGCTGCCTTATGGATCGACACCATCTTGTCGTTGTTCTCCATGGTCAGCTTGGTGATTTCATACACAAAGCTTTCCGGCATATCGCAGTTCACCATGGCGAAGTTCCACATGGAGACCACACGGGACGGAGCATCCAGGGACTGGTAGGTGCTGGCCGGAATCACGAATTCAGACACCGGGAAGTTATCGACGATCTTCTTGGCTTCGTCATCGTTCATGCCAATCACGTTAACGTCGGTCTGGACTTCCAGCTGGCTGACCGCCGGAATGGGAATACCGGCTGCGAAGGCCACCACATCAATCAGACCGTCCTGAAGCTGGCCACCGAGGTCTGACCAGCTGCCGTTACGGCGCTCGAACTTGACGCCCAGCGTTTCCATCATGCGCGGGAAGTAGGTATCCGAGGTGGAACCGGCTGGCCCGAAACCAATGGTGGCGCCGTCCGGAATCTCGGAGATGCTGGTAATACCGGAGCTGGACAGCGTGGCAATGGAGAACGGGGTTTCATACATCGGGAACATGGCACACACGTTGTCCATCTTCATGCCCGGTGCCAGCGGGCTCTGCCCGTCGACGGACTCGCGGGCGGGGCCCATGGTAGTCAGGCCAAACTTCAGGTCTCCGGTGTGGACCAGCGCCATGTTCTGAACCGGGCCGCCGGTGATTTCAGCGCCACCAGACACCCCCAGATTCTCCGCCACAAAGTTCGCCCAGCCGGAGCCATAGGCAAAGTAGGTGCCGCCCTGGCTTGCCGTGCCAACGGTAAAGCTCTCAGGCCAGCCGGCACGATCCTGGGCAATCACAGGGCCAGCAACAACGGAGGAGGCGATCGCAGCCGCCAGAATGGTTTGAAGTTTCATAAGAAATGCTCCCGATTCATCTTGTTGGTTGGGTGCTGATGAGACCTGCCCGGCCTCGCTGGGGGAGCATTCAGCAAGGGCCGGGCCAGTTCGGGAAACTACTTATAAAACAGATTTCTAAGCCGGATTGGCCGGAAGGACATGCAATTAATGGGTGGATTTCCACCCAGAGAAGAATCGCCTATGGGTGGAAACCCACCCCTATGGGGAGCGCCTGAACGCTTACCAACGACCCTGCAAAGTCGCCACAATTTTACGACCACCGGCATGATTCCGGTGTTCGCAAAGGTAGATGCCCTGCCAGGTACCGAGAGCCAGATGGCCATGGCTGATGGGGATGGTCAGCGACGGCCCGATAATCACGCTTTTGATGTGGGAGGTGGTGTCATCAGGGCCTTCCAGGGTGTGCTCGTAATAGTCGGCGTGTTCCGGCACCATCACATTGAAGTGACGCTCCAGATCGCCACGCACGTCCGGGTCGGCGTTTTCATTGATGGCAAGAGAAGCGGAGGTGTGCTGTATGAACAGGTTCAGCAACCCCACTTCGCAGTTAGTCAGTTCCGGCGCCTGGGCCAGGATTTCGTTGGTCACCAGGTTAAATCCCCTGGGCAGCGGGGCCAGCTCAATAGTGTTCTGGTGCCAGATCATACGTGCTCCAACAGTCGGTTATTTCTGAAGTTCATCCCAGGGGTGTACCGGCACCACCGCTTCTTCCGACATCTCGCTCTCGAAGGAACTGCGGAAGTAATCCATGGCCTTCTCGGCCTCACCCAACTCATCAAACCGCGCCACGTGGTAGATGGCCTCACCTTCGTTCACCAAGGGCAGGTTGTTCACACAGATGACGATCCCGGAACAGGGTGAAGTAATAGCCACTTCAGTCTCGCCAAAGGGGTCGGCTACCATGGCCAGCCGCTGCCCCTTGCGGACCTTCTGGCCCAGCCTGGCCACCGGCCGCATGATGCCGTCGATGTCTGCCCGCACCCACTGCGAATTGGCCGCCGTTTCCGAACGCTTTTTCGGCGCCTTGGGGCCTTTCTTGGCCGGCACCATTTCCAGTTCCCGCATTACCCGGATAATGCCCTTCACGCCGCTGGCAATGACGACATCGTCAAAGCGCAGGGCTTCGCCGCCTTCAAATGTAATAACCGGAATATCCAGTGAATCGGCGTAGGCACGCAGGCTACCTTCGCGCAAACCGGCATTGATGATAATCGGTGCACCGAAAGCCTCAGCCATTCGAGAGGTTTCGGGATTTTTCAGTTCCGCACGGATCTGCGGCAGATTGAACCGGTGAATGGCGCCGGTATGCAGATCGATAATGTGGGTGACGCTTTCCATGATCTGGGTGCGCAACAGATAGGCAATACGCCCACCCAGAGAACCACTCTCTGAGCCCGGGAAACACCGATTCAAATCCCGCCGGTCCGGCAGGTAGCGCGTACGCTGCACGAACCCGAAGATATTGACAATCGGGACCGCCACCAGGGTGCCCCTCAGGTGCCGCAGCGCGGAGTTCTTCAATACACGGCGGACGATTTCAACACCGTTGATCTCATCGCCGTGGATGGCGCCACAGACCATCAATACCGGGCCATCCCGGCGGCCGTGTACCACTTCCACCGGAATATGCAGCGGGGTATGGGTGTAGAGTTTTGCCACCGGGACTTCCACGGTCTCCCGGGTACCGGCTTTCACCTCTACGCCGGCAATCTCAAATGGAGCTCTGGCCATGCCTTCTTATCCCCTGCCCCGGGTTTTGGTTTTCCAGGGTTTATAGTTCTTTTCGGTCCAGTTGATGATCATGCCCGCCACGTTCTTTCCGGTGGCATTTTCAATACCCTCCAGGCCAGGCGAGGAATTTACTTCCATCACCAACGGACCCCGGCTGGAACGCAGCAAGTCCACGCCGGCGACGTTCAGACCCATGGCTTTGGCGGCAGTAATGGCAGTTCGGCGCTCTTCCGGAGTAATTCTCACCAGCGAGGCGGTGCCACCGCGGTGCAGATTGGAGCGGAATTCGCCTTCAGCGCCTTGGCGTTTCATGGCAGCAATAACCTTGTCGCCGATCACAAAGCAGCGAATATCGGCGCCACCAGCTTCCTTGATGAACTCCTGCACCAGAATATCGGCTTTCAGGCCCATAAAGGCTTCGATCACGCTTTCTGCCGCCTTGCGGGTTTCCGCCAGCACCACGCCGATGCCCTGGGTGCCCTGCAGCAGCTTGATGACCACCGGAGCCCCCCCCACCATTTTCAGCAGTTCCGGCACGTTGTCAGGTTTATTGGCAAAACCGGTCACCGGCATGCCGACACCTTTGCGGGCCAGCAACTGTAAAGAGCGCAGCTTGTCTCGCGAACGGGTAATGGCAACCGATTCATTCACAGGAAACACGCCCATCATCTCAAACTGCCTGAGCACCGCAGTGCCGTAAAAAGTGACTGAGGCACCAATGCGGGGGATAACAACATCGAAATCCTCCAGCACTTCTTCGTGGTAGTGGATTTTCGGGTCAGCAGAGGTGATGTTCATGGAGCAGTGCAGGCAGTCGATGACCTTCACTTCGTGGCCACGGTTAATGCCTTCCTCCACCAGACGCCGGGTCGAATACAGGTGACGGTTTCGGGACAGTACCGCAATTTTCATAGTCAGGTCCTTGGTGCCGGCTCACCGGCAAGATAAGAAGCTTCGGGGTAAATCGTTGAGCGTCCCGCCATGGCGGTGCGCCCAAGTAACATCCGGAACCGCATGGAGTCCCGGTTGGTCAGTGTCATTTCAATGGGCCAGCTCTGGTCGCCCAGGACCAGCGTGGTTTCAATCACCAGGCGTTGTTCCTTGTGGCCACCGGAATCCGATACCGTGCGCTCGTCCAGCACCCGGGCATCGCATTCCACCACATGGTGCAGATCGTTCTGAACCGGGTGCACCCAGAACTTCACACGACGTTCGCCGTTTTCGGTATAGGGCTCGGTTCGGAACGTGTGCAGACAGGATGTCCTGGCGCCAGTATCCACCTTGGCCTTGATACGCTGGATATCAAGATCCGGCAGCGCCACCCATTCCCGCCACCCCAGACTAACCTTGTTCTCCGCGGCTTTCGGGGGAGTGGTTTTGATGGCTTCAGGTTTTATTGTCGACATCCGGTAATTCCTTTTCTTGCTGTTGTTCCGACCCGACCAGCTGTATGCGGAAAGGTTCGGAATGACTGCCGGCGTAGACACTGGTGTGGGGAAACGGTATTTCAATACCGGCCCCGTCCAGTGCCTTCTTGATGGCGACCATCATGCCGCCTTTACCTTCCAGGAAATCCTCCCGTGCCACCCAGAAGGAAAACTGGAGATCCACAGACGAAGGCCCGAAACCGGTCACCAGCACAAATGGCCGGGGCTCTTCCAGGCAATGCGGATTGGTCTCCGCCAGCCCGAGCAACAGATCCCGCACCCGCTCCACATCTTCAGCGTAGGCGATACCGATCACCAAATCGATCCGCCGGATCGGAAACCGGGACCGGTTCACCACCCGGGTTTTGATCAGGGTTTCATTGGGGATACGCACATACAGGTTGTCCGGTGTTCTCAGCTTTACACTGAGCAGATCAATCGCCACCACCTCACCAATGGTGGCATCCGCTTCGATGACATCGCCTATCTCAAACGGGCGCTCCATCACCAGAAACAGGCCACTGATGATGTTGGAGGCCGATGTCTGCGAAGCAAAGCCAATGGCTACCGTAAGAATACCGGCCGCCCCCAGCACCACTTCCAGTGAAAACCCGGCTTCCCGCAGTGCTGCGATAGCAAACAGCACGAAAATCACATAGAACACCAGGCGCCGGATGAGCACCTGGTGGTGCCGTGAAGTGCGGCTTTCGACCAGCCGCCCGACGCTCCGGGCCAGCATGGTACCCAGGAAGATACCCAGCACCAGCAAAAAGCCCGCCGCCAGCCACTGCCCCCAGGCAATGCCACTGATCAATTGAATAAACGTAGCCTCAATAGCCTCAATCAACAGAGTTGCTCCTGATTCTGTCAGCCAAACATCCGGTCAAACGCCCGCACCAGGCGGCGCCCTTTGGCCAGCTTTTCCCGGGGCGGCGCCACCAGTTGGCATTGACCGGCACAGGCGGGTACTGACTGTTCAATATTCAGGCTGGCGGAGTTCATATCGGTTTCACACTCTACCGTGACTCCCGGCGTCCACAGCTGTCCACGCTCGTTACGATAAAGGGCCAGCAATGGCGTGGGCAGGCTGAACCTCTCCAGCAGCAGTGACTGCTCACGGCGATTGATGATGGTCACCGGAGTAACGGCCCGCCAGGGCCGTTTCGGCACCGCCTCAAGTGCCAGACGACCAAACGTGGAGGAAGCGTAGCAAAGCTCTCCCTCCATGGTGTTACGGCCAAGCCAGGTCATGGAGGGCACGGCCAGCGGGATCTCGGTCAGCTCCGTTTGCCCATCACCTACACACACTTTCATCCACAAGGATGTTCCCACGTAAAGCAAACAGCGCCCACCGGCAGGAATGGTTAAAGGCTGGAACGGCCGTATAACCGTGGGACGACAGCCCATAGCGGGGTTGAAGCGGACGATACCTTGATCATCCATACGCACAAAACGCTGCACTGGGATATCAGCGGATGGCACGGTATGGCCCAGGGTTTCCTGCCAATGGAGGGGATCGGAATGAATATCCAGCTTCTCCTCACGCACCTGCCACTCAAGGTCCAGCAGGGTAATCCAGACCCGGGTATGTCCAAGCTGATGTTGCTGTGTCTGGCCGGATGCCAGTTGATAGGGGTGCGCCCAGACACCTTCGCGCTGGCTTTCGGTTTGCTCGGTCATGCCTGCGAAACGGCTCCTTGTTGTCAGCGTGATTCGGTGGCGGCTGGTTTTAACTATAATCCAATCCGGTAGTTGCAGCGAATATACAAGCCTATGATTTTTTGGGTTGTATTTACCCTTATATGCACCCGTCAACGACCTGGATGACCCGATGACACAACTGGTGTGGTTCCGTAACGACCTTCGGCTTGCCGACAACCCTGCCCTGACGGCCGCGTGCCAGTCAGGAGAACCGGTGCGCGCGTGTTTTGTAGTCACCCCTCAGCAATGGCAGGAACACGACTGGTCTGCCGCCCGGGTACGCTTTGTTCTTGAACACGCCAACGCCCTGGCCCGGGAACTGGCTGAGCTTGGCGTTCCACTGACATTCCTGAACGCCGAGCGTTTTTCGGATGGCAGCGATGCGCTGCTGCAGTTCTGCAAGGACAGTGACATTGCCGACGTCCATTTCAACGAGGAGTACGGCATTAACGAACGCCGCAGGGATAAAGCACTGCGCGATCGCCTGGTGGATTTCGGCATCCGGGTGAGCAAGTACCGGGATCAGACCGTCGCCCCGGTCGGCCAGATTCTGACCCAGCAGAACGAACCCTATTCGGTGTTTACGCCCTTCTCCCGTCGTTGGCGCAGCTGGATAGAGGAAACACGGCCCACTCTGCACCCCAGGCCCGCCGCGATCGGCAACGCGGTCAAACCCGAACAGACCGACACCCTGCCTGCGCCGTTCAGAGAGACACCGGAGCCCCTGGTACCAACGGGAGAGGATGCCGCTCACGAGCAGCTGGAAGCGTTTCTGGCGGAGCGCGCCAAGGACTACAAAGATAACCGGGACTTCCCGGCGCTGGATGGCACCAGCCAACTCTCCCCCTACCTGGCCAATGGCGTGCTCTCCGGGCGCCAGTGCCTGATTGCGGCAAAGCAATCCGGCCTTTCTGGGGAAGGCGTGGAAACCTGGATCAATGAAATCGCCTGGCGGGATTTCTACATCCATATCCTTTATCACTACCCGCGGGTGAGTATGGGACGTGCGTTCAAGGAGGAAACCGAGGCTCTGGCCTGGAATACGCCGGGCGAGCATTTCGAAGCCTGGAAGGAAGGCCGCACGGGCATCCCTATTGTGGATGCAGCCATGCGCCAGTTGAAAGCCACCGGCTGGATGCACAATCGCCTGCGGATGATCACTGCCATGTTCCTCACCAAGAACCTGTTTATCGACTGGCGGCTGGGTGAAGCCTGGTTTATGCAGAATCTGGTGGATGGCTTTCTGGCGTCTAACAACGGTGGCTGGCAGTGGAGTGCCTCAACGGGTACCGATGCTGCGCCCTACTTTCGGGTGTTCAATCCGGTGACCCAGAGTGAGCGGTTTGATCCGAAGGGGGAGTTTATTCGGAACTGGGTGCCGGAGCTGGCAAAGCTCGACAACAAGCGGATTCACGACCCATCCAGGGGTGGTGTTATCCCAAAAGGCTATCCCAGACCCATTGTGGACCTGAAAGAGTCCCGCAAAGAAGCCATCGCCAGGTTTCAGGCGCTGAAGGATTGAGACTTTGGAGTCTCGTTGCCGGTCAGGGTTGGGGGAGGTCTTTCCAAAACACGCCGTAAATACATCCATGTAGGCTCCGTTCCGCCATCCATGGCTCCACAGGGTTTTGGAAAGACCTCCCCCAACCCTGACCTATCCTGGAGTTAACTTGCGCAGACTGGGCACTCGGGATCTCTTGCCAGCTTCATCTCTCGCCATTCCATCTGCCAGGCATCCAGAATCAGCAGACGGCCTACCAATGGTTTACCAACCTCTGAGATGACCTTTACAGCTTCCATCGCCTGAGCCGAGCCGATCATACCGACGAGCGGAGCGATGACGCCAGCTTCCGAGCAGGTCAGGTCTTCGTTGCCCTGTTCAGGATACAGGCAATGGTAACAAGGACTTTCTGGGTGGCGAGGATCGTAAACGGAAAGCTGGCCTTCACCTCTCATTGCAGCCCCCGAAACCAGGGGCACTTTCGAAGAAACCGAAGCCCGGTTCAGGGCGAACCGGGTATTGAAGTTGTCCGTGCAGTCCAGCACCAGTGTGGATTCGCTCACCAGATGGCGCAAATCATCACCATCCACCCGGCGATTCACCGCATTAACGGTAATCTCCGGATTGATCGCCCTCACCCGCTCGGCCAGACGCTCGGCTTTTGAATTGCCCAGCCAGCTTTGCTCAAAGGCTATCTGGCGCTGCAGATTTGCCAGCTCGATCTGGTCATCGTCAACCAGAGTCAGGTGGCCAATACCTGCGGCGCCCAGGTAGAGGGCCACAGGACAACCCAGGCCGCCGGCGCCAATAACCAGTACGTGGGCGGCTTTGAGTTTTTCCTGGCCGGCGATGTCGAACCGGGGCATCAGGATTTGCCGGCTGTAGCGGAGGAGTTCTTCGTCGCTGAGCATAGTTGTTCTCGCTATTGGTCGCTGGCCGGTTTTCGGGCCAGGGTCATGCGATCATTGCCGCCGTAATCTTTGCGGGTTTCCATGTTGCGCCATCCGGCTTTGGCAAACAAATCCCGTACAGCGCTGCCCTGGTCGTAGCCATGCTCCAGCAGCATCCAGCCATCGGGGTTGAGCCAGTTCAGTCCTTCGGTCACCAGCAGACGAATATCGTCCAGACCGTCGTCTCCGGCCACAAGGGCAGATTCAGGCTCGAAGCGCACATCGCCTTCCCTTAAATGACGGTCGCTGGCCGGTATATACGGTGGATTGGAAATCAGAAGGTCGAAAGTGCCGGCGGGAATCTGGTCGAACCAGTGGCTCTTTACCACGGTAACAGGCAATCCCAGGCGCTGGCTGTTTTCCCGGGCCAGGTCGACCGCGTCTTGCACGCGGTCACTGGCCATAATCTGCCAGCCAGGCTGTTCACTGGCCAGCGCCAGCGCGATAGCACCGGTGCCGGTGCCGAGGTCCAGCACGCTTGCGCTGGCAGGTAATTCCAGCGACAGCGCGGCCTCTACCACGCACTCCGTATCTGGCCGGGGGATCAGGGTGGACGGACTGACTTTCAGAGGGAGAGACCAGAACTCCTGCTCCCCCAGCAAATAGGCAACGGGTTGGCCGCTGGCACGCTCGCCCACCAACGCGAAAAACCGCTCTGCCTGGTCCACCGGCACGTCCCGCTCCGGCCACGCCCGGAAACTGGTGCGGGTCAGGCCGGTGATATGGCTTAACAAGAGCTCGGCATCCAGCCTGGGAGACTCACCGCCAATCCGGCCTGCCGCTTCCCTCAGCAGGGCCTCACAGCTGAGCGAACATTCACTGTTGCTCATTGGCCATATCTGCCAGCAGTTCCGCCTGGTGTTCCTGCTGCAAGGGAACCACCACGGCGTCCAGATCTCCGGCAATCACTTCGTCGAGCTTGTACAGAGTCAGGTTGATACGATGATCCGTTACCCGGCCCTGAGGGAAGTTGTAGGTGCGGATACGTTCGGAACGATCACCGCTGCCCACCAGGCTCTTGCGGGTTTCCGCCATGCTCTTCTGCTGCTTTTCCAGCTCGGCATTCTGAAGGCGGGAGGCCAGCAGGCTCAGGGCCTTGGCGCGGTTCTTGTGCTGGGAACGTTCTTCCTGGCACTCCACCACAATGCCCGTGGGCAGGTGGGTGATACGGATGGCCGAGTCAGTTTTGTTCACGTGCTGACCACCGGCACCGGAGGAGCGGAAGGTGTCCACTCGCAGGTCGGCCTTGTTGATCTCAACGGCTTCGGCTTCGTCGGCCTCCGGCATCACGGCAACCGTGCAGGCCGAGGTGTGGATGCGGCCCTGGGATTCGGTTTCCGGCACTCTCTGCACCCGGTGCGCACCGGATTCAAATTTCAGGGTGCCATAAACGCCATCGCCAGAGAGGCGGGCGATAATTTCCTTGAAACCGCCGTGCTCCCCTTCATTTTCGCTGAGCACCTCGACCTGCCACCGGCGTTTCTCGGCATAGCGGGAATACATGCGAAACAGGTCGCCGGCAAAGATAGCGGCTTCATCGCCCCCCGTGCCGGCGCGGACTTCCAGGAACACGTTCTTGGTGTCATTGGGGTCTTTGGGCAGCATTAAACGCTGCAATTCTTCGTCCAGCTCTTCACTGCGAGCCCGGGCACTGGCCAGCTCCTCTTCGGCCATTTCCCGCATGTCTGCATCGCCGTCTTTGGCCAGCTCCGTGGCCGCATCGATGTCCTCCAGAGACTGTCGCCAAGCCTGAAAACACTTGACCACCGGTTCAATCTCGGCGAATTCGCGGGACAGGTCCCGGAATTTATCCTGATTGGCAATCACCGATGCATCACTCAGCAACGCGTTCACCTCCTCGAACCGTTCAACAAGCTGTTCGAGGCGGGACTGGATGGATGGTTTCATAGTTTTTCCGTGGTGGTGGGCTCGTCAGCTTCCAGTGCGTCCAGCTGGTAAAGCTCCCTCAGGCATTCGGTCACTTCGGTACGGCCTTCGGCCATCGCCTTGCGTACCTGAACCGAGGGTTGGTGCAGAAGTTTGTTGGTCAGGCCCCGCGCCAGTGAGCGCAGAGCCGTCTCAGGATCGGTGCCGTTGCGCAGGGCGCGCAGGGCTTTCTCGGTTTCCGCATCACGCAGCAATTCTGCACGCTGGCGGAACACCTTGAGGGTGGAAACCGCATCCAGGGCACGCAGCTGATCCAGAAAATCCTGAACGCCACTGCTGATCAGGTTTTCCGCCTCCCGGGCCGCGCCTTCCCGGGAGCGAATATTCTCTTCAATCACCTGGCGCAGGTCGTCTACGGTATAGAGGTAGACGTCGGCCAGTGACGCCACTTCCGGTTCAATATCCCGGGGCACGGCAATGTCGACCATGAAATAGGGCCGGTGTTTGCGCTTCTTCAACGCCCTTTCCACCGCGCCTTTGCCCAGAATCGGCAAGGGGCTGGCGGTGGAGGAAATCACGATATCCACGTCGGAAAGATGATCCGGAATTTCCGAGAGCAGAATGCCTTTACCGCCGTGGGCTTCTGCCAGCGCCTGGGCCTTCTCCAGTGTACGGTTGGCCACCAGGAAACTGCGCACACCGGCTTCTGCCAGGTGTCGGGCGACCAGTTCAATGGTTTTCCCGGCACCAATCAGCAGCGCCTTGTTGCGGGACATGTCCGCAAAAATGTGGTGCGCCATGCTGACCGAGGCATAGGCAACCGACACCGGGTTTTCACCAATGGCCGTCTGGGTGCGTACCCGCTTGGCTACTGAAAAGGTCTGCTCGAACAACCGGGATAGGAAGGAGCCAGTGGCGCTGTGTTCCCGCGCCAGGGCATAGGCATCCTTGAGCTGGCCCAGAATCTGCGGTTCGCCCAACACCATGGAATCCAGGCCAGCGGCCACCCGCATCATATGGCGCACCGCATCGGAATCCCGATGCACATAGAGCACGTTTTCAAGGTCGGCCACATCCAGCTCGTGGAACCCGGCCAGCCAGCGCAACACCGAGGGGGCACAGTCGTCATCGCCGGCCAGATAGAGTTCCGTCCGGTTGCAGGTGGACAGGATAGCCGCCTCGCTGGCACCGGAGGCAGCACGGAGTTCTGAAAAGGCCTCGGCCATTCGCTCCGGCGTGAACGCCACACGCTCGCGGATCTCCACGGGTGCGGTGCGATGGTTGATTCCCAGCGTTACTAGTGCCATTTGGAGTACAGAAAACCCTGCCCTGATTATGGATAATCACTCGCCATTCTACCGGGGCAACTGCTCAGTCGCCACCCGAAAACCCGTCGCCTTCGGCAAGTGCGGACAGGTTGGGCAAGTTCAGACGCTTATGCCATTATAGGGCCTTGGCCGTGGCCGCAACCCGATCTGCCTCAATTACCGGGCAGAAAACGGTTTTCACTGACCTATCGCCGATAGCACACAGGAAGTTGCATGCAAAAATCCGCACCGTATCTGGTTACCTGCCTGTTGGGACTCACTCTCGTCACACTTCCGGGCTGCGCCGTATTTTCCGGCACCCCGGAACCCGCCGATGAGGTAACCGGGACCGATACCCCCGCAGCTACCCCGCCTGCCACGCCCATCAACTATGCCGAATTCGAACCTGAAGTGCTTTACCAGCTTCTGTCGGCTGAAGTGGCCGGCCAGCGTGGCCGTTACGATGTCACCCTGGTCAATTACCTCCAGGCTGCGAAAACCTCACGGGACACCGGCGTGATTGAGCGGGCCATGCGGATCGCCCAGTCTCTGAATGCAGACAATGCCCAGCAACAACTGGCTACACTCTGGCTGGACGTGGACCCCGACAATCTGGAAGCACATCGGATATCGGCCATTCAGGCGGTCAAGCGCCAGAAACTGGAAAACGCCCTGTTCCATATGGAGCAGATCATGGACCAGGGAGAAGACGCGGATTTTGACAGCCTCGCTGCCATGGCCGCGGGACTGCCGCCCGCGCAGCAACAGGAGCTGTTGACGCTTTACAGTCAACTGGCAGTCAAGCACCCGGATAACCCGGAACTCCAGTACAGCATTGCCCTGCTGCAAAAAATTACCGGCACCCCGACCGTCGCCCTCCGGCAGATTAACCAGTTGCTTGAGCAGGCGCCGAACTTCCAGCCCGCCATCATCCTCAAGGGCGATCTGCTCTACCAGACCGGGCAGAAACGTGAGGCTCTGAATTACCTGACGACCAATACCCGGCGCTTCCCGGTCAACCGCCAGATGGGCACCCTCTATGGCCGCATGCTGATTAACGAGGGAGAGCTGCAGGCGGCCCAGGACGAATTTGAACGGCTGGTAAAACGCTATCCGGACACCCCGGGGCTGAGACTCTCACACGCCCTGGTCGCCCTGGAAAACCAGCAACCCGCACTGGCCCGGGAGGAACTGACCCGCCTGATCGAGCAGGGCCACCACGAAGATGAAGCCAGCTACTATCTGGGACGCATTGAGGAAGATGCCGGCAATACCGACCAGGCGATCGAGTATTACCAGAGCGTGCAACGGGGAAACTATTTCTTCCCGTCGCTGGCCCGTGCCAGCGAACTGCAGGCCCAGGCCGGCGAACTGGACCAGGCCATTGCCCACATCCAGAACCTGCGCGAGCGAGCCCCTGACCACGCCGAGAAATTCTGGCTGCTGGAGGTGAATCTGCTGATCGATCAGGAGCGGAATGAGCAAGCCCTTGCCGCAGCCGATGCTGCACTGGAAAGCTACCCGAACAACGTTGAACTTCGCTATGCGCGGGCCATGCTACAGGACACCATGGGAGAACCGGCTGGCGCAGAGCAGGATTTGAAAACCATCCTCGAACTGCAACCGGACAATGCCGTTGCCCTGAACGCCCTGGGCTACATTCTGACGGTGCGTACTGATCGCCTGGATGAAGCCCGCGGTTATATTGAGAAAGCCCTTGAGCTGGACCCGGAAAACCCGGCCATTCTCGACAGCATGGGATGGATACTGTTCCGCCAGGGCGAAACGAATCAGGCCCTCGACTTTCTGGCCCGCGCCTGGGAAGCCTACCCGGACCCGGAAGTAGCGGCACACTATGGCGAAGTCCTGTGGGTAACCGGCAATGAAGAACAGGCACGTATCATCTGGGAAGAAGGGCTGGATCAGAACCCGGACCATGAAATTCTTCGGGAAACCATCGACCGGCTGACCAGTGATGGGGCTGACCAATGATCCGAAGATTACTTGGCATGGCATTGCTAACCGCTGCCATGACCGGCTGCACCACCATCCAGCTGGAACCTTTGCCCGAGGGCATGACCAACCAGCCGCCCGCCGACTGGGCCGAGCGCAGCAACCACCTGAGCCGCTTTGACCAATGGCAACTGAGAGGAAAGCTGGCGGTAAAACAACCCTCAGACAGCGGCACTGCCATTATCAATGGCTGGCGCCAGCAGGGTGAACGCTACGACCTCTCGCTATCATCCTCATTCCTGGGCATGGGCACAACACGACTTACGGGCGTTCCGGGCTTCATAGAATTGACTCTGGCCAATGGTGAGACCTACCAGTCCTCAGACCCGGAAACCCTGGTGGCCGCCGCTACAGGGTGGAACCTGCCCATCGACAACCTCGCCTGGTGGGTTCGAGGATTGCCGGCGCCGGAGGGTGATTTCCGCCTGCTGTTCGACGAACAGCACCAACTGGCCATCCTGCGGCAGGATGGCTGGGAAATTCGCTATGACCGCTGGCAGCCATTCATTGACAGCCTGCCCGCGCTTCCTGCCCGGATCACAGCCCTGAACGGCGACAAACGGGTACGCGTGGTCATCAGCGAATGGCAACAAGAGGACTGAGTATTGTTAACCCGGATTACCCTGCCCTCACCCGCCAAACTCAACCTGTTCCTGCATATCGTTGGCCGGCGCCTGGACGGATACCACGAGCTCCAGACCCTGTTCCAGTTTCTGGACTATGGCGACGAACTCACGTTCACACTGACTCCGGAGCAGCCCGGCATACGACTGGCAGAACCCGTACCAGGTGTTCCGGACAGTGACAACCTGGTGATCAGGTCAGCCAAAGCCCTGGCCGCAACCACTGAGAACACGCTCCCCGGCGTTACCATTCACATCCACAAGCGCTTGCCCATGGGCGGCGGCCTGGGTGGCGGCAGCTCCAACGCCGCAACCACCCTGCTTGCAATGAACCGCCTCTGGGAACTGAATCTGGGCGAAGACCAGCTTGCAGAAATCGGCCTGCGCCTGGGCGCCGATGTGCCGGTATTTGTGCGTGGCCATGCAGCCTTTGGCGAGGGTGTCGGCGAAAAACTGACCCCCACAAACCCGCCGGAAGACTGGTTTGTGGTGCTCAAACCCGAGTGCAACATCAGCACCGGAAAGATTTTTTCAGCCGAAGGGTTGACAAGGGACACACCAAAAATCAAAATACGCCCCGCTTTTGAGGGAGACGCCTCGAGGTACCGAAACGACTGTGAGGATGTAGTTCGAAAACTGTATCCTGAGGTTAACCAGAGCCTGGAGTGGCTTTCACAATTCGGACCTGCAAGATTAACCGGAACCGGGGCTTGCATTTTTGGACGTTTCCCGACAGAATCCGCAGCCCGGATTATCTGGGAAAGCAAACCCTCCGGCATCACGGGGTTCGTAGCTAAAGGGGTGAACCAGTCACCTCTGCACAAAAAGCTGACAGAGCTGAAATGATGCCAAAAAAGCACGATGATATTGGGGTGTCGCCAAGTGGTAAGGCAACGGGTTTTGATCCCGTCATGCGCAGGTTCGAATCCTGCCACCCCAGCCACCTTTCTCCCGCTTCTTCTGAATCAAACGCCGATACTGAGAAGGATGCTGTCGTGTCCAAATTGATGATTTTCGCTGGCAATGCCAACCCCGAACTTGCGCGTGATATTGCCAGAAAACTCCATATTCCCATGGGCCAGGCCACTGTAGGCCGCTTCAGCGATGGCGAGACCACCGTTGAAATCAATGAGAATGTTCGTGGTCACGACGTTTTCATTATCCAGCCCACCTGCTACCCCACCAACGACAACCTGATGGAACTGATCGTGATGGCTGACGCCCTGCGTCGTGCATCCGCCACACGAATCACCGCCGTTATTCCTTACTACGGCTATGCCCGTCAGGATCGTCGCGTTCGCTCTACCCGGGTAGCCATCAGCGCCAAAGTGGTCGCCGACATGATCTCCAGCATTGGCGTGGATCGTGTGCTGACCGTAGACCTGCACGCCGACCAGATTCAGGGCTTCTTCGATATCCCGGTGGACAACATCTACGCCACCCCAGTACTGCTTGAAGACATTGAAAAACAGCGGTTCGAGAACTTTGTCGTCGTATCTCCGGACGTAGGCGGCGTTGTCCGCGCCCGCGCTGTTGCCAAGCGCCTGGATGATGCCGACCTGGCCATTATCGACAAGCGTCGCCCCAAGGCCAACGTTTCCCAGGTAATGCACATCATCGGTGACGTCCGCGACAAGACCTGCATCCTGGTGGATGACATCGTCGACACCGCCGGCACACTGTGCAAAGCAGCCAACGCGCTCAAAGAGCACGGCGCCTCCCGCGTGGTTGCCTACATTACTCACCCGGTACTTTCCGGCCCGGCCATCGAGAACATCAACAACTCGGAGCTGGACGAACTGGTGGTGTGCGACACCATCCCGCTGGGTGACAAAGCCAAAAATTGTGATAGAATCCGCCCCCTCAGCATGGCTGGGCTGCTCGCCGAATCCATTCGCCGCGTGAGCAACGAAGAGTCCATCAGTGCCATGTTCGAGAACGTCTGAACAGCCTTATCGCTGTAACCCTCAGACTTAAAGGCAGTTTCCGGGTCGGGAGTCCAACAGGGCTCCCGACTCTTTTAGTCGATCGGAAAACTCCGGTCTTTTTGAAATGCTCATCTGTTCAGAGCCTGGTCGCGGGCCGCTCAGATGACCAACGAGGTAATTACCATGTCTCAGGATTTTGTTATTGAAGCATTTCCTCGTGACGATCAGGGGAAAGGTGCGAGCCGCCGCCTGCGTCGCGAAGAGCGTAAGATTCCGGCCATCATCTACGGTGGCGGCAAAGACGCAACTCCGGTCGCCATCTGGCACAATGAGCTGAAAAAGGCCATCGAAAACGAAGCCTTCTTCTCTCACATCCTGACCGTCGACATTCAGGGCAAAAAAGAGAGCGTGATCCTGAAGGATCTGCAGCGTCATCCGTACAAGCCCATCCTGACTCACGCCGACTTCCTGCGCGTTGACAAGGACCACGAGATTCACGTTAACGTACCGCTGCACTTCATCAACGAAGACACAGCTCCGGCCGTGAAACTCCAGGGCGGCATTGTTTCCCACACCATGACCGAAGTTGAAGTGATCTGTCTGCCGCAGAACCTGCCCGAGTTCATCGAAGTCGACCTGAACGAAGTCGAGATGGACCAGGTAGTTCACCTGAGCGACCTGAAACTGCCGAAAGGCGTTAAAGTTGCCGCTCTGCAGCAGGGCGAAGACCACGACCTGCCAGTTGCCTCTATCCACAAGCCGAAAGGCGCCAAGGCGGACGACGCTGAAGGCGAGGAAGGCGAAGAAGGCGGCGAGGAGTAATAACTCCGGGGGCAACGGCGAATGGCACAGGATATTGTCATGGTGGTTGGACTGGGAAATCCCGGTTCCGACTACGAGAATACCCGCCACAACGCCGGCGCCCTGTTCGTCGAAGCGCTGGCCCGCGAAGCGGGTCAGACGCTCCGTCCCGAAAAGAAGTACCACGGGCTATACGCCCGCATTCAGTGGCAGGGCCTGGACCTGCACTTACTGAACCCCAGCACCTTTATGAACCGCAGCGGCACTGCCATCAAGGCCCTGGCGGACTTCTTCAAGATCTCCCCTGAACAGATTCTGGTTGCCCACGACGAGCTTGACCTGCCTCCCGGCACGGCCAAACTCAAGAAAGGCGGCGGCCACGGCGGCCACAACGGGCTGCGCGACACCATCGCCCATCTGGGCACCAACGATTTCCAGCGCCTGCGCCTTGGCATAGGCCACCCCGGCGACAGCCGCAAAGTCACCGGTTTTGTACTGGGCCGACTGGGCAAACAGGAAACCGAACAATTGACCGCCGTGTTTGACGAAGTCATGCGGGTATTACCGGATGCCGCCAACGGCAAACTGGCTGCCGCCATGAACCGTTTGCACAGCTTCAAACCAACGCCCTGAGCAAGGCACATCCCCTTACTCGCACCCTTACCGATACACCGGTATAATCCGCCCAAATTTTTCAGTTCCAGCAGAGGCATTCCATGGGATTTAACTGCGGCATCGTCGGCCTTCCCAACGTCGGCAAATCCACCCTGTTCAACGCACTGACCAAAGCCGGCATCGGCGCGGAAAACTTCCCGTTCTGCACCATCGAGCCGAACGCCGGCGTGGTGGCCATGCCCGACCCGCGCCTCACCAAACTGGCGGAGATCGTCAAGCCGGAGCGGGTGGTGCCCACCACCATGGAGTTCGTCGACATCGCCGGCCTGGTCGCCGGCGCCTCCAAGGGCGAAGGCCTGGGCAACCAGTTCCTGGCCAACATCCGCCAGACCGATGCCATTGCTCACGTGGTGCGCTGCTTTGAAGACGGCAACGTCATCCACGTGGCCAACAAGGTAGATCCCGCTTCCGACATCGAAGTGATCAACACCGAGCTGGCCCTGGCCGATCTCGACACCGTAGAGAAAGCCATCAAACGCGTCCAGCGCGTCGCCAAGAGTGGCGACAAAGACGCCAAGGCCCAGCTGGAAATGTTTGAAAAACTGTTGCCGGTACTGAACGAAGGCAAGCCAGTGCGCAGCATGGGCCTGGACAAAGACCAGATGGCACTGATTCGCGAGCTTTGCCTGCTTACCGTCAAGCCCACCATGTACATCGCCAACGTGAACGAAGACGGCTTCGAGAACAATCCCCACCTGGACAAGGTGCGTGAGATTGCCGCTTCTGAAAACGCAGTCGTGGTACCCATCTGCAACAAGCTCGAAGCCGAGATCTCTGAACTGGAAGACGAAGAGAAATCCATGTTCCTGGATGAAATGGGCATGGAAGAACCTGGGCTGGACCGTGTGATCCGCGCAGGTTACGGCCTGCTTGGCCTGCAAACGTATTTTACCGCCGGCGTGAAGGAAGTGCGTGCCTGGACCGTCAGAATCGGCGCCACAGCCCCTCAGGCGGCTGGCGTTATCCACACCGACTTCGAACGCGGCTTCATCCGGGCTGAGGTGGTGAGCTACGACGATTTCGTACAGTACAACGGCGAAGCCGGCGCCAAAGATGCCGGCAAATGGCGCCTGGAGGGCAAGGATTACATCGTCAAAGACGGCGATGTTATTCACTTCCGGTTCAACGTGTAATTTTCGGTATTTTTTGGCCGTAAAGCCTTGACAGGATGAGCCCAAATACCGAAAATACGCGCCTCGTTTGGGGCGTGTCCCGAAGCGAAATGGCAAGGTAGCTCAGTTGGTTAGAGCACAGCACTCATAATGCTGGGGTCGGCGGTTCGACTCCGCCCCTTGCTACCAGAATTCAAAGGGTTACAGCTCACGCTGTAGCCCTTTTTTTGTGGTTGTCCCCTTTTTGTCCCCCGAGTGTCCCCACAACCTCTTTTAGAAGAAAATATCCGACCGACATTGAGCAAAACCAAGATCCTCACCTGGGGAACACGGTGATTCGAATCGACATCGCTCAACCGATTCCAAAATCTGGTACTTCAATTCCGCACTCTTGTGTTTAGGCGAGAGGTAGAGTGAAGCGGGGAGAATCCCGGCGGGCCTGACGTAGGCATCCATTAGACGTTCACCCAATATCTCCTTTACGAGAAGGGTGGGAACAACTGCAACATCAACTCGATCCCGCAGGAGCATATCAAGCACCTGACTCCTATTATTCACTTGATAGACTTCGTCAGCTGTTTCAGGCAGGAACACTTTGCCTGCAGCACCCCTCAGAAGCACGAATTTCGAACGGGAAAAGTCTGACTTTTCGGAGAAGGGTTTAAAGGACACGTAGGAATATTCAGCGCTATCTAATCGCCCACCAAAGATTAATGCGTGGTCTCGCTCGGGTGTCTTCGCTAGTGGCAGGAAAACATCAAGCTCTCCGGTTTCGAGATAATAAAGCCCTCGTTTCAGTGGCAGGGCGAAAAGCTGAACAGAATAACGATCGTCTTCAAATATACAGTTATAGGGCTCGGCCATTAGGCCAGCCAAATGCCCATCAGCAGCTTCAAGCATTCCCACCATAGCCTCACTAACTCCAACACGAAGCACATGTTCGGCAAACAGTTGTCCAGGCACACCAATAAAGAGTATTGGAAATAAACAAACTCGCCAAATTAGCATCAGTCGAAAACCTTTCTAAACCATTGCGGAAATTGGTCTTTAGAACGCAGAAAAATGCATCACCCACTCTGTAACATAGGTGAAATATTTGATTGGTGGAATCCGATACTCAGTTATTACACTTTCTTTTACATTGACTTTAATGAAGGCTGGAGTTCAGCAACGGGACAGAGCCTGACAGCCGATTCAAGGTGATCCGGTGAAAGGTGGGCATAACGCATGGTCATGGTGATGTTGCCGTGTCCGAGGATGCGCTGGAGCGTGAGTATGTCGCCCCCGTTCATCATGTAGTGACTGGCGAAGGTGTGGCGCAGGATGTGGGTCAGTTGTTGCGGCGTTGAGAATCCACACCGTTCATACGCTGACCTGAACGCTGATCGGCAAGGGCCAAACAATCGTCCTGGGCCAGGAAGCGCGTTTTCCAGTACCTGCTCCTGGATGTTGGGATCAATGGGTACTGCCCTGCTCTTTCCATTCTTCGTATCCCTGAAAATGACCTTACCCGAGACAATGCACGACTGCGTTAGTGTCTCCGCTTCTGCCCATCGGGAGCCGGTAGCCAGGCAGATCATGGCGACTGACCACACAAAGTGGTTGGTGCTATTGCGTCATTCGTCCAGGAGCTGCTTGCACTGCTCGATAGTGAGGAAGGACATTTCCCGTTCTTTCACTCTCACCTGGCGAATCGGAGCAATGGGGTTTGTCTTCAGGTGGCCAATACGCACCATTTCCGAGAAGACGGACGACAGGTCAATCGTAAGAGCTATTGTTTTGGATGAATGCGTCTGTCAGAACTTCGGAAAGAGCAACAGATTGTCCGTCCAGTTGCTCTGCGCCCTCTGAAAGATTCTTCAGCTTCTCTTGTGCCTCTTTTAGGCCTTTAATTTCAAAGCTCATTGTTCACTCCTTTTGCTCATAACGCCCGCCATCACCGTTGGCAAAACAGGAGCGAAGCGGAGGTCTTGGCATCCGGTGAAAGGCTTGGTTAGGCATCTTTTTCCCCCTGCTCCTCAGAATCTCTAGGGTTTTGGTAGGTGAGTATAGATTAGTCAATGCGTTTTCCACGGAGATCAATGTCGTGAGCGTCGCCAACTCTAAAGAGAACTTCAAGCAGATACTGGGCACATGCCTCCGAGTAGCGATGAAGCATACTGCCGGTGACCTTTACCGGTTGACCTAAACGTCCCTTGAGCCACGGACACGCTGATTTGAGTCGTCGATCCATAAGCCCATTACGATGCGCCATAACGTTTCTGACTTGCTGAAGTTCGAATATAGCTTGGGAGCAGCCCTCCGGTAACTGGCTGCTGGGCAAGAAAGGCTCAAGCAGGATTTCGAAGCGGGTAACGCCTCGCTTTAGGGGGCTTGCGAGTTCTTGCTCCAAGAGTTCAACAAGGTAACCCGACTGTTCAGCCTTACTCAGTTGAAGGTACTCTCCGAGCTTTATTTTGATTTTGCTTAGCGGAGGCAAAGTTATTGCCTCCCGGCGATGCTGAAGCCACAGGGCAACAAAATCCTTAACAAAATGCTCAAGCCAGCTCCAAAGAGCGACGACAGCAAACTGGTGCAAAACAGGAAAGTCTTTATCTATCTCAGCTTGGGCCAGACTCGCTTCTTCCTCGGCAATTCGAATTTTGTTCTGATACTCCTCTTCGTCTGACCGCTCATCAAGGTCTGCAAGCACCTTAACTATTTGTGGCATTCCTCGAAGCCCGCTGATTCCTTTTTCGCTAAGGCGAATGATCTGAGTAAGGTTTTTATGGGCATCAAGAGATTGCCGGAAGTGACTTGTCATCCACTTCGGCAGCTTTTTGGTTTTTTGAGGCTCGCCTACTTTTTCATCCGACATTCTTATTCCAGTAGTTGAGGACATTCCTGCCTAACGCTAAGCTCTCCGGCAATTTTGAAGCGTAGCGGAAAGCTTATCCGACAGCAGCGATTTGTCAGGCTTTTTTTGCGAAAGCCTGAGAGCAACCAAAAAGCATATTATTAGATAGTTCTAAACGCCTTTTCATCATCAGGCCCATCATAGCTCTGCAACCTCAAAGCGCTCTCAATTAGCACGATCCTCGCAAGATATGCAGCCTGCTTCCTTTCGACTGAAAATGATTCGAGCCTGTCGTAGTGAGTGCCGTGCAATATCTGTGATCGGCCATGATCATAGATGTCCTTGACTAGTTGTTTCAGGGTGCGGGGTCGAAGGCCTTGTATAACTTGTGTTTCACCATCCGTACCTGTGAGATGAACAACCATATCTCGAATACCGGTGTTCTTCCCGCCACAACACAGTACATCTAGACAAGTACCAAGTTTGGCCAACGCTATGGCATCACTTGCTTCACGGTTGCCTTCACCGAACCAATCTAAAGCCGTGGCCCATCGGTTTACAAGCTTGGGATGCCGGTGATTACCTGGATCGACTAATCCCTCTAGGATTGCTTCAAATGCAGGAAGTATTTCGTTCAAATCAGTTAATGCTTGCTCTACCCTTGCGGGAGATAGTGACGGAACCCGTCCCCCAAGCACGCTTCCAGGCAACCATAGAAACCCGTTTGTTTCGATTAGGCTATTGCTGCCAACGGGTGGCAAACGTTCATCTTGAAGCGCCTGCTGGAGGAAGCACTCAGGCGCACCAAGCCCCAAAGAAATCGAGTCAAGTGCTGTTTTACAAACGAGCCTCGCCAGCTTTCGTGAAAACTGACGCTCGTATCCGCAAATGGTTACTTTTACCAAAGCTGGACATTTAGAGACTGCACCATAAACAGCATTTGCCAGCCCTTCTATCGGAGAATTATCTTTAGGCCTCTTCAGGGCATTCTTAAGGATCTCTCTCCAACGATGGTTCGCATCTGGCTGGTTTAAATATTGGTCTTTTCCTTGCTGCGGAAAATCGACCATATCTATCCAGTCAGCTCTAGTCATAATCGTCACTGGACCGAGAGAGAACGGAGATTTCCTTTCCATCCCCAGAGTCCAAGCTGGGAAATAGTGCGTATATTTATTGGCGACTTTCTCAAGTCGCTCTTCAATTAGCCCCTTTAACCTAGATCGCAGATTTTCCGAGTCATCACAATCTAACCCTAAAAATTCATCTGCAGCGTGCATATCAGCAACTGCTTGTTTAACAAACCTTTCGTAAACTTCTATCTCGACTTTAGCAGAACTTTCCTCTCGGTTTTGATAGAAAGTATTTGAAAGCTTTCCAAGCATTTTTCTTGCGTTTTGAGTGAAGTACCGCTGCAGACCATTCTCGGCTGTTACAAAGTCCGGAATGCCAACCTCTTCAGTCCAAGGCATGGCCCCTTTGTGCACCCGATCTAGTTCATCGACCAAAGTCTTTAACTCGGTTTTCAGCCCCATACTCCCTCGCTTTCTTTGCGCATATTGCGGCACCCTATTTGAAGCCTAACAGCGATTGGGCCCACGTCTTCAATATTGAGAGTTTCTGAACGCTTCGTTATAAGCGTTTTTAACCATCAGAAAACTCTTTTTTCAATCCAATAAGACAACAACTTAGGACAACACTGAAAACCTTTCCATGTAATCACTTGGCCTCCATGTTTTGCTCTAACAACAACACTATATAGAACTCATCCGCAGGAGAAAGAAGCACGTCAAACCGTTCAGCAATCACGAATTGGGGACTTGCCCCTTTGCCCACCGCAATGCCCTTTAGTGACCTTTAACGGCTGGAGGGAATACGCAACCCTCTGATTTTGAACGCCTATGTCCTTTAATGAACGTCCCACACAGGTCTCATAATGCTGGGGTCGGCGGTTCGACTCCGCCCCTTGCTACCAGAATTCAAAGGGTTACAGCACATGCTGTAGCCCTTTTTTTGTGGGTTGACTACAAGTTGACTACACCGTAGACAAACCGCCCTCCTCTAGCTGATAAGATCCCTTCATCAAAACAAAAAATCTCCTGCCAAGACGATGGCCAATCAATGTGAGCGGGCAGGGCCGGCTTTGTCTATGCGCTTAATAGGAATATCGCTTTGAAGAAGCTCATCATCCTCGTAGCCATCGCATTTACTGGATGGAAGATCTACCAGCAGTACACACCAACTCCCGTTGTAGAGTGGTCAAATTCTGAGACCCAAAACTCCATCCAGTACCAAACGCCGGAAGCAATGACTCGTGAGGCAACCAATGCTATGCGCTTCACCTGCGACGGTCGGGAATATTGCAGCGAAATGACATCCCGCGCGGAGGCGGAGTACTTCAATCGGTATTGCCCAAATACGAAGATGGACGGCGACAATGACGGCATCCCATGTGAAAACGACTCCCGATTCTAACAACTACAGGGCTCCGCTTTTCACAACGAGTGACGACCGCACCGCCTGACGCCAGGTAATCCGATGGCGAATACAAAAGTGCGGTTTAAAAGCAGCCCCAGGCTTCCTGAGGCTTGCCCCCATTGCCTATGCGCTTGTTTTGAAAGATGAGACTCTATCTTTCATTTCTGCCGCCAATCGCGCCAACTCGTGACTGGCTTCTGATGATTGCTTGGCACCGTCGAGGTTCTGACTGGAGAGATCGACAATATGAGTAAGATTTCCACTCACTTGCTCCGCAGCAACTGACTGTTCTTCCGCCGCACTCGCGATCTGTTCGCCCATTTGAACAATGTGATCAATGGCGTCCCCGATCGAATTCAGAGTTTCGGCCACATCGTCGATCAACATGCGGTTTTCTTCCACTTGCTCTAGCCCGGACTGCATTACCGCAACGGTTGCTTTGCTTTCCTCAGTCAGGCCTTTAATCACATCGGCAATTTCCGCCGTTGATGTCTGCGTGCGTTTAGCAAGGGAGCGGACTTCATCAGCTACAACAGAGAAACCACGTCCATGCTCTCCAGCTCTTGCTGCTTCAATTGCCGCGTTCAGTGCCAAAAGATTCGTCTGATCAGCAATGTCATTGATGACCTCCGTGACCTTCTGTATTTCCAAACTCCTGTTCTCCAGGGAGCTGATCTGTTTCGCGACTCGCCGGATATCCTCAGAAAGCCGATGCAGTGCTTCTCGCCCTTTTTCACCACGCACGCGACCTTCCACGCCTTGCTCTTTGGCTGACCGCGCAGCAGATTGGGCTTCTTCTGCGCTCCTGGCCACGTCATTGGAAGCCGCGCTCATCTGATTCATCGCTGTTGCGACCTGGTCAGTCTGATCAGACTGGGATTCAATATTTCGCTCAACACTTGAGTTTATTGAAGAAAGCTCTTCTGACGCCGTCGCCACCTCGTCAGACACGGCGGAGAGGCGACTGATGACCTGGTCGAACTCATTTAACATGTGATTCAGAGAGTGCCCCAGTTGGGCAAGTTCGTCTTTGCCGTCAACGTGGAGACGCTGGGAGAGATCTGATTGTTCTGCAACGGATCGCATCAGGTTTCTCATCGCATTGATGGGACCAGTGACCGACAAGATGATCAAAATGCTCGCACCAATTGAAAGCACAGCCGCAACGACAGCGGTCGATGGATAGAGCACCTGACTCTGAGCGTAGAGTTCCCCAACCGATTGTCGTTCCTGAGCCGCAACATCGAGTTGTAGCTCGATGAGTTCGCCAATTTTCTGAGTCACAGGGTCAATAAGCTCGTAGAGGGGACCGTCAATTCGATTCAACTGGCCTTGAGCATTGGAAGGAGCGCTACGAAGGACCGCCTTTGCTTCTTGGATCCCCCGGCTCGCTCCGTCAAAAAGCGAATCCGCCTCCCTAACCAGCTCTTTTTCACGCGGAGTAAGGGACGTCTGCGTGTATCGCTCCCAATTGGTTTCGATGCTGGACTCAGCCTCTTCAATCTGACGGAGCGCCTCACGAGGTGATATCTGTCCTGCATTTGCCTTGTTGATTGCATCAACGACGAGAACAGCATAATCATCGGAGATAAGCTTGAGATCCTTGAGCGGTACAACTCGATCATTGTAGATACTTGAAACGCCACGATTAATGTCAGCAAACACCACGAGAGCGTATATGGAAAGGCCTGCGATAGCGGCCAGGGGAATGGATACCAAGAAAACCAATCGCAACTTGAGTGACAAAGTACTAAGGAGGTTCATTATTCTTTCCTATGCGCCGACCTCCCTTTCGCAATGAATTTCCAGTACTGAAATCATACACTAGTTCATTACATTCGGATTAACTGTTTGTAATTTATTTATTTGATACCCAAGCTCACCGAAGTCGAATAGGCGAAGCTCTGCACTTTTCGACATAATACTGGCGCCACACTGGAAGATTCCCAACGATACCGTGATGCAAACTGGCTAGAGCCCCAGATACCGGTGCAGCAACAGCTCCTGATATTGATCAATGTGTTTGCTGTTGATTTCAACTATCCGGCCTTTCGCACTGAGGCGATCAAAGCATTCGTCAAACTGAGTGGCAACCTCCTCACTTCGGAAAACCACTTTGTAAGGAGTAGGATTGAAAACCGGATAGAATACAAAATCGTCCAGCTCTTTTGGCCAACTCTCCCCAAAACGACGGTCTGAACGGATCCGCCTGTCCAGAGTAGCCACCACAAGACCGTCGGCAAGAATGACATCAACGCGGCCCATTAACTGCATCCGGGCGTGGATCGTCTGGTCAGTCACCTCCAGCAACAGCTCAAACTCATCCACGCGATCAGAAAGCCTGAGTATGTCGATGCCATTCTGAAACGTAACCGCTCTTAACCCTGCCAGATCATCAATTGTCGTTATGGGACCAGCCACCGACGCGTTATAGAAAGCGCCGTTGTGGTACCAGATATAAGCGGACGTGGAGAACCCCGGTATGTCCAAAGATAGCGGGACCGTCATAACGGCATCGGCGGCACTCAGGTCGCGAAAAGTGCGGATGTGGCGACCGAAGGGCTGGTAGACAAATTCGGCTTCCCAGCCGCAGGCCTCCAGCACAGCATTCACCAATTCTACATCTCGGCCACTTTCTCCTGGCTCCGACATCCCGGGTATGTCGGGCGCCATGACGATGAGGGGAGCCAGTGGGAACGTGTCTGACTTCACTGCACCAGGAATCAACAGCAGGACATAGAAGAGAAAACGGTACAGAGAGTCTGGTATCAAGGGATAGGCCACCGGTAAACAGTTTATGCCGCTACCGAATACAGTACTTCTTTTTGAACGATTGCTCCACAAAAAAGGATAGAATCCGGGTCAGCCATTACTCGCGGTCATCATAGGATTCGCAATCACGAATAGCTCTACGGAACTCCGGTGCCAATCGCCCCGCACCGAAGCGGTG
>ENA-ORCT01000111-ORCT01000111.1-marine-metagenome-genome-assembly--contig:-NODE-111-length-57357-cov-3.371404_pt1 | contig 57357 bp, 46 predicted proteins | sample MGYA00248632_ERZ508511 | MGnify/ENA primary metagenome ERZ508511 (study PRJEB26182, sample SAMN06268839) | marine metagenome | isolation source: Tt an P1-techrep anaerobic enrichment on pine from sediment...
CCCGCCGCTGGCCGGACGATCCGGTGGTGTTGCTGAATTCCGACGCGCTGGTGCCGCAGGGATGGCTGGCGCGGCTGCTGGCGCCCCTGGCCGAGCCCGAGGTGGCCTCGGTGACGCCGATGTCGAACGATGCCGAGATTTTCACGGCCCCGGTGATCTGCCAGCCGGCGCCGCTGGCCGCCGGGGATGTCGATGCGCTCGACGCGGTCGCGGCGCGGTTCCATCCGCAGGCCGGGCTGGCCGAGGCGCCGACCGGGGTGGGGTTCTGCATGGCGATGGCGCCGCGGTTCCTGCGGCAATTGCCGGCCTTCGACACCGCCTTTGGCCGTGGCTATGGCGAAGAGACCGACTGGTGCCAGAAGGCCCGGGCGCTGGGCGGGCGCCACCTGTGCGCTGCCAACCTTTTCGTGGAGCACCGCGGCGGGCAGTCCTTCGGCTCGGCCAGCAAGCAGCGGTTGCTGGAGCGCAACGCCCGGGAGATCACGCGCCGCTACCCCTCCTACGACCAGGAGGTGCAGGATTTCATCCGCAGCGATCCCCTGAGCACGGCGCGGCTGGCGCTGGGGCTGAGCTGGGCGGCCTTGCGGCAGGAGGTGCCGGTGCCGGTCTACCTGGCCCATTCCATGGGGGGCGGCGCCGAGAAATACCTTCAGGGGCGGATCGCGCGGGATATCGCGGGTGGCGGATCGGCCGTGGTGCTGCGGGTGGGCCAGGGCCATCGCTGGAAGCTGGAGTTGCACAGCGCGCATGGTGTGACGCGGGGCCTGACGGAGGATGCGGAGCTGGTACAGGCCCTGATCGGCCATCTGCCGCGGCGGCGCATCATCTATTCCTGCGGGGTCGGCGCCCGGGATGCGGTCTCGCTGCCCGATCTGCTGCTTGCTCTGGCGGAGGGCGGCCACCCGATCGAGGTCCTGTTCCACGATTTCTTTCCGATCAGCCCCTCTTACACGCTCCTGGGCCAGGATGGGGTCTATCGGGGCGTGCCCCGCCCCGGTACCGGCCTGGCCGGGGACCCGGCGCACCAATATTCCCGGCCGGACGGTTCGGTGGCCGGCCTGGCGGAATGGCAGTCGGCCTGGGGGCGGCTGATCGCGGCGGCCGAGCGCGTGGTGGTCTTTTCCGACAACAGCCGCAAGCTGGTGGCCGAGGCCTATCCCGAGGTCGGTGACGCGCTGAGGGTCGTGCCCCACCGGCCCCCGCAGGAGGTGCCGCCGATCGCGTCCGGATGGGACGGGTCCGGCCCGCCCTGCATCGGCGTTCTCGGCAATATCGGGCCCCAGAAGGGGGCCGCGGTTCTGCAGGGCCTCAGCCGCGATCTGGCCCGCAGCGGCCAGGCGCGGCTCGTGGTGATCGGGCAATTGGACCCCTCCTTTCCGCTGGCCGCGCCCGCGCAGGTGCATGGCAGCTACGAGCTGCGCGATCTGCCGGGGCTCGTGGCGCGGTATCGCATCGCAGCCTGGCTGATCCCTTCGATCTGGCCGGAGACATTTTCCTTCACCACGCATGAGGCGCTGGCCACGGGGCTGCCGGTCTTCAGCTTCGATCTGGGGGCGCAGGGCGATGCCGTCGCCCGGGCCGTGGCGCAGGGCGCGCCGGGGGCGGTGTTGCCCCTGAAAGGGTGCAATTCCCTGGATGCCGGTATGCTCGTCGAAGCGATCGCGTCGGCCCGAGCCGGCTCGGCGCCGGCGCCCGGGGCGTGTGAAGAGGCAGAACGAACATGACGGACAGCCACATCATTCTTCATGTCGGCGCTCCGAAATGCGGCAGTTCCGCCCTGCAGACGGCTCTGACGATGACACCGGACTTGGAGGATGCGGCCGGGCGGAGGTACAGGTACACGTTCTGCCCGACCGCGCGACCTGGCTGGCACCTGCTTTATGGGGCGGAGGTGCAGCGGGCTGGAAGGCGGTCCAAATACGGCTACGCGAGCTGGCCCGACCTCAGGAAAGATGCCGACCCCGCACTCGTTTTCCGGGCGCTGCAAAAAGCGTGCCGGACGGGGCTGCGCGCGGGTCATGTGCCGATCGCCTCATGCGAGGGCTGGATAAACAGTCCCGAGGTCTTCGCCCGTGTTCTGGCGGAATGGGGCCATCCGCCCGTGGATGTGGTCGCCTTCCTGCGCCCGCCCGTGGACTGGGTGAATGCCGCCTATTGGCAATGGGGCATCTGGCACGCCCCCTCGATTGATGCCTGGCTGCAGCAGGGCAACCTGCATTATCGCCTGGGGCTTGATCTGGAGGCGTGGTCGAAAATCCCGAATGTCCGGCTGCATGTGCGGCGGCCGCAGCCCGATGTGGTGCAGAAGTTCGCCGAAATCTATGGCGTCACGCTGCCCGGGGTGGGAATGCCGAACGCCTCGTCGTCGCCGTCGCTGATCGGGTTTCTGCTGCGAAACCGGCGGTTCCGCCGGTCTGCGCATGACTCGTCGGTGGAGTTCATCGTTCAGCGGTGGTGCCCGCCGGTCCCGGGGCGGAAGCCGTGGGCGATCAGGGCGCGGCATGTTCACCTGATGCGCCAGGTGACCAAGCGAAACGTCGATGCGGTGATGAGGGTCGTGTCCGAGGCCGAGCGGCAGGACTTGCTGGGCGATCCCCGGTGGGTGCAGGAAAAACCCTATCACCCGGCGATCCTGGCCGGTCCCACTGTCGTGGATGACCGGACCGAACTGCCGCATCTGCATGCCGCGCTTCTGCAGGGTGTCCGCAACGCCTCAGAGGCTGCCGGGGCGGCCGTTCCGGCGCTGCCGGACTGTCCGGCCGCAAGCGCCTCGCTGGAGCACTGGGACAGCGTCCTGGCCAGCGTCATGGATGCGCTGCTGGCAGCGGACTTGGCCGTGCGCCAGCAGGCGGGCGAGGCCGGGGCCAAGGATGTGCGGCGCAGGGTCCTGAACATGCTGGCGCGGCGGATGAGATAGGATCAGCTGTTCAGCAGTTCCCGGCTATAGCGGCGCAGAAAAAGCAGCCCCAGGAACAGGCACACCAGCGAGATTCCGCTGACATAGGGCAGCGAGACATATGAGGCGTCGTAGTTGCTGTAGAAGCCCCGCCGCATCAGCCCGATCACGTGGATCAACGGGTTATACCACAGGTAGTCCTGGTAGGGGTCGGGGATCGTTTCGAACAGGAAGAAGATGCCGGAGATGATGAACATCGGCCGCATCAGGATCGACCAGGCGCGCTGCATCACGTTGAAGCGCGTGAACAGGAAGCAGTTCAGGGTCCCGATCCCAAGCGCGAGCAGCGCGGTCATGGCGAAGGCCGTGATGATGACGGGCAGATCCGGGGACACCCGCGTGTCGAACATCAGGATGCAGCCGGTCAGCACGATGTAGCCGACCATGAGCTGCGTCATCAGGTTGAGCATGAACCGGGCGATCAGCGCATCCAGGAAGGTGACGGTGGGGTAGGCGAGCAACTGCTTGGAAAACATCAGCGACAGCGCGGTCTTGCTCTGGACATCGGAGAACAGGACGAAAGGCAGCATCCCGGTTGCGTAGAACATCGGGAAGCTGATCCCGATCGGCGGCGACCGGAATGCGGCCGCGAAGACCAGCGACAGAAGGGTGATGCCTGCCGCGGGCTCCAGAATGGCCCACAGGTAACCGCCTGGCGAGCGGCCATAGGTGGAGGCCATCTCCCGCAGGATCAGCGCCGAAATCGCCCGCAGACTGGCGAAGGAGCGCCGGTGGCCCGTGCGGGGGATTTGTCCGTGGCGCGGGGCGCTAGGCAGGGTCATGGCGAGCTCTTTTCAACTTTTGGGTGTCCTTGTCCGGGATCATGTATTAGCATCATATCCTCGCCGATGGCATTCCTATGGGGCGATTTTGACAACACCGGCTCAGAACACCGATCCCGGCAAAGGCGAAGCTCGATCTCCGGCGCCGGCACGCCCGGTTGCCGTGCCTCCGCCGCGTTCTTCCGGCGGGGCGCAGGAGGCCCGCCCGCCCGTGCGCAGGAGCGCCCGCCGCGCACGCCATGTCCTGGTGATGCTCAGTTTCGTTGTCTTCGTCCTGCTGCCCAGCACCGGATCGGGCGTCTATCTGTGGGGGGTGGCGGCCGACCAATACGTCTCGAAAGTCGGTTTCACGGTGCGCCGGGAAGACACCAGCTCGCCCATCGAGATCCTCGGCGGGCTGACGAGTCTCTCCGGGGCCAGTTCCTCCGACACGGATGTCCTTTACGAATTCATCCAGAGTCAGAAGCTGGTCTCGGATATGGACCGCGATATCGGCCTGCGCAGGATCTGGTCGAGGCCCGACCGCGACCCGGTCTTCGCGCTCGATCCCGAGGCTTCCATTGAGGACATGGTGGATTACTGGAATTCCATGGTGCGCCTGTCCTACGGCACCGGCTCGGGCTTGCTGGAGATCGAGGTGCGCGCCTTTACCGCCGAAGACGCGACGCTGATCGCCGAGACCCTGTTTGCCAAGAGCTCGGACATGATCAACGAGCTCAGCGCGATCGCCCGCGAGGATGCGATCCGTTACGCCCGCGAAGAACTCGACGCGGCGCTGGAGCGGCTGAAACAGGCCCGCGAAACGGTGACCCGGTTTCGCAATGCAAACCAGTTGATCACGCCCGAGCTCGACCTGCAAAGCCAGGCGGGGCTTCTGAGCACGCTGCAGACCCAGCAGGCGGAAACGATCATCGAGATCGACCTTCTGCGCGATTCCGTTCGCCAGGGCGACCCGAGGCTGGAACAGGCGCAGCGCCGGCTGGACGTGATCGAGGCCCGCATCGCGGCCGAGCGGCAGAAGCTCGGCGTCAATGGTTCGGGGACCGGCGACAGGCCCTTTGCCGATATTGTCGGCGAATATGAACGGCTGGTGGTCGACCGCGAATTCGCCGAAAGGGCCTATCTCTCGGCGCTGGCGGCCTATGACTCGGCTCTGGCCGAGGCGCGCCGCAAGAGCCGCTATCTGGCCGCCTACATGGAGCCCACCCGGGCGGAGACGCCGGAATATCCCAAGCGGCCGACCTTGCTGTTCCTGATCAGCCTGTTCCTCTTCCTGGCCTGGTCGATCCTGGTGCTGGTGGGCTACGCCATCAAGGATCGCCGGTAGTCCGGAAGGCGGTGGCCATGATCCATTTTGAAAACCTCACCAAGGTCTTCACGCTGGACGGAAAGTCCAAGGTCGTGGCCGACAATATCAACGTGACTTTTCCCGCCGGGCGCTCGGTGGCCCTGCTGGGGCGCAACGGTGCGGGCAAGTCGACCTTGCTGCAGATGATCGCGGGCACGATGGATCCGACGGCGGGCCGGGTCGTCTCGACCGGGTCGATTTCCTGGCCGGTGGGCTTTGCCGGGTCGTTCCACGGCGATCTGACAGGGGTGCAGAACACGCGCTTCGTCGGGCGCATCTACGGTGTCGACACCGACGAGCTGGTCGATTTCGTCGAGGATTTCGCGGGGCTTGGCGTGCATTTCCGCCTGCCGTTCCGCACCTATTCCTCGGGCATGAGGTCGCGCCTGGCGTTCGGTGTCTCCATGGGCATCGGATTCGACACCTATCTGGTGGACGAGATCACCGCCGTGGGGGACGCGGCCTTCCGCCAGAAGAGCAGCGCGGTTTTCTTGGCCCGGATGCGGCAGGCGGGGGCCGTCGTGGTGACCCATTCCATGCCGCAGGTCCGCGAGCTGTGCGACGCCGCGGCGGTTCTGGAAGATGGGAGGCTGACCTATTTCGACGATGTCGAGGAGGGCATCGCTCAACACAGCCGCAACATGCGCCAGGGGGGCCGCTGAGCCTGCCTCAGACCCGTCCCAGCGCGGCCGCAAGATACAGGCTCGCCGTGGCCAGGCGGGTCTGGCGGTGCAGGCCCAGCCGGAGAAACGCCGCCGGCCGTGCCAGCCCCGCCCGCCGGGGCGTGGCCGCGACCCCGGCCAGGAGGGCCCGATTGTCGTCGGTCAGCAGCGCTTCGGCCCGCTGCAGCGCCCTGAGATTGGCCTGGACCCAGCCGCCATAGCTGCGCCCCAGGACCTGCGCGGCGCGGCGCAGCGAGGCGGCGAGACCGCGATGCGCGCCCATGACGTTGCGCCCGTGCTGGCGATAGGAGAGCACCGGGGCATCGTCGATGACCACGTCGCCGCCGGCCCCGCTGACAAGCTGATAGAGCCACCAGTCATGATAGGGGATGTCCGCGGGCACCCCGGCCCGGCGCACCAGTTCCAGCGCGCCGGCGCTGAGCGCGGCACTGTGCCCGCTGACAATGTTCTGTGTCAGCGCGTTGGCGAAGCTGGGCCCCCGGCGCGGCGGGCGCGAGGCGCCGATCACCTGCAGCGCCTGGTCGGTATGGTGGCTCTGCGCGCCATAGAGCGTCACGGGCCCGCCCCGGGACAAGCCTTCCAGGGCCCGGCGCAGCCTGCAGGGCCACCAGACATCGTCCTGGTCAGACAGCGCCACCGGGCCGGCGGGAAGCTCGGGATGGCACATCAGGGACAGGAAATTCGCCGCCGGCCCGCGGCGCGGCCCCTGCAGCAGGCGGATGTCGCGGCGGCCCCCCTCGGCGCGCTCAAAGCCGCGCAGGATCTCCAGGGTGCCGTCGGTGGAGCCGTCGTCGCTGACCCACAGATCCCACTCGGCATGCTCCTGCGCGAGGTAGGAGGCGAGCTGCTCGGCCAGATGGGCAGCCCCGTTGAAGGTGCACAGCAGGATGGTGACCCGGGGCGGGCGGATCGGGCCTTGGAAAGCGGGCATGGTGGCGTTGTCCGGTGTCGCTGGTTATGCCTTGATGTCCGAGAACGGGCCGGGACGCAACCGCCGTGACTCTGCCGCTGGTTGCGCCAGGCTGCCGGAGAACCGCCCGTCTTTCCGGAAAATTTACCCCTCGGCAGCAACCCTTCCGTCACTTTGCGCCACAACAGAGACAAGAGGTCCGGGAGGTCAGGTTTGGTCGAGCTGCAGCATGTCGGCACCCAGCTTTCCGGGCCGGTCTCGCACATGTCCGCGATCAGCGACCTCGTCGCCCTCGAGACCTCTGCGGGCCTCCGGGTCTATTCCGCCAGCGGGCCGCAGGGCGGCCTGTTGGTGTGGGACCCTGCTCAGGGCCTGTCGCAGCTGGATGTGACCTACTTCGCGCCGGGCGGGGCGTTGGACGCGCCCCGCGGGCTCACGCCGGTCGATATCGACGGGGCTGCGGCGCTATTGGTCCACGGGGGCTACGGCAGCGGCGTGGAGGGCCACTGGCTGGCCTCGGACGGAACCCTGGGTGCGCCGTTCACCCTGCCCATGACCGGAGGGACGGGGGCGTCCGAGGCGCTTCTGGCCCTGCAGCCCATCGCCGTTGCAGGGCGGTCGTTCTTCGTTTCCTCCTCGCGTCAGCTGCCGGGGCTAAAGGTGTGGGAGCTCAACGGCAGCGGTCAGCTGGGCGCGGTGGCCCAAGGCCACGACGCCGATGTCTTCGCCGCCAACGATGTCTTCGCTCTCGCGTCGCTGACCTTGGGCGGACAGGTCCATGTCCTGGCCCTCTCCGCCGCCGAAAACAGCCTGTTCAGCCTCGCGCTTTCGAGTGAAGGCGTGCTGACGCAGGCGGCGCGGCTCGACATGCGCGACGGGCTGGCCGTCGAGACCCCGACCCAGCTGCAGCTGGTGCAGGTGGCCGGGCAGGATTACGCGCTGGTGGGCGCGCAGGGGACTGGATCCGTTTCGGTGGTGGCCCTGTCGCCGGGCGGCGGGATGCAGGTGACCGATCAGGTCAATGACGACCTGAACACCCGTTTCGCCGGCCTGTCGGTGCTGGAGGCGGCGACCGTGGGCGGGCAGGTCTATGTCGTCGCGGGCGGGGCCGACGACGGGCTGACCCTGATGACGCTGCTGCCGGGAGGGCGGCTTGTGCATCTGGGCACGCTGGCCGACGACGCGCAGATGGCGCTGACCGATCCCGGGGCGCTGGCGCTCGCGGTCGGCGGTGCCGGCATCGACATTTTCGCAGCCGGAGAGGTGCCGGTCGAGCAGAGCGCGGCGGGGGGCGGGCTGACGCAATTGAGGGTCGATCTGGGGCAGATCGGCGAGACCATCCAGCTGCAGGACGGGGGCGCAAGCCATGCCGGCACCAATGGCCGGGACCAGATCGCCGGCGGCGCAGGCAATGATGCGTTGAGCGGCGGTGCGGGGGATGACATCCTGATGGATGGGGCGGGGGAGGATACGCTCTGGGGCGGCGCGGGGGCCGATGTCTTCGTGCTGAGCGGCGATTCCGGGGTCGACTGGATCCGCGATTTCGAACCGGGGACCGACCGGCTGGATCTGTCGGACTGGGGGCGGTTCTACACGGTGGAGGCGTTGCAGATCACCCCCACCGGCACCGGCGCGGAGATCGTTCTGGGCCCGGAGGTGTTGCGCCTCGACACGGCGGGCGGCCAGCCCATGCAGGTGGCTGATTTCGAGATCGGGGACCTGCGCGATCTGTGGCATGTCTCCACCGCCCCCCTGTCGGAGGCGGGCACGGTGCTGCAGGGCGGGGCATCGGCGGATTTCCTGGACGGGCGGGGCGGCGATGACACGCTGATCGGCGGCGGAGGCGGCGACATCCTGCAGGGACAGGGCGGCGATGACTGGCTTTTCGGCGAAACGCGGGAGAGCGGTTTCGACACCGTTTCAGCGAGAGTTTTCCGGCTCTACCAGACGGCGCTTGACCGGCCGCCGGACTTGTCTGGCCTGTTCTACTGGTGCGACCTGCTGCAGTCGGGGGCCCGCAGTCTCACGAAGGTGGCCGAAGGTTTTGTGGACTCGCTGGAATTCCGGAGGGTCTATGGCGAGACCGACGATGCCGCCTTCGTCACGCTGCTTTACAACAACGTTCTGGACCGGGAGCCGGACGCCGAGGGGCTGTCATACTGGACCGATCTTCTGGGCAGCGGGGCCCGCAGCCGCCCCGGGGTGGTGATCGGGTTTTCGGAGAGCCGCGAATTCATCGCCAAGGCTGCGGCGGGGGCCAGCCTCTACAGCCGGGCGGGCCTTCAGGCGGGCTTTTCCGATGATGTCTATCGCCTTTACCGGGCGACCCTGGACCGCGACCCGGACAAGGCCGGGTTTCTGGACTGGACCGGGCGGCTGGCGGATGGGACGGCCTATTTGACGATCGTTTCGGGTTTCGTGGACTCGGTCGAATTCCAGGCCACCTATGGCGCGACGACCGACGAGGAGTTCGTGACGCTGCTTTATGCCAATGTGCTGGGCAGGTCGCCGGATTCCGCGGGCCTGCAGCATTGGCTGGATCGACTGGGCGAAGGCGGCTACAGCCGCGAACAGGTGGTGCAGGGCTTCGCCCAAAGCCCGGAGTTCGTTCTCAACACCGCCGCGCCTCTGGCGGCCTGGGTCCGGGCCCTGGGAAATGACGACGTTCTGGACGGTGGCAGCGGAGCCAACATGTTGCAGGGGGGAATCCTGTCGGACAGCTTCGTCTTCGACAGCGGGCAGCCCGCCCGGCAGACCGTGATCGATCTGGAGCCCTGGGACAGCCTCCTGTTCGAGGGGTTCGGATACAGCACGGCGACTGACGCCCGGGCCCATATGACCGAGCAGGGCACCGATGCGGTCTTTGCCGACCTGGGGGTGGAGGTGATTTTCCTCAATACCTCGATCGCCGACATCTCGGATCAGATGATTCAGATCTGACGGCAGCCGGCCGCGCCCCTGCAGGTCGCCTTCGCAGCGGCCCGCCCTGGGCGGGCGACGCGGGGCATTGGCGCCGCCGGAAACGGGGCGGGCCTCGGGCGTTTCCGAATTGGCAAGAACCGTCCGCCATGCTGGCGACGAGACGATTCGAGCGAAAGCCGACACGACCCGGACAGCTGCGGCGATTCCATGAATTCACCACTTTTCTCGTGCAGACCGTGATCATGACAACAGCGACCCACACCCCCACCGCCTTCGAGCAGATGATGCTTGAGCTGCTCAACCGGGCCCGGCTGAACCCGACGGGAGAGTTCGATGCGCTGATCGATGACCCGGTGGCAGGCACCGCCGTGCAGGCCAATATCACCGGCGCACTGAGCTATTTCGGGGTGGACCTTGCCTCTTTTCAGGCGCAGCTGGAAGGACTGTCGCCGGTCGCCCCCCTCGCCTGGAACCGTGCGCTGGCCGCCGCGGCCGATGGCCATTCCCAGTTGATGATCATCCACGACGCCCAGTCGCACCAGCTGCCCGGCGAGGAGACGCTGGCCATCCGCATCGCGTCGGCGGGATATGAGAACTGGCGTGCGGTGAGCGAGAACATCTTCGCCTATACCCTGGACGCCGTTTATGGCCATGCCGGGTTCTTCATCGACTGGGGCTATGACGACGAGGATGTCAGCGGAAGCACCCTGGTTCCGGACTGGCAGAGCGTGGGGGATGGCATCCAGGACCCGGCGGGCCACCGCATCAACATGCTGTCCGCCGCGTTGACCGAAGTGGGGATCGCGGCCGTCACCGAGAGCGACCCGGGCACGGATGTCGGCCCCTATGTGGTGACACAGGATTTCGGCAACCGATTCGACTATTCTGCGCAGCTTTTGGGCGTGGTGATTTCGGACGCGGATGGCGACGGCTTCTATGACATGGGCGAGGGGCTGGGCGGCGTGACCGTGACGGCCACGGGCAGCGCCGGCACCTTCACCACCACGGCCTGGGGGTCTGGCGGCTATCAGATGGAATTGCCCGAGGGCAGCTACAGCGTGACCTTTTCGGGCGGGGGGCTGGTCGGCACGGCCACCTACGTCGTGACCATGGGGGGCGAGAACGCCAAGCTCGACGGCTATGCTGCGGATGCGGTGGTCCTCGCGGATCTGGTGGGCGGGGTGTATGACGACATTCTGCGGGGCACGAGTGGCGTGCAGCAAGCCCTGGCCGGGATGGCCGGCGACGATACGCTGATCGGCGGAGGAGGCGCCGCCGACGCCCTTGCGGGGGACAGCGGCAACGACTGGCTGTTGGCAGAGAGCATTGACGAGGCCTTCGACGCCATTGGTGGGCAGGTCTACAGGCTCTACCAAGCGACCCTGAGCCGGGCGCCGGACATGGCAGGCCATGCGCATTGGAGCGAGATGCTGGAAAGCGGGACGAAGGCCCTGCTGGCGGTGGTTTCCGGCTTCGTGAACAGCCGGGAATTCCTGAGCACCTATGGCGACACGACCGACGAGGACTTCGTGACGCTTCTCTACAACAACGTGCTGGGGCGCGATCCGGATCAACAGGGGATGGATTACTGGACCCAATCCCTGGCAAATGGCGTGCTGACCCGCGAGCAGGTGGTTCTCGGATTTTCCGAAAGCCTGGAGTTGCGCGGAATGACAGAATCGGCCGAACTAGCTTTTGGCCGCGACGGGCACAAGGCGGCCTGGACTGACGATGTCTTCCGGCTCTACCAGGCGCTGCTGGACCGCAATCCGGACATGGACGGCTTGGACGACTGGACAGGGCGGCTGGCCGATGGCTCCGATTTCCTGGCGGTGGTGGCGGGTTTCATGGGCAGCCGGGAATTCCTGGACACCTATGGCGACACGACGAACGAGGAGTTCGTGACGCTTCTCTACAACAACGTGCTGGACCGCACGCCCGATGCGCAGGGGCTGGCGACTTGGCTTACGGCGCTGGACAATGGCTCCATGAGCCGGACCGAGGTCGTGGCGGGCTTTTCGCAAAGCCAGGAATTCGTCACCGCCTCGGCCGATGGCCTTGAGCTGTTCATGCGCGGCCACGCCGATGACGCGTTGGACGGCGGGGCAGGCAACGACGTGCTGTTCGGCGGCTTCGGGGCGGACAGCTTCCGGTTTCTTGCCTCCGACAGCGGCGAGAACTCGGTCGCGGGCCTCGAAGCGTGGGATACGGTGGACCTGTCGAGTTTCGGTTATGCCAGCGACGACGCGGCGCGCAGTCACATGACGCAGCAGGGCCAGGACGTTGTCTTCGAAGACCTCGGCATGCGCATCGTCTTTGAGGATACGGTTCTGGCGCTTCTGGACGATGACGTCCTCCTGACCTGACCGCCCCCTTCGGGCTGGCGCGGGGCATCCTGGCCGGGCAGCGCGCGGTGGGATGAAGGAAAGTTTACCTCCTCGCCCTACTGTCCGTTCCTGTCGATCTCGCCAGGAAAGAGCCCGTCCCATGACAGACATCTCCGCGAACCTGTCGCTGCCCTATCTCCTGCCTGCCCAGGCGCAGAAGCATGTGACCCATAATGAGGCCCTGAAAGTGCTGGATGCGGTGGTGCAGCTGACCGTCGAGGCGCGCGACCTGAGCGTGCCGCCGGCCACGCCCCAGGAGGGCGCGCGCTATATCGTGGCGGCGGGGGCGAGCGGTGCCTGGGCCGGGCAGGAGGGCGCCGTTGCCGTCTATGACGGCGGCGCCTGGCTGTTCCTGACGCCGCAGCCGGGCTGGCGCGCCCACGATCTGGCGCAGGGGCAGATGGTTATCTTTGCGAATGGCGGCTGGCAGGTGGCGCTGCCCGAGACGGGCAATCTGCCCGGGGTCGGAGTGAACGCCTCCTACGACGCGGTGAACCGGCTGGCCGTGGCGGCCGCGGCGACGTTGCTGAGCCATGAGGGGGCGGGGCATCAGCTCAAGATCAACAAGGCGGCGCTGGGCGACACTGCCAGCCTTCTCTACCAGACGAACTGGTCGGGCCGGGCCGAAATGGGACTGGCCGGAAATGATAACTGGTCGCTCAAGGTCTCGCCCGATGGCAGCGCCTGGACCGAGGCGCTGGTGATCGACAAGGACAGCGGGACGGCCTCGGGGGCCGCGGTGCAGAGCGCCGCCACGGATACGACGGCGGGGCGCCTGGCGCGGGCCGATTATACCTACGGTCCCGGAAACCTTCTGGGAACGGTGTCCGAAAGCGGCGGTGCGCCGACCGGCGCGGTGATCGAACGAGGTTCGAACGCCAATGGCGGATATGTCCGCCTTGCCGACGGGACACAGATCTGCACCAGCCCGGTCTTTTCCGATGATGCCACGACCGCGGCGGGTGCGCTCTATCGCTGGGCATCCAACCAGACATGGACATTCCCGGCCGCTTTTGTGGCCGCTCCCGTCGTCGCAACCGCACATACGAACAACGCGGCGCTTTGCTGGGGCACGGCTCAATCGCCCTCGGCGGCCTCCGTCGATGTGAACCTGATCAGCGTATCGTCCGTGGCGGGACGCGCCGCGAGTTTCCTGTCTGTGGGCCGCTGGTACTGATGGAGCAACCGATGCAGATCACATTTTCCCCCATGCGCCGCGACGACAGGCTGAGCCTGCGCAGGACAGGCGACATCCTGACTATCAACGGCGAGGATTTCGATTTCTCGGGCATTCCCGATGGCGCGACCTTGCCGCGCGAAGCGGTGGCCTGCGAGTGGCTTGCCTCGGAGGTGGAACGGATCGGCGGCGTGATCCACCTGTCGCTGGTTCTGCCGCACGGGGCCGATGCGCCTGAGGAAGAGTTGTTTCCCGCGCCCTGCGCAGCGATCTCGGATGGCGCGGTGCCGTTGCCGGGGCAAGGCGCCCCCGAGGAGGAGAGCGCATGAGCAATATCGACTACACCCGGCTGGTCACCGCCGAAGAACATCGGGACCTTGCTGCGGCTGCGCACAACGCGGCGGTGAAAACGGAATGTTCCCGGCGCATCCGGTCGGTCCTCGATGCCCACACGGTGGCCAATCTGCAGGGCGCAGCCATCGCCGGGTTTCTGGAGGCCGAGGAGATGGCCCAGTTGCGGGCCGGCCAGGCCTGGATCGTGGACATGCTGCACGCCTCGCGCATGCTTGCGCAGGACCCCGAAGCCGACTTCACCGCAGACGCCAGCTGGCCGCCCCTCCCCGAGGCGGTGGTGGCGCTGGCCGCAGCCTATTGAGACGGCGCGCCCGCCTCAGTTGCGGGCGTAGACATCCTCGTAGCGGGTGATGTCGTCCTCTCCCAGATAGCTGCCAGTCTGCACCTCGATCAGCACCATCGGGACCTTGCCGGGGTTCTCCAGCCGGTGCACGGCGCCCAGCGGGACGTAGATCGACTGGTTCTCGGCCAGAAGCTTGGCCTCACCCGCCACGGTGACCTTGGCCGTGCCCTGCACCACGATCCAGTGCTCGGCGCGGTGCACGTGGCTTTGCAGCGACAGCGCCGCGCCGGGATGCACGTGGATCCGCTTCACGTGGAAGCGGTCACCGAGGACGAGCGTCTCGAACCAGCCCCAGGGGCGGTGATCGACGGGGAACTGCACCGCCTGCTTGGCGCCGCGCTCCTTCAGCGTCGCCACTGCGGATTTGACGTTCTGGCTGTCGGACATGTCGGCCACCATGACAGCGTCGCGCATCGCCACGGCGACCACGTTTTTCAGGCCGATGCCTACCAGTTCGATCTCGTCGCTCTCGGAGCGCAGAAGCGAATTCTCGCAGTTGAGCGACGTGGTGTTGTCGGAACGCGCGTTGCCGTTCTCGTCGCGCGCGGATTCCTGCCACACCGACTCCCAGCTGCCCAGGTCCGACCAGTGCCCGTCGAAACGCACCACGCTGACATTGCTGGCCTTTTCCATCACCGCGTAGTCGATGGAATCCTCGGGCACCTTTTGCCAGAGCGCCGGGTCGATGCGGGTGAAGCCCAGATCCACCGTTTCGGCATTGAGCGCGGCCTCGACCGTGTCATGGATCTCGGGCGCGTGTTCCCGGAAGGCAGCGATCAGGGATTGGGCCGAGGCCAGGAAGATGCCCGCGTTCCACAGGTGCCTCCTGCCGGCGAAGAGCTCTTCCGCGCGCCGGGCATCGGGTTTCTCGACAAAGCGGCTGAGCCTGTGCACGCCCTCATGCGTGGCTTCGCCGATTTCCAGCCAGCCATAGCCGGTTTCCGCCCGCGTCGGCGCGATGCCGAAGGTCACGATCTGGCCTTCTGTCGCGGCGGCCCGGCCCAGGGCCACCGCATCGCGGAAGGCCTGGGGATGGGCCACCGCATGGTCGGAGGCCACCAGCAGGATCAGCGCCTCGGGATCGCGCCGCGCGGCGAAGAGCGCCGCGGCGATGGCCGCCGGCGCGGTGTTGCGGCCCTCGGGCTCGATCATGATGCCTGCCGGCGAAACGCCGATCTCGTCAAGCTGTTCGGTCACGATGAAGCGGAAGTCGTTGCCCGTCACCACCACCGGATCGGCGAACCCCTCGCCGGCGAAGCGCCGCGCGGAGGCCTGGAAGAGGCTTTCCTGGCCCACCACATTCGTGAACTGCTTGGGGAAGCTCTTGCGCGACAGCGGCCACAGCCGCGTTCCGGAACCGCCGCATAGGAGAACAGGCGTAATCATGATGTCTTCTTTCCTCTTTCGGGGGAGAGGTCAGGTTTTGTCTCGTCGGCGTATTCCGCGGAGGCGAGAACGCATTTCTCCAGCGCCTCGATGGAGGGGAGGGCCTGGAAGCCGATCATGTTTTCCTCGGCCGGGGCGCGGCCGAGGAGGGAGGCGAAGACCCTGCGCACCTCTTCGCGGGTCAGGGTCATCCGGCCGAGTTGTTCGAACAGGGTGGGGGAATAGTGGCGGAATTCGGTGACGTCGCGGCTTGGGTGGACCCCGACCTTGTGCAACCGTTCGACCTTGCGGTTCTCAACCTTCTCGCCGTCCACCTCGGCGATGACTGTCCGGATCCGCGCCGCGTCGACCGCGTGATCGGGGTCGAAATAGCTCACCATGCGGGCCAGTTCGCCGGCCGGGTCATTCAGAAGGTCCGCGTAGTTCAGCGACAGCTGGCGCTGCCCGAAATCTGACAGCACCCATTTCCGGACGAAGCGCCTGTAGCGGCCGAATTCGCTGCTGGCGAAGCTGCAGAAGCCCTCGGGCGTGTCGCGGCCGCCCTCGCGCACGAACAGCTCGAAATTCGACACCACCGACGGGACGAAGTCGCGATACTGGACGAGGTATTTCTGCCCCTCCACCTGCGGCAGTTCCAGGTCGAAGTCGTGGCTCTTGGTGAAGGTGACCTCGCCGGCGCGGGCGCAGGGCAGCGTCTTGCAGCAGCCTTCGATGCCGCCGTAGTAGTTGCAGTAGATGAATTCCTCGGCGAAATAGAGCTGCAAGAGCCGGGCAACGAGATGATGCCCGCTTCTGGGCCAGCTGACGCCGACAACGTAATCCATCCATTTCCCTCCTTGTCCGTCCCGGACCCTTCAGAGCGTCTCCAAGATCTCCCGCAGCCTTGCCCCGTAGCGTTCCGCAATGGCCCTGGTCGAGAAATCCTTGCGGATATGGGCATAGGCGGCCTCGGCCTTGGCCTTGCGCGCCTCGGGGTCGTCATAGGCCGCACGCAGTTGCCGCGCGGCATCCTCGACGCTGGGTTCGGCCCACCTGGAGCCCTTGCGGACGAAGATGTAGTCGCCCGGCTGCAGCAGGCTTTCCTCGTAGTCCACCAGCCAGGCCGTCTCGTCGCTGCAGAAATCCATGTTGCCGGAATAGGCGGTGCAAACCACCGGCACCTTCAGGTTCATCGCCTCGATCATGCCGAAGCCCCAGCCCTCGGATTTGTGCAGCGAGATGTAGCAGTCGGACCCGGCCTTGAGCCGCAGCAGGTCCTCGTAGTGCAGCGTTTCGTCCATCACCACGATCCGGCGGTCGGAGGCGATGACCGCTTCCACCCGGTTCCATATTTGCGTCTGGACCGGGTCCAGGACGTTTTCGCGGTTCTGGGTCTTGACGATCAGCCGGGCGTTTTCGACACCCTCGAAGGCCTTCTGGAAGGCCTTGAGAACGCCGACGGGGTTCTTGCGCTGCACGAAGGAGAAGCTGTCGAAGGCCACCAGGCACACATAGTGGCTGTCGTCGAACATGAAGCGGTTGTTGACGAAGCGCCGGGCGTCGTCCCGCTCGATCCCGTCGATCTCCTCGTAGCACATGCCGACATTGACCACCGGCTTGCCCTTGGCGTCTGGCTTGTAGATGCTGACACCGTATTCGGTGGAGACCCAGATCTCGTCCAGCATTTCCATGCTCAGGTAGTGGCAGTAGGCGGGCCGGTCGAGCTCCCAGAAGAAATAGCCGATATTGTAGCTCTCGGAAAAGACATCCGGCTGATAGGCGAAGGCCAGCGGGATGGATTCGGCGTTCAGATGGATGAGGTTGATCTTGGCCGGCCCGTATTCCTCGATCGTCGTGTCCGTGCTGAAGCCCTCGGGCGCGGGGTTGTCGAGGTCGAAATCCACCCCCCGCACTTTCAGCCCCGTGGCGCGCAGGATCTCGGCCGAAAGCCGGGTCGCCTGCCCCAGCCCCGAGGCCTTGGCCAGGGGCCCGATCAGCTGCACGTCAACCTCCGGCCGGTCCCTTGCGGGCGCCGGCATCGCGGCGGCCTCGAAACGGTGGCCTTCGGGGCTGCGGGTCAGGAAGCGGTGGCTTTGCATGTCATAGCCCGCAAGGCGCAGCGCGGCGGCATAGCGGTCGCCCGGGATCCGCAGCGTGTCGTCGCCGGCCAGCGCCCGCACGAAGCGTTCGAAATCCGACACCCCGTCCTCGCGCGGCTCCAGCAGGGAATCGAGCGACCGGCTCGGGATGTAGCGCAGAAGGTCGGGGCGCCGCGCGGCCATGACCATCAGGCTGAGGACCAGGGCCTGGCGGCCGCGGCCGCTTCCGGCGTCGAGGAAGTGCAGATGCGGGGTGTTGCGGTAGAAATGATCGAGGAAATGGCTGAGCGGGTAGGGGTCGTGGCGGCGCGAGGGATGCACCCCGCGCATCAGGTCGGCAAACCGGTCCGGGACCAGGCAATCCTCGAGCAGGAGTGCGGGGGCGTCCTGGTGCACCCACCAGAAGACCAGCGCGATATAGGCGTCGCGGTCGTTGAGGTTCAGTTCCGCCAGCAGGTCGCGCCGCTGCAGCAGGCGCCACCACATGATCCGGCTGAGATTGTGATGCTGTCCACCCATCGCCAGCGGCGCGTTCAGATAGTCGATCAGCTCGTTGCTAAGAGGGATGCGGCGACGCTCGCGCGCACGATACTGTGTCACATACCAGTGCAGAAAATGATCCGCGGCATCGAGGCCCGGCCCCACGTCGAAATCCTCGTCCTTCCGGAGGCGGTAGCGCTCGTAGTCGAGATGCGCCGGCTGTCCGCTCGGCGGCAGATCGGGCAGGAGGTTCTCGGTCGAGAACATGAGCTTGTGCTTCTCGAAGGGGGGCTGCTGAACCGGCTCCAGGGGGCCGGTCACCTCGCCCGCTTCGTTCAGAAGCGTCAGCAGTTTCTGCAGGTCGCCAAAAAGCGCGTTGCGGCATTCGGCCAGCTGGTGCTGATCGACATCCCCCTGCACCGAATGCTCGGTGGCGACCGAGAGCCGGCCGATCTCGTGCCGGGTGTCGTCCAGAACGCGCACCGTCAGCTGCCCGTCCGTCTGCGCGATCTGTTGGTGCAACGTGTCTGTCAGCGGGAATTCGAAGCCGCAGGCCGCATCCCCGATACCCGCCTGCGCGACGTCGGGGCGCTGAACCTCGGCGGTCATGGATGTGACCATGCCATCCGAGGTGAACAGCCCCACCGGCACCTTGCCCGCGCCCGATTTGGCGCGCACGACCCAGCCGGTGACAAAGCCGGCATGCAGCCCGTCCACATTGCCGCGATACGGGCCTGAAAGTCCCAGCCTGTGCACCGTCGGAGCCAGGGCGCTGCGCAGTGTCGAACGGATATTGTTGCCAGGGAAGCCCACGATCACGGTCCCGTCATTTCGATTGTCGGATCAGCTCAGCGCGTCATAATCCGCCTGTGCCATCATCTGCGCCAGTTGACGCACGTTAACCTTGGCTTGCCAGCCCAGCTTTTCGCGCGCTTTCGAGGCATCGCCGATCAGCAGGTCGACCTCGGCGGGGCGGAAGAACTTCTCATTGATCTCCACCACGCGTTTTCCGGTTCTGGTGTCGGTTGCGGTCTCGTCCACGCCCTCGCCTTCCCAGGCCAGGTCCATGCCCAGGGCCTCGGCGGCATAGGTGACGAAATCGCGGATCTTGGTGGTGACGCCGGTGGCCAGCACGTAGTCGTCGGCCTCGGGCTGCTGCAGCATGCGCCACATCCCCTCGACGTAATCGCCGGCGAAACCCCAGTCGCGCTGCGCCTCCATGTTGCCCAGTTGCACCGGTTCGCTGCCGCCGCGGGCGATCTGCGCCAGGGCGAGCGTGATCTTGCGGGTCACGAATTCCGCTCCCCGCAGCGGGCTTTCGTGGTTGAACAGGATGCCCGAGCTGGCATGCAGGCCAAAGCTCTCGCGGTAGTTCATGGTGATGTAGTGGCCATAGACCTTGGCCACACCATAGGGCGAGCGGGGGTAGAACCGGGTGGTTTCGCGCTGCGGCACCTCCTGCACCAGGCCGAACATCTCGGAGGTCGAGGCCTGGTAGAACCGAGTCTCGGGGCGCAGCGTGCGCAGCGTGTCGAGGATGCGCACCACCGCCATGCCGTCCACCTCGCCGGTATAGGCCGGCAGTTCCCACGAGGCGCCGACGAAGCTCTGCGCGGCGAGGTTGTAGAACTCGTCCATCTCCACGTCGCGGATGACGCGGAAAATGTTGTTCGTCTCGGTCAGGTCGAACTCGTGCAGCTGCACGTCCCCTGCGATGCCGAGCGCCTCAAGCCGCGCGGTTTCGGGGTGTGAAATGCGGCGGACGCCGCCATGAACCTCATAGCCCTTTTCGAGCAGGAGCTTCGCCAGATAGGCGCCGTCCTGACCCGTCACGCCAGTGATGAAAGCCTTTTTCACCGAATTCAACCTCCTCGGGATTTTCTGTTTGGCTACGTCCATTCTGGGTTGAATTCAACCGCTTTCTTGTTGCCCCATTCGACATGTTAGTGCCGGAAGAATCTTAACCCGGCCTTGCCAAGCGCCATAAGAGGGCGCCTTCGGGCGGGATTCCCTGCCCCAGCGGCATCTCGCGGCGCCAGGCATCAACTCTCCGGCTCTCCGGGCAGAAGCCGCAGCAGATGGGCGCCATAGCCGTTCTGGCTGAACACCTCGGCGCGGGCGCGCAGGGCGTCACCGTCGATCCAGCCTTGATGATAGGCGATCTCGTCGGGGCTGCCAATCTGCTGACCCTGGCGTTCCGACAGGGTGCGCACAAAATTGCCGGCATCAAGCAGGCTGCCATGGGTCCCGGTGTCGAGCCAGGCAAAGCCGCGCCCCATGGTCTGCACGTTGAGGCGGCCCTCGGCCAGGTACGTCTCCAGCAGGGTGGTGATCTCCAGCTCGCCGCGGGCCGATTTCCCGACCCGCGCGGCGCGTTCCGGGGCGCTGCCGTCCAGGAAGTAGAGCCCGGTCACCGCATAGGGGGACGGCGCCACCTCCGGCTTTTCGACAATGCGGCGCGCCGCGCCATCAGGCGCGAAATCCACCACGCCATAGCGGTTCGGGTCGGCCACGCGGTAGCCGAACACGGTGCCGCCGTCTTTCTGCGCGCTTGCCTCCGCCAGAAGCCCGGACAGGCCGTGGCCGAAAAAGATGTTGTCGCCCAGCACCATCGCGCTCGGGGCGCCTGCCAGGAAGTCCTCGGCCAGGAGATAGGCCTGGGCCAGACCCTCCGGCTCGGGCTGGACGATATAGGTGAAGCTGAGCCCCCATTGCCCGCCATCGCCCAGAAGGCGCTTGAACTGGTCCTGGTCCTGGGGCGTGGTGATGATCGCGATCTCGCGCAGCCCCGCCAGCATCAGCACCGAGAGCGGGTAGTAGATCATCGGCTTGTCGTAGACCGGCAGAAGCTGCTTCGACAGCCCCATGGTGATGGGGTAAAGCCGCGTGCCGGATCCGCCAGCCAGGATGATGCCCTTGCGCCCGTTCATGCCTTTGCCCCCAACTCGCCCAGGACCCGCTCCAGCCCGGCCCTCCAGTCCGGCGGTGTAATTCCGAAATCTGTCATGATTTTGGCGCAGTTCAATCGGGAATTGAGTGGCCTTTGTGCCGGTGTGGGATAGGCGGAGCCGGGAATGCCGGTGACGCGCACCTGGCGGCCGGCAAGGCGGAACGTCTCGCGCGCGAGGTCTTTCCAGCTCGCGGGCGGCTGCCCGCCATAGTGATAGGTGCCGCCCCCATGCCCCCCCGCCAACGCCTCCGCCACGGTCAGAAGCGTGGCGGCGATGTCCGCGGCGGGGGTGGGGCAGCCCACCTGGTCCTCCACCACATTCAGCGCGCGCCGGGTCTCCGACAGGCGCAGCATGGTCTTCACGAAATTCTGCCCATGGGCCGAGAACACCCAGGAGGTGCGCAGGATCGCGTGCCGCCCGCCCGCTTCGCGCACCGCCTCTTCGCCCGCCAGCTTGGAGCGGCCATAGGCGTTTTGCGGCGACACGGGGTCTGTTTCGCGCCACGCTGTCGCGCCGCTGCCATCAAAGACATAGTCGGTGGAGATGTGCAGAAAGGGGATGCCTCGGCCCGCGCAGGCCCGGGCCATGGCGCCCGGGGCCTCGGCGTTGATCCTGGTGGCCAGCGCCTCTTCTTCCTCGGCGCGGTCAACGGCGGTCCAGGCGGCGGCGTTGATGACGACCTGCGGCTGGTGCGCCTCGATCGCGGCGGCGCAGGTCTCCGGCCGGCTCAGATCCGCCCGGTCGCGCCCCAGCGCGATGACCTCGGCCCGGCGCTGCAATTCGGTGGCCACCTGGCCCGTCCGGCCAAAGACGAGAACGGTCATGGCGGGGCCCCTCCCGCCGGTCCGGCGCCGCCTTCTGTCCGCCGGGCGCTCATCCCGTTCCCAGCCTCTTGCCCACGCCCTCGCGGTTCTGCAGGGCGCGCCACCAGGGCGCATTGTCGAGATACCAGCGCACGGTGCGCTCAAGCCCTTCCTCGAGCGTGACCGAGGGGCGCCAGCCCAGTTCCTTGCGGATGCGGCCGGGATCGATCGCGTAGCGCAGGTCGTGGCCGGGGCGGTCGGCCACGAAGGTGATCAGGTCGGCATGGGGGGCGCCTTCGGGCCGCAGCCGGTCGAGGATGGCGCAGATCATGCGCACAAGGTCGATGTTCCGCGCCTCGTTCTCGCCGCCGATATTGTAGGTCCGTCCGGCGCTGCCCCGCTCCAGCACCGCCAGAAGCGCGTCGGCGTGATCCTCGACATAGAGCCAGTCGCGCACATTCGATCCTTGCCCGTAAACCGGGACCGGCCGGCCTTCGAGGGCGTTCAGGATCACCACCGGGATCAGCTTTTCGGGGAACTGGTAGGGCCCGTAATTGTTGGAGCAGTTGGTGACGACCACCGGCAGGCCGTAGGTCTCGTGCCAGGCGCGGACCAGGTGGTCGGAGGCGGCTTTCGAGGCGGAATAGGGACTGTTCGGCGCGTAGGCGGTCTCTTCGGTGAACTTCCCGGTCTCGCCCAGCGAGCCATAGACCTCGTCGGTGGAGACGTGGTGAAAGCGGAACCCGGCCGGCCGGCCCTTCCGCTCCCAGTGGGCGCGCGCGGCCTGCAGCAGCGTGTAGGTGCCGGTGACATTGGTCTCGATGAAGCTGCCGGGGGCGTCTATGGACCGGTCCACGTGGGATTCAGCGGCCAGGTGCATCACCGCGTCGGGGGCATGCTCGGCAAAGGCCCGCTCCAGCGCCGCCGCGTCGCGGATATCGGCATGAACGAAGGCATAGCCGGGGTGGCCGGCCACCGGGGCCACGTTGTCGAGACAGGCGGCATAGGTCAGCGCATCGAGATTGACCACCTGATGGCCGCGCGCGATGGCCAGGCGCACCACCGCCGACCCGATGAACCCCGCGCCCCCGGTGACGAGCAGCTTCATGCGTCTGCCCCTTCATAGGTGAAGGGCGTTTCCCAGTCGGCGAAGACCGGGGCGGCGGCGTCCCTGTCGTTCAGCACCACGGCGCCGTCCCAGCCCCAGCCGATGCCGCAGCTGTCCCAGCGCACCGCCCCTTCGGCCTCCGGCGCATAGTGGTCGGTGCATTTGTAGATCACCTCGGTCATCGGCTCGAGGGTGACGAAACCGTGCAGGAAGCCCGGGGGCACCCACATCTGGCGGCCGTTTTCGGCGCTGAGTTCCGTGCCGACCCAGGCGCCGAAGCTGGGGCTGCCCAGCCGCGCATCCACCGCCACGTCATAGAGCGCCCCGCGCCCGCAGCGCACCAGCTTGCCCTGGGCATGCGGCGGCGCCTGGTAGTGCAGCCCGCGCAGGGTGCCCGCATGCTCGGACAGCGAATGGTTGTCCTGGACGAAGGCGATGTCGAGCCCCGCCTCGGCCATGCGGCGGGCGTTCCAGCTTTCGGAAAAGAACCCGCGCGCATCGCCGAAGCGGCGCGGGGTGAGGATCTTGACCTCGGGGATGGCGGTGGGCGTGATTTCAAGCATGCGCGTCATCGGTGGGCAGAGACCCTTTCATAACCGCGGCTGCGGCGCAGGCAAAGAGCCGCGCAGCGTTTTCCGGAGCCAAGCGGGAAAGCGCCGGCCTTCCTTGGCCAGCCGCCGGGCGCGATACATGATCGGAGCATCCCCCAAGCGAGGAATGGCTGCAGGAACCGGCGGGCGGTCGTTGCGTGCAAGAACAGCGAATGTCTGGAGGCGATCCTACGGGTCAAGCCTCCTGCCAAGAAGTTCTTGTCAGCAGAAGGCAATTCGACCTGTCATGCGATGGTTGATCGATGGTCGGAGTGAGAGGATTCGAACCTCCGGCCCCTGCCTCCCGAAGACAGTGCTCTACCAGGCTGAGCTACACTCCGATCAACAGTGTCTTGGACGGTCCGCACGATCCTTGGGTGAAGTCGGGGCTTCAGATGCGTTGCGGCGTCGGGTCAGACGCTGACGGGATATCGGCCGCCTCTATCGGCAATTCGGAAAATGATGTCAAGCGGTGTCGGGCAAACTTTTTGCGGCCCCGGGATGTTCCGCGCGAAGCCCCGCCACCGGCCCTCCGGCAGCCGCAGGCCGGCCTATTGGCGCCTTTCGCGATAGATGTTGAGTTCCTCCATCAGCAGCGGCCTTTCGGGCAGGACCACCGACGCTTCCATGCGCTCTCCGCGGCGCAGATAGACGAGATCCACGCGGTCGCCGACCTTGAGCGAGCGGACGATATCCAGCGCCTGCTCCTGCGAGAGCACCCGCTCGCCATTGACCTCGGTGATGATATCGCCGCCCAGCAGGATCTCGTTGCCGCCCCACATCACGGGCCAGCTTCCGCCGCGCAGGCCGGCCTGCGCGGCGGCGCTGCCTGGCTCTACCGTCTCGACAAGGAAACCGGTGGTTTCCTCCCACGCCTCCTCGGGGACGCCCAGCATCAGCAGGATCGGCGGCGTGACGATCTGGCCGTAGAGCCCGTGCCAGGGGCGCGACACCTTGCGCGTCTCGATCAGTTCCGAGAGCACCGGGCGCAGCACCTCGACAGGCAGGGCAAATCCCAGGTTCTCGGCCCCCTCGCCGCTGATGGAGGCGCTGATCATGCCGATCAGGCGGCCGCAGGAATCCACCAGCGGCCCGCCGGAATTGCCCGGGCTGACCGCCGCATCGGTCTGCAAATAGGGGGCCATCCAGCTGGAGGTGGTCATCGGCAGCACGCGGCTCTTGCCCGAGATGATGCCGGAGGACAGCGATTTGCCGAGGCCGAAGGGGAAGCCCACCACGAAGGCCTTCCGGCCGATGCTGGTGGAATCGTTCTCGGCAAAGGGCAGGCCCTTGCCGTCGCCGATCGGGGGCCAGGGGCGCAGCACGGCGATATCCAGCGTCGGGTCGACGCCGATGATCTCGACGTCATGGGCGCGGTCGCCGGCGAGAACAACCAGCGCGTGGGCATCGGCCACCACGTGGTAGTTGGTCGCCACGTAGCCGCCGTCCAGCAGGTAGCCGGTGCCGCCGCGGGGCGTGATCCGGCCGCTGACCCGGTAGGGGTTCACCGCGATGGTGAAGACCTCGACCACCTTGTCCTCGACCTGCGCGAAGATTTCGGTTTCGGGCAGGGCGCAGTCGGGCTCGCCCGCCCGCGCCGCGCCGCCCGCCAGAACGGAGAGGGCAAGCCCCGCCACGGCATATCCGAGCCGCCGGCGCCAGTTCCTGAAATGCGGCATGTCTTCCTCCCAGGGTCAGCCCGCCCGGCAGGCCCCCCAGGGTGTTGCCGTGCGACGGCCTCTCCGGCCGGTTAACCTTGGGTCAGTCTGCGGCCCTGCGCGCCATGGTTGCCTTGACAGAGATCAACTTCCCCCGAAGGGGGCTGCGCGGCGGCAATGCCCCTTCCCCTGCCGGGAAGGGGCCGCCGCCGCGCGCGCATGGCTTTCGGCGGGGCCGGGGCGGACCCGCCGAAGGAGATGTCAGAGGCTGGCCTCCAGCGCCGCCACGATGGCGTCGCCCATCTCGCTGGTGGAGACCGGGCTCACGCCCTCCTCGCCCAGCAGGTCGGCGGTGCGCACGCCGTCGGCCAGCACCTTTTCGACCGCGGCTTCCAGCCGGTCGGCCTCGGCGCCCTGGTCGAAGGAATAGCGCAGCGCCATGGCAAAGCTCAGGATGCAGGCGATCGGGTTGGCCTTGCCCTGGCCCGCGATGTCGGGGGCCGAGCCGTGCACCGGCTCATAGAGCGCCTTGGGCCGGCCGTTCGCCATCGGCGCGCCGAGGCTGGCCGAGGGCAGCATGCCCAGGCTGCCGGTCAGCATCGCGGCGGCATCCGACAGCAGGTCGCCGAACAGGTTGTCGGTGACGATCACGTCGAACTGCTTGGGCCAGCGCACCAGCTGCATGGCGCCGGCATCGGCATACATGTGGCTGAGCTCGACATCCGGGTATTCCTTCTCGTGCACCTCCGAGACCACGGCGCGCCACAGGATGCCCGATTCCATCACGTTGGCCTTCTCCATCGAGCAGACCTTGTTGTTGCGCTTGCGGGCCAGCTCGAAGGCGCTGCGGGCCACGCGGGCGATCTCCTGCTCGGTGTAGCGCTGGGTGTTGATGCCCACCCGGCCGCCTTCTTCCTCGAAGATGCCGCGCGGTTCGCCGAAATAGATGCCGGAGGTCAGCTCGCGCACGATCATGATGTCGAGCCCGGCCACCACCTCGCGCTTCAGCGACGAGAAATCGGCCAGCGCGTCGAAGCATTGTGCCGGGCGCAGGTTGGCGTAGAGGTCCATCTCCTTGCGCAGGCGCAGCAACCCGCGCTCGGGCTTCACGCTGAAATCCAGCTCGTCGTATTTCGGGCCGCCCACGGCGCCCAGCAGCACGGCGTCCACCTCCTGCGCCTTGGCCATGGTCTCGTCGGCCAGCGGCACGCCGTGCTTGTCATAGGCGGCGCCGCCCACCAGGTCCTCGCTCACGTCGAAGGCGAGGCCGCGCTTGGCGCCGTACCAGTCGATGACCTTGCGCACCTCGGCCATCACTTCGGGGCCGATCCCGTCGCCGGGCAGGATAAGAAGGGTGGGGGTGCTCATGGTCGGCGTCCTTTTGCTGGAAAATCGGTGCCGAAGGGGTAATGCGGGACGCCGGCCCGGTCAAGCGCCGGCCAGCCGCGCGGCCAGCATGTCCCAGACCAGCCGGATCCGCGGAGTGTGGCGCAGGGCGGCGGGGGCGGCCAGCCAGACGGGCAGGGCGGGCAGGCGCAGCCCGGGCAGCACGCGCTCGACCCCCGGCTCGGCCTCGCCGATCATGACCTGCATCCCGCCCACGCCGCAGCCGGCGCGGATCAGCTGCCAATAGGCGGCCTGGTCGTCGCTGCGCACGGCAAAGAACTCGCGGCTGACCTCCAGCCCGGCGGCGCGCATGGTGCGGATGATGGTGTCGCTGGCGTCGAAGCCCACGAAATCCAGCGCCATCAGCTCATCCACCGTTTCCGGCCGGCCCGCCCGGTCGAGAAACGCCGTCGCGGCATAGAGGCCCAACTGCTGGTCGGCGACATGGGCCGTGATGAGGTCGAGCTGGGTGGGCCGGTACATGCGCAGCGCGATATCGGCCTCGCGGAACAGCAGGTTTTCCGAACTGTCCGAGGGCACCAGCTCGATCTGGATCTCGGGATGGGCGCGGCGGATCTCGGCGATGACCGGCGGCAGGATGAAATGCGACATCACCATCGAGGCGGTCACGCGCACCGTGCCGGCAAGCCCCGCGTCCTGCCCCTCGGCGGCCAGTTGCAGCCGGGCGGCCGCCTCGCGCATCTGCTCGGCCGGGCCGATCAGGCCGCGGCCGGCCTCGGTCGGGACCAGCCCCCTGGGGACGCGGGTGAACAGCTCCACCCCCAGCGCCTCTTCCAGCGCGCGGATATGGCGGCCGATGGTGGGCTGGCTCTGCCCCAGCCGCCGCGCCGCGGCCGAGAGAGATCCGGTCTCGGCCACGGCGGTGAAGCTTTGCAGCAGGGTCCAGTCCAGCGGGTTTGCCATTCAATAATGAATAGCAGATCGTTGATATTGGGCAATTCCAAAACGAATGCGTCTGGCGCACCTTCCCGGCTGAAACCGCAAGCCAAGGGAGTTACCCATGACCAAGACAGTTCTCATTCTCGGCGCCTCGGGCAAGATCGGCCGCCACGCGGCCCGGGCCTTCGGCGCGGCCGGCTGGCAGCTGCGCCTGTTCGACCGCGCCCGCGACGACATGATCAAGGCCGCGCAGGGCTGCGACGTGATCGTCAACGGGCTGAACCCGCCGAACTACCACAACTGGGCCGAGATCATCCCGGCCATCACCCGGCAGGTGATCGCCGCCGCCCGCGCCTCGGGCGCGATGGTGGTCATTCCCGGCGTCGTCTACAACTACGGCGCCCGCAGCGGCGCGCTGTCCGAGGCCGCGCCGCAGACCCCCTGTTCGCGCAAGGGCGCCATCCGGGTGGAGATGGAGCAGGCCTATCGCGACAGCGGCGTGAAGACGCTGATCCTGCGCGCCGGCAGTTTCATCGATCCCGAGCGCAACGGCGACGTGATGAGCATGCTCCTGCTGCACGCGATCAAGCGGGGGCGGGTGACGGCGATGGGTGATCCGGCCGCGGTCCAGCCCTATGCCTATCTGCCGGATTGGGCGCGGGCGGTGGTCTCGCTTGTCGAAATGCGCGACCGGCTGGCCCGGTTCGAGGACGTGCCCTTCCCGGGCCATGCCTTCACCCTGCACGAGCTGCGCGCCACGCTGGAGGCCGAGCTGGACCGCAAGCTGCGGATCTCGCGCTTCCCCTGGTGGGCGATGCGGCTGGCCGCGCCCTTCTGGGAACTGGCCCGCGAGTTGCTGGAGATGCGCTATCTCTGGAGCCTGCCGCACTGGCTGTCGGACGAGAAGTTCAGCCGCCTCCTGCCGGGCTTTCAGCACAGCGCACGGCGCGAGGTCATGCTGGCCGCGCTACCGCCCAAGATCCACCCAGACCAGCCGGTGGCGCGAGGCGCGGGCCACGGTCTCGGCGCCGACCCCGCTCTCTGACCCGCCCGGTTCCGGCCACAGAACGCCCGCCGCCTGCACCTTGAGCCCGGCGGCGGGCAGCACGTAATCGACCCGCAGGTTGCCCGGCCCCTCCCAGTCCACCGTGTCCAGCGCCGGGTCGCCCCGGTGGCCGGGATCGGCCGCGGCCTGCGCGCCGCTGCTCTGCGGGCGCGGGTCCTGCAGGCGCGGATCGGCCAGAAGGGCGCGGATGGCCTCATGCCGCCCCTCGCCGTCGGCGGGGTCGAGATTGGCATCCCCCAGCAGCACGAAACGCTCGGGCGGCTCCGGCTCGAGCGCGCGGTCGAGATAGAGCGGCCACAGCCGCAGCTCATCGCGGTTGCGCAGCCCGTTGCGGTCCTCGGGCCCGTCGAATACCGGGGCCGTGGCGTGGAAGGTCAGCAGGTGCAGCCGCCCCTGCGGGGTCTCCACCGGCAGGTCCCAATGGGCGACCGAAGACAGGCGCTGCACGGCCTGCGCCGCGGCGCTGGGGAAGGGCTTGCCGCCCTGCTCGGGCAGGGTGGCGCCGGGCAGGTCTGCCCAGAGCAGCGGGGTGAAATCCCGCATCGCCTCGGCCGCGATCGGATAGCGCGAGAGCACCGCCATGCCGCCCTGCCCGGTGAACCGGCCATAGCCCTGCGCATCGCGCGGCCCGTCCGCGCGCCCGTCTCCGTCGAGGTCCAGCCCGCTGCGCCGCCCGCTGTTGGGCGGCCCGGCAAAGCGGTGGGGATAGTCCAGCCCGGCCCTGGCCAGCGCCCCGGCCAGGGCGCTCAGCGCCGCGCCGTCGAGGTCGTAATCGACGCCCTGCAGGGCGATCACGTCGGGGCGCGCGGCGGCAATGACCGCGACCACCGCCTCGACCTGCGGATCCCCTTTCAGGATGTCGCGCAGCAGCAGGCCGGGGCCCTTGCGGGAAAGCTCGGTGTTGTAGGTGGCGATGCGCAGCGTCTCGGCCCAGGCCGGCGCGGCCAGCAGGGCCAGCGCCAGGATCAGGCCGCGACGAGTTCGCCCTCTGCGCCGGAGGCGGTGCGGCGGCGCTGTTCGCGGATCATCCGGGCGATGCGCCCGATGGCGATGCCGCGCATGAAAAGGCTGGTTGGCAGGAGCGTCCATGCCGAAATCATCCAGATCAGGGTTTGCATGTTGTCCAGCGTCACCGGGCCGAAAACCAGGGCGGCCGCCTTGGCCACGGCCGGCACCACGAAGGGCAGGATGAACCCCAGCGCCACGTTGAACCGCGCATCCCGGGTCAGCCGGTTGACCACGTCGCCTCCGGCCGTGGGGTCGAAGGTGGGCAGGTTGACCCAGACGTTGAAGGCGCCGTTGCGCGAGGGCCAGTGATTGACCTGGATCAGCAGGATGAACACGCCCAGGGAGATCAGCGAGACCAGATAGGCCATCCCGGCGCACATGCGCACCAGCTGGGCATCCTGATACGAGGCATCGGGCGGCAGCATCAGCAGGATCAGGCTGACCGGAGAGTAGGGGAAATCGATGATCACGCCGACCAGCGCGCCGATCGCGCGGGCGAACTGGGTCAGCGGCGTGGGGTTGGTCTGGCCGAGGCAGATGATGGTCAGCAGGAAAACCGTCGTCAGCATCGCGACGAAGCGGATGCGGTTGAAGGGCGGCGCGTCGCGGAACTCGATCAGGCCGGGGTATTTCGAGGTGTATTCGAAAAGGGTCAGCCCCGCGGCGAACAGGGCCACCAGCGCGACGATCTGCGTTGCATCCGACGATACGTTGGGCAACAGCAGAGAGGGCGTTGCAATCAGCAGCACCACCAGAAATGCGCGCACAACGGCGCCTGTCAGTTGGGCGATCACTGCTCTGTGCCCCCATTCCGGCCGGGCGCGATACGTTGCCGCGCCCTTGTCCTACATGGTTCCGTCTTTGTGACGGCGTGCCTCATATTTGCCTCATTTGTGCCCAATTTCATTTTGCCCGGCAAGGGGGCGTCCAGTTTAAGGACTCCTTTTGAGGCATTTTCGTGAAAAAACTGTCGCCACTTTGCATCAACATGGCGAAAAAAAAGGGCCGCCCGGAAGGGCGGCCCCACATCTTGTGGTTGAGCAGCGGATCAGACCCAAGGACGCTCGGTGGCCATCTTGTTTTCGAAGGCCTGGATCGCCGGGGCCTTTTCCAGGGTCAGGGCGATGTCGTCCAGACCGTTCAGCAGGCAGTGCTTGCGGAACGGATCGACCTCGAAATGGAACACCTCGCCGTCCGAGCTGGTCACGGTCTGCTCTTCCAGGTCCACCGTCATGCGGGCGTTGGCGCCCTTTTCGGCGTCCTTCATCAGGGCGTCCACCTGCTCTTGCGGCAGCACGATGGGCAGGATGCCGTTCTTGAAGCAGTTGTTGAAGAAGATGTCGGCGAAGGAGGTCGAGATGATCGCCTTGATGCCGAAATCCTTGATCGCCCAGGGCGCGTGCTCGCGCGAGGAGCCGCAGCCGAAATTGTCGCCCGCGACGAGGATCTCGGCCTCGCGGTAGGCGGGCTTGTTCAGCACGAAATCGGGCTTTTCGTTGCCCTTGTCGTCATAGCGCATCTCGTCGAACAGGTTCACGCCCAGGCCCGACCGCTTGATGGTCTTCAGGAACTGCTTGGGGATGATCATGTCGGTGTCGACATTGATCAGGGGCAGCGGGGCGGCGACGCCGGTGAGTTTTTCGAACTTTTCCATATCTTGTGTCTCCTGCCGCCGGGGGGCGGCGTATGAACTGCATATGATTTCCATATGAGTCCGATATGACTTTCTGGCGTTGTTCCGCCGCTTACATCAGCTCCCGAACGTCGGTCAGGCGGCCGGTCACCGCTGCCGCCGCGGCCATCGCGGGCGACAGCAGGTGGGTGCGGCCGCCGCGGCCCTGACGGCCCTCGAAGTTGCGGTTCGAGGTCGCCGCGCAGCGCTCGCCCGGCGAGAGCTGGTCGGGGTTCATCGCCAGGCACATGGAGCAGCCCGCCAGGCGCCATTCGCAGCCGGCCTCGATGAAGATGTCGGCCAGGCCCTCTTCCTCGGCCTGGGCGCGCACGAGGCCCGAGCCGGGAACGATCAGCGCGCGGATGCCCGGCGCGATCTTCTTGCCCTTCAGGATTGCGGCGGCGGCGCGCAGGTCCTCGATCCGGCCGTTGGTGCAGGAGCCGATGAACACCGTGTCGATCTTGATCTCGCTGAGCGGCGTGCCGGGCTCCAGACCCATGTAGTCCAGCGAGCGGCGCACGGCGTCGACCTTGCCGCCCTCAAAATCCTCGGGCGAAGGCACCTTGCCGGTGATCGGCAGCACGTCCTCGGGCGAGGTGCCCCAGGTCACCACGGGGGCGATCTCGTCGGCGTGCAGGGTGACGACCTTGTCCCAATGGGCGTCGTCATCGGAATAGAGCGTCTTCCACCAGGCCAGCGCGGCCTCCCACTGGGCGCCCTTGGGCGCGTGCGGGCGGCCCTTGATATATTCGAAGGTCTTTTCGTCCGGCGCGATCAGGCCGGCGCGGGCGCCGCCCTCGATGGCCATGTTGCACACCGTCATGCGGCCTTCCATCGACAGGTCGCGGATCGCCTCGCCGCAATATTCGATGACGTGGCCGGTGCCGCCGGCGGTGCCGGTCTTGCCGATCACCGACAGGGTGATGTCCTTGGCGGTGACGCCCGGGTGCAGCTTGCCGGTGATCTCCACCTTCATGTTCTTGGATTTCTTCTGGATCAGCGTCTGGGTGGCCAGAACGTGCTCGACCTCGGAGGTGCCGATGCCGTGGGCCAGCGAGCCGAAGGCGCCGTGGGTGGCGGTGTGGCTGTCACCGCAGACCACGGTCATGCCCGGCAGGGTCCAGCCCTGTTCGGGGCCGACGATATGGACGATGCCCTGGCGGATGTCGTTGACGGGGTAGTAGTTCACCCCGAAATCCTTGGCGTTCTTGTCCAGCGCCGCGACCTGGATGCGGCTGTCCTCGGTCATCATCTCGGGATTCTCGCGCCCGGGCGTGGTGGGCACGTTGTGGTCGGGCACGGCGATGGTCTTGTCGGGCGCGTGCACGTCGCGGCCGGCCATGCGCAGGCCTTCGAAGGCCTGCGGGCTGGTCACCTCGTGGACCAGGTGGCGGTCGATATACAGCAAACAGGTGCCGTCTTCGGCCTCGTCGGCGACATGGGCATCCCAGATCTTGTCATACAGGGTTTTCGGTGCGGTCATTTCGGGTCTCCCGCGGAGATGGCTGTGAGATTTGGCTGAACTCGGGCTGGGCGCGCCTCATAGGCGCGCCAGCACCGAAAGCGCGGCGCCGTAGAACCGCCAGGGCAGGCGGGACCGGTCGTCCATGTCGAAAACCTTTTTCATGCTGGCTGAGATACTCATTCGGCGGGGGGCGATCAAGAGTGCGCGCTTGTCGCAAGGCGCCGGGCCGTGCCAGAGTGGGGCAAAAGAGGGCCGGCATGGAACAAGACCCGCTGACGCTGAAGGAGCAGATCGAGGCGCTTCTGGCGCAGGCGGCGACGTTTTTGCAGAGCCTGGCGACGCCGGGCTGGCGGCTGTACCAGATCCTCATCATCGTCGGGCTGATCCTGCTGTGCCACGGGCTGGCCTGGGCGGCCGGCCTCCGGATGGACGCCTGGATGCGCAGCCTCGAGGGCTGGCCGAAATGGCGCTTGCGGGCGCTGGTGGTGATCCGCCGCCGGCTGCGGCTGATCCTGTTCGTTGCGGTGGCCTGGCCGCTGGTCTGGATCATGCGCGAGGTGACCTGGCCCTCGCGCAGCTACCTGATTTCCATCGCCGCCACCCTGGCCACTGCCTGGCTGCTGGTGGGGCTGGCGGCGCGGCTGGTGCGCAACAAGGCGCTGCGCCGGCTGGTGACCTGGGCGCTGTGGGTCTATGTCACGCTCCACGTCCTCGACCTGACCGGGGAGGCGGCGAGTTTCCTCGACGGGCTGGCGATCGAGTTCGGCTCTTTCCGTCTCTCGGCGCTGGCGGTGGTCAAGGCGCTGGTGGTGACCGGGCTCCTGGTGGCGCTGGCGCGCACCACCACGCAGGTGACCGCGGCGCGCATCCGCAGAAACGAGGATTTCTCGCCCTCGATGCAGGTGCTGGCGATCAAGTTCACGCAGGTCGCGCTCTATGGCGCGGCCTTTTTCATCGGGCTGAAGGCGGTGGGCTTCGACCTGACGGGGCTGGCGGTTCTGTCGGGCGCGATCGGCGTCGGGCTGGGCTTCGGGCTGCAGAAGGTGGTGTCGAACCTGGTCTCGGGGATCATCATCCTGCTCGACAAGTCGATCAAGCCGGGCGACGTGATCAGCCTGGGCGAGACCTTCGGCTGGATCAACTCCCTGGGCGCGCGCTATGTCTCGGTGGTCACCCGGGACGGCAAGGAATACCTGATCCCCAACGAGGACCTGATCACCGGGCAGGTGGTGAACTGGTCGCACACCAACGATTTCGTGCGGCTGGACATCTATTTCGGCACCTCCTATGCCGACGACCCCCACAAGGTGCGCGAGATCGCGATCGCGGCGGCGCGCTCCGTCGACCGGGTGCTCGTTTCGCGCCCGCCGGTCTGCCATATCGTGGGCTTCGGCGACAGCTCGGTGGATTATATCCTGCGGTTCTGGATCCGCGATCCCACCGCCGGGCTGACCAATATCCGCGGCAATGTCTTCCTGGCGCTGTGGGACGCATTCCGGGAAAACGGCATCTCCATTCCCTTCCCGCAGCGCGAGGTCCGGCTGCTGGGCGAGCGGGCCGCGCCGGCGCCGGAGTGAGCGGACAGCAGCGCAGGTGGGGCGATCTGCTCAGAAATGCGGCGCCCTCCATTGAGATTCGGCCTTGGCGATGCTACCTTTGAAGGGCCCGGCGCCGGGGCATGGACGGCGTAATTACCAGGAGGACAATGTCCTGTCTCATCATGCAGATGCGGTGCATGCACCAACCGCAGCGGGCGCGCCCATGACGCAAGCCCCCCTAGAGGTGACGAGCGAAGCGCTGCTGGAGCGCATCCTCAGCTCTCTCGCCGAAGACAAGGCCGAAGACATCGTGACCATCGACCTGCACGGCAAATCCACCATGGCCGATTACATGGTGGTGTGCTCGGGCCGTTCGTCGCGTCAGGTCGCGGCGATCTCGGACAAGCTGACCGAGCGGCTGAAGCACGAATTCGGCCGGGTGTCGAAGGTCGAGGGCAAGGACCAGGGCGACTGGGTCCTGATCGACACGGGCGACGTGATCGTCCACGTGTTCCGCCCCGAGGTGCGCGAGTTCTACCAGCTCGAGAAGATGTGGATGCCTTCGGGCGCCGCGGCCGCCAAGAAGAGCTGAATGCGGCTGCATATCTGCGCCGTGGGCCGCCTGAGGGCGGGGCCCGAGCGCGAGCTTTTCGATGATTACGCCAGCCGGCTGGACCGGACGGGCCGGGCCCTTGGCCTCGGCCCGCTGAGCCTGCACGAGGTGGAGGACAAGAAGGGCGGCGGCATGGCCGCCGAGGCCGCGCTGCTGCGCCGGGCGATCCCGCAGGGCGCGCTGGTCTGCACGCTGGACGAGCGCGGGCGCCAGATGAGCTCGCCGGATTTCGCGGCGCTCCTGGCGCGCTGGCGCGACGAGGGGCGCGGCGACGTGGCCTTCGTGATCGGGGGCGCGGACGGGATCGACCCCGCCTTGCGCGCCGAGGCGGAGGCGAGCCTGTCTTTCGGCAAGATGGTCTGGCCGCATATGCTGGTGCGGGTGATGCTGAGCGAGCAGCTTTACCGCGCCGCGGCGATCCTGGCGGGCTCGCCCTATCACCGGGCGTGAGGCGGGCGAATTTTCTGCGAAAATTCGAACGCTTTTTCGGCGAAAAAGCGCGGCGTCACGCCGGTTGTCCTTTGGCGTCCGGCTGCGTAGAAGGTGGCCAAGCAAGCGGAAGGCCGAAATCACCATGACCACACCGAAACCCGTTGTCCTGTGCATTCTCGACGGCTGGGGCCTGCGCGCCGAGACCGAGGCCAACGCCCCGGCGCTGGCCGACACCCCCAATTTCGACCGCATCATGGCCGCCTGCCCCTCGGCCACGCTGATCACCCATGGCCCCGACGCCGGCCTGCCCACCGGCCAGATGGGCAATTCCGAGGTGGGCCACACCAATATCGGCGCGGGCCGCGTGGTGGCCATGGACCTGGGCCAGATCGACCTGGCGATCGAGGACGGCTCGTTCTTCGAGAATGCGGCGCTGCAGGACTTCATCGCCAACGCTAAGGAAGCGGGCGGCACCGCGCATCTGATGGGGCTGATCTCGGATGGCGGCGTGCATGGCCATATCAGCCACGTGCTGGCCGCGGCGCGCGCGATTGCCGGGGCGGGCGTGCCGGTGGCGATCCACGCCATCACCGACGGCCGCGACGTGGCGCCGAAAAGCGCCGACCGCTTCATCGCCGAGCTTGAGGCCGGGCTGCCCGAGGGCGCCCATGTGGCCAGCGTCATCGGCCGCTACTACGCCATGGACCGCGACAACCGCTGGGAGCGCGTCTCGCTCGCCTATCACGCCATGGTCAACGGCCTGGGCGAAGAGGTGGACAGCGCGGGCGAGGCCGTCACCGGGGCCTATGCGCGGGGCGAAACCGACGAGTTCATCGAGCCCAGCGTGGTCAACGACGCCCCCGGCATCAAGGATGGCGACGGGTTCTTCTGCCTCAACTTCCGCGCCGACCGCGCCCGCGAGATCCTGCGCGCTATCGGCGAGCCGGGCTTTGCCGCGTTCGAGACCGGCAAGCGCCCGCAATTGTCGGCGCTTTTGGGCATGGTGGAATATTCCGATGCCCATAACGGCTACATGGCCACCGTCTTCCCCAAGCGCGAGATCGTCAACACGCTGGGGGCCTGGGTCGCCAAGCACGGTCTGCGCCAGTTCCGCCTGGCCGAGACCGAGAAATACCCCCATGTCACCTTCTTCCTGAACGGCGGCAAGGAAGAGCCCGAGATCGGCGAGGACCGTTTCATGCCGCCCTCGCCCAAGGTCGCCACCTATGACCTGCAGCCCGAGATGTCGGCCGCGCAGGTCACCGACAAGCTGGTGGAGGTGATCGGGGCGGGCTACGACCTGATCGTGGTGAACTACGCCAACCCCGACATGGTGGGCCATACCGGGGACCTGGACGCCGCGATCAAGGCCTGCGAGGCGGTGGATCAGGGGCTGGGCCGGGCGCTGGAGGCGCTGGAACAGGCGTGCGGCGCGATGATCGTCACCGCCGATCACGGCAACTGCGAACAGATGTTCGACCCGGCAACCGGCGGGCCCCATACCGCGCATTCGATCAACCCGGTGCCGGTGATCCTGGTCGGGGGCCCCGAGGGCGTGCATCTGCGCAAGGGCCGCCTGGCCGATCTGGCCCCCACGGTGCTGGAGCTGATGAACCTGCCCAAGCCGCCCGAGATGACCGGGGAAAGCCTGATCGAGCGATGACGCGGCGGGCCGGTCTTCTGATTTCCCTTCTGCTGGGGCTCGCCGCCCCGGCCGGGGCCGAGACCGACCCGATCACCGCCGCCCGAAGCGCCTCGCTGGCGCTGGACCAGGCCGGGCTGGCCCTGAAGGAGGCCGAGGGCGCGCGCGACCGCGTGGCCGCGCTGACCCGCACCATCCGCGCCTATGAGGAGGGGCTGGCGGCCCTGCGCGAGGGGCTGCGCCGGGCCGCGATCCGCGAGCGCATCCTGGCGCTGGAACTGGAGGCGCGGCGCGAGGAGATCGCGCAGCTCACCGGCGTTCTGCTGACCATGCAGCGCTCGCCCGAGACGCTGCTGCTGCTGCACCCTTCGGGGCCGCTGGCCACGGCGCGCTCGGGCATGATGCTGGCCGATGTGACGCCCGAGCTTCAGGCCAGGGCCGAGGCGCTGCGCGCCAGTCTCGAAGAGGCCTCGCTGCTGCGCGCGCTGCAGGAAAGCGCGGCCGGCACGCTGGCCGAGGGTCTGGCGGGCGCCCAGCAGGCGCGCACGGCGCTCTCCCAGGCGATTTCCGAGCGCAGCGACCTGCCGCGCCGCTTCTCCGCCGATCCCGAAAAGCTGCGCCTTCTTCTGGAAAGCGCGGACACGCTGGAGGGGTTCGCCAGCGGTCTGGCCAGCCTCGGCGGGGCCGGGGAGGCGAACCCGCTGCCGCCCTTCGAGGCGCTGCGCGGCCGGCTGCCGCTGCCGGTGCAGGGCCGGGTGCTGCGTTGGATGGGCGAGGCCGATGCCGCCGGGATCGCCCGCCCCGGCCTGCTGATCGCCACCCGCCCGCAGGCGCTGGTCACCACGCCGGCGCCCGCCACCATCCGCTACCGCGGCCCGCTGCTCGACTACGGAAACGTGATGATTCTTGAGCCCGGCGCGGGCTATCTTCTGGTTCTGGCCGGGCTGGCGCAGGTCTATGGTGAGGTGGGCGAGGTGCTGCCCGCCGGGGCGCCGGTGGGACTGATGGGCGGCGAAATGCCGGAAACCTCCGCGATTCTGAGCCGGGTTTCGGAAGGCGGGGGTGCCGAGCGGCCGGAAACGCTTTATATGGAACTGAGACAGGGCGATGCGCCCGTGGACCCCGCTGCGTGGTTCAACGTGACAAAGGACTGAGACACCATGAAGAAATTCGCGATGGCCGTGATGGGCGGCACACTTGCCGGGGTGCTGCTGACCACCCAGATCGCCGGCCCCCTGCTTGCCCAGGAAGCCCAGAAGCAGAGCTCGGTCTATGAGCAGCTCGACCTGTTCGGCGATATTTTCGAGCGCATCCGCGCCCAATATGTCGAAGAGGTCGATGAGGCCGATCTGATCGAGGCCGCCATCAACGGCATGCTGACCTCGCTCGACCCGCATTCCTCTTACCTGCCGCCCAAGGATTTCGACGACATGCAGGTGCAGACCCGCGGCGAGTTCGGCGGGCTGGGCATCGAGGTCACGCAGGAAGAGGGCTTCGTCAAGGTGGTCTCGCCGATCGACGGCACGCCCGCCGACGAGGCCGGGATCGAGGCCGGCGATTTCATCACCCATGTGGACGGCGAAAGCGTGCTGGGCCTGACGCTGGACAAGGCGGTTGACCTGATGCGCGGCCCGGTGGGCAGCGAGATCGTGATCACCGTGGTCCGCGAGGGCGTGGACGAGCCCTTCGACGTGACCATCATCCGCGACATCATCAAGCTGACCGCCGTGCGCTCGCGCATCGAGGGCAACACCGTGGTGCTGCGCGTGACCACCTTCAACGACCAGACCTATCCCAATCTCGAGGAGAAGCTGGCCGCGGGCATCGACGAGCTGGGCGGCCTGGACAATCTCGACGGGGTGGTGCTCGACCTGCGGAACAATCCCGGCGGGCTGCTGACCCAGGGCATCCGGGTGTCGGACGCCTTCCTCGACGCCGGCGAGATCGTCTCCACCCGCGGCCGCAACCCCGCCGACAGCGACCGCTACAACGCCACCAAGGGCGACCTGATCGAGGGCAAGCCGCTGGTGGTGCTGATCAATGGCGGCTCGGCCTCGGCCTCGGAGATCGTGGCGGGCGCGCTGCAGGATCACCGCCGCGCCATCGTGGTGGGCACCAAGAGCTTCGGCAAGGGCTCGGTGCAGACGGTGATGCCGCTGCAGGGCGACGGGGCGATGCGCCTGACCACCGCGCGCTATTACACGCCTTCGGGCCGCTCGATCCAGGCGCTGGGCGTCTCGCCCGACATCGTGGTGCAACAGCCCCCGCGCCGCCCCGAGGCGGAGGAAGAGGAGGCGGCGGCGCGCCGCACCCGCTCGGAGGCCGACCTGCGCGGCCGCTTGGACAATGACAGCCTCACCGAGGATGAGCGCCGCCAGATCGAGGAAGAGCGCAAGAAGGCCGAAGAGGCCGCCAAGCTGCGCGAAGAGGATTACCAGCTGGCCTATGCCATCGACATCCTCAAGGGCCTCGCGGCGCTGGGCACCGACAAGTAAGGAGATGGGCCGGCCTTCGCGCCGGCCCCTTTTTCAGATGACGCCCGAAGAGATCGAAAAACTCCCCTACCGCCCCTGCGTGGGCGTGATGCTGATGAACGCGGAGGGCCAGGTCTTCGTGGGCCAGCGCCACGATTCCGAGGTTGCCGCCTGGCAGATGCCCCAGGGCGGGATCGACAAGGGCGAAGAGCCCGAGGCCGCCGCCCTGCGCGAGCTGTGGGAGGAGACCGGCGTGACCGCCGATCTGGTCGAGGTGATCGGCCGCACCGGCGACTGGGTGACCTATGACCTGCCGCCGGAACTGCTGGGCAAGGTGTGGCAGGGCAAGTATCGCGGCCAGAAGCAGCTGTGGTTCCTGATGCGCTTTCTCGGCACCGACGACCAGATCGACATCGAGACCGCGCATCCCGAGTTTTCGGAATGGGCCTGGCTGGCGCCCGAGCACCTGGTCGAGAACATCGTGCCCTTCAAGCGCGAGGTCTATGCCCATGTGGTCGAGGAGCTGGGGCCGAAGATTTCGGACGCGTGCTAGGGCCTCCGCGCGCCCAAGCCCGCCTTCCTACCGGGCCGGCGCCGCGCCCGGAAGATCATCCATGTGGTATGCGATCCAGGCGCCTTCGTGGAAGGCATGCATCCATTTGCCCCGCGCCTTCAGCCAGGTCTTTCCCCGTTCCGCCACCTTCCCCTCCGGCAAGACCAGCGTCGCCTTGCGCTTGCGGGCCAGCCTGCTGCCGCGCAGGGTCAGCACCGAGCATTGGGCCGGATCCTCGTCATATTGGCGGGAGAAGACGAAATGCGCCCCGTCCGTCGCGACCGCCGAGCAGCCGGACAGCGGGGTCCGGTAGTAGGCCGGGGCGAAATCCGCCGTCACGTGGCCCAGGTCAAACGCGTCGTAGTAAAAGAAGAACGCCCCCGACCGCGTGACATTCAGGGCATAGCAATCGTCGATGAACCTCTCCGAGCTGGGGGTGTTGTGCGACCACAGCAACCGCCCGTCTTCGTCCAGGCAGACCAGCCCGCCTGCGCCCAGGCCGTCCGGCCCCGGGTTGGCCCAGCCGTGGTTGCCATAGATGCCTTCGTCGAGGAACGAGACCCAGATGCGGTTCTCCGGGTCGATCTGAATATCCGCGATGCTGCTTCCGGCGTGGAAGCTTCGGATCGGATTGTCATCGGCGTCGAAGATGGTCGCGTTCTTCTGCGGCTCCTGCCCGGCCACCCAGGGGGAAATCGCATTCGCGACCAGAACGCGCCCGTCATCGAAGGGGGCCACGACCGGGCAGCGCAGGCCGTCCGGCATGGTGAGCGTCCGGGTGGTGGTGGAGTCCGAGCGCCAATAGGAGAGGGGCCCCTGTTCCGCAGGCGACCCGGTCGCCGAAAGGCAGTGGCAGGCTCCGTCTTCGGTGACCGAGACGGAGAGCAGGTTTCCGGCCTCTTCGGGAAGAGGGTGAATTGAGCGCGGCAGCCATTGCATGGGATTGGCCTAGCCGGTTCGTGCCGGGCGATCAACGGGACTTCCCGGCCGTAGGGCACGGGTGGATCGCGCGGCAATGCGCGCATCCCGGGCCTTTCAGGCGGACTCCAAATGAGAACAAAAGGTGAATATAATGCGACTCGCCATGTGTTATGCCGAGCTCAGCGTCACCTCCAACTTCACCTTTCTCACCGGGGCCTCCCACCCCGAGGAATACATGGAGCGCGCCGCGCTGCTGGGCCTGCCCGCCATCGCCATCGCCGACGAGAACTCGGTCGCGGGCATCGTCCGGGCCCATGCCCGCGCGCGAGAGATCGCCCGCGAGGTGGCCGAGCGGCGGGAGGCGGACCAAGACCCCATCGGCCCCCCGCGTCCCGCGCATCTCCCCGCGCCGCCCTCGGCCCCCGTCCATACCGTGCCGCGCCTGATCCCCGCCGCCCGCATCGTGCTGGAAGACGGCTTCGCCGCCACCGCCCTGCCGCGCGACCGCGCCGGCTGGGGCAATCTCTGCCGGCTGATCTCGCGCGGGCGGCTGAGGGCGGAAAAGGGGCGCTGCCGGCTCCGCTTCGACGACCTGATGGAATGGGGCGCGGGGCTGGAGCTGCTGCTCCACCCGCCACGGGCGCTTAGCCTGGGTGGCGGCGCGGGCGAATGGGTGTCACGGGCGGAACGGCTGTCGCGCCGCTTCCCCGGACAGGTCTCGCTGCTGATGACCCCGTGCTATGACGGACAGGATGAGGCCCGTTTCACCCGTCTCGCTGCGCTGGCCGGGCGCCTGGGCCTGCCCACCGTGGCCTCCGCCGCGCCGCTCATGCATCACGGCCGCCGCCGCAGGCTTGCCGATGTGCTCACTGCCATCCGCACCGGCCAGTGGGTGGCCGATCTGGGCCGCGCCGCACTTGCCAATGGCGAACAGCGCCTGCGCTCCCCCGACGAGATGCGCCGCCTCTTCAGGGGCCACGAAGACGCCCTGCAGCGCAGCCTCGAGATCGCCGCCCGCTGTCCCTTTTCGCTGGACGAGCTGCGCTATGAATACCCCTCGGAACTGACGGGCAAGGAAACTGCCGCGCAGCGCCTGTCGCGCCTCGCCCGCGAGGGGCTGGCTTGGCGCTACCCCGCCGGCGCGCCCGAGCGCGTGCGCAAGATGCTCGACCACGAACTCGCCCTCATCGCCAAGCTGAGATACGAGCCCTATTTCCTCACCGTCCACGACATCGTGCAATTCGCCCGTTCCCGCGGCATCCTCTGCCAGGGCCGCGGCTCGGCGGCGAATTCCGTGGTCTGCTACGCCCTCGGCGTGACCTCGGTCTCGCCCGAGGTGGGCTCCATGGTCTTCGAGCGCTTCGTCTCCGAGGCCCGCGACGAGCCCCCCGATATCGACGTCGATTTCGAACACGAACGCCGCGAAGAGGTGATCCAGCACATCTACGAACGCTACGGCCGCCACCGCGCCGGGCTCTGCGCCACGGTCATCCACTACCGCGGCAAGCGCGCGGTGCGCGAGGTTGGCCGCGCCATGGGGCTGAGCGAGGACACGCTGGCGGCCATGTCCAGCCAGCTCTGGGGCTGGGGCTCGCCCAGGGCCGTGGACGAGGTGCGCCTGCGCGAGATCGGCCTCGACCCCGCCGACCCGCGCCTGCGCCAGACGCTGGAACTGATCTTCGAGATCCAGGGCTTCCCCCGGCACCTCAGCCAGCATGTGGGCGGCTTCGTCATCACCGAGGGGCGGCTGGACGAGCTGGTGCCGGTGGAAAACGCCACCATGGAGGACCGCACCGTCATCTGCTGGGACAAGGACGATATCGACGCCCTCGGCATCCTCAAGGTCGACGTGCTGGCGCTGGGCATGCTCACCTGCATCCGCAAGGCCTTCGACCTGATCGCCCAGCACCACCAGGCGGAGTACAACCTCGCCACCCTGCCGCCCGAGGATCCGGCCGTCTACGACATGCTGTGCGAGGCCGACTCCTTAGGTGTCTTCCAGGTGGAAAGCCGGGCGCAGATGAACTTCCTGCCGCGGATGCGGCCGCGCTGCTTCTACGACCTGGTGATCCAGACCGCGATCATCCGCCCCGGCCCGATCCAGGGCGACATGGTCCACCCCTTCATCCGCCGCCGCAACGGCGAGGAAGAGGTCACCTTCCCCTCCGACGAACTGGGCGAGGTGCTGGGCAAGACGCTGGGCGTGCCGCTGTTCCAGGAACAGGCGATGCAGATCGCCATCATCGGCGCGGGCTTCACCCCGGATGAGGCCGACCGGCTGCGCCGCGCGTTGGCCACCTTTAAGAAACGCGGGCATGTGTCGGATTTCTACGACCGCTTTATCAGCGGCATGCTGAGAAACGGCTACGACCGCGACTTTGCCGAGCGCTGCTTTTCCCAGATCGAGGGCTTCGGCTCCTACGGCTTTCCCGAAAGCCACGCCGCCAGTTTCGCGCTCTTGGTCTATGCCTCGGCCTGGCTGAAGCGCCGTCATCCCGGCATCTTCGCCTGCGCGCTGCTGAACGCGCAGCCCATGGGATTCTACGCCCCGGCCCAGATCCTGCGCGACGCAAGCGCGCACGGGGTCGAGGTGCGGCCTGTCTGCATCAACATGAGCTTCTGGGACAACGTGATGGAGCCTGACGGCAATGGCGGCCTCGCCCTGCGCCTGGGCTTCCGCCAGATCAGGCGCCTCGGCGAGGAGGACGCGGGCTGGATCACCGCGGCGCGCAACAACGGCTACCGATCGGTCGAGGATGTCTGGCGCCGCGCCGGCCTCGGCCCCCGGCGCCTGACGGTGCTGGCCGAGGCCGGCGCCTTCGCCTCCCTTGGCCTTTCCCGCCGCGAGGCCCTCTGGGCCGCCCGCGCCATCGCCGCCCCCAGGCCCCTGCCGCTCTTCGCCCGCGACCTCGACGGCGAGGGGATCGTGGAGCCGGCGGTGCACCTGCGCGCCATGACCGAGGGCGAGGAGATCGTCGAGGATTACGTGGCCCTGCGCCTGACGCTGCGCCGCCACCCGCTGGCGCTGTTGCGCCCCCGGCTGACGCCCGGGCAGGGGGCCTCCATTCTTCTGGCTGAAAATATCCCCGCCGGAGGCATGAAATCCTCTGGCGCGCCAGAAAACTTCTATGCCTCCGGCGGGAGTATTTCTTCCAAGAAGAAGGGGATGCCGTTTCCCGGGCCTCAGCCGTCCCTGAGCAGCTTCAGCAATTGCTCGCTGGCATAGCCGTCGGGCGTCACCCCGCGCGAGACCTGGAAGGCGCGGATGGCGTTGATCGTGTTGGGGCCGATGATCCCGTCGATCTTGTCATTGAGGAAACCCGCCCGTTTCAGCCGGCGCTGCATCTCCTTCTTCTGGGTGAAGGAGAGCGGCTTGTAGCCGCGCGGCCAGCTGGCCTGGATCGGCGGGCCGCCCCTCAGCCGGTCGCTGAGATGCCCCACGCCGATGACATAGGCATCGGCCACGTTATAGCGCTCGATCACGCTGAAATTCTTGAAGATCATAAAGGCTGCGCCCTGCGACCCTGCCGGCAGCAGGATCGAGGCCGAGCCGTAATCGCGCACCGGGCGGCCGTTGACATCCGTCACCCCCAGCGCGGCCCAGTCCGAGGGCATCTTGAGGATCTTGCGGTCGGCCAGCGCGTGGTTGAAGCCGCGCGGTAGTTTCACCTCCACCCCCCAGGGCTGGCCCTTCACCCAGCCGTGCCGGGCCAGGTAGGCGGCGGTGGAGGCCAGCGCGTCGGAAGGGTCATCCGACCAGATGTCGCGCTTGCCGTCGCCGGTGAAATCCACCGCGAAGGCGAGGTAGCTGGAGGGGATGAACTGGGTGTGCCCCATCGCGCCCGCCCAGGAGCCGGTCATGTTGCGCGGGGCCACGTCGCCCGCCTGCAGGATCTTCAGCGCGTCGATCAGCTGGCCCTCGAAGAAGCTCCCGCGCCGCCCGTCGAAGGCGAGCGTCGCCAGAGCCTCGATGATGGGGATGCTGCCGCGATGTTCGCCATAGGCGCTTTCCAGCCCCCAGATCGCGGCCACGACCTCTTTCTCCACGCCGTATTTCGCCTCGATCGCGTCGAGCTGGCGGCGGTATGTCTTCAGCGCCTCCTGGCCGTTCTTCACCCGCGTCGGCGAGGCCGCGCTGTCGAGGTAGTCCCAGATCTGCTTGGTGTATTCCGACTGGTTGCGGTCCTTCTGGATCACGTCGGTGTTGTATTTCGCGCCGCGGAAGGCGCGGTCGAACACGGCGGGCGAGATGCCCTGCGCCAGGGCGCGGCGCCGGAAGCCTTCGATCCAGCGCCGGAAGCTGAGATTGGAGCTGGAGGCCTGCATCTGCACCAGCGTTTCCTCCTTGGCGAGGGCGGGGCGGGCCTGCGGGCGGGGCGAGCGATCCACGGCCGCCGGTCCGGCCAGGGCCACGCCCGGCCCGATCGCGAGAACCAAGGCCATCGTCACCAGAACACGCATCACTGAAAATTCCTGCCCGTTGTTATTTGCCCCGATTGTAACGCGAAGGAAAACAGCCGGGAAGCGGGCAGGCAGGCGGCGTGCGGGGAACCGCTCAGCGCCGTTTGCGGGTGACCTTGCGTTGGGTCTTGGCGGCCTTTTTCTTCGCCACCGCTGGCTTGCGGCGGGCGGGGGCGCCGCGGCCGCGTGCGGGCCCGCGGGGCAGGGGCTTGCCCTCGAGCGACAGCAGTTCGAGCCTGAGCCCGCCGGTCACCGGCACCGCCTCGACGAGCCGCACGGTCACGCGCTGGCCGATGCCGATGGTCAGGCCGGTATCGGAGCCGGTCAGGAGCTGCGCGTCGCGGTCGAAATGGAAATATTCGCGGCCCAGGTCGCGCATCGGGATCAGCCCGTCGGCGCCGGTCTCGTCGAGCTTCACGAAGGCGCCGAAGCGGGTGACGCCCGAGACCCGGCCGGTAAATTCGTTGCCCACATGCTCGGTCAGGTAGGCGGCAAGGTAGCGGTCGGTGGTGTCGCGTTCCGCGGCCATGGAGCGGCGCTCGGTGTCCGAGATGTGCTGGGCGGTGTCCTCCAGCCGCTCGATGTCCTCGGGGCTGAGCCCGTCCTTGCCCCAGCCATGGCCCGAGATCAGCGCGCGGTGCACGACCAGGTCGGAATAGCGCCGGATCGGCGAGGTGAAATGCGCGTAGGAGCGCAGCGCCAGGCCGAAATGGCCGAAATGCTCGGGCGTGTAATAGGCCTGGGTCATCGAGCGCAGGGTGGAGATGTTGATCAGCTCGTCGAACTCGGTGCCCTCGGCCTGGCCCAGCAGACGGTTGAGCTGCGCGGTGTGCAGCACCTGCCCCTTGGCCAGCGTAAAGCCCGAGGCCGCGGCGACCTCGCGCAGCGCCTCCAGCTTTTCGGGGCTGGGCTCTTCGTGCGCGCGGTAGAGCAGGGGGCGGCGCATCCGCGTCAGTTCCTGCGCGGCGGCGACATTGGCGAGGATCATGAATTCCTCGATCAGCCGGTGCGCGTCGAGCCGGTCGCGGAAGGCCACCGATTCCACCTTGCCCTCTTCGCTGAGCACGATCTTGCGCTCGGGCAGGTCCAGCTCCAGCGGCTGGCGCGCGGCACGGGCGGTCTTGACCGCCTCGTAGGCGGCGTAGAGGGGTCTGATCACCTCGTCGAGCAGCGGCTCGGTCTTGTCGTTGGGGCGCCCCTCGATCGCCGCCTGCACTTCCTGGTAGTTCAGCGACGCGACCGAGCGCATCAGGGCGCGGGTGAAGTGCTGCGAGAGCAGGTTGCCCTTGGCGTCGAGCTTCATGCGCACCGCGAGGCAGGGGCGGGGCACGCCCTCGTGCAGGCTGCACAGGTCGCCCGACAGCCGGTCGGGCAGCATCGGCACCACCCGGTCGGGGAAATAGGTGGAGTTGCCCCGCTTGCGCGCCTCGCGGTCGAGGGCCGAGCCCGGGCGCACGTAATGGGCCACGTCGGCGATGGCCACCCAGACCACGTGGCCGCCCTCGTTCCTGGGGTCGTCGTCGGGATGGGCATAGCAGGCGTCGTCATGGTCGCGCGCATCGGCCGGGTCGATGGTGACGAAGGGGAAGTGGCGCAGGTCCTCGCGGTTGCCGAGGCCTGCGGGTTTCTGGCGGTCGGCCTCGGCGATCACCTCATCGGGGAACTGGTCGGGAATGCCGTGCTGGTGGATGGCGATCAGCGAGACCGCCTTGGGCGCGGTGGGGTCGCCCAGCCGGCTGACGATGCGGGCGCGCGGCAGGCCCATGCGGCCGCGCGGGCCGGCCTGTTCGGCCTCCACCAGCTCGCCGTCCTTGGCGTTCAGCGTGGCGTCGGAAGCGACCATCCATTCCAGCTCGGCGCCCTTGTCGATGGGCACCACGCGCCCGCCCTCGGCCCCCTTGCGGAAGATGCCAAGCACGCGTTTCGGGCTGGTGCCGATGCGGCGGATCAGCCGCGCCTCGTATTGATGCTCGCCCTTGACCTCGGTCAGGCGGCCGAGGATGCGGTCGCCCTCGCCCAGCGCGGGGTCGGCTTCGCGGGGAATATACAGGACCTTCGGCTCGGGCCCCTCGCCGTGCCATTCCAGCGGTTTGGCGTAGAGATCGCCGTCCGCCGTGGGCGCGAGGATCTGCAGCACGCTGACGGGGGGCAGTTTCTCGGCGTCGCGATAGGTCTTGCGCCGCTTCTGCAGATGCCCTTCCGCCTCCAGCTCCTTCAGGACGCGCTTCAGCTCGATCCGGTCAGCCCCTTTGATCCCGAAGGCCTTGGCGATGTCGCGCTTCGAGGTCTGGGTGGGGTTGTCGGCGATCCATTCGAGGATCTGGTCTTTGGTCGGGATCTTGGTCATGGGTCCGCGTAACATGGGGACGCGGCCCCGTCATTGCAAATCAGGATGCGCTCAGGCGAAATAATCCGCCAGGATGCGGCCGTAGATCGCCTTGAGCTGGCCGATCTGGGCCACCTCCACGCGCTCGTCGACCTGGTGCATGGTCTTGCCCACGAGGCCGAATTCCACCACCGGACAGTGATCCTTGACGAAGCGCGCATCCGAGGTGCCCCCCGAGGTCGAGAGCACCGGGGTCACCCCCGTCTCCGCCTCCACCGCGCGGGAGACGAGCTCCGACAGCGGCCCCGGAGGGGTGAGGAAGCTCTCGCCCGAGACCTTGGTCTCCATGGCGATCTCGATGCCGGTGTCCCAGGCCACCTTCTCGGCCTCGCGTTTCAGCCACTCGGTCAGGCTGGCCGAACTGTGGGCATCGTTGAAGCGGATGTTGACCGTGGCGCGGCATTGCGCGGGGATCACGTTGTTGGCGGGGTTGCCGGTGTCGATGGTGGTCACCGCCAGCGTGGAGGGATCGAAATGCTCGGTCCCCTCGTCCAGCACATGCCGGTCGAGCTCCGCCATCAGCCGCGCCAGCGCCGGAACCGGGTTCTTGGCCCGGTGGGGATAGGCCGAATGGCCCTGCACGCCGGTGGCGGTGAAATAGGCCGTCATCGAGCCGCGCCGGCCGATCTTCATCATCTCGCCCATGCGCTCGGGGCAGGTGGGCTCGCCAACCAGGCAGGCCGACATCGCCTCGCCGTTCCTCTCCATCCAGTCCAGCAGGGCGGCGGTGCCGTCGACAGCGTCGCCCTCCTCATCGCCGGTGATGGCCAGGATGATGGCGCCCTCGGGGGGTGTCGCCTGCACGAAGTCGATCGCCGCCGCGGCAAAGGCCGCCACGCCCGATTTCATGTCGGTGGCGCCGCGGCCCCAGAGGAAGCCGTCCTTCTGCTCGCCGCCGAAGGGATCGACGCTCCAGGCCGCGGCGTCGCCCACCGGCACCACGTCGGTATGGCCGTTGAAGCCGAAGCTTTTCGCCGCGCCCCTGGCGCCCCAGCGGGCGAAAAGATTGGCCACCCCGCCCCGGTCGACGCGGGTGCATTCGAAGCCTGCCGCCGAGAGCCGCTCCTCCAGAAGCGCCAGCGCGCCGCCCTCGGCGGGGGTGACCGAGGGGCAGCGGATCAGCTCGGCGGTCAGGGCGACGGGGTCGGTGGGCTGGGTCATGGCGGGCTCCTTGGCGGTTCCCGTCAGCGATAAACCGGCAGGGGCGTGGCTGCAATGCGTCGGAAGGCAAACAGGCTGCCGTGCCCCTTAATACCGGTCCCGCCCGGGCGTCAGCCCGGGCAGCGCCCGACCCTCCCCCCGGAGGGCGCTTTTGCAGCGTTTCAATGCGCACCGGCGGTAGAAATGTTGAGGTGCCCCACACACCATCATTCGATGGCAGGCGCCCACCCAGGGTCGGGCGCTGCCCTCCACTCTTCGAATGTGCGGTCCGCTAGCCTAGAAGCGCGCGCACCGCCCGGCCGATCTCGGCCGGCGTGGCGACGAGGTGATCGGCCCCCGCCAACTCTTCACGCGGGCCATAGCCCCAGAGCACGCCGATCGCCTTCATCCCCACCGCGCGGGCGGCGTCGATGTCGTGGTGGCGGTCGCCGATCATCACCGACGCCCCGACCCGCGCGCCGGTGATCTCCAGCGCATGGCGCAAAAGCTCGCCCTTGTCGTTGCGGGTGCCGTCGAGCTCGGGGCCGAATTCATGGGTCAGGTGGCCCGCCAGCCCGAAATGCGCGGTGATGCGGCGGGCATATTCATGCGGCTTGGCGGTGGCCAGGTGCAGAACATGGCCCTCGGCGCGCAGCCCGGCCAGCAGCTCGGGGATGCCGTCGAAGACCTGGTTCTCATAGAGCCCCACATCCGCGTAGCGCGCGCGATAGGCCGCCAGCGCGGCCTGCGGGTCGGGTGCACCCAGCCTCTCGAAACTCTGTAGGAGCGGCGGCCCGATCACCCAGTCCAGGCTGTCCGCCTCGGGCGCCTCCAGCCCCAGGCTTTCCAGAGCATGCACGACCGAGCGGGTGATCCCCGGTTTCGGATCGGTCAGCGTGCCGTCGAGATCAAGAAAGATCGTCGCCATCATCCTCGCCGTAGAAGGGCGTCATCTGGGCCACGATCACGGCGTTCTCCTCCAGCGCGCGGGCCATCAGCCCGGCCTCCTCCTCGCCGATCTCGTGGCCCTGGGCGCGGCGCTCCTCGGCGGTGCCGTAGCCGGTCACGTCGAGCGGCGCGAGGCCCGCCTGTTTCAGCACCGCCACCGTCTCGCGCACCGCCTCGGCCTCGTCCACGCCGGAGGCGTAGCACATCAGCCCCGCCCCGGTCGCGCCTTCGGGCAGCCCGTCATCGGCCTTGCGCCCGACCTCGACCAGCAGGGTGTAAACTTGTTGGGGCTTCTTCGCTTTCATTGCGCCTCGTTGCCAAATCACCCGTCCGGATACAAGCCCGAACCGCCCCCAATGATCTGCATCAAGGCAACCTCCGGGTGAGTGCCTAGCCTGATCTATTATGTTTAATGACATTGGGAGGGCGTCATGAGCGCGCGCACAGCCATCATCGCCGGCCTGGCACTGGCCTTTGCAGCTGTCTCCGGCCCCGCGCGGGCGGACTTCGTTTCCGACTACCAGGCATATCTGGGAAAGGGCCAGACCGAGGCCGCCGCGGCCCATGCCGGGGCCCGGCTGTCCGAAATGCCCGGCGATGCCCAGGCGCAGTTCGCCCTGGGCACGGCGCAATTCCTGCTGGCGGTCGAGCATCTGGGGCAGGGGCTGCACCGCTACGGGCTGCGCTCGGAATATGACGCCAGTCTTGGCGGCCTGTCCGGCCTGCCCTTCCTGCGGTTGCCCGTGCCGCCCAACCCCGAGCCCCAGCAGGTCACCTATGAGGGGCTGCGCGGGGTGCTCGCCCGGTTTGTAGAGGACCTTTCGGCCGCCGAGGCGACCCTTGCCGGCATTCCCGACGTGCCGGTTGACCTGCCGCTCGATCCCGCCCTTATCCGGCTTGATCTGAACGGCGACGGCATAGGGTCGGAGGAAGAGCGGTTCCTGAGGCTGTTCGCCGCCGTGTCGGGCGGCGGCGGGGCCGGCCTCGAGACGCTGCCCGTGGATCTCGACGAAAGCGACGTGCCCTGGCTTCAGGCCTACTGCCACCTGCTGATGGCCATGGCGGAGTTCCCGCTGGCGCATGACTGGGAAGCGGCGTTCGACGCCACGTTCCACAATCTGTTCCCGGACTCTGAGCTGCCCTCTTCGGAGATTGCCGCCGAGGTTGCGCAATTGCGCAAGCAGCTCGGAGGGCAGCGCCCGCCCTATCCCACCGCGCCCGAGAAGCCGAAGGACATGTCCTATCCGGACTGGTGGGAAAGCCCCGAATACCAGGCCTACCTGAACAGTCCTGAATACCAACGGTATCAGGAATTCAGAAAGGCCGAAGAGGCAATGGAGATCGGCGCGATTGCCGACCTCATCGCCTTCATCCACCTGTTCAACTGGCCCGTGGTCGAGCCCGACCGGATGGCGAATGTCCGCACGCATTTCCTGTCCATGGTGGCGCTCAGCCGCGAAAGCTGGCGCCGCATCGCACTGGAAACCGACAACCGCAACGAATGGATTCCCAAGCCGGTTGACCAGACCGGGGTCTTCGCGAGGATGCGGGTCACGTCCGAGCGCGTGGAGGGCTGGAACCTGTTCCTCGATGAATTCGAGGCGGTCCTGACGGGCGAGCGGCTGATCCCGCATTGGCGGTTCCTTGACCGCGGCGTGAACCTGCGCAGGATGTTCGAGGAACCGCGCACCTTCGATCCCGTCCTCATCGCCCAGGGCTCGGCCGTTCTGCCCTACCTGGAAGAGGGCGAGATGGTCACCGGGGACACGGTGGAAGAGGTCAGCCGCCTGATGGGCCGCGGCTTCTTCGCCTATTTCGTCTGGTTCAACTGAGCGGGCGGGGCGGGCAAGGCCCGCCCCCAGGTCAATATCAGTCCCGCAGCAGCTCGTTGATGCCGGTCTTGGAGCGGGTCTGCGCGTCCACGCGCTTCACGATCACCGCGCAGTAGAGGTTCACGCCGCCCTTCGAGGGCATCGAGCCCGAGACGACCACCGAATAGGGCGGCACCTCGCCATACATCACCTCGCCGGTCTCGCGGTCGACGATCTTGGTCGACTTGCCGATGAAGACGCCCATGCCGAGGACCGAGCCCTCGCGCACGATGCAGCCTTCGACCACCTCCGACCGCGCGCCGATGAAGCAGTTGTCCTCGATGATGGTGGGGCCGGCCTGCATCGGCTCCAGCACGCCGCCGATGCCCACGCCGCCCGACAGGTGCACGTTCTTGCCGATCTGGGCGCAGGACCCGACGGTGGCCCAGGTGTCCACCATGGTGCCCTCGTCGACATAGGCGCCGAGGTTCACGAAGGAGGGCATCAAGACCACGCCCGGCGCGATATAGGCCGATTTGCGCACCACGCAGTTCGGCACCGCGCGGAAGCCCGCGGATTTCCACTCCGCATCGCCCCAGCCCTTGAACTTGCTGTCGACCTTGTCCCACCAGCCGGAGCCCTGCGGGCCGCCGTCCTGCAGTTCCATGTCCTTGATGCGGAAGCCCAGCAGCACCGCCTTCTTGGCCCACTGGTTGACGTGCCAGTCGCCGCTCTCCAGCTTCTCGGCGACGCGCAGGGTGCCGCTGTCCAGCGCGGCCAGCGTGTCTTCGATCGCTTCGCGGGTCTCGCCGCCGGTATGCGGGTTGATCGTGTCGCGCGCCTCCCAGGCGGCTTCGATGGCGGCTTCGAGCTGGGCGTTGGACATGGGTTCCTCCGAAAACGTGACTGGCCTCATCAGCCCCGAGCCTATAGACGCAGAAAGGGCCTTAGGCAACGCAGGCGGCATAGGAGAAAAGGACGCGCCATGAAGTATGACCGCTCCCGGGTGTTTCCCGATGCCCACGAGGATATCAAGACCGCGCGCGAGATACCCGTCACCCCGCAGACGAAATCACCCGCCTACCGGCTGGCCTTTGCGGATGCCGAGTTTCTGTGCCGCGACGAGCTGCGCCCGGTGCGCCTGCAGCTGGAGCTGATGAAGCCCGAGCTGCTGATGCAGGAATACGGCATCGAAAGCACCATCGTGCTGTTCGGCAGCGCCCGCATCCCCGAACCGGGGCTGGAGCATACCGCCGGCACGGAAACCCTGGCCGCGCTGACGCGATACTATGGCGAGGCGCGCGAATTCGCCCGGCTGATGACGCTGAAAAGCAAACAGAACGGCAACCGCGAGAACGTGATCGTCACCGGCGGCGGCCCCGGCATCATGGAGGCGGGAAACCGCGGCGCGCATGACGCCGGCGGCGTGTCCATCGGGCTGAACATCGTGCTGCCGCACGAGCAGAAGCCGAACGACTGGGTCACGCCGGAGCTCTGCTTCAACTTCCACTATTTCGGCATCCGCAAGATGCATTTCCTGATGCGCGCCAACGCGGTCGCGATGTTCCCCGGCGGCTTCGGCACGCTGGACGAGATGTTCGAGGCGCTGACCCTGATCCAGACGGGGCGCATGCGCGCGGTGCCCTTCCTGCTGTTCGGCCGGGAATTCTGGGAGAAGATCATCAACTGGGAGGCGCTGGCCGAGGCCGGCACCATCGCCCGCGAGGACCTCGCGCTTTTCTGTTTTGTCGAGACCGCGCAGGAGGCGGTCGAGGTGATCGAGGGCTGGACGGAACGCCCGGCGTCGGGCTGGGGCTGATCCGCGCCCGCTCACGCAACGATCAGGCAGACTTTATGCGGCGCGATTCGATGTGAATTGCCCGTTTTCGCCCTTTCTTGGACGGTGTTGCAGCTGCGCTAACTGCGCCGCGCCCGCGTTTCACCTGAACCAGAAAAGGACGACGAAATCATGATCACCAGACGTTTTGCACTCTTGGCCGGCGCGGCAGCGACCGCCCTGGCCGCCGCCGGGCCCGTGCTGGCCGGCGGGGTTGGCGTGACACTGAATGCCGACGAAAGCGGCCTGATGCTGAAGGGCTATGACCCGGTGGCCTATTTCACCGAGGATGCGGCGGTGAAAGGCTCTGACGCGTTTTCGGCTCAGCATGAAGGCGTTACCTACCACTTCGCTTCGGCCGGGAACCGGGATGCCTTTCTCGCCGAGCCGGCGAAATACGCGCCGGCCTTTGGCGGCTATTGCGCGATGGGCACCGCGATGGGGCTGAAGCTGGACACCGATCCGGAGCTGTTCCGCGTGGTCGAGGGCACCCTCTACCTCAACGTCGCCAAGCCGGCGCAGGATCGCTGGCTGGAGGACGTTCCCGGCAACATCGCCAAGGCCAATGCCAAGTGGCAGGAGATCCAGGATATCCCCGCCTCCGAACTCCAGCCCTGACGGGGCGCGACATGGCCCCGCCCGCGCCAAGGGCCAGCGCGGGTGGGGTCTGGCGCGTCAGAGGCCGGCTTCGGCCTCGATTTCGCGGCGCGACTTGCGGGCGCGCTCGGTCGCTGACTTCAGCTGGCCGCAGGCGGCCATGATGTCCTCGCCCCGCGGCGTGCGGATGGGCGAGGCGTAACCGGCCTTGTAGACGATGTCGGCGAAACCCTCGATCCGCTCCCAGTCCGACCGCTCGTAAGGCGTGCCGGGCCATTCGTTGAAGGGGATGAGGTTGATCTTGGCCGGGATGCCCGAGATCAGCTTGACCAGCCGCCGGGCGTCCTCGTCGCTGTCGTTCACGCCCTTCAGCATCACGTATTCGAAGGTGATGCGCTCGGAGTTCGACAATTTGGGATAGGCGCGCAGCGCCTCCAGCAGGGCCTCGATGTTCCAGCGGCGGTTGATCGGCACCAGCTTGTCGCGCACCTCGTCGGTGGTGGCGTGGAAGCTGACCGCCAGCATGCAGCCGATCTCTTCGGCGGTGCGGGCGATCTCGGGCACCACGCCCGAGGTGGACAGCGTGATCCGGCGGCGGGAAAGCGAGATCCCCTCGCCATCCATGGCGATCTTCATCGCATCGCGGACGTTCTCGAAATTGTAGAGCGGCTCGCCCATGCCCATCAGGACGATGTTGGAAATCAGGCGCGGGCGCTCGCCGCTGCCTTCGCCCGGCTCGGGCCATTCGCCCAGGTCGTCGCGCGCCATCATCACCTGGCCGATGATCTCGCCCGCGGTCAGGTTGCGCACCAGTTTCTGGGTGCCGGTGTGGCAGAAGGAGCAGGTCAGCGTGCAGCCCACCTGGGACGAAATGCACAGCGTGCCGCGATCGGTTTCGGGGATGTAGACCACCTCGACCTCGTGCCCGCCGGCGATGCGCACCAGGTATTTCCGCGTGCCATCGGCCGAGACGTTCTTCGACACGACCTCGGGCACCTCGATCACGAAATGCGCGGCGAGCTTCGCGCGGTAGTCCTTGGCCAGGTTGGTCATGGCGTCGAAGTCGCGCACGCCCTTCTGGTAGATCCACTGCCAGACCTGGTTCACGCGCATCTTGGCCTGTTTTTCCGGCGTTCCGGCGGCGATCAGCGCCTCGCGCAGCTTGTCGCGGGTGAGCCCGACAAGGTTCACCTTTCCCTCCTCCGGCAGCTTGCGGGGGATGGTCAGAACGTCCTGTGTGATCGGTGCGGTGGCCGTCATGTCGCGCGTCTCCAAGGGAATAGCCGCGCTACATATAGGATTCGGCGGCGCAAATAAACAGGAGCCTGCGGCGTTGATCAGAGCTTTCGCCCGGCGGGAACCGCCGGGCAGCGCCCGACCCGCCCCCCAGGGGCGGGCGCTGGCCTCTGGGTGGTGCTTAGTCCTGAGGCAGGCGGCCCCACAGATCATACTCCCCGGCCTCATCCACCTCGACGGTGACGATATCCCCGGGTTTCAGCCCCTCGAACCCCTCGTCGATGAACAGGTTCCCGTCGATCTCCGGCGCATCCGCCTTCGTCCGGCAGGTGGCGGCCTCGGCGTCGACCTCGTCGACGATCACCTCCAGCCGCTGGCCCACCTTGGCCGCCAGCTTGGCCTCGGAAATCGCCTGGGCCTTTTCCATGAAGCGTTCCCACCGCTCCTGCTTCACCTCCGGGGCCACGTGGTCGGGCAGGGCGTTGGAGCGCGCGCCCTCCACATCCTCGTACTGGAAGCAGCCCACGCGGTCGAGCTGGGCCTCGTCGAGCCAGTCGAGCAGCGTCCGGAATTCCTCCTCCGTCTCGCCGGGGTAGCCCACGATGAAGGTGGAGCGCAGGGTGATCTCGGGGCAGATGTCGCGCCAGGCGGCGATCTCGTCCAGCGTGCGCGCGGCGGCCGCGGGGCGGGCCATGCGTTTGAGCGTGTCCGGGTGGGCGTGCTGGAAGGGGATGTCGAGATAGGGCAGGATCAGCCCCTCGGCCATCATCGGGATCAGCTCGCGCACATGCGGGTAGGGGTAGACGTAGTGCAGCCGCACCCAGGCGCCCAGTTGGCCGAGGTCGCGGGCGAGCGGCAGGATGGGGAATTTGTCGTCCCGGTCGGGCCAATCGGTGCCGTAGGCCGAGGTGTCCTGGCTGATGACCAGCAGTTCCTTCACCCCGGCCTCGACCAGCTTCTCGGCCTCGCGCAGCACGGCCTTCGCGGGGCGCGAGGCGAGGCGGCCGCGCATGTCGGGGATGATGCAGAACCTGCACTTGTGGTTACAGCCCTCGGAGATCTTGAGATAGCTGTAGTGGCGCGGGGTGAGCTTGACCCCCGCGGGCGGCAGCAGGTCGACGAACGGGTCGGGCGCGGGCGGCACGGCGGCATGCACGGCGTCGAGTACCTGCTCGTACTGGTGCGGGCCGGTGACGGCCAAAACCTGCGGGTGCGCGCCGGTGATGTATTCGGGCTCGGCGCCCAGGCAGCCGGTGACGATGACCTTGCCGTTCTCGGCCAGCGCCTCGCCGATCGCCTCGAGGCTTTCGGCCTTGGCGGAATCGAGGAAGCCGCAGGTGTTCACGATCACCGCGTCGGCGCCCTGGTAATCGGGCGAGATGGCGTAGCCCTCGGCCCGCAGGCGGGTGAGGATGCGTTCGCTGTCGACCAGCGCCTTGGGGCAGCCGAGGGAGACCATGCCGATGGTCGGCTGGCCGGGGCGGCGCGGCTCATTGATGCGGGGGGCCGGGGCGAGGTCGGGGCGCAGATTGGGCGGGTTGGTGCTCATGCGCGCTGATATAGGGGGCGGCGCGGGTGATTGGAATGGGGATTGAAATGAAGGGGCTGTCCACACATGCTTTCACCGAAAGGTATAGGACATGAATGCATTTACCCCTTACAGGCGTTCGCTGCAGGAGATGCGGGAGGACCGCCCCTTCACCCCGGCCGAGGAGCGGCTGATCGCGGAGTGCAGGCAGGGTGAGACTGTCGCCCTAGGTTGGGAGGTGCCCGAAGGCCCTTCGCCGGAGCTGGAAATCCGCGGGGAGTTGATCCGCCACCTGATGCTGGGGGGCTGCGACGATGCGCCGGTGTCGCCCACGGGCGTGAAGCTGGCGGGGGCCTGGATGGGAGGCGAGTTGAAACTCGAGGGCTGTGAGAGTCCGCTTGACCTTTTCCTGTTCAAATGTGGTTTTGCCAAGAAGCCAGTTTTCCGGGATGCACGGATCGGCGCGCTCAATCTGTCTGGGTCTCATTTGCCTGGACTGAATGCGCACCGCTTGCGGGCCGAGAAAAACGTGTTTCTCCGGCAAGACTTCCGTTCGCGGGGCACGGTTGATTTAGGTGGCGCGCAGATTGGGGGCCAACTGGCCTGTGCCAATGGCCGTTTTGACGGTGGTGATGGCCCCGCGCTGTATGGCAACTCGCTGACGGTTGGGGCGGACGTCTTCCTGTGCGATGGGTTTCGGGCGACGGGGGAGGTCTGTCTTCACGGGGCGCAGATTGGGGGCCAACTTGACTGTGGGAAGGGACGGTTTGACGGTGGGGATGGCCCCGCGCTGAATGGCGATTCGCTGACCGTGGGGACGGATGTAT
>ENA-ORCT01000112-ORCT01000112.1-marine-metagenome-genome-assembly--contig:-NODE-112-length-56632-cov-19.429759_pt1 | contig 56632 bp, 55 predicted proteins | sample MGYA00248632_ERZ508511 | MGnify/ENA primary metagenome ERZ508511 (study PRJEB26182, sample SAMN06268839) | marine metagenome | isolation source: Tt an P1-techrep anaerobic enrichment on pine from...
CCACTGCAGGAATCCTCGAACCACTGCTTGTCCTCAAACGCAGCCACGGCACCAGCCAGAGCCAGACGGTCCAGCGGATAGGAATTGAAGCTGTCTTTAACACGGTTGAGAGCCTCGATCAGATCTTCATTACCAACCGCAAAGCCAACTCTCAGGCCAGCCAGTGAACGGGCCTTGGAGAGGGTCTGGCACACCAACAGGTTCGGGTACTGGTTCACCAGACGAATCGCCGTCTCGCCACCGAAATCAACATAGGCTTCATCAACCACTACCACGCTATCCGGGTTGGCCTGCAGGATATCCTCTACGTGCCCAAGTCCGAGGTAGCGTCCCGTCGGCGCATTCGGGTTCGGGAAGATAATGCCGCCGTTGTCACGCTTGTAGTCGTTCGGATCGATCTCAAAGCTGTCAGTCAATGGAATGACCGCACTTTCGATCTGGAACAAGCCACAATACACAGGGTAGAAGCTATAGCTGATGTCCGGAAACAGGATCGGCTTGTCGTGTTTCAGCAGCCCCTGAAAGATATGCGCCAGCACTTCATCGGAGCCGTTGCCAACAAACACCTGTTTGGGATTGATTCCAAAATCCACGTGGTATTCGGCAATGGCATCTTTCAGGGCCTGGCCTTCCGGGTCCGGATACAGGCGCAGGCTGTCATTCAACTCTCTCTGAATGGCTTCAATCACTTTTGGCGATGGGCCGAACGGGTTTTCATTGGTGTTCAGCTTCACCAGATTGGCCATTTTCGGCTGTTCACCCGGCACGTAAGGCTTGAGTTCACTGACCAGGTCGCTCCAGTACTTACTCATTGATCCGGTACTCCGCTGAACGTGCGTGTGCAGTCAGACCTTCGCCACGAGCCAGAACCGATGCCACCCGCCCCATACGATCGGCGCCCTGAGCCGTAAAGCCAATAAGTGAAGAGCGCTTCTGGAAATCGTACACACCCAGAGGTGAACTGAATCGTGCAGTGCCGCTGGTTGGCAAAACGTGATTCGGGCCTGCGCAATAGTCACCCAGGGCTTCGGCCGTGTGCCTGCCCATGAAAATCGCGCCGGCGTGGCGGATGTCGTCGAGCATGGCCTGCGGGTCTTCCACTGAAAGCTCCAGGTGCTCCGGCGCAATCCGATTACTCACTTCTGCGGCTTCTTTCAGATCTGCCACCTGAATCAGTGCACCCCGTCCCAGCATGGAGGTGCGGATAATTTCTTCTCGCTCCATGGTCGGCAGCAGCTTGTTGATACTGGCTTCCACCGCATCCAGGAAGTCTGCGTCCGGGCTGACCAGAATGCTCTGGGCCTGCTCGTCGTGTTCGGCCTGGGAAAACAGGTCCATGGCGATCCAGTCCGGGTCGGTCTTGCCGTCACAAATCACCAGTATCTCCGAAGGGCCGGCAATCATGTCGATACCGACAACTCCGAATACTTCGCGCTTGGCGGTGGCCACAAAGATATTACCGGGGCCGACGATCTTGTCGACAGAGGGCACGGTGTCCGTGCCATAGGCCAGCGCAGCCACGGCCTGGGCGCCACCGATAGTAAACACGCGGTCTACCCCGGCAATGGCGGCCGCTGCCAGCACCATGTCATTCACCACACCATCCGGGGTCGGCACCACCATGATAACTTCAGACACACCAGCGACTTTGGCCGGAATCGCATTCATCAGTACCGACGAAGGATAGGCCGCCTTGCCACCCGGCACGTACAGACCGGCGCGATCCAGCGGCGTTACCTTCTGGCCCAGCAAGGTTCCGTCTTCGTCCTGGTATTGCCAGGATTGCTGATTCTGGCGTTCGTGGTAGTCACGGATGCGTTCCGCCGCTTTTTCCAGACCCTCACGCTGATCCTGGGGAATTCGGTCCAATGCTGCCTGCAAACGGCTTTTATCCATTTCCAGCTCAGCCATGGAGCCAACGTCCAGGCGATCAAACTTGGCCGTAAACTCCAGCACTGCCGCATCGCCCCGGGTCTTCACCTCGTGCAGGATATGCCGAACCGACTCATTCACCTGATGATCCACACTGTCGTCCCAGGCCAGCAGTTGGGCCAGCGCACTGTCAAAGTCGCTCTGGGTGGTGTTCAGTCTGGTGATTCTGTCGGTCATTTTTCAGATCCTGTCTTGGAGTAACACTACGAATCGCGGCGTCGTTCAACGGCCGCGGACATCTTCTCGATTATGGGGTTTATCTGGCCGTGTTTCATCTTCATGGAGGCCCGGTTAACCACCAGTCGGCTACTGATGTGGTCAATCAGTTCTCTTGGCTCCAGCCCGTTGGCCTTGAGGGTATTGCCGGTATCCACGATATCAACAATCTCATCGGCCAGATTCAGGATCGGTGCCAGTTCCATTGCCCCGTAGAGCTTGATGATATCGGCCTGCCGGCCCTGAGCCGCATAATAGCGCCGGGCCAGGTTGACGAATTTGGTGGCAACACGAATCCTGCCTGCCGGTGGCTGCTCGCCTTTTTTGCCTGCGGTCATCAACCGGCAACGGGAGATGTTCAGATCAAGCGGTTCGTAGAGGCCGTCGCCACCGTGCTCCATCAGAACATCCTTACCAGTAACGCCCAGATCCGCGCCACCATATTGAACATAGGTGGGCACATCGGTCGCCCGGATGATCAGAATCCGCACGTTCGGGTCGGTGGTGGGAAACACCAGTTTGCGGGACTTTTTCACGTCGTCGACAAGCTCAATGCCCGCTTCCGCCAGCAGCGGCAAGGTTTCTTCCAGAATGCGACCCTTCGACAAGGCGATGGTGATGGAATCTGTCATGTATCCTTCCGGGTTCCCGTTGGTCAAATTCAGGCTGGCAGACGGCGGATGCTGGCACCCAACAGCTGCAATTTCTCTTCAATGCATTCGTAACCGCGGTCAATGTGGTAAATGCGGTCGACAATGGTATCGCCGTCTGCCATCAGACCGGCGATCACGAGGCTGGCTGAGGCCCGCAGATCGGTTGCCATCACCGGAGCACCGGTCAGGTGTTCAACGCCCTTGATGATGGCCGCATTACCTTCGAGGGTAATGTCTGCACCCATCCGGATCAGTTCCTGCAAGTGCATGAAGCGGTTTTCAAATACGGTTTCGACGATGGTTCCGGAACCCTCGGCGACCGCATTCATGGCCGCAAACTGAGCCTGCATATCCGTTGGGAACGCCGGATACGGCGCGGTCCGCAGGCTGACAGCCTTGGGCCGCTTGCCTTTCATGTCCAGTTCAATCCAGTCCGGGCCGGTCGTGATGTGCGCCCCCGCCTCTTCCAGCTTGAGCAGCACCGCTTCCAGGATATCTTCCCGGGTGTCTTTTACTTTCACCCGACCACCGGTCGCAGCCGCCGCCACCAGGTAGGTTCCGGTCTCGATCCGGTCCGGCAGCACGTTGTAGTGGCATCCGTGCAGGCGCTCCACACCATTGATTTCAATGGTCGCGGTACCGTGGCCTTTGATATCGGCACCCATGGCGATCAGGCACTCGGCCAGATCCACCACTTCCGGCTCACGGGCCGCGTTTTCGAGGATGGTTTTACCCTCGGCGAGCGCAGCTGCCATCATCAGGTTTTCGGTACCCGTTACGGTGACCGTATCCAGGAAAATGTGGGCACCCTTCAGCCGGCCATTGGTCTTGGCCTTGATGTAACCATTCTCCACCTTTATGTCGGCACCCATCATTTCCAGACCGTGGATGTGCAGGTTAACCGGTCGGGTACCGATGGCACAGCCACCCGGCAGGGAGACTTCGGCTTCGCCAAAATGTGCCACCAGCGGGCCAAGCACCAGTATGGAGGCGCGCATGGTCTTTACCAGCTCGTACGGTGCATGGAAGTGCTTGATGGTGTTGGCGTGCACTTCAACACTCATCTTTTCGTCAATGAGCAGCTCCACCCCCATGCGACCGAGCAGCTCGATCATGGTGGTAATATCGTTCAGGTGCGGCAGGTTGCCGACGGTAACCGGCTCATCCGCCAGCAGTGTCGCCGCCAGAATGGGCAGGGCCGCGTTCTTGGCACCGGAAATGCGAATTTCGCCATCCAGGGGCTTTCGACCCCTGATCAATAGTTTGTCCACGGTAATTATCCTGTTCGGTTCAGGCGCCGGCCTGCTGATCGGCCCACTCGCTCGGGGTAAAGGCTTTCGGGTGAAGGGCGTGAATGGTGCCGTCCATGACATGCTGGAATAGCACCTTGTTGATCATTTGCTGCCGTTTGATGGTGGGCAGTCCCTCAAATACGTCACCCACCACCACAACAAGATAGTGGTTGCCATCAACCTGTACCTGAACCTCGCAACCGGGCAGGGCTTCTTTGACAAGTTCGGTAACCTGGGCGGCGTCCATAAGGATTCCTCGACTAAGTTGAAATCAGGGGCGGAATTGTAACCAATTCCCGGGCGCCGGTCAGCTGTGCTCGGCAAATCCGGGAATCTGATCCTGAAGATTACTGAGTGCGGCCAGAGAACGAAGTCGCTCACTGGCGCCTGTGAAGGAGAGATGGCAATGTCGGCTTAGCGCCAGACGCTGCCAACACAAAAGCATCGAAAGCACCACACTGTGCGCGGTGCCAAGCCCGGACAGATCAACCTCAAGCGTCCCATCGGCCTGCCGTATTTCCTGTTCGCCCTGCTTGCGCAGCGCCAGGACCGTGTCGGCATCGACATCGCCGGTTACGCAAAGAGTTTTGCCATTCCGGACGATGCCCGGCAACCGATCACTCATGAACGATCCACCTGCTCGTCCAGATTCAGGGCCTCAACCGCGTCACCCCAGCCGTCAATGACCGCCTGAACCTGGCCGCGATTCTCTTCCATTTCCTGGGCAAAGCGATCCCGGAAGGCAAGGCCGATGTTCACGCCCTCTACGATGACGTTTTCCATCATCCAGCGGTCGTCACCTGTCCGGTACATTGAGTAAGTGACCGGATAACGGTTGCCGGAGGCACTGATCAACTCCATTTCTACCGAAGCGCGATCCTCATTCTGAGGAAGGATGGTGGCTTCCTTGACGATGATCTCGAAATCTTCCGCAGAAACCAGGGCCTGGGCATAACTGTCAAACAGGCTGCGCTTGAACTTCTCGACAAAAGCATCCCGCTGCTCTGGCGTGGTCTGGCGGGCATATCGACCCATCACCCGGGCAGCAATCCGGCGAAAATCGACAAACTCCTGAAGGGTTTCATCCATGCTGGCATAAAACGCCTCAGGGTCCTTTTCGTACAACCCTTTCTCGGCATTGAGCTTCTGCACCAGCTTCTGGGTATTCTCGTCCACGTAACGCTTCAGATCCTCCTCCGGGCCGGCCCAGACCTGGCCCACCATCAGGGCGACCATGGCAATCATCAACGTCAAACGGTGTTTCAGGACACTCATTAGTTTCTCCTGTGCATGGCTCTGGCTCAGCGGCCGGAGGCAAAGTTACTGATCAGCCGTTCCAGATTCATGGCGGACTGGGTGGAATAAAAGGTATCCCCCGCGTTCAGCGACTCCAGGTCCCCGCCAATCGATATATCAATGTACTGCTCACCCAGCAGTCCGGATGTACGTATTACTGCTGCACTGTCGGCCGGGATGTTATCAACCTCAGCATGGATAGACATGGTTACCCGCGCCTGGAAAGTGTCCCTGTCCAGGGTAATGGATTCGATGGTACCGACAGTGACACCAGCCATGGAAACCTTGCCTCGGGGCGTCAGACCACCGGTATCGTTGAAATTGGCATACAGCGTATAGGTCTGCTCCGCGGATTTCGGCGACAGGCCACTCACCTGCAGCGCCAGAAACATGAGCGCGGCCAAACCGGCAATCATGAACAGCCCAACAATGATTTCTGTGCTTCTTTGTGCCATGAAAGGCTCCCTGAATCCTGTTAAAAATCACCGAACATGACGGCAGTCAGTACGAAATCGAGACCGAGCACTGCCAGCGATGAGTAGACCACGGTTTTGGTGGTCGCCGAACTGATACCAGCAGAGGTGGGCACGCAATCATAGCCCTGGTAGACCGCAATCCAGGCACACACGAACCCGAACACCACACTCTTGATAAAGCCGTTAAGCACGTCATCCACAAAATCGACGGAGGACTGCATGTTGCCCCAGAAGGAACCCTCAAACACGCCCAGCCATTCCACACCAACCAGCATGCCGCCCCAGATCCCCACTACCGAGAAAATCATGGCAAGTACCGGCATGGCGAGAAAACCGGCCCAAAGTCTCGGTGCAACGACCCGGCGCAACGGATCTACCCCCATCATTTCCATACTGGAGAGCTGTTCCGTCGCCTTCATCAGGCCGATCTCTGCCGTCAGGGCGGAGCCCGCGCGACCGGCGAACAGCAGGGCCGTCACTACCGGCCCCAGTTCGCGCACCAGCGTGAGCGCAATCATCTGACCAATCGCCGACTCCGAGCCGTAATCGCTGAGAATGGTATAGCCCTGAAGCCCCAACACCATCCCGATGAACAAGCCAGACACCACCACAATCGCCAGCGACAACACGCCGACTGCGTAAAGCTGTTTGACCAGCAGGGGAAAACCTGTTGCAGGCCTGGGGACGCCGGCCAGCACGCCGAAAAGAAACTGCCCGGAACGACCGAAGGAGGCGATGATCGCGAGCCCGAGCCGCCCCAGGCCGGCAATACGATCCATCATGAAGACGGTCCTCCCACACCAAAATCAGCCGCTGCATCGCCACTCGGGTAATGGAACGGCACCGGGCCATCAGGCTGCCCTTCAAGAAACTGCTGAACCCGCTCAGACGGATGCGCCCGCAGCTCCTCGGGAGTGCCCTCACCGATCACCTTGCCGTCGGCAATAATGCAGGCGTAATGGCAAATACTCAGGGATTCAGGCACGTCGTGAGACACCAGAACGCTGGTCAGCCCCATGGAACTGTTGAGATCCCGGATCAGCTTGACCAGCACGCCCATGGCAATCGGATCCTGCCCGGCAAAGGGCTCGTCATACATGATCAACTCCGGGTCCAGTGCGATACTGCGGGCCAGAGCGACGCGCCGGGTCATGCCACCGGACAACTCTGAGGGCATCAGCTCTCTGGCACCACGCAAGCCCACCGCCTCCAGCTTCATCAGAACAATGTCCCGAATCATATCTTCGGGTAACGACGTGTGCACACGCAGCGGGAAAGCGACATTCTCGTAGACACTGAGATCGGTAAACAGCGCGCCACTCTGGAACAGCATGCCCATTTTTTCGCGCAGTTGGTAAAGCGCCTTGCGCTTTAGCCGGGGCACGTCATGGCCTGCCACACTCACCTGGCCGGAATCCGGGCGAAGCTGACCTCCGATGAGCCTGAGGAGCGTGGTTTTACCGGTACCACTGGGCCCCATGATGGCAGTCACCTTCCCTTTGGGAATATCCAGACTGATTCCATCAAAAATCCGGCGCCCGGAACGGGAAAACACCACATCCCTAAGTGTTATGTACGCAGATGACTCCATAATCCATCCCTTTCAAGGAGCGCCTACATTATGACAAGCTCTCCCAGACCTCAATTAAAGCAACGTAAAATGTCTTGATGGCAATGATCAGAATCCCTGATGCAGGCGAGCCGGGGGCACCAGAAGTGATATACTTCGGCCTCAAATCCCAGATCGAGCAGACAGCCAGCCGACATGACCGAATCAAATACCTTCAACACCCAGGACTTTTGCAACTCGGCCCTACGGGCAATCCGCATCGAGCGCGAAGCCATTGAAGCGCTGGAAAGCCGTATAAACGGTGATTTCAGCCGCGCCTGCGAGGTCATCATGGCCTGCAAAGGCCGGGTTGTGGTGACAGGTATGGGCAAATCGGGGCACATCGGCAACAAGATTGCCGCCACGCTCGCCAGCACGGGCACGCCCGCCTTTTTTGTTCATCCCGGCGAAGCCAGCCATGGCGATCTGGGCATGATAACACCCCAGGATGTGGTCATCGCCATATCCAACAGCGGCAGCACCAGCGAAGTGGTCACCATTCTCCCTCTGATCAAGCGCATGGGCGCGCCATTGATCAGCATGACAGGCAAACCCGATTCCGTACTGGCACAGGAGGCCGTTGCCAACCTGGATGTCAGCGTGGCCATTGAAGCCTGCCCGCTGGGCCTGGCCCCGACCTCCAGCACCACCGCCACCCTGGTCATGGGGGATGCCCTGGCCGTGGCGCTGCTTGAAGCCCGGGGATTCAGCGCCGAGGATTTCGCGTTCTCCCACCCTGGCGGCAGCCTTGGACGCCGCCTGCTGCTACGGGTATCCGACATCATGCACACCGGTGACCAGATTCCTCAGGTTGCCGAGGGCACAACCCTGAGCGGAGCACTGCTGGAAATAACCCGCAAGGGCCTGGGCATGACCACGGTCGTTAATGCCGCCGGCACCCTGACGGGCATCTTCACCGACGGCGACCTGCGCCGGACCCTGGACAAATCCGTGGATGTGCACACCACCCCCATCCAGGACGTGATGACCCGCAACGGCAAAACCATCCGGGCAGACCACCTGGCGGCAGAAGCCTTGAATATCATGGAAGAAATGAAGATCAACGCCTTGCCGGTTACCGACGCAAACGGCACCCTGGTGGGCGCCATTAATATGCACGACCTGCTCCGGGCCGGAGTGATTTGATGACTCAGACAGCGCATCCGTTACAAACCCACTGGGACGCAGCCCTGAAGGCCAAAGCCTCGGACATTCGCCTGATCGCCCTGGACGTGGACGGCATCATGAGCGATGGCCGCCTCTATTTCAGTGCCAGCGGCGATGAACTCAAGGCCTTCAACATTCTTGACGGCCTGGGCCTGAAACAACTGATGCAGGCAGGCATCACCGTGGCGGTGATTACCGGACGACGCTCTCCGCTTACGGAAAGACGAATGTCGGACTTGGGCATCCCGCACCTGATGCAGGGTCGCGAAGACAAAAAAATTGCATTGCTGGAATTGATCCGGGATATGAACCTTGCGCCGGAGCAGATTGCCTACATGGGCGACGACCTGCCCGACCTGCCCGCGCTGCGTTTTGCCGGCCTTGGCATCACGGTACCCAACGGCTACTGGCTGGTTCAGCAACACGCCGACTACTGTACCCGCAGCCCCGGTGGACAGGGCGCTGTGCGCGAGGCCTGCGATCTCCTGCTCTGGGCGCAAGGGCACCTGGACAACACTCTTGCCCCCTATCTGGACGAGCCAGCATGATCACCGAGCGGCTTTTCGGCGATCGTGGCAAACGGCGGATTACAACCCTGGCCCTTGCCGCCACCGTAACAGCAACCGTTTTTCTGCTGTGGCAAAGTGACGAGCCTGTCAGTTCGCGGAATGCCGCCAGCGAACTACGGGGGCCCGCAGAGCCCGACGGCTTTGTGATCGGCGGCCAATACCGCGCCTGGGATGAGCAAGGGAACCTCCAGATTGATCTCAAAAGCCCCAGAATTGAGCAGTTTGAAGCAACCGGCACGGCTCATCTGGATACGCCGAGAGCCCGGCTTTTCAGTGAGGGCAGCCCCGACCCTTGGCTCATTGAGTCCAATGAAGGTAGCCTTCAGCAGAACAATGAAAAGCTGGAACTTACGGGGAACGTCCAATTGACCCGACAGTCCGAAGGCCGCGAAGCCGTTCTGGAGACCGAGACACTGACCCTGGACAACAGCAACGGCACCGTCTACACCGACCAGCCGGTGACCATCACCGAGCCTTTCGGCGTCACCCGCTCCACCGGTATGAAAGCCTGGATCAACGAACGCATTCTCGAACTCAACTCCCGGGTAGAGGGACAATATGAAACCGTCAGGTAAACGATCTTTCTGCCGGCCAGCGATTCTGGCCATGGCATTGCTGGCCGGCCCGGCATCGGCATTCAACCTGGATTCCGATATCCCCATAAAGGTCAGTGCAGATTCGGCCCGCCTGGATGAAAGCGCCGGAACGGCCGTTTACACCGGCGCTGTCGAACTGATTCAGGGCGAAACCCGGCTGGACGCGGATCGGGTGGTACTTTACCGCAACCAACAGGGTGTCAGCCGGATTGAAGCCGCCGGCAACCCCGCCCATTACCGGCAACCCGGCCAGGAAGGCGAAGGCACGACCGATGCCAAGGCCCTGAACATCACCTGGTCTGGCGATGAAAACCTGGTTATTTTTGAACGCCAGGCCGTTATTGAACAAGACGGCAACGTATTCCGGGGCGACGTCATTCACTACGACACCGTTCGCCGCGTTGTTACTGCGGAAGGCGGCACGCCATCCGACGGCGGCTCCGGCCGGGTGGAAATGGTGATTCAGCCTCGTAATTCAGCTCAATCCAGTGACGGGAAAGGTTCGGATGGCAGTTCTCAGGGCCAGTAATCTGGCAAAAAGCTACAAGCAGAAAAAAGTGGTGCTGGATGTTTCTCTGGAAATTCGCTCCGGCGAGATTGTCGGCCTGCTCGGCCCCAACGGCGCCGGCAAGACCACCTGCTTCTACATGATCGTGGGCCTGGTGCCTGCGGATCACGGCCGGATCACCATCGACGCCCAGGACATCACCCCGCTGCCAATGCATGGGCGCGCCCGCAAGGGCATCGGTTACCTGCCCCAGGAAGCCTCCGTGTTTCGCAAACTGACCGTGCGGGACAACATCATGGCCATCCTCGAAACCCGCAAAGGCATGAGTCGGGCGGAACGGGAGGCCAAGCTGGAAGAGTTGCTGGAAGAGTTTCATATTACTCACATCCGTGACAGCGTAGGTATGGCGCTATCCGGCGGCGAACGCCGCAGGGTTGAAATCGCCCGGGCGCTGGCCATGGAGCCCGCGTTTATCCTGCTGGACGAACCCTTCGCGGGCGTAGACCCTATCTCCGTCAGTGACATCAAGCACATTATCCGGCACCTGCGGGATAAAGGTATTGGCGTATTGATTACCGACCATAACGTTCGGGAAACCCTCGACATCTGCGAAAATGCCTACATCGTTTCCGGCGGCCACATCATCGCCTCCGGCAATGCCGAAGCCATTCTGGCAAACCAGCAGGTGAAAGAAGTATATCTGGGTGATGAGTTCCGGCTCTGACCTGATAAAACTGGGTTTATCCGAGGTCTGATTGTTTTGATGATCTGTAGCAAGTAAACTCGGCAAAAAACTTGCTTATACTGTTCACAGACAATGGCAAGTAACCAGCGTACAACATTTTTTTCGGCCTGTGCGCCGGCAAAGCAACAACCGGGATGCCCACGAGTTATGGATCTTGAGCCATGGTTATGAAAGCCTCATTACAGCTTAAGCTGGGCCAGAGTCTGACCATGACGCCCCAGCTGCAGCAGGCCATACGCCTGCTACAGCTTTCTACCCTCGATCTCCAGCAGGAAATCCAGCAGGCGCTGGAATCCAACCCAATGCTGGAAACCTCAGAGGACGATGAGCACCCTGAAGGCGACGAGCGCGAAGAGCACGAGCACAGTGAAGCTTCCAGCTCTGAGGCCAACCAGGACGACAGCCACCAGGACGCGAGCCCGGACTGGGACGAAACCGAGAACGGCCCTGACTGGTCGTCCGAGAACGATATTCCGGACAACATTCCCGATGATCTGCCAGTGGATACCGCCTGGGACGACATCTACCAGTCTGCCCCGGCTCCGGCCAGCAAAGGCGAAGACGAGCACGAATCGGATTTCGAAACCCGGAACTCGCCTACCGAAACCCTGCAGGATCACCTCGAGTGGCAGCTGAACCTGACGCCTCTGAGCGAGCGGGATCAGGCCATTGCCCACGCGCTGCTGGATGCTGTGGATGAGCGCGGCTACCTGACGTCTGACATTGAGGACATTCACGCAGGCCTGCTGGACGAAACCGAAGAAGACCCGTTGGAACTGGACGAAGTGGAAGCGGTACTCCACCGCCTGCAACACTTCGACCCGCCAGGCGTGTTCGCTCGGGATCTCCAGGAATGCCTGCTGATTCAGCTCAACCAGCTGCCACCGGATACCCCCTGGCTGCGCCAGGCGAGACTGGTGGTTACCCAGTTCCTGCACCTGCTTGGCAACCGGGACTACGCGCAACTGTTACGCCGCAGCCGGCTCAAGGAAGACCAGCTGAAACAGGTACTGGCCCTGATCACCAGCCTGAACCCGCGCCCTGGCGATGTCGTGGACCGGGCCGAACCGGATTACGTTATCCCGGACGTTATCGTACGCAAACACGAAGGCCGATGGCGGGTTGAACTCAACCCGGAAATCGCTCCGCGTATCCGGGTGAATGCCAGCTACGCGTCACTGATCCGCCGGGCTGACAGCAGTGCCGATAACACCTACCTGCGCGACCAGCTGCAAGAAGCGAAATGGTTTATCAAGAGCCTGCAAAGCCGTAATGAAACCCTGCTGAAAGTTGCCACCCGCATCGTTGAACACCAGCAAGGGTTCCTGGATCAGGGCGAAGAAGCCATGAAGCCTCTGATCCTGTCTGACATTGCCCAGGCGGTGGAAATGCACGAGTCCACGATTTCCCGGGTTACCACCCAGAAGTACATGCACACGCCCCGCGGTATTTTCGAGCTGAAGTACTTTTTCTCCAGCCACGTCAGCACCGCCGAGGGCGGCGAATGCTCGTCTACAGCCATCCGGGCAATGATCAAGAAGCTGATTGCCGAGGAAACCCCGAAAAAGCCATTGAGCGATAGCAAAATTGCAGCCATGCTAGGGGAACAGGGAATCAACGTGGCGCGGCGTACCGTGGCCAAATACCGGGAGGCCATGCATATTCCTCCCTCGAACGAACGAAAACGCCTGGTTTAAACTTTCGCCGGTGCAAGATGCACTGGCACGCAAGCCGGCAAGCACGCCGGCAGTATGACAACAGGAGACGCCTATGCAACTCAACATTTCAGGCCATCACGTAGAACTGACTCCCGCTCTGAAGGATTACGTAAACACCAAGTTCGAGAAGCTGGAGCGTCACTTCGACCACATCAGTAACTGCCAGGTCACCCTGGAGGTCGAGAAGGTGCGCCAGATGGCGGAAGCCACGCTGCACGTGATTGGTGGTGAGATTCACGCAAAGGCAGAAAATGAGGACATGTACGCCGCAATCGACGCTCTGGTCGACAAGCTGGACCGTCAGATCCTCAAGCACAAGGAAAAGAACGTAGACCGGATGCACGGTAACGGCGGTCGCTGAAGCGCGAACCTTACCGGGTGTTTCATGAAACGAGCTGCGGCGGGGCTAACCGGCCGCAGCCTTTTTTTTACGGACATGCAGTCGATCCATGAGCGAGCCATCCCTGACCATCGACAATATTCTTGCCCCTGAACTGACCCTCTGTAAGGTGCCGGCCTCAAGCAAGAAACGTGTGCTGGAGTTCATCGCTGAACGGATTCACTTTCAGGATGAAATCCTCAGCGACACCCAGATCTTCAACAATCTGGTCTCCCGCGAACGGCTGGGCAGCACCGGTATCGGTGAGGGTATTGCCATCCCCCACTGCCGACTGGAAGGCCTGGACCGCGTCATCGGCGTGCTGATGACTCTGGAGGAGCCGGTAGACTTTGATGCTATCGATAACCAGCCGGTAGATCTGGTGTTTGCACTGATCGTCCCCAAAGAAGCCACCAGTGAACACCTGGAATTACTGAGCCAGCTGGCGGAGCGCTTCAATGACAGCACTTTCTGCGCCCGGCTGCGCCAAAGTGAAGATCCCGCGACCCTTTACCAGCGTATGGCGGAGAGTAATCACTGAGATCAGCCTGATATCTGGACAGGCTGCCAGGCAGATTGAAGGAGAAACAGTCCCATGAAGCTGATTATCGTCAGTGGCCGATCCGGTTCCGGCAAGAGTACGGCCCTGCATGTGCTGGAAGACCTGGGATTCTACTGCATCGACAACCTGCCCATTGGCTTGCTGTTCCCGCTGACCCGAGAGGCGGCCACCCAGGAAGCGCCCGGCCGGCTGAAAAAAATGGCCGTCAGTATTGATGCCCGTAACCTGTCCGCCGAGCTGGCCAATTTTGAAACCATTTACCAGCAACTGAAGCAGACCGGTGTCGAGGTTGAAATCATATTCCTGGATGCCGACGAACAGTCACTGCTGCAACGCTTTCACGCAACCCGCCGCAAGCATCCGCTAAGCGATGACAAGACGTCTCTGCGGGAGGCAATCACCAACGAAAAGCAATTACTGGAACCCCTGTCAAAGCTGGCCGATCTTTATGTCAACACGACCGGGCTCTCCATGTACGAGCTACGCGACATGATCAAGCAGCGCGTGGCCGGCCGCAAGGATCAGGAACTGGCACTGCTGTTCCAGTCCTTTGGCTTCAAGCACGGCGTGCCGGTGGATTCAGACTACGTCTTCGACGTCCGCTGCCTGCCCAATCCATACTGGGACACCAGCCTGCGCAAGCACACCGGCGTTGATCAGCCGGTCATCGAATTTCTGGAACGGGAACCGCTGACACGTCAGATGGTGGATGACGTCACGGGCTTCCTGAATACCTGGCTGCCCTCGTTTGCCGACAGCAATCGTAGTTACATGACCATTTCCATCGGTTGCACCGGTGGCCAGCACCGCTCTGTTTATGTGTGTGAGCAGCTCGGGCGCTATTTCCGCGATCATTACCGCAATGTGCAGGTGCGCCACACCGAACTGCCACACCTTCAAACCCGGGGAGAAATCTGAGCGCCTATGATTTGCCGCCCCATCACCATCATCAACAAACTCGGCCTGCATGCGCGGGCCACGGCGAAGCTTGTGGCCACCGCATCAGACTTTGACAGCAAGGTGCGAATCCGCGGCAAAGGCCGGGACGTAGACGCTAAGAACATCATGCAGGTGATGATGCTGGCCGCCAGCCAGGGCACCGAAGTGGAACTGGTTGCCGATGGCCCGGACGAACAGGATGCCATCGACGCGCTGGCTGCCCTGATCAACGATTATTTTGGTGAAGGGGAATAACCTCCGGTTTCGTCATTCACCTACAATCCTTTCTCACGTGTGCCACCTAACTCCGCTATAATGCAAAGGTTTTCTGATCGCAGGTGGTTCAATGACCGACATTCTGGAAAAAAGCCAGGCCCGCCAACGCCTTCGCTCACTCAGTGAAGCGCTGGACAGTGGTGCCCTCAAGCAGGTGGCCCGCATTCTGAATGGCGGTCTGAGCCCCAGCGATATTGCTCACCTTCTGGAATCCTCGCCACCACGCCAACGGGCCCTGCTGTGGAATCTGGTCGACAAGCAACTGGAAGGGGAAGTCCTCCAGTACCTTGGCGACGATATTCGTAGCTACTTTCTGAGCCAGCTGAACGCGCAGGAGCTGGCGGACATCCTGGAAGATTTCGAGTCGGATGACCTGGCCGATTTGCTTCAGCAATTGCCGGACACGGTGATCCAGGAAGTCCTGGACACCATGGACGAGCAAGACCGTCAGCGGGTAGAGGAAGTCCTCGCTTACCCGGAGGACACGGCTGGCGGCTTGATGAACACCGACACCATCACGGTACGGCCGGACATCAGCATCGACGTTGTGTTGCGCTACCTGCGCCGTCACCGCAGCCTGCCCCCGATGACCGACAGCCTGATTGTGGTCAGCCGTCGGGACGAGTTTATCGGCATGCTGCCCATTACCCGGATGCTGGTATCCAATCCCGCGGCTACCGTTCGGGAAGTGATGGACACGGACATTGAACCCATTCCCGTGTCCCTGTCCGACACCAAGGTCGCCACTCTGTTCGAACGCTACGACCTGATTTCTGCCCCGGTGGTGGATGAGACCAACAAGCTGCTGGGCCGGATCACCATCGATGACGTGGTCGACGTTATCCGTGAGGACGCAGACCATTCCCTGATGAGTATGGCTGGTCTGGATGAAGACGAGGACACCTTTGCCCCGGTGATGAAGACCACCCGCCGGCGCGCGGTCTGGCTGGGCATCAATCTGATCACGGCCTTTACCGCATCGGCCGTGATTGGACTGTTTGAAGACACTATTGCCAAAGTCGTTGCACTGGCCGTACTGATGCCAATTGTGGCCAGCATGGGCGGCATTGCCGGTAGCCAGACACTGACCCTGGTGATCCGGGGTATGGCCGTTGGCCAGATCAGCGGTGCCAACGTGGGCTGGCTGCTGAACCGTGAGTTTCTGTCCGGGGTACTGAACGGCCTGCTGTGGGCGGTGGTGGTTGCCACCGCCGCGGTGGTCTGGTTCCAGGACTGGCTGATTGGTGCCATCATCGCGGCGGCACTGGTGATTAACCTGGTGGCGGCGGCGCTGGTGGGCACCGTCTTGCCGCTGTTCCTGAAATCCCGGAACATTGACCCGGCCCTGGCCGGCAGTGTGATACTCACCACCGTAACCGACGTTGTCGGCTTCATGGCCTTCCTGGGACTGGCCACCATTTTCTATGCCTGAGCAACCTGTGACCTACCATGACTGACCAATTTGACGACGAATTCCAGGACGACCTTGGCCCCAGCAAATCGCAGCTGAAGCGCGAAATGCACGCGCTTCAGGATCTGGGCAAACGCATGCTGGACCTGAACGACGAACAGCTGGCCACCCTGAGCATCAGCGAGACCCTGAAAGCGGCGATCATTGAATCACGCCGGATTCCCCAGCGTGAGGCCCGCCGGCGACACTTGCAGTACATTGGTAAGGTGTTGCGCCAGGAGGACGACCCCGAAGCTATTGGCCGTGCCATCGACGCCTTCCACGCTGGCAGCGAAGAGCATACCCGCCGACACCATCTGGCCGAGCGCTGGCGCGACCGGATGATTTCCGAAGGTGACAAGGTGGTAGGAGAGTTTATTGATTACTGCCCTTCAGCGGATGTACAGCACCTGCGCAATCTGGTGCGCAATGCCCGCAAGGAAGTCGAAAAAGGCAAGAATACCGGTCAGGCCCGGAAGCTGTTCCGGGCTCTGCGGGAATGGATCGACGACGCCGAGCAGTAATCAGAGCCGCCGGTGCTCCCACACGGGCATACGGCTTCGCAACTGATGCAGCTGCTCCAGGTCCAGATCGGCGCAAGCCATGCCTGGGCCTTCATCGAACTCACTGACGACCTTACCCCAGGGATCGCAGATCAGGCTGTGGCCATAGGTTCTTCGCCGGCTACTGTTCTGCCCCCCTTGCCCCGGCGCCACCACCCAGACCTGGTTTTCAATGGCGCGGGCGCGTATCAGGGCGTGCCAATGGGCATTGCCCGTCTGCCAGGTAAAGGCGCTGGGCAGGCAGACCCATTCGGCGCCCTGCTCTCTCAAGGCCCGGAACAGTTCTGGAAAGCGAAGGTCGTAACAGATCGCCAACCCCAGTCGTCCGGCCGGCGTATCCACCGTAATCGCCTGATCACCGGGCTCAAAGGTATCCGATTCCCGATACTGGCCGTGGGCGTCTTCAACCATGGCGTCAAACAGGTGAATCTTGTCGTAGCGGGCCACTTCTTCGCCATGATCGTTGTACACCAGACAGGTGGCCCGTACCCGGTCTGTTAATTCTGAACCATCTCGCCGACTGGCCAACGGCAGGGAACCGCCGACAATCCAGAGCCCCAATGACCGGGCCTGCTCGGCCAGAAAGCGACGGATAACAGGCTCGCTACCCGCCTCCCGGCGGCCGCACTCCAGCATCTGTGCGGTCGCCAGAACGGCGAAGTTCTCGGGCAACACCGCCACCTTCGCCCCTGCGCCTGCCGCTTCAGCCAGCAGTCTGCGGGCCTCTTCAAGGTTGGCATCGATGTCATGGGTACTGACCATTTGTATTGCCGCTACCTGAACCATCATGGCCTCCTTACTCACCGGTATCGAACACGCCCCGCAGATCCACTTCCGGATTGCTCCAGGTTCCTGTGACACTGTACGTGGCACTGGTCAGTTTGCTCAACGGGTCGCCCAGAATTTTATCGAGCACGAACAAGGCGCCGCCGATGGGGGCGCTCGCCCCCATCAGTATGGCAGCCAGGGGCAGATTCTGTGTCACGGGTAGTACCAGTACCAGGCGCATATCCAACGTTTCTTCGGCCATGTTGGTATTGCCACTGAGTTTGAACGCGCCGGACGGACCCACCAGTTGCAGTTCCGGATCCATGGTCACCAGGCCATTTATGATGTTGGCTTTACCGGAAATGGCGTCAAAGGCTACGCCCCGTTCGTACAGATCCGAGAAGTCCAGCCGCAACCTGCGCCAGAGCGTATCAGTGTTCAGCAGGTTGAAGATCCGGAACAATTGCGCCGAATTGCTCTGCTCCATGATCATGCCGTCGTCCAGGCGGGCACTGACCGTGCCGCTTATCTTGCTGAGAGCAATGTTGTTCGGGCTTCCCGGCCAATCCAGATCCAGTTCAACCGCCGTTTCTTCGTTGGTCATCGGAATGGTGCTGCCAGTCAGCGCTTCCAGATCCTTAAGGGCCCCGCCCTCCAGCTTACCAGTAAACCGGGTCGTTTCCCGGTCATCCACAATGCTCCAGATCATATCGCCGGACAACACCAGGGATCCAAGCCGGCCTTCCACCTCCTGCACACGCAACCGATAAGGTTCAGGGCGCAGCTTGAAACGCCAGCTTCCCGCTGACTCGCCATCCAGCCGGAGATCCGAGATTCTGGCATCAATGTCGGGCCAATTTCCCATATCCAGCTCCCTGAACGCCTGCAACTGCTCCTCAAGAGTCAGAAATTCGTTGTCCTGCTCTGCGGCACTGGTCTCCCGTACCAGGCGCAGGGTTGCAAAGTCGGCCTCTACCGTGCCTCCTTCTCTGGGTAACACCACCCTGCCCCGGGCCCGATCCGAGTCTGTATGAACGACCCACCGGTCCTCCAGCTCAAGCGCATCAATGGCGATATTGGTCAGATGGTGAGCGCCCAGATTCAAATGTTCGAAGACCAGCTCGAAGCCCGTCTCTTTAAAACGGAGTTCAGCGTCCAGACGATCCTGCCATTGCGCAGCGATCGCCACGCCTTCGCTCTGGAACGGGTCAACCCGGACCGACAGGGGGGTTCGCTCGCGCGCGGTCTTTGCCAGTGGTTTGGGCCAATCCACCTGCAGACCTTCAAGGTCTGAAAACAGGGAAATCACCGGCTCGCCGGCACCGCCTAATTCAAGCTCAGCGGTGTAGACAAGCTCTCCGGAAAGCCCGCGCGCCGCATCGTTAGCCAAGCCAAAGGCCGCCAGGGAGCCTGGCAGCTTCAGACCACCTTGCTGGCGTATCAGCATGGCGTCGCCGGCCTCCGCGGCGGAAAAAACAACACTGACCGGTTGATCGAAAAAACGAGCAGTGACCGGTGGCCCGGAAAATCCATCAACACTGTCGTAAGTCAGGTCAGCCCGAATATTCTGCCAGCGAAGTCCCGCATCCGGTAATTGGAATCCGGCATTGTCGGTTTTTACCTGCGCCGTAACCCGGGTGTCCTGCCCTTGCGATAGCGGTAGCTCCAGCCCAAGACTCAGCTCAAACTCCCCGTCATAACGGGCACGGGTGTTACCGTATCCCAACAATTCCCCCAACGGAGTATTGGCCAGCCACCAGGGTATTCTCTCTGCCGGAACCGTCGACACTGCATCTACGCGCACCAGCGTGCCAGCTTCCCCATCTCCGGGAAGGACGTGAACACTGGCGTTTTCCAGCTCCAACCCACCAATCTCGCCCCGAGCGAGTGTTACCCGGGTGTCAGCATTCTGGATCTCAACCCGCCCGCTGGCCCGCTCCACAGATGGCCAGCGCTGGTCGTATCGAATCGTGGCGTTATCGAATTCATACCACATGGAGGAAACAAACGATCCAGACGGCGCGGCGGAATCGATACGGCCGTGGCCATAGTACTGCCCCCGAATGCCGGCCTCCGGAATACTGTTGGTGAGCCATTCATACAGCCCTTCACCTACAGCATTCGCCGGCACGAAATCCGCCAGCATATCGGCATTGCCGCCTTCTACGCCGACGCTCAAACCAAGATTGTCCTCCCCGTATCGATCCAGCCGCAGGTCAAACGCGCCGCTTAACCGGGTATCTGAGCGATAGATAAACTCCAGATCATCGGAGAATACCCTGGTGATCCCTCCTTCCAGGGTCCAGGCGACAGTTCCGGATAGAGAGTCCAGCATCCAGTCAGTGTTGAACAACTGCGGAAAGCCCAGCATGGCGGGTTCTGGTGTATCCAGGGTCACCCTGCCGCTGTCTGGATTCATCTGGATAAAGCCATATAGCCCCTCGGCGCGGGGAGCGCCAGACCAGGCCCGCACCCCGAACTCCCGCAATCTGGCACTTAACGAGAACCGGGAGCCCTTCTCTGGCAGAGTAAACAACATATCATCCAGAAAACCCGCAGGCTGATAATGCTCCAGCGCCTCGCTGGCGGCATCCGGCAGCAGCTCCAGGGCCTGAACCAATCGCCGCAAAGGCTTGAGCGGCAGTGAGTCTGCCACCAGCTTGAGCTCATCCTGACCGTCTTCAATGCGAACACTGAACGGCAGAACCTGATCGCCGATCCAGTCCCAGCGAAGCTTCTGCAAACGTAGGGCCTCCCCCCGCCGCCAACCGAAGTGAGCCTGGATATCTTCAAGAGGCGCCAGCGATTCACGGTTAACACCTAACTGAAGATAGGGAGTGCGAACCTGGCCCTGAACCTGCTGCAGCTCGCCATCCTCAAAGCTTAGCCAGGCACTGCCCCCCAGATCGAAGCCTTCAACCCGTATGCCCCGCCAGTTCAGATCATCAATCAGGCCGTCGAACAGTCGACCGGAATCCACATCCAGGTAGAGTTGACCGGTAAACTCACCCCTGAAAAACCGCTGTCCTACCAGAGCAAAACTGGCCAGCTGTGTGGTTGTACCGCTCTGCATGGCCCGGCCTGCGGCCTGGAACAAGCCGCCCTGGTAGGACAGATCAAGCTGTGGAATATCCAGAAAACGTAGGTTCTGCCGGCTTGGGCCCAGCGCCAGGCTGACCCGTGTCACCCGGACTTCCGGATTCGACAACCAGCGGCCCGCCAGGCGAATCCACTCCTGGAGTTCCGGCGCACCCGGCTCGGCCAGCTCCACAATCTCTTCCACCGGATTGATAAACGGATCCTCGGTAGGGCGCACCACCGTTAACGCCAGACCGTCAGCGTCAAAATTGCGGAACACCAGGCGGAAGCGGAACAGGGAGGCAAAAAAATCGAGCCGCAATTCCAGGTGCTCAAGTTCTGCGGCTATGCGGTCTGAATCCGGGGAATTGATGGTGATATCTTTGGCGGTAATGGAGGGATCCAGCCAATACCATTGGGAGGATAAACTGCCAACAGACACATCCAGGCCTGTGGCTTCGGAAAGCGAAGCCGACAGTTCATCGGAAAAGCTGTTGATATCAGAGGTGAGCTGGCGACCGACACCAACATAGAGTGCGAATAACACCAGCAGCGTCAGGATGGACCACCAGACCACACTGGCAAAGACCGCCAACCCGCGGGCAACCAGACCGCGCTCATCCTCGGCTGGTTGCGAACTGTCCGGCTCGCGGATCGACATAAGACTCAGCTCCCTGCAACGCCCTGCTGCTCAGGTGTCAGAGCAAAACAACGTCGTACTGTTCCTGGCTGTAGAAAGGCTCAACCTGGAAGCGAATGGTTTTACTGATAAAGGTTTCAAGGTCTGCAACGTTGTCTGACTCTTCATCCAGCAGGCGATCCACCACCTTCTGGGACGCCATTACCAGGTAATTCTCGGCCTCATAGGCACGGTTAACGCGCAGGATTTCCCTGAAGATTTCGTAGCATACGGTTTCGGCGGTTTTCAGGAATCCCCGGCCATCACAGATCGGGCACGGCTCGCACAGAACCTGGCCCAGGCTTTCGGTGGTGCGTTTTCGGGTCATCTCCACAAGGCCCAGCTCGGAAACGCCGGTGATCTTGGTTTTGGCGTGATCCCGTTCCAGCATTTTCTCCAGCATCCTGTGCACCTGGCGCTGGTGTTCGGGATCTTCCATGTCGATAAAGTCGATGATGATGATCCCGCCCAGATTCCGCAGCCGAAGCTGACGACTGATCGACCGGGCGGCTTCCAGATTGGTTTTGAAGATGGTCTCTTCCAGATTGCGGTGGCCCACAAAGGCACCGGTGTTGATGTCGATGGTCGTCATCGCTTCGGTCTGATCGATGATCACATAGCCACCGGATTTGAGCTGCACCTTACGGCTCAGGGCTTTCTGGATTTCATCTTCAACCGAATACAGGTCAAAGATAGGCCGCTCACCCGGGTAGTACTCCACCTTGTCAGCAAACTCAGTGACGAACTCTTTGACAAACTCCATTACCCGCTGATAGCTCTCGCGACTATCAATACGCACTTTCTCCGTTTGCGGTCGGATCAGATCCCGGATGGTGCGAATAAACAACGGCAAGTCCTGATAGACCACCGAGGGTGCCGGCGCCTTGGCAATGCGCTCCTGAATCGACTGGCTGAGCCGGTGCAGGTAGGTCATATCCGCAATCAGGTCTTCGGCTGAGGCAGCCTCCGCCGCGGTGCGGATGATATAGCCACCCTGCACATCATCGTGTTCCGCTGCGCCTTCCTCGATCAGGGATTTCAGCCGTGCGCGCTCATTATCATCTTCAATACGCTGGGAAATCCCGACATGGCAAACGCCTGGCATGAACACCAGATAACGGGAGGGAATGGAAAGCTGGGTGGTGAGTCGCGCACCCTTGGTACCAATCGGGTCCTTGGTTACCTGCACCACCAGGGACTGCCCCTCCCGCAACAGGGTACGGATATCCGGTACGGTCCTGGGGGCGTCTGACGGTTCGTCGCCAGATGTCTGGCCACTGACGACGTCGGACGCATGAATGAAAGCCGCCCGTTCCAGGCCGATGTCCACGAACGCGGCTTCCATGCCAGGCAGCACCCGAACGACCTTGCCCTTGTAGATGTTGCCGACAATCCCCTTGCGACTGGTGCGCTCGATATAGGCTTCCTGCAACATGCCGTTTTCAACGAGGGCGACCCGGGTTTCCACCGGAGTCACGTTGATCAGGATCTCTTCACTCATGCTTGGCTCTCCTTACTGCATGGCCAGTGGCGCCAGACAGGGTCGCCGGCATCTGCCAATAACTCTGCGGTTTCCTGCAGGGGCAAACCCACCACAGCGCTGTAGCTGCCCTTGAGTTCCCGAACAAAGATACCACCAAGTCCCTGAATTCCGTAGCTTCCCGCCTTGTCCACGGGTTCACCGGTGGCGACGTAGGCGACGATTTCGGCTTCTGAGAGCTCCCGAAAGCTGACATCGGTGACCACCACTAATGATCGACACTTCTGTTCCTGCGCCAGAGCGATCGCGGTCATCACCTGATGGGTTCTCCCAGATAACCGGCGCAACATCTCACAAGCCTGTGTATCGGACTCCGGTTTCCCAAGAATCTCTCCGTCTATAACCACAGAGGTGTCAGACCCCAGTACCCAGGCACCCGGGGCCTCACCGGCAACACAAGAGGCTTTCTCCCGGGCCAGGCGCTCAACATAGTGCTGAGCCCCTTCACCCGGTTGCGGTGTCTCATCTATCTCGGCAGGCGCCACCTGAAAGTCAGCACCGATCTGTCTCAGCAACTCAGCCCGGCGCGGTGATGCCGAGGCCAGAATGAGGCAGCTCATACAGTTATCCCAGTTTACGGTTGATTGTGTCCAGTACGCCACTGACCACAGGCCAGGCCAGAGCGCTCGTCAAGGCTGGCCACAAGTAGCTGAAACCGGCGCTTTCAGCACCCAGTAACTGTTTCACGAAATGCACCAGCATCTGGTTGATGCCCAATAACAGAAACACCATCAGGCACTGCTGAGGCAGCGGATACATCCGCAACCGCTGGTGAATGGTCAGCACCAGAAAGGCGATCAGGGCCATGCCCATGGCATTCACGCCCAGCGGGGTAGACTCGAGAATATCCAGTAACAACCCCAGGCACCAGGCCATCAAAATGCCAAACTGGGCCGGGGCGCGGAAGGTCCAGTAGAAGACCATCAGTCCGAGCCACTCCGGGCGAAACTGAAACCAGTCCACCGGAAATAGGGAGATACTCAGCACCAACGATAACACCACGGTGATGGCGAACAGCGGATAACTGATGACAGACAACATCAGTTTGCCTCCTCGTTATCCGGGGCCGTCTGCCCATTTTCGGGCACCGAGCGCTCTTCCGGCTGAAACACGATCAGCACCAGCCGACTCTGGTTGAGGCGGGCTTTCGGCGCGGCCTGAATGGTCACAAAAGGCTCCCCCGGCTCTTTGACGATGGAACTGACCTCTGCCACCGGGTAGCCCCGGGGGAATCGCCCGCCAAGACCGGAACTGACCAGCATGTCGCCCTCGCGGATGTCAGCAGTATCCGGTACGTGAACCAGATCCAGCTCATCGGTTTCGCCGTTACCCAGCAAAATCGAACGCAGACCATTACGCACCACCTCAACGGGAACGGCGTGACTGCTGTCGGACACCAGGAGGACACGGGAGGTGAACTGGCTGGTCTGGATCACCTGGCCCATCAGGCCCTCTGCGTCCAGTACCGCCTGACCGGTCGTGACACCATCACTCTCGCCCTTGTTAATGATGATCTCGTGGGAGAACGGATCCGGGGAGACCCCCACCACTTCGCCCACAATGACCCGGTCATCCAGTACTTCGGAAGAATTCAGCAGCCGGCGCAGCTCGTTATTCTCCGACGCCAGAGCCGCGTACTTGAGAGCACGGCGTTCCAGAATCAGCAGGCGGGTTTTGAGCTCTTCGTTCTCCTGCTGCAGATCATCGCGGCTGACAAACAGGCCGGAAAACCAGTCGGCAAAGGAATATGGGGCATTGCCAAGCCAGTACACCGGAGCCAGCCCGGTGGCGAGAGTGCTGCGGACGGTGGTGAGCTTGTCAAAACGGGCATCGGCAGCGATTAACGCTGCCGATAACAGAACGACGAGAAACAGCCGGAAACCGGGTACCGGCCCCTGGACGAATATGGTCTTAATGGCTTAGCCCTCCCACGGGGTTACCCCTCCTGGGAGAACATTCCGATGCCACCGCGATCAATCACTTCCAGGGCTTTACCGCCGCCACGGGCTACGCAGGTCAGCGGATCTTCCGCAATAATGACCGGCAGGCCGGTCTCTTCGCTGATGAGCTTGTCCAGGCCGCGCAGCAGCGCACCGCCACCGGTCAGCACAATGCCGCGCTCAGCGATGTCGGAGGCCAGTTCAGGCGGAGACTGCTCCAGGGCGCTCTTCACGGTCTGGACGATCTGGGCCAGGGATTCCTGCAGCGCGTCGAGAATTTCTTCGCTGTTCAGGGTGAAGGCCCGGGGCACACCTTCAGCCAGATTGCGACCACGAACGTCGATTTCGCGCACTTCCAGGCCTTCATAGGCACAGCCGATTTCATGCTTGATACGCTCGGCTGTGGAATCGCCGATCAGGCTGCCGTAGTTGCGACGGACGTAAGTAACGATGGCTTCGTCGAACTTGTCGCCACCAACCCGGACGGATTCGGCATAGACGATGCCATTCAGGGAGATAATGGCGATCTCGGTGGTACCGCCACCGATGTCGACAATCATGGAGCCGCTGGCTTCTTCCACCGGCAGGCCGGCACCAATGGCGGCCGCCATGGGTTCTTCGATCAGGAACACCTCGCGGGCGCCTGCACCCAGGGCCGATTCGCGGATGGCCTTGCGCTCTACCTGGGTAGATTTGCTGGGCACACACACGAGTACGCGGGGGCTCGGGGTAATGAAACTGTTTTCGTGCACTTTGTGAATAAAGTGCTGGAGCATTTTTTCGGTCACGACGAAGTCGGCGATCACACCATCTTTCATGGGACGGATGGCGGTAATATTGCCCGGGGTGCGGCCCAACATGCGTTTGGCTTCGGACCCGACGGCAGCGACCATTTTCTGGGAGTTATTGGTACGGATGGCCACGACAGAGGGTTCGTTAAGTACAATGCCGCGTTCGCGCACGTAGATAAGGGTGTTGGCGGTGCCCAGGTCGATGGACAGGTCGCTTGAGAATAAGCCTCGGAGTCTTTTGATTAACATTCGTGTTGTTTCAACCTGAGAGTTGCGGTTGCAGAAAAGAATGCGGCAACTTTAGCAGTGAGCACCTACTCAGGCAAGGCGCCATCGGGGCTTCGGGGCTTACCATTCTCACATTTTATGGCTTTAGACGGGGCCAATGTTGCGCGCGGTTCTGGTAATATGTCGGGCTTTGTTGTCGCCAGGGTTCCGCGCGCAGTTAACCGTGGAGCATGGCTGCTTGTGAGGATGGCTTTCCAAAACACGCTCCTTCGGCACATCCCTGTGTCGCTTGAGCTCCGCCATCCATGGCTTCGCACAGTTTTGGAAAGCCATCCTCACAAGCATCCCCATACGTTATTCCTGGCTTCTAACCTGACATTAAATTGTTTTCACACACGCTTTTTGGAGGCAACGTGAGCATTTCCCGCGAGGACATCGAGAAAGTTGCCGTGCTCGCCCGCATCAAAGTGGACGGCGAGCAGGTTTCGGCTCTGGAGAAGGATCTGGGCAATATCCTGGACCTGGTGGATCAGTTGAGTGCTGCAGATACCGATTCGGTGGAGCCTATGGCGCATCCGCTGGATGCCGTGCAAAAGCTGCGGCCGGATGTGGTTACCGAGACCAATCAGCGGGAGGCGTTCCAGGCGATTGCGCCGGCTACCGAGGATGGGTTGTATCTGGTGCCCAGGGTTATCGAGTGATTTGGTCGTCCATCAGAGATTTCGGGATTTATCATGCATAACAAGTCTGTAGCAGAGCTTTCCAGAGAGCTGGAGAGTGGCAGGATTTCGAGTGTGGAGCTGACGCAGCAGTTCCTGGACCGTCTGAAGACAGAAGACGGCAAGTACAACAGCTTTATTACCATCTCCGAAGAGCAGGCATTGGCCGAGGCCAGGGCTGCAGACGAGATGCGGGCGGCGGGTAAGGCCACGGTGTGGACCGGGGTGCCCTTTGCTCACAAGGATATCTTCTGCACCAGCGGCATTCGCACCAGTTGCGGGTCGAAAATGCTGGATAATTTTGTACCTCCCTACGACGCGACCGTGACGGCTAACTTCAAGGCGGCTGGCGCGGTGTGCCTGGGCAAGACCAACATGGACGAGTTCGCCATGGGCTCGTCCAACGAGTCCAGTTTTTATGGCGCCGTGACCAACCCCTGGGGCCTGTCCGGTGGTGACAAGCGGGTACCGGGTGGTTCATCTGGTGGTTCTGCGGCTGCGGTAGCGGCACGACTGGTGCCAGCAGCAACGGGCACGGATACCGGTGGCTCAATCCGTCAGCCGGCTGCGTTGTGCGGCATCACCGGTTTGAAGCCGACCTATGGCCGGGTGTCACGGTACGGGATGATTGCCTTTGCCTCTTCCCTGGATCAGGGCGGGCCGATGGCGCGCACGGCAGAAGATGCCGCGCTGATGTTGAATGTGATGGCGGGGCACGATCCGAAGGACTCCACCTGCATTGACCGGGAAGTACCGGATTACACGGCCACCCTGAACGAGCCGCTGAAGGGCCTGAAGATTGGCCTGCCGAAGGAATACTTCAGTGACCAGCTGGCTCCGGCGATGGAAGAGCAGGTTCGTAACGCCATTCGCGAGTATGAAAAGCTGGGCGCGACGGTGAAGGAGGTTTCCCTGCCGAACGCCAAGCTGGCCATCGCAGCGTATTACGTGATCGCTCCCGCTGAGGCGTCCGCCAACCTGTCCAGGTTTGACGGTGTTCGTTACGGCTACCGCTGCGAAGACCCGAAAGATCTGATGGATATGTACACCCGCAGCCGGGCGGAAGGTTTCGGTAACGAGGTGAAGCGCCGGATCCTGGTGGGCTCCTACGCCCTCTCCGCCGGTTATTTCGATGCCTATTACCTGAAGGCCCAGAAGGTTCGCCGGCTGATCCAACAGGATTTCATCAATGCGTTCAGGGAAGTCGACGTGCTGATGAGCCCAGTGTCGCCGACGCCGGCGTTCAAGCAGGGCGAGAAGAACACCGATCCGGTGTCCATGTACCTGGAAGACGTGTTCACCATCGCCATCAACCTGGCGGGTATTCCGGCCATGTCGGTGCCGGCCGGGTTTGTTGACGGCTTGCCGGTGGGGCTGCAGATTATCGGGGATTACTTCTCCGAAGCGCGCCTGCTAAACGCTGCCCATCAGTTCCAGCAGGTGACCGACTGGCACCAGCGTGAACCTCAATAAGCCCGGATTAGGAGACGAACACATGCAGTGGGATATCGTGATCGGGCTGGAAATTCACGTTCAGCTCGCCACCCAGACCAAGATTTTCTCCGGCTCCAGCACCGCTTACGGTGCCGAGCCCAACACCCAGGCCAACGCGGTTGACCTGGCGATGCCCGGCACCCTGCCGGTACCCAACGAGCAGGCGTTCCGCTACGCGGTGATGTTCGGCCTGGCCACCAATGCCGAAATCGGCCGGCGCTCCGTCTTCGAGCGCAAGAACTACTTCTACCCGGACTTGCCCAAGGGCTACCAGACCACCCAGCTGGCCCAGCCCATCGTTGGCCCCGGCTATGTCGATATCGACCTGGCCGATGGCAGCACCAAGCGCGTGCGCATTCATCACGCCCACCTGGAAGAAGACGCCGGTAAATCCCTGCACGAGGATTATCATGGCATGACCGGCATCGACCTGAACCGCGCCGGCACCCCGCTGATCGAGGTGGTGACCGAGCCGGACATGACCAGTGCCGAGGAAGCCGTGGCTTTTGCCAAGAAGCTGCACAGCATTGTTACCTCGCTGGGTATCTGCGACGGCGATATGTCTCAGGGTTCCATGCGCTTTGACGTCAACATCTCTCTGAAGCCAAAAGGCTCCGACACCCTGGGCACCCGCACCGAGACCAAGAACCTGAACTCGTTCCGGTTCATGGAACAGGCCATCGCCCACGAAGTGGAGCGGCAGATGGATATCCTGGAAGACGGCGGCGTGATTGTGCAGGAAACCCGCCTGTACAACGGTGATCGGGACGAGTCCCGCTCAATGCGCACCAAGGAAGAAGCTAACGACTATCGCTACTTCCCCTGCCCGGACCTGTTGCCGGTGGAAATCGACGATGCCTTCATCGAAGACGCACGCAGCCGCCTGCCGGAACTGCCGGACGCTCGCAGGGCGCGTTTCAAGGAGCAATACGGCCTGAACGACTATGACGCCGGCATCCTGTCTGCCGACGCCAAACTGGCTGCATTCTTCGAAGAAACCGTGGAACACGGCAAAGATGCCAAGCTGGCCGCCAACTGGATTCAGGGCGAGTTCTCCGCGCGCCTGAATGCGGAGGAGAAGTCCGTCGCCGAGGCGCCGATTACCGGCGCACAACTGGGCGCCATGGTGACCCGCATCGCCGATAACACACTGTCCTCCGCCGGTGCCAAGAAGGTGTTCGAGGCGCTATGGACGGGCGAAAACAACGATGTCGATGCCATTATTGAAGCCAAGGGCCTGAAGCAGGTGTCGGATACCGGCGCCCTGGAATCCATGGTTGATGAGGTGCTGGCCGGCATGCCGGATCAGGTGGCTCAATACCAGAACGAGGAAGATCCGAAGAAGCGCAAGAAGATGCTTGGCGGCTTCATGGGCCCTCTGATGAAGGCTTCCAAGGGCCAGGGTAATCCCAAACTGTTCAATGAAATCCTTCTCAGAAAGCTTGGCAACTGATCGCTACCTGAACCTCGCTGCCCCACCTTTATCTGGTGGGTCAGCGAGGGCATAAAAAGACCGTAATATTCTGTCCCTGAATGTTCATGTCTTTGAGCCCACCCACCGGCCTGATTCGTGCTAAAACTGAGCAACTAGTGACCACTTTCCACCCGAAGGAGGTTCCATGTTTATTCAGTCATTCAAGTCCGACGGCCTGTCCCACCTCTCCTACCTGATTGGTAACCGTGGCGAAGCTGTGGTTATCGACCCCCGTCGTGACTGCGAAGCCTATGCGGAAGCCGCCGCAGCTAAAGGCTGCAGGCTAACAACAATACTGGAAACCCATCGCAATGAGGACCTCATATCAGGGGCACCGGTTCTCGCCGATCTGACCGGAGCCAGGGTATATCATGGGCCTAATGCTGCAGGAGAGGTTTGCTACGCCGAAACCGTTCGCGAGGGTCACGAATTCAGATTTGGCAACCTGATCCTAAAGGTACTCGAAACACCGGGGCATACCGACGACAGCCTTTCCTTTGCACTCTACGACACGGATTTTAGCGAGCAGTCGGTAGCAGTTTTCACCGGCGACACGCTGTTCATAGGGGATGTGGGCCGCACCGACTTCTATCCGGACCGCGCCGAAGAAGTCGCGGGATTGCTTTACGACAGCCTGCAGAAACTGTTGGCACTGGGCGATCAGACCCTGATCTACCCTGCCCATGGAGCCGGCTCTGTGTGCGGCAACAACATGGCGGACCGGGAATTCTCCAGCATTGGCTACGAGCGCCAAAACAACCCGATGCTTCAGATCCATTCACGCCAGGCATTCATTGATCACAAGATCGGGGAACGCCATTATCAGCCACCATACTTCCGGGACATGGAGCGGCTCAATCTGAAGGGCTGCAAGCCCGCCAAGCGGATCCTGACGCCAGCAGCGCTATCACCGAAGGCTTACAAGAACCTGCCTCAACAGGCCGTCACACTGGACGTCCGCAATATAAGCAGTTTTCTCGGAGCCCATCTCCCCGGTAGCGTTGCCTTACCCGTACCGATGATCCCCGCATTCGCGGGGTGGTTTCTGCGCCCGGATGACGAACTGGCTCTTGTGGCCAGCAACGCACAGGAAGCGGAACAGGCAGCGCGTCACCTTGCGCGCATTGGTTTTGACAAAGTACTTGGCTATCTGGCCCCTGACATGCCTCACTGGGCAGCCACGGCAGAACCGTTTAACGTGGTAACCGCGATCGACGTCGACGAGTTCGAATCCCGGAGAAACAACCCCCCGCACCACTGGCACTTGCTGGATGTAAGGGGTAAAGAAGAAGTCGATGAAAACCCCGTGGACGGGGCAATTCATCACTATGTGGGCAAGCTTATCGCGACAGCCAAGGAAATGACTGCCAGCCATCACTACACCGTCATGTGCGGCAGCGGGGCCAGGGCAACAATAGCCGCATCGATATTGATGCGACAGGGCTTCCAAAACGTCGACGTATTTCTCGGATCATTCGGGGCCCTGATGGCTGACACCTAGACGGAACCCCGAGCGCAGGTCGATCAGGCCAACCGCCCCCAGAGATCATGCTCATCCGCATGCTCAACCACGGCCTGAACGATCTGCCCGGGAACCAGATCGGTTTCGTCGTTCAGGTAGACCATCCCGTCAATCTCAGGCGCGTCGGCTTTTGATCTGCCAATCGCACCTTCCTCGTCCACCTCATCAATCAGCACATCAATGGTCTTGCCAATCTTTGCCTTAAGGCGGGCAGCCGAGATTTCTGCCTGTTTGGCCATAAAGCGAGCCAGGCGATCTTCCTTCACGTCCTCTGGGACCGCACCTTCGAGCTCGTTCGCCGGCGCCCCTTCCACCGCGCTATAAGTGAAGGCGCCGACTCGATCCAGCTGAGCCTCGTCCAGCCAGTCCAGCAGGTACTGGAAATCTTCCTCGGTTTCCCCCGGGAAACCCACGATGAAGGTGGAACGAATAGTCAGTTCCGGGCAGATTTCCCGCCACTTCCTGATGCGCTCCAGGGTCTTGCTGTCATGGGCCGGGCGCTTCATGGCTTTGAGTACTCTAGGACTGGCGTGCTGGAACGGGATGTCCAGGTACGGCAGGATCTTGCCTTCGGCCATCAGCGGAATGATGTCGTCCACATGGGGATAGGGATAGACATAGTGCAACCGAACCCACACGCCCATCTCACCCAGCGCTTCACACAACGCCTGCATTTTGGTCTTTACCGGGCGCCCCTGCCAGAAACCGGTGCGGTATTTGATGTCGACGCCGTAGGCGGAGGTGTCCTGGGAAATCACCAGAATCTCTTTCACCCCCGCATCCACCAACCGTTTGGCCTCGTCCATCACGTCGCCAATCGGGCGACTGACAAGGTCGCCCCGCATTGAGGGAATGATGCAGAAGGTGCAACGGTGGTTACAGCCTTCCGAGATTTTCAGGTAGGCATAATGGCGAGGCGTCAGCTTGACGCCCTGCGGCGGCACCAGGTCCACAAACGGGTCATGCTCTTTCCTGGGCGGCACATATTGGTGGACGGCGCCGACCACTTCTTCGTAGGCATGAGGACCGGACACTGCGAGCACGCCCGGATGGGTTTCACGGATCCGGTCGGCCTCAACCCCCATGCAACCGGTGACGATGACCTTGCCATTCTCACTGATTGCCTCACCAATGGCGTCCAGGGATTCCTGCTTGGCGGCATCTATAAAACCACAGGTGTTCACCACCACAATATCGGCGTCGTCGTAGGTGGGCACCACATCGTAGCCGTCCAGGCGCAACTGGGTCAGGATACGTTCAGAATCTACCAGCGCCTTCGGGCAACCAAGGCTGATAAAGCCTACTTTTCCGCTCTGGGGCGCGTTTTGCGTTTTCTCGGTCATAAAAGCCTGCAGGATGTCCGGAGCCATGCTCCCGATGAGTGTAGCGGGCAATTTTACCTCACGACCGGAAGAACTGCAGCAGTAGCACCACCTACTCCGCCACCACAAATCCGCTGACGCAGATCAACTTACCGACTAAAACTGTGACACCGTGTTCAGAATTTTGTAGTAAAAGTGCCACAATTACCGACAGGATTCTTGCTGTTCACTTTTTAAACAGCTAAACTTTCAATCGTTTATGCGTTTTTCTGGAAGGCGTTTATGGGAAAGGCAACTTCTTTTCAAACCACACATGCCAGAAGAGTGAACATGAAACCTCTTGCCGCCAAACCCAATCTGCGAAACCAGCAGCGGGTGGACGTTTCAACCGACATTACCATCGAAAAGCCGGATGGCTGCTGCCTTACCTGCCAGGTATCCAACCTGTCCCGCTCAGGCGTGATGCTCTCCTGTGATCAGGACACCGTCAAACAGCTGGTTCCGGGCCTGAAAACACCGGCCCCCGGCCACTGGATCGAAGTCAAAACCCGTTTTTCGGTGCCCGTCATTGCAAACCAGCCGGTCACGGTGCTTGCCGATGGGAACATCGTACACATGCGTCGCATTGCCCGAGACGAGTTCCAGATTGGTATCCAGTTCTGTGAATTCGAAGGTAACGGCTTTGACTATGTCGATCGTTACGTTGCCAAATTGCTTTCGGACGCACGTAATCCCTCCAGCGAAGCTCACTGACGGAAGCCAGTGGCGACGTCGCTGGCGTTTACACCCGCCTCCAGACACCGGCGAAGGCTATATTATTAGAACCTGAAATTCTTACAGCACTCCTTCTTATACCCTAAGCTGCTCTGATATAGTTGTTCATCTAAATTACAGCCATTACTTCGCCCTCCATGGCAACGGATGAACATGACCACATATAACCTCACCCATCTCAAACAGCTGGAAGCCGAAAGCATCCACATCATTCGGGAAGTGGCCGCCGAGTTCGACAACCCGGTCATGCTCTACTCCATCGGTAAAGATTCTGCCGTGATGCTGCATCTTGCCCTGAAAGCCTTCTACCCGGGCAAGCCACCGTTCCCATTGCTTCACGTGGATACCACCTGGAAGTTCCGGGACATGATCTCGTTCCGGGATAATGTAGCGGAGAAGTTCGGGCTAGACCTGATCGTGCACATCAATGAAGAAGGCGTGAAGCAAGGCGTCGGCCCCTTTACTCATGGCAGCGCCAAGCACACGGACATCATGAAAACCCAATCCCTGAAGCAGGCCCTGAACAAGTACAAGTTCGACGCCGCCTTCGGGGGCGCCCGCCGGGACGAAGAAAAATCACGCGCCAAGGAGCGGGTATATTCCTTCCGTGACGAACACCACCGCTGGGACCCGAAGAACCAGCGCCCGGAGCTCTGGAATATTTACAACGGCAAAGTCAACAAGGGCGAAAGCATCCGGGTCTTCCCGCTGTCCAACTGGACTGAGCTGGACATCTGGCAGTACATCTACCTCGAAAACATCGACATTGTGCCGCTCTACTACGCAGCGGTGCGGCCTGTGGTAGAGCGCGACGGCACCCTGATCATGGTGGACGACGACCGCATGCCTCTGAAAGAAGGTGAGAAGCCGATGATGAAATCGGTGCGCTTCCGCACCCTGGGCTGCTATCCGCTGACCGGCGCCATTGAATCCGAGGCCAACACCCTGCCCGACATCATTCAGGAAATGCTGCTGGCCACCAGTTCAGAGCGGCAAGGCCGGGTGATCGATCACGATTCAGCGGGCTCCATGGAACAGAAAAAGCGGGAAGGGTATTTCTAACATGTCACACCAGTCTGATCTGATTGCAGAAGATATTCAGGCTTACCTGAAGCAACACGAGAATAAGGAACTCCTGCGCCTGCTCACCTGCGGCAGCGTGGATGACGGCAAAAGCACCCTGATTGGCCGCCTGCTGCATGACACCAAGATGATCTATGAAGATCATATGGCCAGCCTGAAAACTGACAGCGCGAAAATGGGCACCACCGGCGAAAAACTGGACCTGGCGCTGCTGGTGGATGGCCTTCAGGCCGAGCGGGAACAGGGCATCACCATTGATGTCGCCTACCGTTATTTCAGCACCGACAAGCGCAAGTTCATCATCGCGGACACCCCGGGCCACGAGCAATACACCCGCAACATGGCCACCGGTGCCTCCACCGCACAACTGGCGATCCTGATGATTGATGCCCGCCACGGCGTACTCACCCAGACCCGCCGGCATTCCTATATTGCCTCGCTGCTGGGCATCCGGCACATCGTGGTCGCCGTGAACAAAATGGACCTGGTGGATTTCAGCGAAGAGCGTTTCAACGAAATCCGCGACGACTACCTAGCCTTCGCCACGCGACTGGGCCTCAAGGACATCCGTTTTGTGCCCATCTCGGCGCTGGACGGCGACAACGTCGTCAATAAGAGCGAAAACACTCCCTGGTTTACCGGCCAGCCGCTGATGGAAATTCTGGAAACGGTGGAAGTGTCCCGTGACAAGAACCTGGAGCATTTCCGCTTCCCGGTGCAGTACGTGACCCGTCCGAACCTGAACTTCCGCGGCTTCTGCGGCACCATCGCCTCCGGCGTGATTCGCCCTGGCGATGAAGTGATGGCCCTGCCCTCACGCCGTACCAGCAAAGTAAAGGAAGTCGTGACCTTCGACGGCAACCTGGACGAAGCCTACATCGACCAGGCGGTCACCCTGACCCTGGAAGACGAGATCGACATTAGCCGTGGCGACATGCTGGTGAAGGTGGAGGACGAACCGGAAGTCCACAACCGCTTCAATGCCAACATTGTCTGGATGACCGACGCACCGCTGGAAACCGGCCGGCTGTATGACATCAAGCTGGGCCCCACCTTTACTTCCGGTACCGTGAAGAAAATCCACCATCAGACCGATGTAAACACTCTGGATCAGCAAGCCAATCCCAGCCAACTGGCCCTGAATGAAATCGGCCTGTGCGAACTGACTCTGAACCAACCGGTCGCGTTCGACGCCTATCAGCGTAACCATGCCACCGGCAGCTTCATCGTCATTGACCGCCTGACCAACGTAACCATCGGGGCGGGCATGATCGCAGGCCTGGCCGATGGCCTGGAATCCCTGGACCCGGTCACCGCCGAGGAACGCGAACGACGCCTGGCCCAGAAGCCGGCCATCATCGCCTGTAACGGCAAACATGGCCCGGAACTGGCGCTGGCCGTTGAGCGAGCTCTGTTCGATCAGGGCAAGACCGCCGTCGTGGTATCCGAAGAAAATGCGGGCGACGCAGACGAACGCCGTCGGGTAGCGCAGTTGCTGACCGCTCACGGGCTGGTAGCCATTGCCGTGAACCTGGGTTCGGACATTGCCAACGCCAGTGCCAACGCAGAGAACGAAGCTGACATTCCCGGCGCCGTCTCGACACTGGTCCAGGAACTGATTCGCAGCAAGCGAATCTGATTTCCATACCCGCCCATTGAGACCCCCGGCCCGAACGAAGACGTCGGGACCGGGGTTTCTTTCTCTGCCAACCGTGGCACAATCACGCTCCGCCAAGCCGACTGAATCTGACAGGAGCTGACCCATGGCCATCAAACACCTGCGCACCGCCTTCGCAAGCCAATACCAGCCGGGCCAACCTGCCCGCCTCGTAGCGGGCGAGGCCCTGCAGGAACCGGGCGGCGACTACGAAGCCCTGCACAAGCAGATGAAGCGCCTGTTCAACAGCAAACCCGGCAAGAAATACGGCCGCTTCTCAGACGACATCGGCGAATGCCCCTTCAGCGCCTGGCTCAAAGACTACCTGGAAGACAAACAGACCTTCGCGGCCATGACTGACCGGCTTTTCGGCCAGTGGCAGGAACTGCTGACCGGCAGCCAGGAAGAATTCGACGGCCACCTGATGATCGTACACGACGCCCTGGCCGATGCCGAAGTGGTGTACCTGTTTATTCTGGAAACCGACAGCGCCATGCGCTTCGACGGCAGCCAGAAACTGGACGCCACCGACGTACTCAGCCTGTCGCGCCTGAACCTGGCCGTGCGAATTGAACTGGACGACTGGCGCAACGCCAACGGCAGCGAAAACTACATGACCCTGATCCACGGCCGCGGCACCGGCGACCCCGGCGAGCTGTTCATCCGCCTGTGCGCCTTCACCAACAGCGTGGACGTGGAAAAGGAAACCATGACCTTCCTGGACGCAGTGGAAGCATTCGCCAAAACCAGCGAGCCGGAAAAAGCCGGCGAAGTGCGCGCCAAGGCCTACGAATTCTGCAAAGACCAGCACGCCCTGGGCGAGCCCGTGGAAATCGAAGCTCTGTCGAATTACCTGGACGAAAGCCAACCCCAGCGCTTCAAGGAATTCGCCAGCCAGAACGCCGAACTACCGGAAACCGGCGTACTGCACCCGGACCACCGCAAGGTCAAAAAACTGGTGCGCATCGCGGGCTCCGGTGGAGGTATGAGCGTGTCTTTTTCCTCGGACCTGGTGAACCAGGCGGTGTACTACGACCGTGACAAAGATGCCCTCACCATCACCCGCCTGCCCAAGGCGCTGCGAGAACAACTGCAACGGTACCTGGAAGCCCGCGAGGACTGATCAAAACTCAGTCCTCTGCCACATTCTCCGGCTGATCGTCCCACCGGGGGCGATTGGCCCTGAGCTTCCTGACCTCCTGCATCCAGCCCACGCCATCGATCAACTCCCCGGTTTCATGATCAATAGGCGGATACGGCAGGTTGCGATCATCACAGTACCGCTTCACTGTTGGCTGGCACCAACAGAACAGCAGACGGTTGTACTCTTCATCTGGCATCCGTCGCTGGTCAAACATCCCCGCCAGCTTCCGCTGACGCTGGGCTTCGGAAAGGATAATCGAGCAGGCTGAAGACACATTCAGCGATTCCACCATTCCCATCATCGGAATCACAATATGCTCATCCGCCTGCTCGGCGGTCACCGGGTTCACACCGTCCACTTCGTTACCCATGATAATCGTGCACGGCACGGTGTAATCCACCTCCCGAAAATCCACCGCTCGGTCTGACAATTGCGCCGCATACAGCTTGTGCCCCTGGGCCTTCAGCTCCGTTACCGCGTTATCCATGGTCGGATGGGTATGCGTTGTTACCCAATGAAAGCTGCCACCGGCTGTCTTACGAAATGCCCGAAAACCCTCCTTGGGCCAGACCACGTGCATATTGGCCAGGCCGAAGGCATCGCAGGACCGAATAATGGCCGACAGGTTTCTGGGTTTGTGCACCTGATCCGTCAGCACCCGCAGGTCTGGTTGACGGGTGTTGAGGACTTGTTTGATTCGGGCGAGGCGTTCAGGGGTCATGGGTAAAATCCAAGCCTTGTTGATGACGGCACAGCGGTCCGGGAAGGGCTTTGGGGGAGGCTTTCCAAAAATTTGCGAAGCCATGGATGACGGAGCAGAAGCGCCACAGGGATGTGCCGTAAGGAGCGTTTTTTGGAAAGCCTCCCCCAAAGACCTTCATGCACCACAACTCAAAGGCTGCGAATAATAGCACAGCCTCAGATGAGGAATACCGAGACAACGGTGGTTGAAGATTAAGCACCCCGTTATAATACGCAGTCCATTTTTGCCAGCGCCCCACTCCACCCCGGCGCCAACACACCAAACTACGTGAGACCCATGGCCAAGAAGCTGTACATCAAAACCCACGGCTGCCAAATGAACGAGTACGACTCTGCCCGCATGGCAGACCTGCTCAAAACCGGCGAAGCGGTCGAAGTCACCGACAACGCCGATGACGCCGACATCCTGCTGCTGAACACCTGCTCCATCCGCGAAAAAGCCCAGGAGAAAGTGTTTCACCAGCTTGGCCGCTGGAAAAGTCTCAAAACCAAAAAACCCGACCTGATCATCGGCGTCGGCGGCTGCGTCGCCAGCCAGGAAGGCCAGGCCATCATCGACCGCGCGCCCTACGTGGATATGGTATTTGGCCCGCAAACCCTGCATCGCCTGCCCGACATGATCACCGAGGTACGCACCAAAGGTAATGGCGTTGGCGTGGTCGATGTCAGTTTCCCGGAGATCGAAAAATTCGACAATTTGCCTGAGCCCGGCGCCGACGGCCCCTCTGCGTTTGTCTCCATCATGGAAGGCTGCAGCAAATACTGCACCTTCTGCGTGGTGCCCTACACCCGCGGCGAGGAAGTCAGCCGCCCGGTAGACGATGTCATCGCCGAAGTGGCTCATCTGGCTACCCAGGGAGTGCGGGAAGTGAATCTGCTTGGCCAGAACGTGAACGCTTACCGTGGCGAAACCCACGACGGCGATCAAATGGACCTGGCGGAACTGATCGAAGTCATCGCCACCATCGACGGCATTGATCGCATCCGCTACACCACCTCTCACCCGGTGGAATTCAGCGATGCGCTGATTGAAGTCTACGAGCGGGTTCCCGAACTGGTCAGCCACCTGCACCTGCCCGTGCAGAGCGGTTCTGATCGCATCCTCGCAGCGATGAAGCGAGGCCACACGGCGCTGGAGTATAAATCCAAGCTGCGCCGCCTGCGCAAGATCCGCCCGGACATCAGCTTTTCTTCGGATTTCATCATCGGCTTCCCGGGTGAAACCGACAAGGATTTCGAGGACACCATGAAGCTGATTAACGACATCGGCTTCGACATGTCCTTCAGTTTCATCTATAGCGCCCGCCCGGGTACACCGGCGTCTGACTTGCCGGACGATACGCCGATGGAGGTGAAGAAGCAGCGGTTGAGCATTCTTCAGGATCGCCTGAATCAGAATGTGATGGATATCAGCCGGAAGATGGTGGGTTCTACTCAGCGTATTCTGGTGACTGGTTTGTCCAAGAAGGATCCGGGCGAGTATGCGGGGCGTACCGAGAACAACCGCATCGTGAACTTCCGCCACGAGAATCCTGAGGTGGTTGGTCATTTCATCGACGTAGAAATCGTCGAGGCCTACCCGAACTCTCTTCGTGGTGTGCCGGTTAGTTCCGAGTTGTTTTAGGCTTCGGCACCCATGTGCTCTTTGTGTGGCGTTGGGAGGCGGGCTGGATCAGCCTCCCAAAAACCGCTACGAGCACCCGCAAGCGGGTCCGGCCAGCAATCATAGATTGCTGTCGTTCGGCGGCGCATGAAGCTTCGCTTCATAAACGCTTGCCTCACCCATGTGCGCTTCTCTCCGGCCATCCATGGCCTCCGACATTTTTGGGAGGCTGATCCAGCCCACCTCCGCGTATCATGCAGTAGCATGCCAGTAATACCTGGACAGGCTTTCAAATTATTCCAGAGCGCAGAGAAAACCGACGCCGCTGAAATGTTCCTCCGCTTGTTTTTTCCTTTCGAGCCTGCACATAGTCAGAAAGGACGGTGCGTGGTTATGCTTCCACAGACTGTTGAGGGCCAGGGACGGCCCGAAACAAGCGCACAGGGATGTGCTCGTAGCGTGTCTGTGGAAGCATAACCACGCATCGGCCATACTCCACCCATAGAAATGCTGACTCCCAACCAGGGGAGTCCAACGAAACGGAGCAAGATTGAACACTCACGATACCAGACAATTTGACCTGCACCCGGTGGACCAGCGCCGCCTGGCAACCTTGTGCGGACAGTTTGATGAACACCTGAAGATGATCGAACAGCGCCTGCAAGTGAAAGTCGGCCGGCGCGGGCATCACTTTCGGGTGGAAGGCAGCACTGAAAACGTAGCGGCGGCAACCGAGGTTATCCGGCATCTGTACCGGGAAACCGAGGCCAGTGATGACATACCGCCCGATACCGTGCACCTGTTCATCCGCGAAACCGGCCTGGAACGGCTGCCGGATGATGTGCCTTACGATGAAGGCCAGGTCACTGTTATCAAGACACCCAAGCTGACCGCCAAACCCCGTGGCCGGAATCAGCAGAAGTATGTACATAACATTCGCACCCACGACATCAACTTCGGCATCGGGCCCGCGGGTACCGGTAAGACGTGGTTGGCAGTGGCTTGTGCTGTCGAGGCTCTGAAAGACGAGCAGGTGAAGCGTATTCTGCTGGTTCGGCCGGCCGTGGAAGCCGGCGAGAAGCTGGGCTTTCTGCCGGGCGATCTGGCCCAGAAGGTGGACCCGTACCTGCGCCCGCTCTACGACGCTCTCTACGAAATGCTGGGATTTGATCAGGTCACCCGCCTGATCGAGAAAAGTGTGATCGAGATTGCCCCCCTGGCATTCATGCGCGGCCGTACCCTGAACAACTCGTTTATTATTCTGGACGAAAGCCAGAATACCACCCGGGAGCAGATGAAGATGTTCCTGACCCGGATAGGCTTTGGCTCTACCGCGGTCATTACCGGCGATACCACCCAGGTGGACCTGCCCCGCGGACAGAATTCCGGGCTGATTCATGCCGCCAGCGTGTTGAGCAAGGTCCCGGGTATTGGCTTTACCCGTTTCGACGCCAAAGATGTTGTGCGTCACCCCCTGGTTCAACGCATTGTTGAAGCCTACGATTCTTTCAACGACGGGAGTGCCACAGGCCAATGAGCAAGGTAACTGTGGACCTTCAGATGGCCTTTGACGGCACGGGCGTACCTACCGAGGCGTTGTTTGAAGCCTGGGCAGAGGCGGCGTGGCAGGATGAGAATCCAACCGAAGTTACCATCCGTATTGTCGATAACGACGAAAGCCGTGAGCTAAATCACCAGTACCGGGACAAGGACAAGCCTACCAATGTTTTGTCCTTCCCATTTGAAGCACCAGCGGGTATAACGGTGCCATTGGCCGGAGATCTCGTGATTTGCGCGCCAGTTGTTGAACAGGAAGCGCGGGAGCAGAGCAAAGACGCTGTCGCCCACTGGGCCCATATGGTGGTGCACGGTATGTTGCATCTCCAGGGCTACGATCATATTGAAGATAATGAAGCCGAGGTCATGGAAGCCCTCGAGATCCGGCTGCTGGCGCAGCTCGGATTTGCTAACCCTTACGAAGCAGAGGAAACGGAACCAGACTCATGAGCGACGATCAGTCGAGTCGCAGTCAGGGCAACAAGTCCTGGCTGGAGCGTATATCACAGGCCTTTTCCAGCGGGCCTGAGTCCGTCGAGGACGTGCTGGAAATCCTGCGGGATGCTGAATCCCAGAGCATTATTGATGCTGACTCCATGAGCATCATTGAAGGCGCCATGCAAGTGATCGACATGCGGGTGGACGAGATCATGATCCCCCGCTCCCAGATGATCACCGTAAAGGCATCTCAGGAACCCAAAGAGTTCCTGCCCGAGATTATGTCTTCCGCCCATAGCCGCTTTCCGGTCATCGGCGAGAGCCAGGATGACGTCATCGGGGTATTGCTGGCGAAAGACCTGCTTCCTCTTGCCCTCAACAACGATCTGAACTGGAACCGCATCCGCGAAATCCTGCGGCCGCCCACCTTTGTTCCCGAAAGCAAGCGTTTGAACCAGCTGCTCAAGGAGTTCAAGGAAAATCGTAATCACATGGCGATTGTGGTGGATGAGTACGGCGGAACCGCTGGCCTTATCACCATCGAAGACGTGCTGGAACAGATCGTCGGTGAAATCGAAGACGAACATGACTTCGATGAGGAGACCCATATCAAGGCCCGGGGCGACGGGACCTTTGCGGTGAAGGCCGTGACGCCCATCGATGATTTCAACGAATTCTTCGAGACAGACATGGATGAAGAAGAGTTCGATACCATTGGCGGCCTGGTACTGAAAGAATTTGGACACCTGCCCAGACGGGGCGAAACGGTTGAATTCGGCGGCTTGCAGTTTACTATTGCCAACGCCGATAACCGAGTCATCCGTCTGTTGCAGGTAACCCGCAGTGAGTCATGATCCACAGCACCCGCCACTGAAACTCCCGTTCACCACCCGAAAATGGCTGGGCGCCGCAATCCTTGTGATTGCCGGCGCTCTGCAAACACTGACCTTCTCGCCATTCTATCTGTGGTGGCTGGGGCCCCTGTCGGTGTTTCTGATCCTGCTGGTCACCGTCCATCAGGCGCCAGACAAGCTGTTCCGCTCCGGCTGGCTGGCCGGGCTTGGTCTGTTCGCCTCCGGTGCCAGCTGGATTTACGTCAGCATCAGCGAGCACGGCAATACCTCGGTACCTCTGGCCATCGTACTCATGGTCCTGTTTATTGCCGGGCTGGCCCTGTTCCATGGGCTGGCGTTCTGGTTCTGGGGCAAACTCGCCAAAGACAGCGCACCACGCCGACTCTTGCTGTTCCCTGCCATCTGGATTCTGGGTGACTGGCTGCGCGGCTGGCTGCTGACCGGTTTTCCATGGCTTTATCTGGGCACCGCCCATACCGACGGCCCACTGGCCGGGCTGGCGCCGCTGACTGGCGTGCATGGCATTACCTTCTGGATCACCGTTACCGCAGTGGCTGCTTACGGCGCCTGGTGGCTGGTCAGACTTGACAGGAAGGTCACTGCTGGCGCCGTTCTGGTAGCAGCTCTGCTGCCCTGGCTGATCGCCCCGGCAATGAACAAAGCTGACTGGACCGAGCTCAGCGAAGAGCCCGTCAGCTTTGCTGCGATGCAGGGCAACATACCGCAACAGATCAAGTGGGATCCTGATTTCCTGCGCGATCAGATTGTGGCTTATCTGGGCATGACCGAAGCGCACTGGCAAACCGACCTGATCCTCTGGCCAGAAACAGCCATCCCCATTCCGCAGGACCAGGCTGGCAAGGTCATTGATCATATCCGGGAACAGTTAGGAGAAAACAGCACGCTGATCACCGGCATCCCCTGGTATGGCTACAGCGGCCAGATTGAAGACTACACCTTCCACAACAGCATTATGGCCATCGGCAATGGCGACGGCATGTACCACAAACAGAAGCTGGTGCCCTTTGGCGAATATGTGCCACTTCAGGGGCTGCTGCGGGGGCTGATCGGTTTCTTTGACCTGCCCATGAGTAGCTTCACGCCTGGGCCAGAGCAGCAAGCGCCGCTGGTCGCCAATGGCATGAAAATCACCCCTTACATCTGCTATGAAGTGGCCTACCCCGATTTCGTGGCGTTTAATGCCCGCAACACCGATCTGCTGCTGACGATCAGTAACGACGGCTGGTTCGGTGAGTCCATCGGGCCGCTGCAACATCTGCAGCTTGCCCGCATGAGAGCCCTGGAGACCGGCCGCTACATGCTGCGGGGCACCAACAACGGCGTCACTGCGATCATCAATCACAAGGGCGAGATTACCGAGCGCATCCCACAGTTCGAGCGCGCGGTACTGACCGGTGAGGTATTTACGGCAACCGGGAGCACACCCTACATGCAAACAGGATCCTGGCCGGTGCTGACGCTGGCGATCATCCTGATTGTGTTCATCCGAGAACGGGTGATTCCGAAAAACTGAGCGCCTTGAGCCTGCTGCTCAGATGGCTTGCAGGCTCAAGGCGATGGCTTCAGCTTTCTTTCGGTGGCCAGCGGCTGGTTACCCGCTCAAAGTAATGGGAGCCGCAGGCCTCGCAGGGATGCAGGTGACTGGTCTTGGTCAGACAAAGCATGTGGCTGCAGTTCATGCACCGGAACATACCCGCCGTGGCCACTTCACCGGAGATATAGTGACTGACGTCCTGATTCTCCAGCTTCTGCTTCAGTTCCAGAGTATCAACCAGGGTCTGATCGGCCACCGAGAGAAGCCGGTCTGCCAGGGTGTGTTCCAGTAACGCGATATCCAGTTGCAGCCATTCTCCCAGGCCTTCCCCGGTCTCCTCCACAAAATGCAACAGGTGCTCCAGATCCCGCTGAAGATACGCCCCGAGCAAATCTGCTTCTTCCCGGGTCATTTCCTCGACCTCGTATTCCACTTCTATCGCTTTCTGAACTTCTTCCTCCAGCGTCTGCAACGACGTTTCCTGTAGCTCATGCAGGCGTGTCTGTACCCGCTCAAGCATTCGGTCGTAAACCTCAAGGGCTTTTCCGGAGAGGTGACTGCGTTCTGGCTCGCTCATTTGGGCTCCTTATCTGCACCTTTCACCATACTCTCAGTCTGGCACAAACCCGCAGAATTGGCAGACTACCTGTTAAGCCGCGTGTGCGTTAGAATGTTCGGCCTTTTCTCGAACATCCTTTTCACACAGGGTACTTTTGGCAATGGCAGGAATGGACGAACAATACAACCCACGTGAAGTAGAACAGACCGCCCGCACTTTCTGGGAAACCAACGAGACCTTCAAGGTCAAGGAAGAGCCGGGCAAGCCCAAGTACTACTGCCTGTCCATGTTCCCCTACCCCAGCGGCAAGCTGCATATGGGCCACGTCCGCAACTACACCATCGGCGACGTGATTTCCCGCTACCAGCGTATGCAGGGCAAGAATGTAATGCAGCCTATGGGCTGGGACGCTTTCGGCCTGCCTGCCGAAAATGCCGCGATTGCCAACAAGTCTGCACCGGCCAAGTGGACTCGTTCCAACATTGATTACATGAAGAACCAGCTCAAGCAGCTGGGGTTTGGCTACGACTGGAGCCGCGAACTGGCCACCTGCGACCCGGAATACTACCGCTGGGAACAGTGGTTCTTCGCCCGCCTCTACGAAAAAGGCCTGGTGTACAAGAAGATGTCCACCGTGAACTGGGACCCGGTTGACCAGACCGTACTGGCCAACGAGCAGGTGGTTGACGGTCGGGGCTGGCGCTCCGGTGCGCTGGTCGAACAGAAAAAGATTCCGCAGTGGTTCATTCGCATTACCGACTACGCAGAAGAATTGCTGAACGACCTGGAAGACATGGAGGGCTGGCCCGAGCAGGTCAAGACCATGCAGCGCAACTGGATCGGCAAATCGGTAGGGACCGAGCTGACCTTCCCGCTCAAAGAGCAGGAAGGCGGTCTGACGGTTTACACCACCCGCCCGGACACGCTGATGGGCGTCAGCTACATGGCAGTCGCCGCTGAGCACCCCCTGGCCAAGGCGGCGGCCGAGCGCCACCGCGATGTGGCCGAGTTTGTCGACCAATGCCGTAACAGCAAGGTGGCCGAAGCCGAGCTGGCGACCATGGAAAAGAAAGGTATAGATACCGGCTTCAAGGCCATTCACCCGCTGACCCAGGAAGAAATCCCGGTCTGGGTCGCCAACTTTGTACTTACGGACTACGGCACTGGTGCGCTGATGGCGGTTCCCGGCCATGATGAACGGGATCACGAATTTGCCGTCAAGTACAAGCTGCCCATCAAACAGGTGATTGCACCGAACGACAGCCGCGATATCGATATCCAGGAGCAGGCCTTCACCGAGAAAGGCGTTCTGGTGTCCTCCGGCAAATACAGCGGCCTGACCAGCGAAGAGGCGTTTGAGGAAATTGCGGATTACCTTGAAGCCCAGGGCATCGGCAAACGTACCGTGAACTACCGTCTGCGTGACTGGGGTGTGTCCCGGCAGCGCTACTGGGGTGCGCCCATCCCGATGATGACGCTGGAGGACGGCACCGAGATGCCGGTGCCGGATGACCAGCTACCGGTTCGTCTGCCCGAAGACGTTGAAATGGACGGCGTCCAGTCGCCGATCAAGGCCGACCCGGAGTGGTGCAAGACCGAATACAACGGCCAGCCAGCCACCCTGGAAACCGATACCTTCGATACCTTCATGGAGTCCTCCTGGTATTACGCCCGTTTCTGCAGCCCGAACTACGACAAGGGCATGCTGGATCCGGCCGCCGCCAATTACTGGCTGCCAGTCGACCAGTACATCGGCGGCATTGAGCACGCGATTCTGCACCTGCTGTATGCCCGGTTCTTCCACAAGCTGCTGCGCGACGTTGGTCTGGTGAACAGTTCCGAGCCATTCAAGCGCCTGCTGACCCAGGGCATGGTTCTGGCCGAGACCTACTACCGCAATGAAGCAAATGGCGGTAAAACCTGGTACAACCCGGCCGATGTAACGGTTGAGCGCGATGGCAAGGGCCAGGTAGTGCGAGCGGTGCTGAAATCGGACGGCGAGCCTGTGGAAATCGGTGGCGTTACCAAGATGTCCAAATCCAAGAACAACGGCATCGACCCCCAGGCCATCATCGATCAACACGGTGCCGACACCGTGCGGCTGTTCATGATGTTTGCGGCACCACCTGAGCAGTCGCTGGAGTGGTCCGACAGCGGCGTTGAGGGCGCCCATCGCTTCCTCAAACGCCTGTGGCGGATGGTCAATGAGCATACCGCCGGTGGCGAAGCTCCGGCGGTTGATCCTGCCAGCCTCAATGGTGCTCAGAAAGACCTGCGCCGCAAGACCCATGAAACCATCGCCAAAGTCAGCGATGACATCAGCCGCCGCCTGACCTTCAATACCGCCATCGCGGCTGTCATGGAACTGCTCAACGAAGTGGGCAGGCTCAGCGATGAGGAGCCGCAAACCCGCGCGGTGCGTCAGGAAGCCCTGGATACCGCCGTGCTGGTGCTTTCCCCCATTGTGCCGCACATCTGTCACAACCTGTGGCATGCCCTCGGCCACTCTGACACGGTGGTCGACGCCTCCTGGCCGGTTGCCGACGAAAGCGCGATGGTTCGTAGCGAAATCGAGGTGGTTCTGCAGGTGAACGGCAAGGTCCGGGCCAAGGAGAACGTACCGGCGGATATTGGCAAGACAGATCTGGAGAAGCTTGCCCTGGAGAACGAAAACGTCATGCGTTTCACCGACGGCAAAACCGTACGAAAAGTGATCGTTGTGCCAGGTAAGCTCGTGAACGTGGTGGCTAACTAAGATGCCCTACCCTGTCCCTGAACTGAAAAAGCTGGGCCTTCTGGCACTGCTTGCCTCGCTGCTCACCCTGACCGGCTGTGGCTTTCAGTTACGGGGCAGCTCCCCGGTCCCGGCTGCCCTGCAACCCCTGGCTATCGACTGCCCGTCCTCCCTGCCCGGACAGTTCTGCCAGTCTCTGCGTGAACAGCTGGAGCTCGGTGGCATCGAGCTGCGGAATCCGGGCCAGGCAGACTACCTGCTGCGCCTGTCGGACTACCGCCAGGACCGCCGGGCTTCAGCCATTACCGCACAGGCAGCGGCGGCTGAGTACATTCTGCGCCACACGGTTGCCATGGAGCTGGTAACCAAAGACCAGATCCCGCTGATTGCCACCACCGACCTGAACGCCAGTGAAACCTACCGCTACGACGAGACCAATGTACTCGCCAAACAGCGCGAGGAAAACGAATTGCGGCAACAATTGGGCGACCGCCTTGCCCAACAAGTTATCTTCCGGCTGGCGCCTATGTCCCGACAAAGAATTGACGCCCTGGTTCAGGAACACATCGCCGATGGTGAGGAGCCTGAATCACCATGAAAACCCAGCCCGGCCAACTCCCGCAACTTCTGAAGAAAGGCCTGGCTTCGGTTTACCTGATCTCCGGTGATGAACCCCTGCTGGTTCAGGAATGCTGTGACCAGATCCGCGCCGCCGCCCGTGAAGCTGGCTTTCTGGACCGGCTCACGTTTCACGCAGACAATCAGTTCGACTGGAATACGGTTGCTGACGAATGCAACGCCCTGTCTCTGTTCGCTGAAAAACGTCGCATTGAGATTCATCTGCCCACCGGCAAACTCGGGGATGGCCGCCGGGTTCTGGAGCAGGTACTGCAATCCCCGCCAGAGGACGTCATTCTCCTGCTGATCAGCGCCAGACTGGATGCCGCCGAAACCAAACGCAAATGGTACAAGGAACTTCAGGGCCATGGCGTGCACGTTCCGCTCTGGCCGGTCGAGGGAGACAAGTTTCCCGGATGGTTGCAGCAACGGGCCACCGCAAAAGGCCTCAGCCTGACCCGCGGGGCACTCGGTATTCTTGCAGAGCGCCTGGAGGGCAATCTGCTGGCCGCCAGTCAGGAGCTGGACCGTCTGACGCTGCTCACCAACGGCAAAACCATCGATGAAGAGACGGTGGAGCAGGCCGTACAGGATAGTGCCAGGTTCAACGGCTTTGAACTGGTCACGGAACTGCTATCCGGCAAGGCGGTTCATGCCTGCCGCATGATCGGGGTGCTGGAGCAGGAGGGCGAAAACCCTCTTGGACTACTCACTGTGCTCGTTCGAGACCTTCATCTGATTGTTGAGCTTAAAACCGCCTTGCCCGGTGGAGAAAACCCCGCGGGCTTTCTGAAAAAGCGCGGCGTTTTCCAGCCAAAGCGCTCGTCCGCCGTCCAGCAAGCGGCTCGAAGACTTTCACTGGCCCAGTTACACCAGGCAATCAACCTTTGTAGTCTGATTGATCGGGCTGCCAAGGGCTTCGATGATCTTTCACCCTGGCATCACCTCCGGGATCTCTCCCTTATTCTGGCCGGGAAGCGGGCCAGCTGATCTGAATCAAAGCGGGATAACACCGGCCCGCTCAGGGACTTGACACTTTTTCACGTTCGGGCGCATTGTAGAACTCCCAACTCATCAGGGAAGGAGAAATACCATGAGTCTGCAAGACGATTTCAACAAGCTGTCCGACAAGATCAAGCAATATCGTGACGAGGCGCGCGTTCAGTTGCACCTTGCAAGGGAAGATGTAAAAGACGAATGGGACGATCTGGAGCAGGATTGGGATCGGTTCCGGTCAAAGCTGGATCAGATTTTCCATGATGCCGAGAATGCCAGCAATGAGGCGAGGGAAACTGCTCGCAAGCTGGGAGAGGATCTGAAAACCGGTTACCAGAACATCCGTAACAAACTGAAATAAAGCGTTAACTGGTTAACAAATAAACACATCTCTCCGTAAACAGGGGCTTTTGTCTCACTGCCTCTGTGCCATACTTCACAGTAAAGACTGAACAGTTCGTCATAATTTCGTCGAACTGTTCATTTTGCCACCAACCAGTCGTCTGGCTGGCCACGGCGTATGACACGTGCTGTGAGGTATAACGGTCATATGAAAAAAATAATCGCACTCTCCGTCACCCTGACTTTCTCACTTACCGCCGGCATGGTCGTGGGCCAGAATACCCGTTTCAGTGACCCGCAAACGGTCATTGATAATGAATTCTGGAGCAACCTGTATGCCGACGGCGGCTCGTCGTTCTTCTGTGATACTCCCTTCACTGGCAAGGGCTTTGTCATGACCGATGGCTACGTTTATCCACTTGCCGACATTCGCACTGCCCTGGACTGCGGAACAACCTCCCAGTGCCGCCAGGACAATCGCTATCGGCAAATTACGTCTGATCTTCATAACATGGTACCGGTACGAACCCGCGTTGAAATGCGGCGGCGTAACGCCCGGTATGAGAATCTTGGCGAGACCACGGGCGCCGATGATTGCGGGATTCGTGAAAGCGCCCAGTTCTTTGAACCGCCAGAGCGGGTTAAAGGTGACGTTGCCCGCACCATGGCCTATATGGTGGATACTTATGGCCTGCCCTGGCTGGGGGCCACGCCGGTGTTCAAAGGCTGGAGCAAACTGGATCCCCCGGATGACCGGGAGTTGAGCCGGCATAAGCGAATTGCCGAAATTCAGGGCAATGAGAATCCGTTTGTGGTGAATCCGGGGCTGATAGAACGTCTATAGATTGACGCAAGCCAGGAGGTGGGGTAGAGCTTTCCGAAACACGCTGTGAATACTTCCAAGTACGCTCTGTTCCGCCATCCCTGGCTCCACAAGGTTTCGGAAAGCTCTACCCCACCTCCTGGCCCAAACCTGAGTAAATAGCATCCATAAAAAAGCAGGCCATCAAGGCCTGCTTTTTTCATTTCTGCTTCAGAAATCAGATCAGATTTCGTTAGCAGCCGGCGCCATCATGGCGTCGCTGCCACTGCGAATGCCTTCGGCCAGAGACACGGTCTTTGGCAACAGGCGGTCGAAGTAGAAGCGAGCAGTCTTGACCTTGCCGGTATAGAAGCCAGAGGTATCGCTCTCGGCTTTCGGAGCAGCAGCTTTGACCACTTTGGCCCACATATACGCCAGAGCGGTGTAGCCGAACATGTCGAGATAATCGACAGCAGCGGCACCAATGGCTTCCGGATTGTTAGCCGCCTGGTTCACCACGTGTTCGGTGACGTCTGACAGGCGCTCCAGGGAGGCCGCCAGCGGCTCAAGGTAGGGGCGCAAAGCTTCGTCGCTGCTGTTGGCTTCGATGAAGGCGGCAACGTCCTGGGCGAACAGTTCGTACAGTTTGCCCTGGCTGCCCACCACTTTACGACCCATCAGGTCCATGGCCTGGATGCCGTTGGTACCTTCGTAGATCTGGGTGATGCGGCAGTCTCGGACCAGTTGCTCCTGGCCCCACTCACGGATGAAGCCGTGGCCACCAAAGACCTGCTGGCCGATGATGGTGGTGTCCAGACCACGATCGGTCAGGAAGGCCTTGGCGACCGGCGTCAGCAGGGCAACCATGCCTTCGGCATGCTTGCGCTGTTCGTCGTTGTCGGAGTACTTGGAGATATCCAGCCACTGGGCGACGTAGGTAGAGAAGGCACGACCACCCTCTACGTAGCTCTTCATGGTCATCAGCATGCGGCGCACGTCCGGGTGCACCAGAATCGGGTCAGCGGCCTTTTCAGGCTGTTGGGCACCGGTCGGCGCGCGGCTCTGGATACGCTCGTTGGCGTATTCGCGGGCGCTCTGCAGGGACGCTTCGGCGGCACCAATGCCCTGGATGCCCACACCCAGGCGCTCATAGTTCATCATGGTGAACATGGCGGCCAGGCCTTTGTTTTCTTCACCAACCAGCCAGCCTTTGGCACCATCAAAGTTCATCACGCAGGTGGCGGAGCCTTTGATACCCATCTTCTTCTCGATGGAACCACAGCTGAACTGGTTACGCTCGCCCAGGGAACCGTCGTCGTTCACCATGAACTTGGGCACCAGGAACAGGGAAATCCCCTTCGGGCCTTTCGGCGCGTCCGGCAGTTTGGCCAGCACCAGGTGGATAATATTCTCCGCCATGTCATGCTCGCCCCAAGTGATGAAGATCTTGGTGCCGGTGATGTTGAAGGAGCCGTCGTCGTTCGGCTCAGCTTTGGTCCGGATAATACCCAGATCGGTACCGGCGTGAGGCTCGGTTAGATCCATCGCGCCAGACCAGACGCCGGAGTACATGTTCGGCAGGTACTTTTCTTTCAGCTCCTGGCTGCCGTGGGCGTCCAGGGCCAGGCAGGCGCCGGCGGTCAGCATCGGAGCCAGACCAAAGGCCATGTTGGCGCCCTGCATCATTTCCTCAAACTGGGCCACCAGCGTCTTGGGCATACCCATACCACCGAAGTCCGGGTTACCACCCAGACCATTCCATCCACCTTCCACGATGGTCTGGTAGGCTTCTTTGAACCCTTCCGGCGTGGAAACTTCGCCTTCGTTCCACTTACAGCCCTGTTCGTCAGCTTCGCGGTTCAGGGGCGCCAGCACGCCGCTGGTGATCTTGCCCGCTTCTTCAAGGATGGCGTCAGCGGTGTCGGGATCTACGTTTTCTGCAATCTTTGGCAGTGACGCCCACAGGGAGGGTGCGTCAAACACTTCGTTCAGAACGAAACGCATGTCACGAAGGGGTGCCTGATAATCAGCCATGTAAAACTCTCCAGAAATTCAGTCAGTCACTTGGGGGGCGGTGTTGATGCCTCTTCTGTTGGAGGTCGGAGCCCACCCGCTCGGCTATGTGTCCGAAACAAGGTTGTTGTTCTATGGCGCGCTATTCTACCTCAAAACACGCCGGCAACTCATGAAAAAAGCCCGCCTCCTGCGGGAGAACGGGCTTTCTCTGTGCCATCAACCAGATAGCAACCCCGCCTTAGATGGCGAAGGCTTCTTCCGGCATGTCCAGCAGGCTGTCTGCACCGGCCAGCATGGTTTCTGCGTGAGTCCGGGTGCGCGGCAGCAGACGCTTGAAGTAGAAGCGTGCAGACTGAACCTTGGCGTTGTAGAACATCTCCTCAGAGGTGCCTTCGGCCATCTTGTCCAGTGCTACCTTGGCCATGCGGGCCCACAGGTAAGCGAAGACCGCATAACCGGAGTACATCAGGTAGTCCACAGCAGCAGCACCGACTTCCTCGCGGTTCTTCATGGCGGTCATACCAACCTTCATGGTCAGATCGCCCCACTCCTTGTTGATCGCAGCCAGCGGCTCGATGAATTCTTTCAGCTGCTCGTTGTCTGCGTTCTCTTTGCAGAAGACGTGAACCTGCTTGGTGAACACTTTCAGAGCTTCACCCTGGGTCATCAGAACCTTACGGCCCAGCAGATCCAGCGCCTGGATACCGGTGGTACCCTCGTAGATCATGCCGATGCGGGAATCACGAACGTTCTGCTCCATGCCCCACTCGGTGATGAAGCCGTGACCACCGAATACCTGCATACCCAGGTTGGCAGACTCGTAACCGATCTCGGTCAGGAATGCCTTGGCGATCGGGGTCAGGAAGCCCAGCAGCGCGTCAGCGTGCTTGCGCTCTTCCTCAGTCTTGCCAGAGTGAACCACGTCCACTTGCTGGCCAGCCAGGTAGATCAGAGCACGGGCGCCTTCGGCCACAACTTTCTGAGTCAGCAGCATGCGGCGTACGTCCGGGTGCACGATGATCGGGTCAGCGATGCCGTCCGGATTCTTCGGACCGCTCAGGGAACGCATAGCCAGACGCTCCTTGGCGTAGGCCAGGGAACCCTGGAAGCCCAGCTCGGCAGAACCCAGGCCCTGGATAGCAGTACCGATACGGGCAGTGTTCATGAACGTGAACATGCAGTTCAGGCCTTTGTTCTCCGGCCCGATCAGCCAGCCCTTGGCACCGTCGAAGTTCATCACACAGGTCGCGTTACCGTGAATACCCATCTTGTGCTCCAGGGAGCCACAGGAAACCGCGTTGCGCTCTCCGGCAGAACCGTCTTCGTTCGGCAACTGCTTGGGCACGATAAACAGGGAGATACCCTTGGTGCCTTCCGGAGCACCCGGCAGACGAGCCAGTACGATGTGAACGATGTTCTCAGCCATGTCGTGCTCGCCGGCAGAGATGAAGATCTTGGTACCGGTGATGCTGTAGCTGCCATCAGCGTTCGGCTCGGCCTTGGTGCGCAGGGTGCCCAGGTCAGAACCACAATGCGGCTCGGTCAGACACATGGTACCGGTCCACTCACCGCTGATCAGCTTGGTCAGGTAGGTCTGCTTCTGCTCTTCAGTGCCGTGGGCTTCGATCGTGTTTGTGGCACCGTGGCTCAGGCCCGGGTACATACCCCAGGACCAGTTAGAGGTGCCAACCATTTCGCTGATAACCAGGCCAATGGAATGCGGCAGGCCCTGGCCACCGTAGTTGGGATCGGCAGTCATGGACGGCCAGCCACCTTCAACGTACTGCTGGTACGCTTCTTTGAAGCCGGTCGGGGTTTTCACGCCGTCTTCGCTCCAGGTACAGCCCTCCTGGTCACCCACCTGGTTCAGCGGAGACAGTACCTGCTCACAGAATTTCGCACCTTCCTGGATAATGGCATCAACCATATCCGGAGTTGCATCTTCGGCACCTTCCAGATTGGCGTAGTGCTGCTCGCTGTTCAGCAGCTCGTTCATTACGAATTTAATGTCACGCAGGGGCGCTTTGTATTCAGGCATGGAATCCACCTCGGTTCTGGGTCTCAGCTGAAACGGGTTTACAGCTTATGGCCTCGGGTTTGCTCAGACACCATGATGCACCGCATCACGGCCTTAATTAAACACTTGTTTGAAACATACGTTTTGAGGCACAGAATTGTCAATAGCCTTGACTGAAATTTGTGTTGGTTTTGTGTTCGATCAGCAAATTCTCAGGGCAGAAATGACCGGAGAAAACGGGAAGACAAAGAGAAAGGCCAGACGAAGCGATCAGGCGAACAGGGAAGTCACAGACTCGGAATAGCGGGAGTCGCCTGTCATGGCAGAGACATTGCGGTAGCTCTCTTCCGCCTCGCGGGAACGGGCACTGCGAGCATCACCCTGGCTTCCCTCAACACGGGCAGAGGCTTCCGCCGTCCGGGATTCGCCCTCACCTGCCGCCAGCTCCGACTGTGCCTGCAACATGGTCTGCATGGCCTGGGCGGCAACAGCGCGATCCTGACCGGAGGGCTGGGCAGGCGCCATGGCAGCAGCCCGCACCACGCGCATTTTTTCAATGGTGGCCTGAGGATCCCCCGCCACCGGCGAAACATCAATGGGAACTTCACCGCCTACCGCATACTGGGCGCCATCCGGCCCTCGCTGGTAGGTAAACGACATAGCACCCGCGTACTGCCCACCAGCAGCCTGATGCGCCGCCTCGTGAGCACGCACTTCCCTGTCCCGGGCTTTGAGGTCAGTCAGCTGCTTCAGCTCTTCATCGGTCAGGCCTTGCGGATTCTCGCCCGCGTCGGAGCGTGATTCGGAAGACTGGTCGGATTTTCGTCCTTCGGAAGACTGCTCAACCGATTTTGAGGTTGATGAAGTATCGCCACTGGCAGGCTTTTCACCGGAAGCCTCCGGTGTTCGGCCACTGCCTGCGACCGGCGTGGACGCACCGGTGGGAGAGCCGGAGAAGATGGGAGCGATTGAGGAGAATACGTTCACAGAAACCTGGCTCAGGCGCGAATATCCAGCAGGGTACCCAGCGTTTCATCGGCGGTTTTAACGACCTGAGCAGAGGCCTCGACGCTGCGCTCGTATAGTTTCAGGTCGATCATGGGTTCCACCAGATTTCCAGCGCCCTCCGCTGAGCCCTGAGGACCGTCAACGCCACCTCGGGCAATTTTCCGGGCCGCGTTCTCCATGCCCACCATGCCGTCCTGGATACCCTGAATCCCGATAGCAAGTGTGTTGTTGATCATGAGCAGCCATTCCTGTGACGAACCTTTGACCTGATTAACTCACATTTCTGGTCAATTTTCAATCAGCGGTGTGATATTCAGATACCGAGACAGGATCGCCGGCATCTCGGCGGTATCGGTATTTTCCAACCAGGGAAGCACACCGAGGCAAGGCGCGCCGAGGTGGGTGGACAGGTAGTTCAGGGTATCCTGTTCGCAACTCATCACCTGTTCTTCGGGATGGTTACCTACCCAGCCTGCAACAACCAGTCCGTCGGCGCGAATCGCTTCGGCGCTGAGCATGGCATGATTGATACACCCCAGTTGCAGCGGCACAACCAGTATCACCGGCAGTTTCAACTCTCCCGGCACCGCTGCGTAGGTTTCCCGATCATTGAGTGGTACTCGCCAGCCACCGGCGCCTTCGATCAGCAGAAGATCGGCGGGGCGGATCTGCATGCCACGACAAAACCCGACGATTCGCTGGGCGGTGACCTGTTTTCCGGCCTGCTGGGCAGCTACGTGGGGGGCGATGGCGGGCTTGAGGGCGATAGGGTTGATGGTGTCGTAGGGTAGTTTTTCGGTGATGGCCGCCTGCAGCATCAGGGCGTCTTCGTTTCTCAGGCCCTCAGGGGTCTGGTCGCAGCCGGAAGCGATGGGTTTCATGGCCAGGGTTCGCTTGCCGGCGGATTTGGCCGCCTCGAGAATGGCTGCGGAGACGATGGTTTTGCCGACGCCGGTGTCGGTGCCTGTAATGAAATAAGTGTGTTTGGCCATGCCTGAAATGTTCCTACGATTAGCGTAAGACGAGGGCAGGGGTACTCTTTCCAAGACACGCTACAAGCACATCCATGTGCGCTTGATTCGGGCCATCCATGGCCCTCAACAGTCCTGGAAAGAGTACCCCTGCCCTCGCCCCATATTTTTCACGGGTAGTCCGGACTCAATTAAATCCAATACTATCGTTTAACCCAGTATATCCAGGCCGCGCAGTACCCAGCCTCAACGACGTTGTCGGCTCGCGTTGGATAGGCACGACACATCGCCCGAAAGCGCCCCGGCGCCGTCATCGTCCGCCGGCGCTCTTCGCCTTTAAACACCGCACCGAGTTCTTTCAACTCACGATTGAGGTGCATGGGCGACTGGTACGGCAGTGATATGGTTTCAGTAACCTGTTTTGCGTTTGGCAGAACCGTCTCCACGAGGGCCTGCCACTGCGTTTCCGGAACAAAACGGTTCACATGCGCCTGCCCCGGGTCGGCCTCGGCCCAGGCCTGCTTCAGTTCAGACAAGGTGCCGTCCAACAGCGTCGATATGGCCAGTCGTCCGCCAGGCCTGAGAATTCTGCGGCACTCCCGAAGGATCAGCTCCGGCCGGGCGCTCCACTGAATCATCAG